>JADMIO010768761.1_pt1 | contig 65716 bp, 68 predicted proteins | sample 8958161 | NCBI WGS metagenome assembly JADMIO01 (sample SAMN16585339, study PRJNA669376) | soil metagenome | isolation source: Crop rotation soil | place: USA: Cullars Rotation, Alabama | collected 2011
ACCCCAACCCCAACCCCAACCCCCATTAATGATATATGGTTAATTGATTTAATAGATAGCAGTGGAATTTGTTTTAAATGAATGTTTAATGATAAAGAAGGATTTTAGAGTTACTTATCTAACTTTAGGATGTAAATTGGATTTTGAATTTTAATCTTAAATATTATTTGTGTAACTATGGATTCGTTTTGCAAAAAGTTCGTTGAAGACATCTTCTTGAGACACGATACTGACAGAAGCAACGTCCTGGAGAGAAAGGAGTTGAAAAACTGGGTGCGTTAGGAGTTACAAGAACATCGGTACTTCAACAAGAAGCTGGTGCAGAAGGGATTCGACGATTTCTTCAGGAAGGTTGACACCAATAATGATGGAAAGATCGATCGTTGGGAACTCTACTAGTACTGTCTAACGAATATCTCCCCCGATTAATGATTCAATCATTGAAAATTACGAATTCTTCTAACACAATGTAAAAAATTACGAATTCTTTCCTAACACAATGTCAAAGCAACATCATCAACCATTGTTCTTTGGATAACAATATGTAACTTCATACAATCCAGGCGAAGGTTCTTTACAATTGAGTCTTTTTGATTATACGATCAAAATTTAAGTTTCGGAAAATTTTGGCTCATCCTAAAACTTTAATCTTTGAAGGCTTATTGTCTCAGTTTGAGCTGATTTCCTCTTGTCTTTTTTTGCATCCTGTCCTAAACCGAATACTATTGTAAACTGTCTTTAGGTCTGGGGTTGTATAAAATTCTGAGTCCTTCAGTTTTATCGGAAGGTTCATAAACAGGTTCCTTGTAACAATTCCGCTCGTTTCGGGCGTGAGGTTGTGAAAACTGCAGTTGGACTATTTTTTTGCTGCTTTGACGTGGATGCCAATGATCAAGATTTCTATACTGTCTCAATCTTGGTCTGAAAGTATACTAGGGGCTTCTGCTGGGCTCGTAGTGTTTCCTCTCAGAATGAACGTTTCCTGAGGGCATGTCAAAACCTTGATTATGTTTGGGGTACCACTTTGGATGAGATCTCTTCTTGGGTGGATAAGTCTAGGTTTGGGAAATTTATTGCTACGAAGTCCTTTCCAATCAAGAATAGACTCAGTGGTGTACTGATTATAGTCGCGAAGGGTTATATCCATGTAATTGAGGCGTTGTTGCTGGAAAATAAAATTAATGAACCTTGAAAGTTAAAAGTTGAGATGGTTTAGAAGAATATAGAAAAAGTGGTAATTAAATTAATATAGCTCTATTATTGAAGAAACATAGTATGAGGTATTTCTTTGATAGAATTATAATATCAATTTATATTCACACGTAAGATTTGCAATGAGCAAATACTTAAATCTACTTCTTCTGGTCGTACTCTTCATCACGATAACTGAGTCAGGTATAACTCAAATCAATCCTAAAAACTATCACCAAAAACTTTAAGAAGCACCATACACGATCGTATACTTCTACTCATCTTCATGTAACTTTTGTAAGGAATTCACGCCAACTTACTAAAAACTGGCGAAGAACAAACAGCTCATCGATCTCGGAGTGGCTTTGACCAAGATAGACGGCTCGCTCAACCAAGATCTTTCAACATCTCTTGAAGTTTATTCTTACCCAACTCTTCTTTTCTATCGAAAAGGAGTAGATCTACCTTTGCACATGAGAAGGCAGAGAAAATAGAATTAAATTTTAGAGTTTGTGTTCTAGGCTGTGAAAGCTGGTGATTCAGATTAGTTGCTTCCCTACCTTCAAAACTTGACGGGAGAGCAGAGAGCTCAGGTCAAGGGAGCTATTTTTTATGGAACCAACAATTCACAGGAATTTTGGGCTTGGGATGTGTTAGCCCGCAGAGACGGATTCATAGGCTGGACATTTGTAGAATCAAATTCGACGAAACTGATTGCTGGAAATAGATAAATAACTGACTTCACTAATTTAACCTAAGTTGAGGCACAACTGGCTGAATAATACGCGAGACTTCATCAGATCAGCGAGTAATCATGGATAAAACTAATGGAACGAAGTATTTTTTGTTTTAATTTCAGAGAAGTTTACTATAGCCTATGTGAACAAGCACGGAAATAAAAAAACGATTCAACTTTTGTCTAAGCTTGCCAAAGAACTCCCTCATGTCCATTTCATGGAAATCAATGTAATTTTAGTTTTATTATAGGGTGAGCACGAGGAATACAAAACTGCTCTGAGGTCGATCGGTGTACACGACGAGGAGAACATCATCTCTGTGGACAGAAAATACGATGCGATCTATATTGCTCCATCGCCTTATACTGAGGAAGGACTTAGAGAGTTCATATAAAAGGCAGAAAAACATAAACTCGATTTGTATCGTAAGACTGAAAAGACAGATAAACCTAACAAACTAACTCGTTTGAATTACTAAGAGAAAATGAATACTCCCCAAGATGTTCTGATGTTCCTTTACGATAAATCAGATGCTAACTCGAAGTAACTGATGAAACTTTTCTAGTTTTTAGTCTTGAAACTCAAGAACAATAAAAACTTGCTTTTACTTCGATGTGATGTGGGGCTGAATGAGATCGAGTAGAAGTTAGGCTTCGTGGCCAAGCCAACTCCTAAGTTGGTGTTTTACCGGAACAGAATGAAGGACTATCCGATTCATTTCAGAGGAAAGACTCTTTCAGCTACTTCGGTGATAGATTTCATCATGGAGAATACTACTTTTGACTTCGAAGATGAGTGGGCTGAACTTTGAGCAATGTGATTTGATTAAAAAGTAGAAATAATAATAGTTAATAGACAAAGACTTATACTTTTTATTGTAAGTATCAGTAGATAAATAAAGGATGTATAGAATCAACCGAATTTTAGTTTAAAAATATTTAGGAAAGATATTTTGCCTATTTTTTAGCGTTGTGAAGATTGATAGGGCCTATAAGTTGAAGTAAGTTTGATGTGATAGGTTTTGATTGATTTAAAACATATTTAAAATGGACGAAGAGAAGAAGGAGAAGAAGTACATTCCGCTCGACGAGGCTGAGATTAACTTGTTCAAGGCTTACGGACTGGGTCCCTACGCTTAGTCCATCAAGAAACTGGAGGAGGAAAACAAGGAGAGGGTCTAAAAAATCAACAAACTCACTGGCATCAGGGAGCTCGACACCGGTTTGTCTCTGCCTTCCCAGTGGAATCTGGCCTAGGACTCGAAAAGAGCCACAGAGCAGCCTCTCCAAGTGGCAAGATGCAACAAGATTATCACAGAGGGCAACTAGCACAAATACGTGATCCACTTGAAGCAGATAGCTAAGTTCGTGGTGAAGCTGAGTGACAAGCTGTCTCCTACCGACGTAGAGGAGGGCATGCGGGTGGGGGTAGATCGCCAGAAGTACCAGATCCAGATGCCTTTGCCGGCCAAGATCGACGCCACTGTCACCATGATGACCGTTGAGGACAAACCTGATGTCACCTACAACGATATTGGAGGGTGTAAGGAGCAGCTGGAGAAGCTGAGGGAGGTCGTGGAGATGCCCTTGCTGACCCCTGAGAAGTTCATCGATTTGGGCATTGATCCGCCTAAGGGAGTGTTACTGTATGGTCCTCCGGGAACGGGCAAGACTCTGACTGCTAGGGCTGTGGCCAACAGGACTGATGCTTGCTTTATCAGGGTCATTGGGTCTGAGTTGGTCCAGAAGTACGTGGGAGAGGGAGCCAGAATGGTGAGGGAGATCTTCCAGATGGCCAGGACCAAGAAGGCTTGCATAATCTTTTTTGACGAGGTGGACGCCATCGGAGGTGCTAGGTTCGACGACGGGTCGGGAGGAGATCACGAGGTGCAGAGGACTATGTTGGAGATTGTCAACCAGATGGACGGCTTCGAGTCAAGAGGCAACATCAAGGTGTTGATGGCTACCAACAGACCTGACACTCTGGACCCTGCTTTGATGCGTCCGGGTCGTATTGACAGAAAGATCTAGTTCTCTCTACCCGACCTAGAAGGTCGTGTTCATATCTTCAAGATTCACGCCAAGACGATGTCAGTCTAAAAAGGGATCCGTTACTAGTTATTGGGCCGCTTGTGTCCCAACACTACCGGTGCTGAGCTGCGATCAGTGTGTACTGAGGCAGGAATGTTCGCGATCCGTGACAGGCGCAAGGCCATAACCTAGAAGGATCTGATAAAGGCGATTGATAAGGTGATCAAGGGATACAAAAAGTTCAGTGCTACCGGCAAGTACATGGTCTACAACTGATCGCTATAGACATCAAACACTAATTCAACCATTACTCCATCATTCCTATCAAATTATGCACATGATCATCAATAAGGGGTTAGATCTGACTCATCGACTTGGATGCCACGATTTTCATAGTCAATGCTCGCGATCCTTCTGACTTTGTGGTCTTCAATTTCGGCTTAGACCATTTTACATTGTTCTTAGAGAAATTACAACTGTTGCTGGGTCTTTTCGATGTTTTATTATTCTAGCGCTTGTTACTATAATAAGGCGGTCATTTTTTGCTACATGTACTGCAACTACTACTGTTTATTTATGATTTGCTGGCTCAATTACTCTAAAGTTTGCTGTTTTTATATGAACTCCATCTCTGTACTATTGATTTGCTCAGTCAAATGCCACAAATTTTATTCCAACAAATTTATTTCATCATTGAGTGCTTCCAATTTCTTAGTACTACAAGCAAGTTTCACATCAGATCCTTGAGTCTTTTCAGGGAGCAATTAATTGAGTTCTTTGGTTGCAGCCAGCTGAAAGTATGAGGCTTTTTCTTATTATGTTTTATCGTAGAGTTGTTAGGATTAATCAAAGCGATAGATGTCGCTTTTTGATTTTTAGTTGGCCAGCAACCTGGAACTGCTGTTTTGTCTGGAATTTACAGATTTCTATTCTGCTCCGCTTTAGATTATCGAGTATATTTTGTTATTTAGTAACTAAGTGGAGTTTTCCGTCAGAAGATTAGCTGTAGACGGCTTTTGGAATTGGATCTAAAAAAGGCCCTCAGTACCTTTCTAAAAAAAATGTCTATCTTTCTTAAACTCATACAATTCCTTCTAAAGTTCTTTAACTTACTGTTCTTTTTCTTCCAAAACTCCACGGATAAAACTTATTTCTTCTTTATACTGCTAAATTTCTGCCAAATAGTGCAATCTTATCTTTCTATTCTCATTCTATAGTCTCGTGTTGCCTTCTTTTTCCTTCTTTAGTTCAGTGACTATGGTTCCCACGCCGTTGAGCAACTAAAATATATTCAAAGCATGGTATCTTCTGCTCAAAGCCGCTTAAATCAGTTTGGTCAGCTATTTCTTGATATGGGTTTATCTCTCAATATACTGTTTGAGTTAAGGATCGTTTTTGTATTGTAGTCTTTGTTATTTATCCTTTTGGTTCGGTTAGAGCTCGAAATGTTCTGACTAATTTTCTTTGAGCTAGCTTATCAGCGTCTTCAACTCATCGATGCGATGCAGCATAAGACTGTTCAGTTTGATTTCCACTGTTTGCTGAGCTCCTTTTAACGAAAGGTCCACTTGCGAGCAAATGCTTTTTATCAGTTTTTAGGTCATATCGAGGGCGCTGCGCTCCTTTGAGTGGTTTGCTCGACTATTTTGGACTTTTTATAAGTGTAAGGGGTTCCTTTCATTTATAACTCTGGATTTTGTCATTTTTTGTTATTCCATTGTGGGAGATATGGCCTCTATGGGGTTGAAGGCTAGCAGGCCTTTGGGCGGGCAGCTGTTGCTGGGGTGTATGGAGTCGTTTTTTTGATTGGTTACTGAGTTTAACTTGTCACTTCTACCTTAGACGAACATAATAAAAGTTTAGATAAATCGAGGAATATTTAAATAACCTATTAAAATAAAAATATGTTAGCATTTTCATCAAACAGCCAAGCACACAGTTTCACTTAGATCAGTTAACTTGACTTTTCCATTAAAAGATAGGTCTGATATATTTTTTCCAGTATAAAGTGATAGTGAATGTCGACAGTACGAATAGAAACGCTATCGTACAAAAATAAAGATGTGTTTTATATTTAGATGTGGTTGTGAGAGGCAGTGGTACCTAACAATGGAGAACAAAAATATAAGAAAAGAAGGTAGCAACTTTGATTGTAGTTCTTTGGCTTATTTTTAGGGCAGTTCGATAACGCCAGAAGATGAACCCGTTTTTGAAGAGCAAAAACAGACTAACGATGAAAGTATACAGGCTCAGTTGATTCCATCATTAGAAGAGATAGAAATGCTTAAACAAAAGCTGCAATTGAAATTTACGTAAGTGAATCTTGAATGTATGATAAGAAGTCTATATTTAAGATTATTTTTCAAGCAGTAAAAATCAAGTATCTTGAAGCTCTCAATTTTCAAACTAAAGGAGCAGGAGGACAGACCCTAATGCACTGATCTTAGTATCAATTTCACGAAATTAGTTCCGATGGATAAGCAAAGATTCAAGCTATTTCTTTCTTCACCTGAAGCCTAAAATGTTCTTGTCTCTCTGTTTGAGTTCTATAAAATGGAAGGCTACGACTTGAATGTGCTGATGATGACTATATTAGAGGTCAATTAGTTCTTAAACCGTAAAGAAAATTAGATGATTTGAGAGCATTTGTTGAGGACTAAGACAAAAAACTCTATTTGTCGATAAGAATACGAATTTATGGGGAAGATGAAGCAAGTACTCATACTTAAGCAAAATAACAAGTAAAGAACAAAACCTTATATCTGATTTTTAATTTTTTTAATTTTGACCATTCACCAAACCTCAGCAATTATCTTTCTCTCTAAGATATTGCATAATATTTACCTATTTTTTGCTCAACTGATGGACAAAACATTGCTCCTCAAGGAGATCCAAAATATTCAGCGCGAAGGTTTCCTCCAGAAACAGTCCCGTTTCCTCAAAAGCTGGCGGCAGTACTTCTCCCAAAACTCAGACGCTGGGTGGTGCTCACCTCGAACTTCATGTTTACTTTCAAGTAGCGGAGATAGTATGTGAGTCCGACTGAGGTGATATTGCTGAAGGAGATCATCGCAATTAAGGCTGTGGACGAGGAGACGCAAAAAAATACTTTTGTACTGTTGTTTCAATTTAGAAAGTTTAAAACCAAGAGGCATCTTTTATCTTTGCGGCTGATTCTAATCTAGAAAAAGAGGCTTGGATTGGGGCTATCGGTACATATATCATGACTTAGGAAAGGCTATGGTCAAAAGTTCAAATATGCATCTCAATGATTGAAGCTGTCTTTGATTATAATAGTCATTAATAAAATTAGAATAAGCCGAACTCAGAATCAAAGTTTAGGTTTAAGGGGTTTCGAAGCCAGGATCTGGCTGATTTTGGAGACTTCGAGGGCAGAGTCGGTGACGGAAGTGTTGATTTCGCACTCTCGGGCTCGGTTCAGGAAGTTTTCGTAAGGGTTACCGCGGACTACCTCTGAACGGAGGTATTTATCAGGGATAGCGAAGGAATCGAGGAGGACTGCAGTGTGGGGTCTGATGGCTTTTAGAGCTATTTCTTTTTCTGAGCTGAGTAGAGCCCACTTCTGCGGGCAAATGAAGCCTCCCTCGATAACTGGCTCAGCAAGTCTTTGCAGCTGTCCGATAGCAAACAGTTTACAGACTTCCACGAGAAGGGGCTTGAGGATTTGATTTTGTTACCTGTTAATGGCTTCCAAAAACTCATTCAGCATGAAATGGACTCCATGTAGCTGAGCCAACTGCTGTAATCTGATGCCCACCTTGTAGTTGATGATGTCCATCTCAGTCTCTCCAGCCTATTTGTTGGATATCCTGGCACCAATGACGCCCACAATATGGCCTAGAGATCTCACGAGTACATTCCTCAATTCTTCGAGAGTCCAGGGATTCTTTCCTGTGAATTGAGTGTCTGCTAGATCCTGAATCCGAGCGATGTACTTGACACTATCGGCCAGGGGTTTGCCTTTGGTGATGAATCCGAGATAGTTTTTGAGGACGTACCTGGCAGTCTGAAGGTACATGACAGTGTTTTCTCCCTCATGAGTGTTATTAGCAATGTATTCGTTCATGAGCTGAGGCACACCTGAATAATATGAGGTGCCGTGACCGCCCATGGATCTCCTGAGAATCTCCATTCCGTCTTGAGAGAGCTCGCTGAACAAACCCTTGCTGAAGGCGAGATTGGAGTGGGTTTCCTGGAGGAGGGAAAAATCGCTTTTAAGCACTTTTTCTTTGTTGAGCTCACTGACCTCTCTGATTTTGTTGCCCGCTAAAGTGATAGCGTAGTACTCAGCTATTCTTGGCAGCACTTTGTCTTGCTGGGTCTGGTAATCCAAGATAGTCCCTTAGCTTTTAGTAGAGTTGACTCCTTGTTTTCTAAAGAAGGAGTAACGAGTGGAGATGATGATCGCCTGGGCGTACTATTTCGGACACGCACAACTGATGAGCTAGCGGATGAACATCATCGTGCCATAACCCACGCGGGGGTCGCCGACTTGCTTGTAGACCCCGTCGTCAGACACTTGGACGTATTTAGTGAACAGATTCTTTTTTGGGACTCTGACACTTCGGAGGTACATGTAGCCGTTTTATTTTCCATGGAAACCAATCTTAGGACCAATGTCACCGCCCTCAATGCCAGGGAGCCAGTTGTAGTTTTTGTCCTTGATCTCTACCAGGAAGGGATGGACTCCGTAGTTCTTTCCCTTGATGATGGTCTGGGCAAAGACTATGGCGTAGTTGGCAATAAAAGAGAGTTCTCCAGGCCAGTACTTCCCTGACCCGACAGTAGGGGAGTCGATGATCCACTCCTTGGTAGTTGGATCATACTCCGCAGTGGTCTCCAAACTCCTGATATCACTTCCATGTCCCAACTCTGTCTGGGCATAGCAGCCAATAATCTCACATTTCCTTGATTTCTCAAGATAGAGCTTCTGGTGTTCCTCAGTTCCCATGAGCTCGATGTACTTGATGAACATTCCGAAGTGGACTCCAGCTGGGAACTGATGAGGGGTCATCAGTTGGATGTAGACGGTCTTGAGATGTTAGTGCAAGTCGGGGGTGAAGTGATGGTGGTTGTAATTATAGCCTACGGGGAGGTAGCGGAGAGCATCTTTGACCAGCTAGAGTCTGCTGCTGTTGAAGAGGTTGGGGGTGTATTCGAGGGTCGGGGCGGCTTATAGGTAACGTTTCATATCGTAGTAGTACTTCTCTCCGTAAAGGAAACTTCCAAGGGCAGGGACAGGAAGGGAAGACTTGCTTCTTTATTCAAGGAGGATTTTTTCCATCATTTTTAGGCAAAACCTTTAACAACTATGATGTAATAATATTATCTTTTATTGTTGTTTATCAAACAACTGGCATTAAATTATTCAAAGAAACTATCAATACAAAGAATTCTAAAGCAACAATGAAAATCACAAAACAATGACTATTGATTTTGTCTCTCTCCAAAAAATCTTCTAAAGCTCAACGAGAACAGACTGATGATCCACAGGATCACTTTGGCCTATTATGACGCTCTTGATGGACCCATCTTTTTGGTTATTTTAGTTGAATTTGTACTCGAGTCTTGTTTCTGCTGTTTTTAAGCAGCGAGATAGGTTTAGATATCCTTTGTGAGCTTTTGCTTTTAAACTTCGAGTTGGACTGAGAAGTTTTTGGTTGAGCATTAGATTTTTTTGTGAAGAATTTATAGCTAGTTGAGGTATTATTTCTCTCGTTGTTTGCTCTCTGAGGCTTTTTCTTTTGAAGCTGCAAGAGGTTCGCCTATTCTCTTCAGTTTTACTCATAATCCTTCAGACTCCTCAATTGTTTTCTTCAAAATATCATCAAAAGTTGTAGTTTCATTGATCTTTGGTGCTTTATTGATAAAAGAGAAAACAATCTGAATTGAATGATTGAATTCCTAACTCATCACAAAAATAAATATATCAGTTCTTGAAAAGTAAATCAAAATCTACGCTCCTAAAAAGTTCCTCAGCCATAAATCCTGGCTCCTCCCACCGATAGACCACGCTCTCTCTAATATTCGAGTGCTGAATGAGTATAATTTCGAGACAAATGAGATGTTCGGGGGCGATGACATTAGGTTCTTCTTAGTGTGAGCATGAGGCTGATAGCACGATATCGAGGTTGGATTGGGCTTAGGGACTATCAGGTTTCAAGCAATTTTAGGTTTGATGTAGGCTGTCTTTGAGCTAGATTAGGAGTGATTAGCGAGGGATAGGTTGAAGAGGAGGGGAATTTTTGGGTATTTTTGGTTCCGAAGCGTCGGATATCCGCTCGTGCTGCGAGGAAGAGTCCAAAATTCTGGAATGCTTGCGGAAGAAGGGACAACACCCCATATCGCCTAGCGATATAATAATATATGTCACTATGTCAGAGTTATTATGTTTTTCAATTTTACAGATCATGGAAGCTCTTCCCCCTTCTTTTTCCTCTTGGATTCCGAACATTCACTTAGAATTTTTTCAAAGCTACTATCAATGATCAAGTGAGGACGTTGGCATGCCTTTTTGAATTCTTCGAAATTGTATTATAAAGCTCCGTTTTATTAGAGGGCTTTTTAGAGTTTGTATTACAAAGCTCCGTTTTATTAGAGGGCCTTTATGAGTTTTCCTTGAAAAAATTTAGTATTGTAAGCCTATACTTATAAGGCTTTTACTTTCTGCCTAAGTTTTTTTATAGTTTCCTCGCATGAACTAGTATGTGAGGATTCAAGTTTCTATTCATTTTAGGCACTGTGTAAATATTACGTGTATCCCTAGCGCTGATGTTGCTGTTGCTCAACAATTGGGCAATTCTTTTTTTGAGCTTTATATTGCCCTCCTTGCTTCAATCTAACCAGCTACGACTTCAGGGCCTAAATTTAATTTGACTATTCTTTCGATTTATTTTTCAAAGCGCTGATCTATCGATTTTTTTTTCCCATTTTTTCCTCAAGATCTTCGATATACCGATCTTTCACTTTCATTTTGTCCTTAAGATCATCGATCTATGGATCATTTTTTCTCATTTTTTTCTCAAAATCTTCGATCTACCGATCTTTTACTCTGATTTATTCCTTAAGATTGTCGATCTATGGATTTTTTTCTCCCATTTTTTTCTCAAGATCATCGATATGCTGATCTTTTATTCTCATTTTTTCCTTAAGATCGTCGATCTATGGAATTGTTTTTTTCATTATTTCCTCAAAATCTTAGATCTACCCATTTTTTACTCTCATTTTTTCTTTAAGATCGTCGATCTACCGATCTTTTTCTATCATTTTTGCCTCAAGATGAGCTTTTAAATGAAAAATATTAGATTTATTGTTGATGATTTCTCTCAGCTCGTACATCTTGGACTAGTAGTAGATGATTGGATGAGGGTTCTAGGAATAGTCCGAATTGTCTTGGCTTGCTCTCTCTTCGGAATTTTAGGCATTTTGGATGGAGGCTGTTCGGCTGTTTGCGCTTAAGCTTGAGCTTGAGGCTGTTCTACTGGTGTAGTGAGATGAGCAGTTGGGGCCTTTGATTTGTTCGAGGGAAAAATCATTGTTGGCTTATCGTGCAGTGTGGGAAGTTTTTCCTAATTGTTGCCGAGTTTCTTCCGTTTCAATCTCCTCAGAATGAACTTATCTTTATGACATATAAAAAATACTTGCTTTAATACAATTTATTTAAGACTTTTATTGCGAATTTATGAAAGAGATTTAATTTCAAAAGCATATAGACTTTTAATTGTAGATTAAAGAGGAGATACTACACTTCTGAGAGTACTCCTATCGGCAGCTCTCCCGATTCGTTCATGCCTTCGGGTAAAATTCTTTCCATGAGGATGCTGCTGCTTTCATGGCCTTTCAGCTTGCGCTAAAAATCCTTGATTTGGATCTCGGCTTTTATGAATCTCTAATATCTAAGCAGCTCTTCTGAATGTATTTTCTGCAACTCTTCTATAACCCGTTTGTGTTTGTCTTCACTTTATTTGAATGTTTTGGTCAGCTCGGCATGTCCTTTTTTTAGACTGGTGTGAATGCCTTAAAGTCTGAGCAATTTTTACTTTTCTAAGGTGAGCTGGTAGAGAAGGTAGGAGTCGTTAGGAGGGGAGTGATTGTAGCTTGAGGTGAATGTGTTAAAGTTATTGAGTTTATTGACGGTCACTTGTTCTGGATCTTCGTGGTCTTGCTCTATGTGTTAGTACTCCAAATGTAATCCTACCTCGTATCCCTCATCTCCTCGTCCTAGCCTTTGTCTTCGTTATCCATCGATCAAATATACATACTTGTTGTTTGAATACGATCGAATAAACAGAATGGGTAGTATCAGATTTGATTATATCTTTTCTTAATCATCGGAAAAATACAAAAAACTGATACATACCATAATCAATTACCTCTACCAAGAAATTCATAACTTTATTACTTTGTTTTCAAACGAAAAGCAGATACAGAAACTATAGTTTTTCACATTGAATCAACCTTTGAAAGCAGTATGTTTTTGATAGTCTGAAAGTATATTGAGGGCGATGAGGGTTAAAAGGGTTTGCTGAATTGCATTTCTATCTGTCGCTATGTCAGAGTTATTATGTTTTTCAATTTTTTACAAATCATGGAAGTTCTTCTCCCTTCTTTTTCCTCATGGATTCTGAACTTTCCCTTGAGGGTTTTTCTCGATTTCTGACAAATCAAAGCTACTATCAATCAAGTGATTGCATTAACATATCTTTTTAAGCTTGTATTACAAATATATGCTATATTACTAGGCTTTTAAGAATTTTTCTTGAAAACGCTTGGTATTATAAGTCTATTTTTAATAGGCTTCTTATAGCTACCTAAGCTTTTTTACAGCTTCCTCGCATGAACTAGTATGTGAGGGTTCAAGTTTCTGTTCACTTTAGGCACTGCATTAATATTGCGTGTATCCCAAGCACTAATTTTGCTTTTTCTCAACAGTTGGGGAGTATTTTGTTTGAGCTTTATATTGCCCTCCTTGCTTCAATGCAGCCAGCTACAACTTCAGGTCCTAAATTTATTTGGACTATTATTTCGATTTTTTTTTCAAAGCGCAGATCTACTGATTGTTTTCGCTCATTTTTTCCTCAAGATCGCCCATCTACCGATTGTTTTCATTAATTTTATCCTTAAGATTGTCGATCTACTGATCCTTTTCTTTCAATTTTTCCTTAAGATCACCGATCTACTGATTCTTTTCTTTCATTTTTTCCTCAAGATGAGCATACGACTCGACTATTTTCTAATACCTTCCCTAACTTTCTTTAGATTTCTTCCTATAATCCTCCAAAATCGCCCTATCAACTTCATACTACTTCTACAATTTCTCCTTAGCGTCTTTCAAGTTTTTGCACTCCTCTTCTACTTTTTCTTTTTAATGAAAAATATTAGATTTACTGTCGGTGATTTCTCTCATATCGTACATCTTGGACTAGAAGTAGATGATTTTATGAGGATGAGGGTTCGAGGAATAGTCCGAATTGTATTGGCTTGTTATTTCTTCGGACTATTAGGAATTTGGGATGGAGGCTGTTAGGCTGTTTGCACTTGAGGCTGTACTAAGGGAGTAGTGAGATGAGTGGTTGGGGCTTTTGTTTTTTTTTAGGGATAAAGCGTTGCTGGCTTCGAGAATGGCATTTTATGCAGTGAGGGGAGTTTCCCCTAATTGCTGAGCTTCTTGCATTACAATCTCCTCAGAATGACCTTACCTTTATGACATTTAATACTTGCTGCGAATACAATTTATTACAGATACTTATGGAGATACTTATGAAAGGGATTTTATTTCTAAGATATATAGATTGGTGATTGTGGATTATGGAGGAGATATCACTCTTCTGAGTTGTCAAAGCTTTTTAAAAAGCTTTTTATTGGCGGCTCTCCCGATTCGCTCATGCCTTCAAGAAAAATTCTTCCCATGAGGCTGCAGCTGCTTTCATGGTCTTTCAGCTTGCGCTACAATTCCTTGATTTTGATCTCTGCTTTTTAGTATCGTCCAAGCAATTTTTATTTTGCCTTCGCAAGCTATTTCTTCTCCTTCGCAAGCTATTTCTTCTCCTTCGTTTCCTGTAAATACAAATTGTTCAACGTATTGATTTTATCTTCCAATGCCTCTTACTTCTCGTTAATTTTTTGATGGATCATGGAGGGAATCTCCTCTGAGTCAAAATCAGACAGTTCAATTCTCACCACTGGCTGAATCATATTGAACCTCTCCAGGTCTTCATTCCTTTGCTCAGCAAGTGCTTTCTCAACTTAAACCTCTTTCAGCCTTGCTTTCAAACCTGAAATATCCTCATCTTTGCTCTTCATTTCCCTCTAATATCTCAGCAGTTCTTCTTAAAGTTTTCTCTGCAACTCTTCTATATCCCGTTTGTGTTTGTCTTCACTTTATTTGAATGTTTTGGTCAGCTCGGCATTTTAATTGGACTATTATTTAGATTTATTTTTCAAAGTGCAGATCTATTGATTATTTTCTATTATTTTTTCCTCAAGATTACCCTTCTATCGATTGCTTTTATCAATTTTTTCCTTAAGAGCGTCGTTCTACTAACCTTTTTCTTTCATTTTTTCCGCAAGATGAGCATATGAATTGACCATATTCTCATATCTTCCCTCAGCTTTATTCTTATAATCAATAATTTGTATAGCCAAAACTTTATTCTACTACTACAATTTCTCCTTAGCGTCTTTCAAGTTTTTGCACTCCTCTTCTACTTTTTCTTTTTAATGAAAAATATTAGATATACTGTTGATGATTTCTCTTTTATCGCACTTCTTGGACTAGGAGTTGATGATTTTATGAGGATTAAGGTTCGAGGAATAGTTCGAATTGTATAGGCGTGCTACTCTTCCGGACTGTGAGACATTTTAAATGGAGGCTGTTGATCTGATTGCACTTTAGGCTGTACTAAGGGAGTAGTGAGATGAGTGGTTGGGGCTTTTGTTTTTTTCGAGGGATTAATCTTTGCTGGGTTCGGGAATGACATTTTATGCAGTGAGGGGAGTTTTCCCTAATTGTTACTTAGCTTCTTGCTTTACACTCTCCTCTGAATGACCTTTCTTTTATTGCATTTAATAAAATATTTGCTGCGAATACAATTTATTGCAGATATTTATGGCGATTTTTATGAAAGGGATTTTATTTCAACAACATATAGATTGTTAATTATGGATTATGGATTATGGAGGAGGTATCACACTTTTCAGTTGTCAAATCTTTTTAAGAGTTTTCCTATCGGCAACTCTCCCGATTCGTTCATGCCTTCGGGCAGCATTCTTTTCATGAGGATGCTGCTGCTTTCATGGCCTTTCAGCTTGCGCTACAATTCCTTGATTTGGATCTCTCATTCCCCAGCAGTTCTTCTTAAAGTTTTCTCTGCAACTCTTCTATATCCCGTTTGTGTTTGCCTTCACTTTATTTGAATGTTTTGGTTAACTCAGCATGTCCTTTTTTTAGACTGGTGTGAATGCCATAAAGTTTGAGCAATTTTTGCTTTTCTAAGGTGAGCTGGTAGAGAAGGTAGGAGTCCTTAGGAGGGGAGTGATTGTAGATCGAGGTGAGAGTGTTATAGTTATTGATTTCATTTACGGTCACTTGCTCTGGATCTTTGTGGTCTTATTCTTCATGTTAGTACTCGAAATACGGCCCTACCTCGTATCCCTGTTAATAAATCTCCTCGTCCTAGCCATTGTCTTCGTAATCCATTGATCAAATATACATACTTGTTGTTGGAATACGATCGAATAAACAGAATGGGTAGTATCAGATTTGATTATATCTTTTCTTAATCATCGGAAAAATACAAAAAACTGGTACATACCATAATCAATTACCTCTACCAAGAAAAACACAACTTTGCTACTTTGTTTTCAAACGAAAAGCAGGTACAGAAACTATAGTTTGCCACATTAAATCAGCCTCAGAAAGCAGTATGTTTTTGATAGACTGAAAGCATATTGAGGGCGATAAGGGTTAAAAGGGTTTGTTGGGTTGCATTTCTATATATAATACTTTGATATGAGTAGACACTATCTAAGTCCACAGCTCTTTTTCAGACCGCCTTTTTTCAGCTTCTACCGTCCCCGCACAATGAACAAACATGACAAATCAGACTTCAGCCTCGGGGAACAGACCAAACTCGAGATCTCAGAAACAGATGTCTTCTACGATGACGAGGAGGACGAAATCACCGACCAGGTACCCTCTGCGCATAAAACCGAGGCCAAAGAGGAGAACGGCCGCATCAACAAGGAGGACTCCACTCTGCCCTACCCTCAGCCCGACTTGCTCCACTTCGGGAGAGTCGACGACATCGATCTAAACGAGGTCTACCCCTCCGATGAGGACTAAGACTTGGACGACGATGACGACTAAGGGAACGGAATGAGTTCTTTCAACTGCTCCTTGGACGGCAAGGAAGGCGATCTTGACGGCTAAGGCAATGTGGATCCTCGACGCCCTCGAAATAAAAAAAAGAAACACCGAAAAGTGAGGACGACTATAACGAGAGAGAAACTGGCCGCCATGAACGAGATCTTTGTTGAGTACACCCGAAGCAAAGAAGACGGCAAAAACCCTCATCGTAATCTCAAGGAAATTGGCAATCAGCTTTCGCTCGGTTACTCCACAATCCTTCACAAATACCGATAGTTCCGCAACACAAAGATGGTCAAAGGTGGTGCTCTTATTGCCTCACTCCAGAAGAAACGAAAATACAAGAAAAGTCTAGTGATTGAAGAGATCATCGACACTGCTTTGGCTTCGAGGCCTTTCTACACAGCAGTGGAGTTGTCGGAGTATATCTACAACAAACACAACAAACGGTTTTCACGGTCCATCATCTCGAGGCACTTGGGAGAGATGGGATACTCCTACAAGAACCTGAAGAGTTCACCTATTGAGAAGAACAAACCCAAATTCAAGGAGACGAGAAAGGTCTACGCGGACATAGTCTACCCTTACCTGTCATCTCCTGGAGTGGTGGCACTGTACATAGACGAGTTGGCCTGCAATGTGGCTACTTTCCAGCGCCGGAGGGTGACTTTCAACCCGAAGGAGTTGTACCAGTAGAACGCGAATGACTATGTGTCGTTGATCGTGGGGGCGACGATCGAGGGGGTGTCGTTCTACCACATCAAGTACGGGTTCTTCACTCAGGAAGAGTACCTGATGATCTTGCAGAAGTGTCTGAGTAGGATTGTCAAGGTGAAGTTTGGTAAGAGGTCGCCAGCTAATGATTGTGACCTGATTGTGATAACCGATATGAACAAGATCCACCTCGATCCTTTCGGAGCCAAGGAGGACCAGAAGCCCATCAAATCCATGATCCGCAAGTACAACGCCCGCAGGTTCTACCTCCCGCCAGCCAGTCCCCACCTCAATCCCCTGGAGTCGATGTTCGCTTACCTCAAGACCAAGCTGCTCAAGAAGGACATCAAGAGTTCATCGGAGTTGAAAAACTACATGCAGTCGTGTATGGAGTAGATGAGCAAGGTGTCAGTCGAGGTCTACTTTGAGGACGCCGTGAAGTGTGTTGAGGCTGCCATGGGGGAGGAGAGTTTCTCCTATCAGGACAGGCCTAGCGGTTTTTCTTTCGACTGCCTAGAATGATCTTCAAAACAATTTGTTCATCTTTACATATATTTGAATCTTTATCAAGGGTTAGTCTATTTCACTGTTCTTCTGTAATAAAATGATAGTATTCCTAAAATGTAAAAATCATTCGAACTATAGTATCTCGATGATATTCGACGGGGAGTACACAGGTTTTTCTTCGGCCATATAAAGAAAAAAGCCTTCCCCGCATTTCTCTTTGACTTGCATCATCTCAGTCCAAAATTAGTCGACTTCCTTACCTTTCATGACGAACATGATACACATGGAGCTGCTGATCTTGTCTTTTCTCACCCATTGCAGTTTGGCGGAGTACTCGTCCAAGTGGGTGATGAGGTCTTCATAGTTTTGGGCGGCCCTTCTGGTTTCGTGGGGGTCGAGCATACCCATATAGCCTTGCTTGTGCTTGAAAAAAAGGTGGGCGTAGCGGGGGGTTCCGCCTAGCATGCCGAAGAAGAATCTTGTGCCCATGATGTCGATCAATGCCTCGAGGTATTATGGCTATGGCTTGTCCAGGCCGATTCTAGCCATGACCAGCACGACCAGGTGATCTCGGTCAGCCACTAGCTAGTTGTAGAAGATGCTGCCGTCGTTACACACCAGCACACGGTAGGTCAAGTTGAACTTCTATAGTACTGCCTGCATCAGAAATCCGGCCTCGCTCGGCGAGTACCATTAACACGGCTTTTTATGAGGAAATAGTTAGGCAGATACTTGCGAGAGAATCTGAATAGAGAAGGGCTCCAAACTATTATCCCAGAAAAGGGGGATGACGGTTTTCGAGCTGACATGATCCCTCCTGCAGAGGAGGTTGGCTAGAGCCATTTGGAGTACTCTGAGCATGCAGCCCCAGCCGGTATCGGAGGAGTAGTTAGTGGTAGGTAGTCGTTTCTGGATGTCCGAGCGGTAGGTAAGACGGATATACTCTTCGTTGTCGGTCACTTTGGGGCCGAACAGCGACTACATCATACTTGCTATCATTTCTTTTCTGATAATTTTGGTATTATAAGTACTATAATGGAGCTAAAGGGCTATAAAGGAGGAAGAGCTTGGACTGGAGGAGACAACCAAATGAAGGTGAGATGAAGGAAATCTACCCTGAGGCCTAGGTTGATTGCAGGGTGGTTTTGAGAAATGGTTATTTTGTAAATATCTTATGATATTTTGGCATGTTCCTATATTTCTCCACGAACCCGTGGTCTACCTATTTTCTGGATATAGATTCAACTTCAGAATTTGCTAATAATTTTATTGTCCGTCATCGAACAAATGAGCACGCTTAAGAATAGTCGTTCGGTTGACTAGATCTAGACGATGTTAAACCAAACTCTCGCCCAGATGTACGAGCACCAAAAGACCGGAGACTACATTGAGGCAGAAAAATTGAGGTTGATGTCCGAACAGCTCAAGAAAGATTTGGAGACCAGGAGGGTATATGAGATGGAACAGAGGCATAACCAGGAAAATAATGATGTTGTGAGGGCGAGGGAGGAGTAGCTACAGTCTTTTAGGGATTTTTGGGAGGGGAAGTTGGGGGAGTATAGCCAGGAGGGGGAGAAACTGACTCATGCTATGCAGGCTAGGCACCAGACTGAACTCGAGAACCTCAGAAACGATATGGAGAAGCAGCTGTCCTTCAGAGTGAAAGAAAGTTCGTAGTACTTGAACTTGAAGAAGATGGAGTAGCATATGGCCAAACAAAAGCTGTACTTCCTCTCTGACTTAGATACGCCTAGGCTCACAAGGTGCAGGTGAGGCTGCAGTAGTTGGAGAAAAGTGAGAAAGAGGCCTGGAACAACGCTAGGAACCTTAAGATCGAAACTTCCTCCAATACATTGAGGACCAAGCAGGCTGGGGAGTTGGCTGCGCTCCAGAAGAAGATCAGGACAGGGGTGGATGAACTGAACAAGGAGCGGACCAAGGAGGAGAGCAGGATCAACTTGAAGTACAATAATATAGAGCGGGAACTCAAGGCAAACCATGACAAGGAAATCCTAGCGTTCAGGGGGCAGTTCCGGAGCAAGGGCGGGCACGGCTCACCCCTCCTGCTCGGCAAGTCCAAACTTCTCTCCAATTCCAAATGATCACTCCTAATACCTCTATACCTCCACTAGTCAATAAAAAGCTTTCTTGTGTCTTTCTTGTAAAATGCTGCATTTTCCTGAATTTTTCAACGAAAAAACCCTTAATTTTATCCTCTTTTTTATCGATCACTATTTCAGGCAAGTAAAGCTGATCTTATTCGGTTCACCATGACGATATGATTTTTTAAATTTTGATTTACCCTTGCCACAAACATAGATCATCTACAGGTTTTTTAATTAATAAATCAATCATTTTTTACAAACCCAATCAAATGATATCCCAAGAAGGCGATTACTACGTGTGCACTGGCGACGCTGAGCCTGAGAAGGAGAGTACCCAGTTGCGTCAACCCTAAGAGCGGCAATTGGAGGCAAAAGGCGATATCAAGTAGAGACTGACCCTCATTAAAGATCGAGTGGAACTGCTTAAAAAATAAAAACTGGAGTATGGAAACAAGAAGAAAACTTAGAGTTTGTCTGAATTATACAATGAGCCATAGATCGAGACCGGAGATTTCTCTTTGACTTTGTAGATCCCAGAGTAGATCTTGCAAATTGAGCAGCGAGTGAGTCGTCTTTAGTAAAAGAGTACATGCTACGAGATCTACCGTCAGAAAAGCTTGAAGAATGGCACGGTGATTGAGCGTGTGAAGGCTCTGCAAAAAAAGCTTGAAGACATGCTAAAATCAAAATCGATCTAAACGATAACAAGCAATATAATCCAATACTCAATCAATCTTGACGAACGTTAATAGTATATGAAACAATTGTTTCTTTACTAGGTCTATACAAAGACGCAAGGTATGTGATTGGTTCATGATTTAGGGCTGACAGACGAATTAAATGTGTTGGAGAGGTATTTGGACAATTTGGGTAAAGTACAGAGAGTAGCCAACTCGGCGGTACCCACTTCGAGGCTAGTCAAGGATCATAATGAGATTTTGGAGAGGGCGAAGGCTATGAGGGGGAGGATTGAGAAGTTGTTTGAGTCGATGAAAGGGCAGTACGAGAAGTTGCTGGAGGAGATCGATGGGATTGAGGTGTGATACTTATTGGAACTCATAACATAAGCATACTATGATTTTGGTTTAAAATAGACTCAGATAAAAATTACAATTGAATAGGTTAAAGACAATTCGATATACTCGATCATTTGACTTGTACTGAGTCTTCGAACTTCCAAAGTCTCAGGAGGTAGTATAATCTGATCATCAGAACGTCCCGGAACATGTTTACAGAGGCATCCACAAGCCCTACTTTGCTCCCGTCGATGTCTCTCCACTCGACTCCCACTTCCGCCGTCGACACTCCGAACTTATTGCACAGGAAGAACAGCTCAACATCGAAAGCGAACTTCTAGATGTGCAAAGTTTTAAACAATATCTTGCAGGCCTCATAAGTAAAGAGTTTGAACCCGCATTGGGTATCTTTTGTTTTGATGCCAAGGATGAAGGTTATGACACCCTTGAAGACTGTGGAAATAAACTTTCTGTACCATTTTCTTTAGACTTTACTTTCTTGCTCAGCCAGGCGTCGCGATCCGACCACCATTACCAGCGGGTTGTTTGATTGGAGGTCTTTCAGTTTCTTCCAGACGTGTTCAAGCTCATGGAAAGTTGTGGCCCCGTCAGCGTCGACCATAAGCGCATACTTCCCACGTACCAAGGTCATTCCAGCCCGGACTGCCCCTCCTTTTCCTCTGTTCTTAGGGTACTCGACTACAACCAGATTCAATCCCAACTTCTCAGCCTATTTGATAGCAATGGCTGTGGTCTAATCTTGGCTGCCATCGTTGACGACGATGATCTAATGTTGGACTTTTTTAGGGATGAAAAAGGCAGCCACGTCTAAGAGCATATAAGGGATTCTTTCTTCCTCGTTGTAAGCGGGAACGACTAGTGAGATCTATGGCTGAGGTTGTTAATCGGCTATTTTAGTGTATTCAGGGAGAGTGTATTTTTTATGCTTGAGGTCGGTGATGGAAATGGGTTGGTACTGGCGGGCGTCAAAGTTCTTCTTCCAGTTTTTGTAGGGCTGCACTAGCCAGAGAATGCCGATGGCTAGGATGGTAGCAAGTGCGATTGCGATATAGTGGATCATTGATCTCAAAACAATTACTATAATACGTGCTGATGTGGCTTCAAGGTACTATCAATAACTTATATCATTATCATAATTCAAATCCATGATTCCTCAATACTACGAGATATATGATCCCTAATCAAATCAAAATAGTATCATTGAACGAACACACAACTTCTATGTGTTTTTTATGGCTGAAAATCTTTCTTTTTCATCACGGTTGTAGATAATTTGACAGAATTAAGTCTGCAGCTCAATGAGAATTAGGATTAAGAATGCGCAATGGGGTCCTTTAGATTGGTGATGCTGTAAACTTTACCATCTTTGACCAAGTACATACCTCTGGTTGACATAGTCTGAGCTTTCATTATCTTCACTCTCTTTGATGAATATTATTTAGTCTTAATTTGTTATTTTTTCATGCTGCTTTTCTGAGATCTGTGTAAAGGATGAGCTGTCTCAGATAGCGGCTCTTGGGCGTAAATAGCCGACGCCTAAATTCTACTATTCTCTTTTTTTTTAATTTAATTTTTTGTAGGTTAAATTTCTTAAATTTCAGTTTTTGTTTTACACCTCTTCTGTATGGCTTTCTTGAGTTCAATAGAGCAAGTCATGATCTCTTCCAAAAGTTCAAAAACGCCATTCAGCAGATATATAACTATCGTATAAAGATGAATTTAGTTGATGAGTTAGCCTTGGTAGTCTTACCTGTAGAGGTAAAAAGTGGAGATAAAGGTGAGTCTGAGCATAGAAGAGGTGGAGGTAAGAAATATTTTTAGTTTTCGGTTAGCCAAGTAATAACGAAGGCAGATTATGCGCATACAAAGATAGAGGATTTCTGTGCAGCTGAGGATAATGGTCTGAAGTGCATGGTTTTCTTGTAGAAAGATATGGACACACCCGAAGAGTAGAGGAAAAATTGACTTCTAAAGTGATTCCAAGACGACCGACCCCACACTGAACTCATAATCCTCTAAAAAGTACTTGAGCAACTTGCGATAGTGGTAAGTGAACCAAAGAAGTCCACCAATGACGTAGACAATCATCAGAAAAAAGAAGTAAATAAGAAAGATGTTGGCAATTTTATGACTGGCGCAAGCGCTGAATAGATTTTTACACTCGGCAAAGAAATAGTAAGCGAAGTGTTCTACATTGCCTTCGTATAAAACGAATAGAAAGGTGCCATAGAACGAGTACTTTCTGAGCACGACTGATACTCTATAATTGAAGAGCGCTTTGAATATGAGTGCTAGGATAATATGGACAACTAAGATGAAGGGAAGTTCGTAGTAGAAGAAATCTAGGTTGTTGGCATAGAAACCAATACCGTTTGGGTTTCTTTTTAGAAATTAGGCATCAGTATATATGTACTTCTGGTTGAGTTGTTACTGAAGATAGGTGTAGCCATTGTTGACGGCCGAGCAGAAAGAGTTTTAGTCCTCGCAGTTCTGGATGATGAGCTGGAACATGCTGCCTTTGTCAAGAACCATCCTGTTGACGCTGGAAAGGAAGAGGTCAGAGTAGAAGCTGAAGTTTGTTTGGTGGTAGTAGTAGAATTCCATGCGATCAATGATGCGGTACTGGTTGGTGAGAACGCTCAGAAAGATTCTGCTGCCGGGTAGTGTGTTCACGAGGGTTGTCGCGTTGTTACTCATGAACAGATCCAAAAATGTCTAGAATCCCTGATCGTTGTAAGGATAAATGATCCTATATATGGATACATTGGTGATGACAGTACCCCAGCAGTCGTTATCTCCTGCTGTCATCATCATAGAGATGGCGAGATTGCCTATAGGAAAATTGAAGTGGAGTTCGAGTTTGTTGGGGGTGATGGAGGTTGAATTGTGCGTGATGTTTATGATGGGAGTCTAGTTAAGCCAGACTGTGAAGCGTTTGCCAATGGGGGCGAACAAGGGGATGACCCACTCGAAGTTGAGGACGTGGTCGCCGGCGGTCTAGATATAAATTGTTTGGGTGACGTTCTCGAACAAACATTACGAGTTGAGATCCATTCCTTGAAGGTAGGAGACGTTGCAGGGTAGGTGATAGTAGGAGCAGATCAAAGGCAGCGCCTCGATGTAGCAGTAGTTGAGGCATTTCCATCCGAGGATGTTGGGGGGGAAATACTTCATATAGGTGTTTGATGGCAGTTTGGGGATGTTGAAATCGGGGTTGAAGACGAGGTTGGGGCCTAAGGTCGTCTGCTCCTACCATGGGGAGCAGAGGACTGCCAACAAGGCCAAACCTACAAGGGCATGGACACTATATGTCATTCTTCGAAATATAAGCATGCTCAATAGAAAATAGAAGCTACATTCGCAGTTATTTCTGACATTATCTAAAACAATTAATCTGAGCAATCACAATAAAAAATCATTCTTGAAGAATTCTATATGCAACATTTTTGAGCTTAAATTTTATTTTGAAAAAGGTTTTTCTTTTATTTTTAAACAGCTATTTTAGTTACATTGGTGCATAATAAAAATTGGTCTTTCGATTTGAAAGAATTCTTTCTAGATATTGGATAATTGAACATTAAAATAAAGGAACCCTCAGAAATCAGCGTTGACTCTAAACTCTTTGTCTTCTTTGGAGTTCATAACGCCAGACTTTTGGTACTCGCCAACTCTGCGTTCAAAGAAGTTGGTCTTCCCCTGAAGAGAAATCATTTCCATCCAGTCGAAGGGGTTCTTGCTGTTCCAGACCTTCCCCACGCCAAGGGCGACCAGCAGTCGGTCGGCCACGCATTCGATGTACTGGGTCATCATCTTTGAGTTGATTCCGATCAGGTCCGAGGGCAGGCTCTCCGAAATGAACCGCTTCTCGATCTCTACGGCCTGCTGGATGATCTCTTGGATCAACTAGGGCCTGAGTTGGTTCTTCATCAATGAGTAAAGGTGGCAGGCGAAATCGGTATGAAGGCCCTCGTCGCGGGAGATGAGTTCGTTGGAGAAGGTGAGTCCGGGCATGAGAGAGCGTTTTTTGAGCCAAAAGATGGCGCAGAAGGACCCCGAGAAGAAAATTCCCTCGACGGCTGCGAAGGCGACCAGTCTCTCCTGGAAGGTGCGGTCGCGATTCATCCACTTCATGGCCCATTGCGCCTTCTCGCGGATCACATCGATGTTCTCGATGGCCGTGAAGAGATAGTGCTTCTCGGCCAGATCTTTGATGTAGGAGTCGATCAACAGCGAGTAGGTCTCAGAGTGGATGTTCTCCATCGCGATCTGGAACCCATAGAAGCACCGCGCCTCGGGAATCTGCACCTCTGAGCAGAACTGCTGGGCTAGGTTCTCCAGCACAATGCCATCGGAAGCCGCGAAGAAGGCCAGCACGTTCTTGATGAAGTGTTTCTCATTGGCGTTGAGTTTCTGCCAATCCTTCTGATCCTGGTAAAGGTCGATTTCATCGGCAGTCCAGAAGGAGGCCAGGTGTTTTTTGTACATCTCGTAAACGGAATGGTATTGGATGGGGAAGAGGACGAACCTCTGTGGATTTTCAGTGAGGATGGGTTCCTAAACTTAGGGTCTTGAGAAGGGGGATATCATGGAAAGATAATGTTATACCTTTGCAAATTTCAAATTGACTATTTCTAGATTTAGCCGCACTTTGTATTTAAATCACTAAGATAGTATTCATTATTATATACAACCTCTATATAGAACTATCGTCTTTTTCTTCTTCTTTTGCTCAAAGACAAGCAAAAATTTATAGAATTCGAATAGGATTAAGCCTATTAAATCCGAACATTTTTTGGATGTAAAAAAAGATTCAAAATAACTAACTATCATTAAACTTTTAATTGAAGAAGAAGGGGATTAAGGAAGTTATTGTATCATTTATTTTGATGAATTTCGATGATTGTTTAAATTAATATGGTCTTTGTTTGAAAATGAATAAAAATGAGTTAAGTTTAAATGTATGGCTTCAAGAATTATTAAAAAGTTTGACTTTTTCGAAAGTACTGACATTATTTTAAATACTTCACAGCAAAAGTTGTCCTGGATATCTCTCCCTAGACTTCTCATCTTTTCCATTTCATTCGAATCAATTTTGTTGATTCATTTTTGAACTGCTACTCATTGTGCGCTTGGAAGAACGATTCAGATGTGACTAAGTATATCATCATCTTCCGTTAATCATATTCAAAGTGATTTTAATATAATGTGACTCTTCAATAATTCTGAATGTTTCACAAGTAAAAAAAAAGTATAACCATGATCGAAGAGCGCCACTATTTAAGAAAAATAATTTAAAATATAAAGTAAATGACGTAGAAGCTTTTCTCACTGCTTTTTTCATGACTTTCCCTTGATAAAGGTGATGTTGAGTACCCAAAAATCACTTAAATTTTAAGATTGAATTTTCGCTGTTGAACATTTTTTTTTTAGTTCTTGAGCTTAACCAGTTCTGAAGGCGTCTTGGTGACTGTAAGTTATCTGAAAGTAGAAAAAGATGGCTTATAATTATAAATAATAGAAGTTTACTTTGTAAATATAGTAAATTTTGGGGTTTTATAAAAAAGAAAAATACTGTAGGCTTCTCATGATAGCTAATGAGAGATACAACCCATTTAGATAATCTTTGTGAGCAGCAAAAGTCTTTTTTTGAACACTTTCATCCTCATTGATCTGCAAAAATTTACCATGGCTGCATATATGGTTTAGGAAGATATTGTTTTGCTGTTTTCTGCTAATCTTTTGACGAAAAATGATTAGAAGTACTGTATTTAAGCTCAAAAAATACTCATTTTCTCTCCTTCATTAATTAACTCTCATAAATTGTGGCAACAAGAACATGGAAACTTAAAGAATGCAGAGTTAAAACGAGAGCATATAAAAACTGAAGAAATTAGCCCCTTGTAGATTGATTAAGCAAAATTTGAAACAATTTGGCTTTGAATTGAGCTTTTTATCGAAGAAATACAAGAATACATTGTCGAACAGCATACATAAAAGGGAAATTATATTCAGCGCAAAAGACAACCAAAAATGATGCGAAAAGCTAGGATCAGGATCTATAATCGAGTTAGTATATTCAGGGCTTTCTAAAAGAAGAACATTGTATCTGATTATTCAAGAGAAATTGCAAAAAATTCAAATAAAAAAAATAAGAAATTAACAAAAAATCAACAAGAAATCAAACACTCGAAGGAGTAAAACGCTTCTTGACTCCATGGCTCTTCCTTTGATGGTTCCGAAAAGCCATTTAAGAAGAGAATCGAGCTGGGCACCCCTAATACCCACACTAGAGGTGCTTGGCCAGGTTTATTCGGCGCTTTCGGTAACGCCTTTTCCTCTGGTTAGGAGAAGCCTCGGGGCTTCTCCTCAGTTGCTGATTTTCCCTGGCTAGCCTCTGCCTATCTTCTTCCGATTTTGATAGAAGACACTGATTTTCTTCAAGTTGATTCCTGAGATTTTAGTTTTCGGAGAGAAGCTCCTGGATTTTGAGCTGTTCCAGAGAGTACTGGAGAGGGTACTGCTGGGAGGTCAGGGCGTCATAGTTCTGGGGACCTATGACGTAGCTGGAGATGATATACATCGCTACCTGAGTTTGAATGGATTATAAAGCTAAGTATGAAAAACATATAAGTACTGCACAAACTGAGAATTTTACAAATTATACATTAATGCATACTACTTTTCCTAAAGGACAAAGTCAAAAACATTATTAAAATGGTAAACTACCTTCAATTGCTATCGATTTAAGCATTTCCATTATAAATTTATGGCGAATAGGATCTAAGGAGTCAGATTTTGAGCCAATGAAAGTATTTTGTGGGAGAAATAGAGCATCTCAGCCGTTTTGGTGAAAAAATATGAGTTTCCAAGTCAAAAGAAGAGTTCTAATTTTTAACATGTTAAAATTTTGGAATTAGACACGCTTTTGCACATGATACTTCCTTTTTCTTGGATTAGTTTCCTTATATTTCCTTTGTTTCCAAATGCATATTATCAATCTACATAGACTATGAAGTTTTTTTCAAAATTTATAATGTTGATTTCAATGATTTAATGCTTAACAGCAAAAACAACAAACTTCTGCCTAAACTTATGATCTTGAGACCAATCCGACAGGTTTAATTAAAAAATAATGTTAGTTGTAGAAGGTTATAATTTTTGGAGAATTTGAATATATTTTTTATTCTAAAAGGGATTAACCCATTTAATCGTCAAAGACCCTTTTATTTTTTAAAAACTGTTAAAATAATCAAGGGTACGATGCCTACATGGTAAAAATTACTGCTAATGAACATTTTTGAAATTAAATTTTTATCCATTGCACTTATATCCTAAATTTTTCTGCTTTCAGCAGCTGAGTCGTTAATTCTTGCTTCAAATATCCAAAGATTATGTATATTTCCTCAAGTAGTTATTGTTTGATTACAAGAAAACTATCCTTATCATATCAGGTATGTCATTAAAAAAAATAAAGAATTAAATTTTGGACGAAAACTGCTCAAAAAGGGGCATATTTCGATTAGTATGAAAACAATGAGATCATACATAATATAAAACCTCAAGGATAATCACAACAACATAAATATCTTTATATTTTTTTTAATTAGAAAAACTGATATCCAGTGGATACTTTCTACTGAGGAGCTCGAGCAGATGAGTATGAGAAGACTGAATGGTTATGAAGACAAATAAAGAATATTATTTTTTGTCCAACTGCAAATTGCGAATATTTTTTTTACTAAAATAAATATGAGAACGCTCTAATTTTGAATTTGTAAAGCGCAGTCGTTGGTTCTGTTCCTCCTGTAAACAGCCTCGCCAGTATTTCAGTTGCGAATAATGGCGGACTAAGCTGCTGAGAGGGGAGTTGGCTCATTTCAGGTACAAGAAATGCGTGTGCGGTTATATTTTGCAGAAGTATCGATGGTGAAGAAGATGAGATGCAAGAGTTGCAAAGACTATTTATGTTGGAGTTGTGAAAAGAGTTGGCCGCGAAAGATGTCGTGCTTGCAGCATATCAGAACCTGCAAAAATTGATACACCAAACTAAAATCATCAGGATTATGAGTTTGAATTTATATCACTAGGACTTTAAGTTAATATTTTAAGATAAACATTTATTTTATTTCAGCCATCTTTTGTTGTAATGCCCCTCTATCAGTGGATTTTGCCAATAGCAGGTTTCCTCACAAGCTCAGGCGCTATGATGTTCCAGTTGGTAATTTTACATCCTCGCAATCAGTAGATATCCCAAAAAATACAATAACTCAAATGGGTGATCGACCAGCAAAACATCAAACTTTAGGAATACCACCGACGAAAGGAATAAATGTTTAACACACTTTGGTAACAACTGCATTATTTGTAAGAATTGGAGCGAGAGAAATCAGAACTGGGCATTCATTGATCATTGTATATTTATTAAGTTTGTAATTATTCATGTAATCTTGATATTACAAAAAGAACTGGTATTATGAATTAGAGCTAATTAGTGGGTATTGATAGATTATATGAATGACAAAAATCAAGAACTGAGAGGAGTACTTTAGCATTCATTAAATTGGTCTTCTGACTCTAGGTTATTTTTCATTGATTAGCTCAGGATATTACTATCAAGCAAAGATGAGGCTTAGGTCTATTGAGTAATCTTCGAAGATAAGTCCATAAAAAGCTCGGCAGACTCTGTCTTCGGCTCAAAAATAATCTGTATATGCTATTCTCCTCTATTCTACTTTTCAAGTATTTCCACTATCACTCCTTTCATTTTCTAACTCTCCTAACTTTCTATTTCATAATTTTTATTACTTTTGATACTTTCCAACTCTTTTTTGGTGAATACACTTCCTTCCTAATCTGTATAGTTGAACTCACCGCTATTCCTCGGTTTCGGCTGATGATAACTGTTCTTTTAGGTATCAAAGGAGACGCTTTTGGTGAGTGTTTTGGATTTTGATAGCTTCTTAGATTTTTTTACTTCAGTATTTTTGATAGTATTGGTGATGGTAGTCTTCATGAGCTTTGTCTAATCTTCTGAATAATTGTCGATGAGTTCATTGTGACTATACTTGTACCTCTTTTCTATGCGGGCTGAAATAGCCAGTTTCCTTCTGTATTTCAAAAAGGTGAGTTGAAATATCTTCAAGAGGACAAGCCCGTAGAAGGCAAACTTCAGGATGTATAGGATTTGTTGGCCGAGATCGTAGGCGTTCGTAGAGGTCGAGGTCTGATTGAGGGCAGAGAGGTCTTGGGGTTGGAGGACTTGGCTTGTCATGCTTTATTATGATAAAAGTAATATAAAACGCCGAATATTTAGAGATTATGTAAGATATTGGACAATATATGTTTGAGGCAATTTTTTGGAACAAAGAATAAATAAATTCAAATTAATAGTTCAAAACAGGTCTTGAATAAAGATACGGTATCTGTCAGGAAGTTATTTTTATTTTTTATTTTTAGGTTTGGGAGAATTTCCCTTGGTTAATATTGTTGCCAAAAAAAATTATTTTATCAGATTATGGAACTAAAAGACGAAGCTCCTTACACCGTCTGTTAAACTTCTGATTATTACTACGTACTCCCCTCTCGACCTAGATTCAATGCCTAACTGGCAATACAGTCTACTCGCCGACCCGCCTCATCCCATCCCCACAGATCCCCAGTTCAGCCTACCGTCATCTCTAAATTTCTCGGCGCACAAACAAACTGGTCTAGATCAGTGCCTAATCCTACAATAGCCACCTCGAGTAAGTCCCTGTAAGCCGCGTAGTAAAATGTTACCTCATCATGGGCACGATCATTATAAACCAAGAACCCTATCTGTTACTGGCGAGTGATGCCGAGAAAGTAGCGATCTACATCGACTACCCCGTTTTCAATGTGACTGATGTCATGTTCTTGGCCTACAGGAACAAGAAATACCAGAAGGAAGAGGACAATAAGGAAGAAGAGAAGATTATGGAGGTCCTGGGGAAAAATTATCTACCGGGGAATTTTTACTTCAGCTATAAAGAAAACATCACGAGCGTGCTGGTAGGGAGGGAGAACAAGGACGACTTCGAATTTAACTAGTACGCCTGGAACGCAAACTTGCTTGAGTCTTTTCTAAAGAGCAAAGTGGATAAGTGTTGGGCAATCCCTGTAATCCAAGGCTTCGTAGCCTAGATCTCAAAATCGACGCAACATTTCAGCTGGTAGTACCTCTCCATAAGCCGACGCAGTTCCTATATGTCTGGGACACGGTTCAACAGTCGTGGTCTGGACTCCTAAGCTCACGCCTCTAATTTCGTTTAGACTTAGTAGATCATCAAATGTCACAACTTCTACTACGTTCATGTGGGCATCAGGGGCAGCGTGCCTTTGTTCTGGAGCCAGCAGAAAGTTAGGGGCAGCATTGTGTTTGGGAGGGATTGCGAAATGGATGAGGAGGGAGCGATGAGAGAACATTATAGAGCGTTGGAGGAGAGGTATCAGGCGAGTGTGATCACTATTAATTTGTTGTCCAGAGATAAGTCGCCGGAAAAGGAACTTAAAAATGTACTGAAGTGGTTATTTAGAGGCTTGAGGCGCTTCTGGCGAGGAATAAAGAACTTCCTTATTTATATTTTGACTTAAACCTGGTGATGGAGGACAGTTCTGACGGTCAGATGGCCATCAACAAGTTTGTTGCCAAAAAAAGGGAAGAACTCTTTGGCAAGAACTCATTCTCAATCCTCTAAAGCGTGACTCTTGAAGTCAAGCAACGCCAATCAATGTATTTGTTGTTCTATTTTCAGAGTACCTCGAGTGAACTGCCTAGATTGTCTGGACCGCACAAACGTGATGCTGGCTCGGATCAGTGAGGTCTTCGTCTATGAGGTGGCCAATAAAATAAGTATTTTGATCGTTAAGCAGATAAGTAGGTCGAGGTTGAGTAAAAATAACTGAAGATAAAGGAGAATGTTGTAGATAAACTCATCAGGATATGGGCGGTTCTAGGGGATCGAATCAGCAAGATGTATTGTGGGACTGGCAGTGTGGCAGCTCACATGACTCTCAAATAAAACAACTCCATTTTGTCCACCCTCGGTGGGGCTTTAACTTCCTTCAGCCGCTACTTAAACGCAACTCACACAGACCTCTTCAAGCAAAAATGCATCGACAGCCTCCTAGGTACCCTCCATTCTAGTCCAGGTCAAAGAGGCGAGCTCTCTAAGCCGCATTACTTCACCCACAACATCTTCAACTCCTAGCTCAAAGAAGCCCAATACTCGACTTTCACCTAAATAGACATATCTATTATCACGTTTAATACGGGGCATCTCAACCTAAGTCAGCAGGGCGGGACCCTTAATGTAGAGTCATTTTTGGGTAACGCGATCACAAATATATAAAGTTAGATGGTTGTGGTGGAGTTGCAGGAAGTCGAAGGGGCAAGGAAATGGGGGGCGCAGCTTGAGGAGGGGATGAGCAAGAGGGAGTATACTCTGCTTGCGCAGGGGCAGACACTGAAATCAGAGTTGCTTTCTTTTGTCTTCGTTAGAAAGAACATTTCCGTCACTTTCAAGTACATCCAAACCATTGACATCCCTTTACGATCCAACGGCGGATTGGCGCTCTTCGTCCAAGCCAACAGTTCTCTCCTTTGTTTCTTAAATATCCGTTTCCAGGGAGGTTTCCTAAATCGGTACCTCCGTCTCGACGATTTCAACTAGCTTCATGTCCACCTCTTAAAATAGACCTATAGCTCTCAACTGCTCCAACAATCCCAGGCAGTCTTTCTGGCGGGAGACTTCAATTTGCGACTGTCAAATAATATTGACAAGCAGTTCAAATTCAAAAATACAATGGAGAACATATGGAGTGCTGAGCTTGGGAACCGAGAGGATTTGCAGTTGATAAGGGAGGGATTGGGGTATGATGAACTGGATACGTTGAAAAAGAGCCAGTTTTTTCAGTATTTGGAAGCTGAAATAGGATTCTACCCTACTTATTGTTTTTCAATAAAAAAAGGAGGCTTTGACAAGGCAAAACCGCCTGCCTGGTGCGACCGTATCTTCTACGTCGAACCTGGCTATGCTCGACGTCGGGGAGGTGCCTGCACTCCCATAATATGCAAATGCTACAACAGAATTGAATAGAGACTATGTTCATCTCATAAAGGAGTGTTGGGATGTTTCAAAATGAGCATAAGAAGAGATGATTAAAAGCTGAAAAAGGAATTGGGTGAGAAGTATTTATTCGAAAAAGAGGGAGAAGTGAAGGAGTAAATGGACAATGATACTGTTTGAATTTTATATGATCATTTTTCTTTCTCATTCTAGGGAAAGTGCCATTACTTGCCAGGGGTGTATCGAAGCAGCTCGTAAAGTTCCTTGCGGGTTTGCATTTTAGATTCGAACCCTTTCTGGGTTCCATTCGCTTTAAGGTCCGAGAAGAAACCATCAACGGCTTTCATCGCTACTCTGAGCGTAGAGACCGGGTAGATAACGCAGTTGTAGCCGTACTCTTTGAAAGTATTGATGTCGATGTATGGCGTCTTTCCGAATTCAGTCATATTGGCCAACAAGAAGATATCTTTTTTGTGAGCTTTCAAAGCTTGAGCGACAACCTTGAACTCCTCTGCAGTGTCCAAGCCCTAGGGGAAGATCATATCAGCTCCAGCGTCGATGTAAGCCTTGGATCGGTTGATGCACTCATCGAGTCCTAGCACTCCTTTGGCGTCAGTTCTGGCGCAGACCACGAACTCACCGTCTGAGACTTTCTTAGATGTCTATCTTGCGATCTTAATTTTGTCGACCATTTGGAGGGTAGGGATCAGCTCTTTGCCACCAAGATGTCCGCATCTTTTGGGGAAGACCTGATCTTAGATATGCAGACCTGCGGCTCCAGAATGGAAGTAGTCACTGACAGTCCTGGCGCACATCTATCCCTCTCCGAAGCCTGTGTCAGCGTCGACTATGACTGGTAGATTCGAGAAAGTGCTGACATCCTTGATAACAGAGCAAAACTCAGACAAGTCTCTCAGTCCGATATCTGGGACTCCTGAAGAGGCCGTTAGAGCCCCACCCGAGATGTAAAGAGCCTTGAAGCCATGTTGAGCTGCTAACCTGGCGATTAGTCCGTTGAAGCAGCCAGGAACCATCAGGCATTCTGTGGCAAGCAGTTTTCGAAATTATTTGCATTTGCTGATTAGATGCATGACCTTAGGGTTGAATTAATAAGTTTATAATTTAATTGAAGCCATGATTGCATTTACGATGCTTTTAGCAAGAGTTTTAAAAATATAGACTGTTCAAATCTTAGTATAATTTTAAAAAAATACAACAAATGGAAATATGAGCAATATTTTGGTTTTTTTAATTTTAGTTGCTATTTTTGCCACCATTCATCAGACTAGGTTATAGTGATTGAACTTTATGCTGACTTAATGTCTTTTGGGACATCTAGAAAAAGACTACTGAAGGGCATTACAATCATCGATGAATAATTTGCTGCAGAAATAACTTTCTCTTTCTCCCTCTCGTGCACATTTAAATCTTCTCATCACCCTCACCCCAAAACTATCATAATGCTTTAAGCCATCGAGCACTCTTACCAAGAATATGAGTGTACTATATCTTCAAACATTACTAAATCTCTAATTTTTTAGAAGATGAATAGGTAATGCGTTGATTTTATGTGGAGTACTGGCCTAAAAAAGATACTTGTTTGGGTATGTGATCATGATAATATATTTGGTCGATTTTTAGTATCGAGATATTAGTGAGTAGTGAGGTGATAATAAATTTTGATGTTTCAAAAAGTTATCAGCATACATAACCTATAATTTATTAATGAATATAGAGAACTCGTCTATTTTGAGATATGCGAGAAGCGAGAGAGGGAGCTAGGAAGGTTCGAGATATTGTTGTTCGACTTATGTGGCGGGTGGGGTCAGTGGTCTCTGCCAGTGGGTGATTGATGCAGCTTGGGCTAATGAGAGGATGCTCGCTGACCTCTAGAGCAGTCGCTTCCAGTATAATTCGGGTAACTCTATTCGAGTGTCACAGCCAACTCTGTCCAAAATTCTACAAAATTCATTCGCTGTAAGTGAAAGAGAGCACCGTAAAAATAATGTTATCTTTCGGGATTGGGGTTGGATAAATCACATCAACGATCGTAGTACAAGTCAATCAGACCTCTCATACATGTGCCATTTAGTTAACGCTAATATATTTGAGGATTATAAGGCGGCAGATTAGTAGTCAGAAGTAAAGAGGGTTCAATAGGTGGTGGAACCTCATTCGAAATCTAAAACGAAGCAGATAGTTGAAGAGAAGTAACCAGTAATCTAGCGGCCAGAGAATAAATCGATATTCCAATCATCTTAGCCATTTAAAGTTGAAGGAATCAGTACAATATCCATAAATTTCTCCAAACTATCATAAGAGGAATAATAAATTAATATTGTTGGTCACATTGGAGAGAAGAAAACTATGGAGCGGGACTGCCAGCCTTAACCCGAAGGCAAAGAGGAGAAGCAACAGCTTGAAGAGGCGGAAGGGAAGGAGGAGAAGCAGAAGTTAAAGGAGGAAGAAGGAGAGAAGGAGAAGCAGCAGGAGGAGAAGCCTGCTAGCAGCAAGGAGAAGCGGTTTTAAAGGTACTGGGGCATCATCAGGCAGAAATTAACCGAAGACAACACTATAACCAAGGAAAAAGTGTCGAGGTACAAACAGCTGCTGAAGCAGGCCCAGGACAACCCCCAGATCGATAGGGCTCTGGGGGCCATCTACGGGGCACTGATCGGTGATGCCCTCGGTGCTTACTGCTCGTCCCAATATTAGTTATCCGACTAAACGGTGGACGAGGCCATGCAGATGAATGGGGGCGGTATTTTCGGCCTGGCAGCCGGCCAGTTCACCGACGACTCGGAACTAGCAACCCACCTCTTAAAAGGACTCTCCTTCTTCTAGTAGTCCATACAATTAGAGGAGCAGGAGTCGCGTTTGGTGTGCCGAGTGGGACTGTAATATGTGCGGTGGTTCAAAAGCGGTCCCTTTGACTACGGCGATACCATTCGCCTCGGCATCGAAGCGATGTGTAAGTATAAGGAGTAGCTGAGGGAGCATGCCTAGGGGAAGACGCAGTCCAAATTTCTGGAGAAGATGTTGGGGGAAATCTCAAATAGAAACAAGAATAGCATGGGCAATGGATCCTTGATGAGGATCTCGCCCTTCGCTTTTTTCTTCAGCCTAAGCGGAATACATCCCCACTTCCACGCTCAGTTCATTAGGGGTATGTCTATAACTATGCAGATGAGATCAGACTAACGCATCCCAACGAAACCCTAGCGGCTGCTGGAGTATTCTGGGTCAACCTGCTCACTACCCTGATCAAGAGAGCCGACGACTCTAAGAAGACCTTTTGCACCATCTTCAACTCCACTATGACCGACCATCTCACTTTCCAAAAGTAGTTGTAGCCCTGGTTCGATGAGGCAATGAAACCAAAGTAGTAGGCCATGTCGGGCACCACCAGCATGGGGTTCGCCAAGGTCGCCTTCAGCTATGGGCTAAGGATTCTCTACTATCTAGCCTAGGGATAGGAAACCAAGGTCGACGCGGGGCTGTACTTGAAGTGGTTGAGGTGGATCATCAAGAGGGCAGGGGCTACTGATACCAACGGGGCCATTGGTGGAGGCCTAATGGGCAGCATTGTGGGATTCTGGGGGCTGCCAGAGCAGTATGTAGTCCGCACTCTGAAGACAGTGACTGACCACCGCCTGTTCAAGATCATCGACGAGGAGAAATAACCTTAGCCTCCCAGCAAGCCTAAGTACCCCACCTCGAGAAGAGCCAGTTTCTATGAGCCCTGTAACGTGCTGCTGGCTGCCCTGGACCTGCTGCCTAAACTGCAGCTCTACCGGGAGAAGTTCAGCCAGTACAAGTGACAATGTTGTTGTATTGGATTAATGATGAGTTCATTTAATATGTATTCCTTGCATTCAGAGTGAGGATGATGCTGTGCTTGGATATATTTATTGAGACCGGATGAACATGCTCAGAGGTCTTTTAATGATTCATTGTATCATAAATCATGGAAAATATCATTCAATATCATCTATTGTGGGTAGACTTGTCCTTCCTTTTGCTTTATTTTTACTACTAACCACCGACGTTGAGTGGCTGTACGGCGGCACCGGCGTCAGTTGTTCTTATTTCCACTCTTTCTCTTCTTGATAGTAATATGGATAATAAATTCTGATGTTTCAGATAGTCATGACTCGCACTGGTAAAAAGGTAACAGTATAAAAATAGTTAGTGATGCAACCTAAATAGTGGTCAGTGGTTGTTTGAAGATAGTATTGTAATCAGTTTAGCATAGCTTTTTATTTGAATTTTATTGTATATGGAAGTGAACTCAGCTCTTTTGAGTTTCCGGAGCAACGAAGGAGGCAACTAGGAAGGATCGATAAATGGTTATCCGACTTTTGTAGCGCATGGGGACAGTCTACTCCACCAATAGCTGTATGATAGAGATAGGTCTAATGAGATGAGGGTCGCTGACCTCTTGACTGATAACTCCCAGCACAATTGGGAGAACTATGATTAAGTGTCACACCAAATTCTGTCCCAATACCTAAATAATCCATAAGTTGAAAGTGAAAGCGTGCATAGTAAGAATAATTCTATCGTTCTTCCTCATCCTAATCATTGGAAGAATCGCAAAAAGGATCCTGGAAGTAGTAAAAGTCAATCAGATTTCTCAGCCTTTTACCATTAAATGAACGATAACATATCTAAGGAGTCGAAGGCGGAAGAATAGAAGTCAGAAGTAAAGGAGGTTCAATATGTGTTGGAACCTCATTCGGAATCTAAAATGGAGCAGATAGTGGGAGAGAAGTAATCAGTAATCTAGCTGCCAGAGGCGAAATCGAGATCCCAACTGTTCCCGCCATTTAAAGTTGACATCAGTATAATACCCATGTAACTTTCCTAGTCATAATCGGAGGAATAAAAAATTAATATTGATGGTCCCATTGAAGAGAAGAAAAATATGGAGCGGGACTACCAACCTTAACCCGAGGGTAAGGAGGAGAAGCAACAGTTTGAGAAGGCGGAAGGGAAGGAGAAGAAGCAGCAGTTAATGGAGGAAGAAGGAGAGAAGGAGGAGAAGCAGGAGGTGAAGCCTGCTAGCAGCAAGGAGAAGTTGTTTTAAAGGTACTGGGGCATCATCAGGCAGAAATTAGCCGAAGACAAAAATATAACCGTGGAGAGAGTGGAGATGTACTAACGGCTGCTGAGGAAATCCCAGAACTAACCCCAGCTCGATAGGGCTCTGGGGGCCATCTACGGGGCACTGATCGGTGACGCCCTCGGCGCTTACTGCTCGTCCTTATCTTCGTTACCTGACTAAATGGTGGACGAGGCCATGCAGATGAACGGGGGCGGAATTTTCGGCCTGGCAGTCGGCCAGTTCACCGACGACTCGGAACTAGCAGCCCACCTCTTACAAGGACTCTCCTACTTCTAGTAGCTCACACCATTAGAGGATCAGAAGGCGCGTTTGGTGTGTCGACTGGGTCTGTAGTACATGCGGTGGTACAAAAGCGGTCCCTTCGACTATGGCAAAACCATTCGCCTCAGCGTCGAGGCGATGTGTTAGTATGAGGAGTAGCTGAGGAAATATGCCTAGGGGAAGAAGGGTTGGGGTTGGGGTAGGAGTTGGGGTTGGGGTTGGGGCTGGGGCTGGGGTTGGAGTTGGAAGAAGCAGCCCAAATTTCTGGAGAAGATGTTGGGGGAAATCTCAAATAGAAACAAGAATAGTATGGCCAGTGGATCCTTAATGCGGATCTCGCCCTTCGCTTTCTTCTTCAGTCTCAGCGGGATAAACCCCCGCCTCCACGCTCAGTTCATAAAAGGTATGCCTATAACTATGCAGACGAGATCAGACTGACGCATCCCAACGAAACTCTCGCGGCTGCCGGAGTATTCTGGGTCAACCTGCTCACTACCCTGATCAAGAGACCCGACAACTCTAAGGAGACCTTTTGCACCATCTTCAACTCCACAAAGACCGCCCATCCCACTTTCCAAAAGTAGTTGTAGCCCTGGTTCGATGAGGCAATGAAATTAAAGTAGTAGGCCATGTCGGCCATCAACATGGGGTTCGCCAAGATCCCCTTCAGTTATGGACTCAGGATCCTGAACTATCTGGCCCAGGGGTTGGAGACCAAGGTCGATGCGGGGCTGTACTAGGAGTGGATGAGATGGATCATCAAGAGGGCAGGGGCTACTGATACCAACGGGGCCATTGGTGGAGGCCTAATGGGCAGCATTGTGGGATTCTGGGGGCTGCCAGAGCAGTATGTAGTCCGCACTCTGAAGACAGTGACTGACCACCGCCTGTTCAAGATTGTCGACGAGGAGGAACAACCTTAGCATCCCAACAAGTACTCCATCTCGAAAAGGGCCAGTTTCTATGAGCCCTGCAACGTGCTACTGGCTGCGCTGGACCTGATGCCTAGACTGCAGCGCTACCGGGATAATTTCAGTTAATAAGAGTGATCAATGTTGTTGTGTTGGATTATAGATGAGTTCATTTAATAGGTGCATTCAGAATGAGGATGATGATGCTGTGCTTGGATATAATTTTTACTGAGACCGGATGAACATGCTCAGAGGTCCTTTAATGATTCATTGTATCATAAATAGTGGAAAATTTAATTCAATATCATCTATTGTGTGTAGACTTGTCCTTCCTTTTGCTCTATTTTTACTGCTAATCACTGACGTTGAGTGGCTGTACGGCGGCACCGGCATCAGTTGTTCGTATTTCGACTCTTTCTCTCCTTGATCCTAGTGGTTAGCATTGTCAAAACTGTGGATCAGTCTGCTAGTATATAATGCAGTGTTGAATTTATTAATGGACTCTGATCCAAAAAAATCTGAGGAAAAAAAAATAACTTTCAGACTGCTTCCTTTAGGCAGTACTGATAAGATTCAGTTAACCACTTAGAATATAGTCTTGTTGTGTATTTCTTCAACAAAACATCATTTTGATGCTTTGTTATTGTGGTTTACATCTTTTCTGTAACTTCCACATCAACAAAGCCTAAAAAGCTCTAAATCTGACAAGAAAAAATCCTATATTAGGTGCTTGATCATTTAGTTTTCTTCCTGTTCTGGTATCCGATAATCGAATGCATATTGGGAAGGTACCAAAAAAATTTTCGCTTTTTTCGGATTTTATAGACCTCATAACTTTTTTCCTAGATGAGTTGTATAATTTTTAAGTAGTATGTTTTCTTAGTTGAATCTCTATCAATTGTGTATACTCATTCCTATGAAATTAAAAAGATTTTTGACAGACAGACGGTTTTTTAGTATAGAGATGATAGTGAATAGTAATATGGATAATAAATTCTGATGTTTTAGAAAGTCATGACTCGCACTGGTAAAAATGCATCAGTATAAAGTGGTTAATTGTGCAACCTAAATAGTAGTTCGTGGTTATTTGAGGATAGTATCGTATCCAGCATAGCATAGCTTTTTATTTTAAATATTATTGTATGGAGGCGAACTCAACTCTTTTGAGTTTCCAGAGCAACGAGGGAGGCAACTAGGAAGGTTAGAGAAATGATGGTCCTACTTTTGTGATGCTTGGGAACAGTTGTCTCCACCAATAGCTGTATGATAAAGATAGGTCTAATCAGAGGAGGGCCGCTGACCTCTCGGCCAATAACTCCCAGCACAGCTGGGAGAACTCAGTTTAAGTGTCACAGCCAACTCAATCCTAATTCCTCAAAAATCCATAAGCTGAAAATGAAAGCATGCAAAGTAAAAATAATGTTATCTTTCTTCCTCATCCTAGTGATTGTATGAATCGCATCATCGATCCTGAAAGTAGTAAAAGTTAATCAAATTTCTCAGGCATTTACAATTAAATAAAAGCTGACATATCTAAGGAGTTGAAGGCGGAAGAATAGAAGTCAGAAGTAAAGGTGGTTCAATAGGCGTTGGAACCTTATTAGGCATTTAAAACGGAGCAGATAGTGGGAGAGAAGTAATCAGTAATCTAGCTGCCAGAGGCGAAATCTAAAAAATCCCTGCCATTTAAAGTTCCCATCAGTAGAATACCCGTGTAACCTTCCTAGTCATAATCGGAGGAATAAAAAATTAATATTGATGATCCCATTGAAGAGTAGAATAATAAGGAGCGGGATAACCAGCCTTAACTCGAGGGTAAGGAGGAAAAGCAACAGTTTAAAAAGACGGAAGGGAAGGAGGAGAAGCAGGAGGTAAAGCCTGCTAGAAGCAAGGAGAAGTTGTTTTAAAGGTACTGGGGCATCATCAGGCAGAAATTAGCCGAAGACAAAAATATAACCGTGGAGAGAGTGGAGATGTACTAACGGCTGCTGAGGAAATCCCAGAACTAACCCCAGCTCGATAGGGCTCTGGGGGCCATCTACGGGGCACTGATCGGTGACGCCCTCGGTGCTTATTGCTCGTCCAAAAAAGCGTTATCTGACTAAACAGTGGACGAGGCCATGCAGATGAATGGGGGCGGTATTTTCAGCCTGGCAGTCGGCCAGTTCACCGACGACTCGGAACTAGCAGCCCACCTCTTAAAAGCACTCTCCAACTTCTAGTAGTTCAGACTATTAGTGGAGCAGGAGTCGCGTTTGGTGTGCCGACTGTGTCTGTAGTACATGCAGTGGCAATAAAGTGATCCCTTCGACTACGGCAAAACCATTCTCCTCGGCATCGAGGTGATGCGTAAGTATGAGGAGTAGCTGAGAGAACTTGCCAAGGGGAAGAAGCAACCAAAATTTCTGGAGAAGATGTTGGAGGAAATCTCAAATGCGAACAAGAATAGTATGGCCTGTGGGTCCTTGATGCGGATCTCTCCCTTCGCTTTTTTCTTCAGCCTCAGCGGGATAAACCCCCGCCACCACGCTCAGTTTATTAGGGGTATGTCTAGAACTATGCAGACGAGATCAGACTGACTCATCCTAACGAAACCCTCGCGGCTGCCGGAGTATTTTGGGTTGATCTGCTCACTACCCTGATCAAGAGACCCGACAACTCTAAGGAGACCTTTTGCAACATCTTAAACTCCACAAAGACCGCCCATCTCACTTCCCAATAGTAGTTGCTGCTCTGGTTCGACGAGGCAATGAAATTAAAGTAGTAGGCCATGTCGGGCGCTACCAACATGGGGTTCGCCAAGATTCCCTTCAGTTATGGACTCAGGATCCTGAACTATCTAGCCCAGGGGTTGGAGACCAAGGTCGATGCGGGGCTGTACTAGGAGTGGATGAGATGGATCATCAAGAGGGCAGGGGCTACTGATACCAACGGGGCCATTGGTGGAGGCCTAATGGGCAGCATTGTGGGGTTTTGGGGGCTGCCTGAGCGGTATGTTGTCCGCACTCTGAAAACAGTGACTAACCACCGCCTGTTCAAGATCATCGACGAGGAGGAACAACCTTAGCCTCCCAGCAAGTCTAAGTAACCCACCCCGAGAAGAGCCAGTTTCTATGAGCCTTGCAACGTGCTGCTGGCTGCCCTGGACATGCTGCCTAGACTGCAGTTCTACCGGGAGATTTTCAAATTGTAAAAGTGATCAATGTTGTTGTGATGGATTATAGATGAGTTCATTTAATAGGTGTTCCTTGCATTCAGAGTGAGGATGATGCTGTGCTTGGATATATTTTTTGAGATCGGATGAACATGCTCAGAGGTCTTTTCATGATTCATTGTATCATAAATAATGGAAAATATCATTCAATATAATCTCTTGTAGGTAGACTTGTCCTTCCTTTTGCTTTATTTTTACTACTAACCACCGACGTTGAGTGGCTGCACGGCGGCACCGGCATCAGTTTGTTCTTATTTCGACTCTTTCTCTTCTTGATCCTAGTGGTCAGCGTTGTCAAAACTGTGGATCAGTCTGCTAGTATATAATGCAGTGTTGAATTTCTTAATAGGATTTTCAAAAAAAAATGTTCGATTGTTTTCGGACTTTGTTGACCCCATATCTTATTTTATAGATGAGTTGTGTAATTTGTAAGCAGTATGTTTTCTTAGTTGAATCAATCCCTATCAATTGCATATACTCATTCTTCTGTAATTAAAAAAAAAGTGACAGACAGGCGGTTTTTAGTATAGAGATACTAGTGAGTAGTTATATGGATAATAAATTCTGATGTTTTAGAAAGTCATGACTCGCACTGGTAAAAATGCATCAGTATAAAGTGGTTAATTGTGCAACCTAAATAGTGGTTCGTGGTTCTTTGAGGATAGTATCGCATCCAGCAAAATATAGCTTTTGATTTTAATATTATTGTAGATGGATAACTCGTCTAATGATGGTTTTGCGAACAGCGAGGGAGGAGGCTAGGAAGGTTAGAGAAATGATTATTCGACTTTTTTGGCGCATGGATACAGTCTTCTCCTCCAATGGCTGTATGATAAAGATAGGTCTAATGAGAGGAAGGGCTCTGACATCTAGACCGATATTTCCCAGCACAATTGGGGGAACTCTGTTTAAGCGTCACACCAAATTCTGTCCCAATTCCTAAAAAATCTATAAGCTGTAAGTAAAAGCAGGCATAGTAATAATAAAGTTATCATTCCTCATCCTAATAATTGGGGGAATCGCAACAAGGATCCTGAAAGTAGTAAAAGTTAATCAGATTTCTCAGCCTTTTACCATTATATGGAGGAGTTGGAAGTGGGAGGATAGCAGTCGGTTTTATAGGAGTTGAAACTTCATTTGGCATCTAAAATGGAGCAGATAGTGGGAAAGAAGTAATAAGTAATCAAGCCGCCAGAGGCGAAATCGGTATCCCAACAATTCTCGCTATTTAAAGCTGAAATCAGTAGAATACAAATGTTATTTTACTAGTCATTAACGGAGGAATAAAAAAATATTTGTGATCTCTTTGGAGAGAAGAAAAATATGAAAGGGGATAACCAGCCTTAACCCGAGGGCAAGGAGGAGAAGCAGCAGGAGGTAAAGCCTGCTAGAAGCAAATATTAACTGTTTTAAAGGTACTGGGGCATCATTAGGCAGAAATTAACCGAAGTCAACACTATAACCGAGGAGAAAGTGAAGAAATACAAACTGCAGCTGATACAGACCCTGGACTAACCCCAGCTCGATAGGGCTCTAGGGGTCATTTACGGGGCACTGATTGGTGATGCCTTAGGTGCTTACTGTCCGTCCCAATATTCGTTATCTGACTAAACGGTGGACGAGGCCATGCAGATGAACGGGGACGGTCCTTTCGGTCTGGCAGCCGGCCAGTTTACTGACGACTCGGAACTAGCAGCCCACCTCTTGCAAGGGCTCTCCTCCTTCAAGTAGTCCAGACCATTAGAGGAGCAGGAGTCGCGTTTGGTGTGCCAACTGGGACTGTAGTACATGCAGTGGTACAATAGCGGTCCCTTCGACTCCGGCGACACCATTCGCCACGGTATCAAGGCGATGTGTAAGTATAAGGAGTAGCTGAGGGAACATGCCTAGGGGGAAAAGGAACCTAAATTTCTGGAGAAGATGTTGGGGGAAATCTCAAATACGAACAAGAATAGCATGGGCAGTGGGTCCTTGATGCGAATCTCGCCCTTCCCTTTCTTCTTCAGCCTCAGCGGGATAAACCCCCGCCTCCACGATCAATTCATTAAGGGTATGCCTATAACTATGCAGATGAGATCAGACTGACGCATCCCAACGAAATCCTCGCGGCTGCCGGAGTATTCTGGGTTGATCTGCTCACCACACTGATCAAGAGAGACGACGACTCTAAGGAGACCTTTTGCAGCATCTTCGACTCCACAATGACCGCGCATCTCATTTGCCAATAGTAGTTGGGTCCCTGGTTCGACGAGGCAATGAAATTAAAGTAGCAGGCCATGTCGGGCGCTACCAACATGGGGTTTGCCAAGATCCCCTTCAGTTATGGACTCAGGATCCTGAACTATCTAGCCCAGGGATAGGAGACCAAGGTCGACGAGGGGCTTTACATGGAGTGGATGAAGTGGATCATCAAGAGGGCAGGGGCTACTGATACCAACGGGGCCATTGGTGGAGGCCTAATGGGCAGCATTGTGGGATTCTGGGGGCTGCCAGAGCGGTATGTTGCCCGCACTCTGAAAACAGTGACTGACCACCGCCTGTTCAAGATCATCGACGAGGAGGAACAACCTTAGCCTCCCAGTAAGTCTAAGAACTCGACAAGATCCAGTTTTTATGAGCCCTGCAACGTGCTGCTGGCTGCCCTGGACCTGATGCCTAGACTGAAGCTCTACCGGGATTATTTCAACTAGTAGGAATGATCAATGTTGTTTTGGATATTAGATGAGTTTATTTAATAGTCGGTGTTCCTTTCATTCAGAGTGAGGATGATGCTTTGCTTGGACATAATCTTAATTGAGATCGGATGAACATGCTCAGAGGTCCTTTCATGATTAATTGTAACATAAATAATGGAAAGTATCATTCATCATCTCCTGTGGGTATTTAAATTCTGTTTTCTACTGCTCCCGGCTAGGAGTGGCTGCATGGCGAGCAGCTCAACGAGATATATTTACTCATAATCAAGCAATAAGAAGTTAATTTGTGTTTTATTGAGAACTTGCTAATTCTTGAGAAGTAACTATCAAATAAACCAGAATATAAAAAGCCAGTCTTTTTTATTGATTTGAGGCATAACCAGGAGAAGATTTTCGTCTATTGACTTGATAGGCAATATAAAGACATTCTAGTATGTAGATATATGGATAATACATTTTAGATGTTTCAGATAGTCATGACTCGCAATGGTAAAAATGTAGTAATATAAAAACTGGTTAGTTACGCAAATCAAAAAATGGTTAGTGATTGTTTAAAAAGATTATCTAGATCAATATTTATCATTGATTTAGATTTGTTTGTATATGGAGAACTCGTAACTTTAGGGTTTCTCTAGCAACGAGGGAGGCAGCCCTCGAGTTTCTAGTAACAGTCCTTCGACTGTTTAGCTCAATGATGCCTGCCAGTGGGTGATTGATGCAGCTAGGCCTGATCAGAAGAGGTTCTGTGACCTCTAGAGCAGTAGCTCCTAGCATAATTCGGGTAACTCACAGTCAACTCTGTCCCAATTCCAACAAAGTGCATTAGCTGTAAGTGAAAGGGAGCACCATAAAAATAATTTTATCGCTTTTTCTCATCCACGCGATTCGACGAATCGCATCCACGATCCTGAAAGAAGTAGAAGGTCATCAGGATTCTCAGAGTATAACCGTAATCAAAACCCTAGAAGATTTAAGGAGTTGGAACCTCATTTGGCTTCTAAAATAGAGTAGATAGTGGGAGAAAAGTAATCAGAAATCTAGCCGTCAGAGCTGCTATAACAAATTGAAGTCAGGAATATAAACGCGAAGTCCTCCTAGTCTCTATTGGAGAAATAGAAAAACAATTTTGATGGTTTTATTGGAAAGAAGAAATAAATTTATCCGGCTTTTTTGGTCCTTAAAAAATCCAAACATACAGAGCAGATGAATTAGAAAAACAGCTTCTAGGTTTTCTTTGGAAAAGATAAGGAAAAAAATAAATTAAAACGTAGTCATTCGAGATAGATATAAAAAGGAGATTTATTTTTAGACTAGAGATAGACTGAGAATGTTTGGAATAAAGTTCAAATTCTATAACCCCAGGAAAAAAGTTGTCAACCCTGGTATTAAGTGCCTTATTTAAGATGTTATGTGGCTTCTTATTGTTGGCTTTGGTCATAGAAATAGACTCTTTCATTACAGACTTTGGTTATAAGTCAGATTATTAGATCTAAGATTAATAGATCTAAGATTAGAAATTTAGTAGGATCTAAACTTAGATCAAGAACTAAAAGTTGGTCATATCTCAGACTTCAGATGACAAAGCAATTCAAACGGTCTTAAGGGATCCATGATATGAAAATTCATAAAATATGGTAAATTGTTTTCAATTTAATCTCTTGTAGTTAAACTTGTCCTTTCTTTTACTTTATTTTTACTGCTAATCACCGACGTTGAGTAGCTGCACGGCGGCACCGGCATCAGTTGTTCTTATTTTGACTCTTTCTCTTCTTGACCCTAGTGGTCAGCGTTGTCAAAACTGTGGATCAGTCTGCTAGTATATAATGCAGTGTTGAATTTCTTAATGGACTCTGATCCAAATAAAATCTGAGGAAAGAAAATAACTTTCAGACTGCTTCCTCTAAGCAGAAAATACACTTACTGATAGGATTCAGTTAAACTACTTAGGATATAGTCTTGGTATGTATTCTTTTCAACAAGACATCATTTTGATGTTTTTTTATTGTGGTTTGCATCTTTTCTGTAACTTTCACACGGTTACATCAACAAAGCCTTAAAATTTCTAAATGTGACAAAGAAAATCTTATATTACAAGCCTGATCATTTAGTTTTCTTCCTGTTCTGGTATCCGATAATCGAATGCAAATGGTAATCTCCCGGCCCAGGCTGATTTTGTTCCTGCTTTCCGAACCTCGCCGCCTTAGAAAAACCCAATTTTGCTTGTTTTTTCTCCTTTCCTATCTCATAATCCCCTACGCCTGCTAAGTTTGTCGAAATGAACGATGTTCTCTTGCCTTTGGGAAACGCGTTGGTTTTTCTATGTTTTTCTTCTGAGATCATGTTGTATCTGCCTACCCCTGGGGTCTAAGCGATGCAAGCCAGAGATTTTGATTTGGCGATGGAATATGTTTTTATGTGTTAGTTTGAGAGTTCGTAAGTGCCGGGTCCAGGGTTGGCTTCGGAGCTGTTGTGGTGCTTGACGTTGGCTTTAGGGATGCTGATGGTCTGACTGTTTCTGTTCCTAGCATTATCGTTGATATACTGAATATCACTATAGTTACATCTGTGGGTCCTGGCAGTTCGTTATCTCTGAACAGCTGTCTCTCAGACCTGGCTATGCTGTATTTCTCGCTGCTCCTCTTATTGAGCAGTGTCTTTTCCGGTTGATCGAAGTATTTGATGAAGGCAAAGGTAGTGATACTTTGTTTTTCTTGATGGTTTTTCAGTCGGATAGCTAGAGTCTTGCCTGGCTGGGCTTACATTTTGTGCTCGAAAGCTCCTTTCATATGGTAGTCCGAAGCTGAATTATTTTAGAGGTACGGCCGGGAATGGTTTGTTTGTGGGGGTGGGGCTAGGCACGGGGGATAGTCGTCTTTTTTCCGAGGAGGAAATCGATAGATGAAGTGTTGTATGAGCCCACAGCTGGAGTGGGATGTTTGTCTTCTTTGAAGCGTTGGGTTTTTGAAAATTTGCTGCTAGAAACACTCTTGCTCTTGGAAAAAGTGTCCAAAGTTCTGGAGGTCTAGTATTGCCCAGGCCCAGGAATCTTCTCTTCGTTAGTACTATCGTATCTTTGTCCGATTGAGTAGGTGACAGACTTGTTCCTCACCAGATGTTCCTGAGGCTTATACCAGGTGGCCGACGGGGTATGGGTCTAGGGGTTGTGGTCTTTGGACTGAGGGATGACAGCGTGAGGGTTATGCCGGGACGGGTGGCTGGGCTGATAGTGATCGGGGGCGGGAGTCGAGGAGGTGCTGAGGGGGAGGCGTTGGGAGTGAGGGATGGTGGGAGCGTGGGAAGTGAGGAGGGTGCCGGAGATGTTGTAGATGGGGCCAGGGCTGGTTTGAGACCTTAGATCGATGGCTGGGTAGGGTGGAAGATACTGCTTCTGAGTGAGGTAGTCAGAGAGAAGGCGGGCGATGCTATGTAGTTCATTATTAATAATTTTAACATCCACCCTGTTGATTTAATCTTCTCGTGTAATCCAAGCTCAATCATTGCTCATCACTCCCTATAACATTCCACTATTCTTACTCTTCTTTTCGAAGAGTCAGCTCAATCCTAGGCTGGTTAAACCCCCTCAAATGTTGATTGCTATAGATGTGTATTATGGTATTGATCACTGGTTATAGTTGGGTTCGCGGTACCGGATATTGTCGGCAGTGTTGATGGTGAAGTCGCTGGTATCGATGTTGTAACCCTTACAGGCTGCCTCGAACAGCTCAGGGTGGTGCACCACGCCGTGTTTCTTGAAGTGGATTTGCTCGTCCTATCATAGCACTCAAGCGTACGTTCAGGTTGATACCCCACACCTTGAACTCCTCCGCCTCCACGCTCAGGTTGTATTTCAGCTGGCCCTCCTCAGTCAGGAAGTCCGCCTCGTCTCGGTCGTCGAAATGCAGTCTGTCCTCGGTGAGTGGTTTCAGGAACTGGCTCTCGACCCAGTAGATAAACCTGCATGAAGGGGTGGATACCTCTGGTTGCCGACGGACTGGGACTCGACTTTGAGGACTCTGCCTCCGCGGAGGAGGAGCAACTTGTGGGGGTGGTACATGAAGTCCCTCCAGTACCAGATCCTGGCGGTGAAGACGAAAGGAGTGAAGTAGAGGAAGAAGCTGTTCCAGTACCAGACCAATTCGAACGGGTTGAGCACGTAGTTGAGGAAGGCGATCGGGATGAACGACTCGTCTGTGTCGATAGCTCAGTACAAAAGATGTAGGGGTATTTGAAGTAGACGTTCTCGTCCCTTAGCGGGTTGCCCGAGTACAGCAGCACCTATCCTTCTCGGTTGAACTCGATCGTATAGCTGGGTTTGTACACTCGGTCGTTTTTGATCAGCCCCGATCGCCTTTGGAGTTGTTCGACTTCAACTCGGGCATTTTCCTCGTCCATGTTCTTGATGTGGCCGATGAAGCGGCGGTGGGTGTTGGTTAAGCTGGGCGTCAGCAGGTGTTTTAGGCTTCTGGTGAGCATAAAAATATATATGTGAGGATTGAGTTGATGGTGATATCTTAGCATAGATGGGAGAATGTACTAAGTAGCTAAGCTGAAGGATTGGTATCAAGAAATAGTACTATCCCTTTGTATATATTTCAAAAATCAATAAATCCTAAGCAGCACTTTCTAATTATCTTTGGTTAATGATAAACAGAATCTTCTCCCTCATTTATTTACCCCTAGTCCCAACAGCCAAGTATCATTCCTCAACCCACACTGTTGGCTTTGAAGCTTACGTACAGTTGACTCTGCAGCCTCCACAACCAACCGTGCACTATCAGCCATCTTGTTGCCGAGCATGAGGTCCCGAGACACCTCTATTAGATCCTCGAAGAATGCAAGACACCTACCCACTGCACTGCCGCCATAAAGGAGATTCAGATGATGGTAAGCGTCAGCCTGAATCTCTCCAAGACCATCAGAGAAACAAAAAACTGAACCAGCCCACCAATCCACGCTTGAGAAGACGTGATAACCTTATACATATATTATTGAATGAACTGGCTGACTTCGATTTCAGTCTCTCGATGGCTAAATAAGTACATGGAGTTGACCAAGTTCAAACTATCAGTGCTAAACGGGATAGTAACGGTGGCCAGTTACAGCATGTACGCCACCACAGTCTCACCTCTGCCGCTCTTCCTATCTTCGATTGCCCTGTCAATGTCCACCCAATCCCTCAATCAGTACATCGAGGTCGAGTACGATAAAAAAATGCAGCGTACATGCCAACGCCCTCTGGTGTTAGGCCTCAACCCTAAGTATGCCCTGATCAACGGAGTGGGGCTTGGCCTAGTTGGAATGTTGGGGTTATATAGTTATAATCCTATGTCCGCAGCCTTGGGGGCAGTCATTTGGGGCGGGTATCTGTTCGTGTACACTAAGATGAAGACTAAATCTGAGTGGAACACGATGGTGGGGTCAGTAATAGGCAGCTTACCGGTCTATCTGGGGTGGATCGCTTCCGGAAGGTCGTACTGTATGATAGAGCCCTTCGCGATGTTCGTGTACATGATGGCCTGGCAGCACCAGCATTTCTACGGGATTAGGTGGATATACTACGATGACTATAACAACGCAGGGTTCAAAATGGAGAAGAATAAACAAATAGCGGCTGGGCACGTGATCTTCCAGACGGTGCTGACCCTGCTCTTCACCAACTACGCCCTCAAGTACTACAACGTGCCCTACTGCCTGCTCTTCAACGGCACCCTCACCACCGGGCTCTACTTCTGGGGCATCCGACCTTCCTTCCAGTTCGCTGACGGCAAGATCTCTGCCAAGCAGTTCAAAATAGAAAGTTACAAACACTTCTGTTTGGTGTTTGGCATTTTTATATTGTGCAAGCTGTTGGGGGAGGAGCAGGACCCAAAGAAGAGGAATTAGAAGAAGTATTGTCAGGGAGAGGATGGGATGTTTGATGTGTTGTATTGATTTAGTTCACTCGAGATATCATCAGGTAGTTGTGAGTGTGACTTGAAACTATCAGGTTAGACATTTTAGGTCTTTGCTTTGTTTGATAATGCCAGGAGAGTTTATAACGATCGTTATCTCAATAATTAATGGCTTTTGTCTTTGGTAAAGAGATTCAGCCAGGAGTATAACTGGAAGGTGCCTATGAAGTTAGGACCGATTTATGCTACGAAATCTTCGTTAGCTTGATTTTTGTTTAAGAGTTTTGATGGTTATGCTACAATGAATCAAAAGTGCCTATTTTATCACTTAGATTCGTCAAAAAAAAACCGAATGAAGACTATTTTAGTGATAGTCGGAGTGCTTTTTTTGACTGCTGCTTGTGAAATTGAGGAAGATGTAGGCGTGCCTCAAACTCATATAGGCAACGATAGATGGCTTGCAATTTAGGCTCGGTGCCTCTGATCACCAACGGGTTTACGACCTATTTCTCGGATAATGACTATGCTTGGGAGAAATGGAACAACAAGGCCAAAGATTTGCCTGATTGCTTCGTGGCCCTCAATGGAGTTTGCAGTATGAAGAAAAACTTCTGTAGCCACTTCATTCTGATGACAAATTCGAAAGGAGAAACCCAAAAATGTTGGGTCATAGACTTTTGTGATCCCAAAAATTGTGACTTTTTGGACTCCGGCCATCTGGGTATTTTGAATAACGACCGAAATAGCCATTCCAACTTCGTGGATTTGGGCAAAAACATGGAGCCCTACGCGGGAGCAGGGGATCAACAAGTGATAACCTGGCATTGGAGTAACTGATGCTCTTGATGAAAATTTCAACAGAATTTAACATATTACAGTTAGGTTTTTGTAGTTTAAGCATCATAAGTGTCAACTCATAAGATTTGTTTCAATATTATTTTGACAAGTAAAATAGCAGCTAAGAAAAAATGCAGGACACTAACGCTATGCTGAGGGGGGATGGCTCTGCTTCTAGTAAGAATCTCAAAATATTCGGCATTGCGCTGATTATTTATGAGGCTATCCTTGTTCTGTTCTATGGGATCTTTGTGAGATTTCTACCGGGTCTGATATCTGCTCAGGGGTACCCACCGTTTCTGAGCAGTCAGGTATTGCTGGTGGTTGGTTTTGCCATGTTCCGGACAATCGGCAAGGGCTACTCCTTCTCTGTGCTGCTCTACACTCTGTTCATAAACGCAATAACCCTGCAGGCCTTCATGCTGTTCTTCCCGTTCGCCTCGAAGGTGGTCACCACTGGTTTCCACGATGAGAACAACAACATCTACATCGGTTTCGAGGCCTTGACCTTGGGGTGCGGGTGTGTGTTCGCTGTGCTGATAGCCTTTAGTGCCTTGTTGGGCAGAATTGGACCGAAGGACATACTCATCATGAGTCAGCTCTGCATGATCGGCTACTGCTTCAACACCGTCATCTGCTGGGACAGGATCCGAGTCTTCGACCCTGCAGGCACCAGCTACATCCACGTCTATGGCACTGTCTTCGGGCTCACCGCCAGCTGGATCTTAGGCCGCAAGATCAGACCTCAGAGAGTGCCTCAACTCCATTAAACCACAACTGTCTTCTGCATCATCGGTACTCTCTTTATCTGGGTCTTCTTCCCCAGCTTCAACTCCACTCTCAGTCCTAGATCCGGGTACGAGAGTTTCATCATCGCCATGAATACCATCGAAGCCCTCATCGCCAGTTGTATCGCTACCTATGCCTTCTCTGCCCTGATGGGAAGGAAAATAGCGATGGAAGACATCTTGAATGCGAGCTTGGCAGGGGGAGTCGCCATTGGAATCGTCAGTAATGTCTCCTATACCCCGCTCAATGCCATCATCACGGGTATTATAGCTGGACTTGTGTCGACGTTAGGGTACCATTTCTTGGGTCCCTTTTTCAGAGATAGGGCAGGAGTATACGATGCTTGTGGCATCCTCAACTTGCATGGAATTCCGGGCATCGTTGGCGGAATCATCAGCATGATCATAGTCTGGACCTACAACCACGGCTTTGACCATTTCTACGCCACTGCATTCCCATTTCCCAACATCTGGAATTAGTACTACGATACCTTCTGGGGCCAGGGATTCAGACAAATCGCAGCCATTCTATGCTCGATAGTTTTCGGCCTTCTTTTCGGAGGGGTTACCGGCTTTTTGATGTCGTTCCTCTACAACGAGGACGCTAACGCTTTTTACGAAGATAAGTAATACATCGGAGTTAGAGGAGAAAAAGAAGGAGAACCCCTAATGGGTGTATGATTTCCATTGTGAATTTTCTATCAGTCATTCCACTATCATACTTCTTGTATCATACACAGATAAAAATATCAACGATAAGAGTAACTAATTATATAGAGGAAGAATATGGATCATTGCTACTTTTATAGTTGTTTGATGATCCTAGAACTGAGGCTGAGATACTTTTTTTTAAGGATTCTTTAACGAATTTCAATGGAAAACAGAGTCTAATAGAGTGGCTGATCAGGGATATCCATGATGGTTTGGCATTAGTATACATCTGGATCTTGACAGTTGGCCTCAAGAAACGACAGCCTGAACCTAACTGAAGGTTCTTCGTATCGATATTTTCCTCTATAAAATGAAAGCCTCATGTCTTTCATCTGACTCTCAAGCCGTTCTTTCTATTGAATCTGTTCAATCCGACTTGATTTCCTTCGATTTCCTTCTTCATTCGACTCAGTTTTTCTAAAATGTGTACGCCATTCTTTATCTCGGATTTTTTTCCTATAAAACAATGGAAACTCATTTTAATTTGAATCAGTATCGCTTTAGATTACTTGTACATCATACTAAGGTAGTTCTGATAGTATGTTTTCTTCGGGATGATTTTTGAGTGATTTAAAAAAATAAGGAAAGTTCATTTAGGCCAACCAATCTTGTCTTATGGCGTTTGTAAATAAAACCTCGTCATGAGGAAGCTGACTTGATTCAATATTTTGAGTTTTTCTAGGTTCTGAAGTATATTTGGAAATTATTTTGGTTTTTTGAGGAATGATACTGATCGAAGTCTGGATCTCTTATGTTTTTACTAACTCCTGTTTGTTTCTGGCACTCACTTCAGTAGTTTTCGATTCTCTTTTCTCAAGATTAGGCTGGAACTCCGACGATACCTTCCTATCCTATCCGGACAGTTGCGTTGACACTGACTACACCCCATGAAATATTGACTGCTTTAACCCCTATCCGCTGAAAGAGCACTCGGCTTTGTTTGTCTTTTTCTTCATTGAAAGAAAAGGAGGCCAAATTACTATGTTCACTCATAGTGTCTTAAGCGTGTAAATACGTTATTTATCTTGACTGATTTCTATAAACACAGCCTCAACTTTCTGTTTCGATCTCATCAAAAAAGATCATCATTATTATGCAGCTTTATCATGAGACTATGATAATAAATGAATAAGTTAATAATATTCTATATCTTCGTTCTCTCGCTACTGGCTGTCAAAGAACCGATTCTAACAATGCCTCTAACGCTCACCTCAGAGAAAAAGTTGTAGACAACCTTCTCCTTAGGAGGGAGCTCGGTCAGAGGTATTTTATTTGTCTATTTTAGTGGGAGTGGATTTAAACTATCAAGAAATTGACGTTTGTTGTAAAAACAAGAAGACACTAGCTGCCAAAATTTACTATTTTATGTTGAATCCGTTCAGATTGAACGAGGATTATCGATGCCATGCATAGAAGAACTAGAACGCTGAGGATGTGGCTAAATTTAAAAAAATTGGGCCTTTAACTGTCAAATTTAATCAAGTGGTCTATCCTTATTGTCATATTGGCAAACTAGGATTTAGCAAACATTCAAATTTTCTAAGTCTGCTTCCAAAAAGCTAGCAGTTCTATACCATCTAGAGAGACCCCAAAACAAACAACTTTGACGAATTGAAACTCAGAGTTGGAGGGTCTTACAGTGACAACTTCATGTTTTTTGATAAAAACACCGACTAACTCTGGACTGCAAACTTCGACGACGTAACATTCAATGACATCCCTCTTGGTAATCAAAAAATAGCGGTGACTTCGAATAACTACGAGATGTTAATTCCTTATAAGCCGTTTTTATTTATTCGGGCAGAGTTACTGAGAAATTTCGAGTGTATTTAGGTGTTATAGGTGATATATTGTCCTTGTAATGAAGGGGTTTCTCATTCTTTTCCTTTGTTTAAGCTGATTTCTAGGCAGATCGTGGTGGAGATTAAACCTAAGAGCTACTTGATGGACTAGGATGAAATTTGTAAGAGTGTGATTCGATCAACTGCTGACAATCATTGGTCAGTCAACATCCTCATGCTAAACAGTGTGGACGTCATGCTCCAGTACGACACTGGTCGGGTCGGAATGGCCCCCCACAGGATGTCAATCCAAACCTCCGACGTACCCATTCCCTTAACTCAGTCTATCAACCAGCCCCTCCAGATCATTCTGAATTCAGTCGTGATCTTGCTGATGTGTCTGTTCGTGGCGATGATTCTGATCTAGGTAATAAAGCAGGTAACTGGGATAGAGAATGCGAGTACTGAGTCGTTTTAAAATTATATGTTGAAACATGCGTAAGAATGATGTAGATACAAATTAGATGGAGTTATTGAATGTCTGTCTATAAATTACAGATAACTTTTCGTTCAACTTTATAATTTAATTGTATAAGCTCTAATGTTTTTAAGAGAGGACGATGATAGTCGGATAAAGAAGATTATCAAAGACACTGAGTTCTTTGAACCGAGTAAGTATTTGCCATTTGAAAAGGACATTGTTAATGGTCGATTCAAAATAAAACCCTAAAACATCAACGAGATCAATGTCAAGTGTTACGGTTATGGGTATTTCGAGGAGGGAAAAACCTTGTTGAAGACTCAGCTCAAGCAGAACCTGCTTGCTTATCTTAGAGCTGTCACTCGCGAATGTAAAAATGTCAAGACCTTGAAACTGGAATTTTGTGGATTCGACGTTGAGGATAAAAGTTTGTTAAAAATAATCGAAATCGTAGAGGAGTTGCTCAGAGGCAAGACCCCGAAAGAGACTATCTGGGTTCATACCCGGTTTTTGAAGCAATGCGAGCCTTCGACTGTCCAGGAGATGCTCAATTTGACTGATCAGTTGGTGAAGAGCAATTACGAAGAGATTAGCGTGATGATGGCTGGGTGGGAGTTCAAGAAAGACCCCATTTCTTACGGGCAGCTGGAAGACATCTTCGGTACTTTCGGCAAGAACTTGGCTCCTATGCCCCGTTCCCCTCTGAAACGGGTGAAGCTAGACATCTCATCGTGGTACATGCACAACCTCTAAGTTTCAATTTGTTGGCCAAGTCTCTTCCATACACAGTAGTGGCTGAGGGGATCGAAACTGCCCGTACCTAAAATATAAAAAAATCAAGAATGAAATAGATGAATAGTGATTAAGCAAGGAAGATGATCATGGCATACCTGACAAACCTGGACTAAAAGTACAAAAATGACAATCCAATCCCAGGCAAGGGGCCTCGTTTCATCGTCGAGGACAAAGAGTATGAAAGGCGTAAATTGGAGTATATCAGTACTCTGATGTAAAAGGGTATCAGTCGAGATGATTTGAAGAGAGTTTACAAGGAGAGTGGCATGTCTGAATAGCATAAGTCCACTTTGAGAAAGATTGAGAAGGAAGTTCATGAAGAATATAAATAACAGGAAGTGAGAATGGCACGTGAAGAAGAACTTACTGCCCAAACCAATAACTACGAAAAAGAGATCAGTGCCAAATTTATCAAGTTTCCTTTCGATTACATCATGGCCGAAAGGAGGAAGGCTTTCCACAGACTCATCATAGCTTTTGTCGGCGACGTCCAGGGAAACCTGTAGCAGGTTTAGTAGTTCTAGCTTGACATGAGAAACTGGAACGGTTTGTTCCAGATGGGCGACCTCAAGAAACTGTTAGACAAGGAGTTCGCTCAGATGGGAGCCATGAAACTTATCGGAAACGCTTTCAGTCAAGTGATAGCAAACATCGGAGGCAACCAGGAAGAGGAGGAAGCTGCAAAGCTCAAGCTGAGCTTCCTCATGTGATGATCATCAGCTTTTGTATTCACTATACATCTTCAACTTGAATAATTTCATTTATGAATGAAGCTGTTTTATAATCTTTCGAAAATAAATCTAATGGAACGCTGAGTTTCAATGAATCATGAATGAATTAGTAATCGTATAAGAAGTACTTTGAGGTTATTTAGAAAGGGAGCTGAGTTATGGGTAGCAAAGATCAATAGATATTTAGGAGGCATTTTAAGGATTAATAATCAGTTATTCTCTTGTACAGCCTCACTTCGACTCTCCGATGGTCGCAGGGGCAAATGCTTGGGGCGTTCCCTCATCGGTAGCCTCCCAACAAAGGCGGCCGGGTGCCTGATGGCAGCCTTCGCCTTTGCTTCCCCCTCTCATCGCTAACATCAAAGGGAGGGTGGTTTTCGCTCGACTCTCCCAGAGGAGTCATTACAACCCCCGTAGAACCTACCAAAGCAGTCAAACTAAAGTAACTATTCTCCTATGCAGACTCCAAGCCATCATTGTTGATTCCGACTGACAGGCCATGCTTAGTTCAGATTGAACCAAATCCACACCCTGTTCCCTTGCTTCAATTGAACTAAACTTACGTTGGTCGTTATGCATCCGCTAGGGGATTCGAGTGTGAACTACCTCGATTCCAATGATAGTCTATGACCTCGTACTTCACACTTCATTAATCATACCTTCTCTCACTATAAAAACTAATTCCAGAAACGCATATGTGCTCCCATAATATAAAATCACTAGCCACGTAAATGTTGACACTGCGTTTCTCACCATTCGTAGCTCTCATAATCACTCTGATCCTGATGTTTCAGGTTTCAGGTCGTCAGTACAGCTCGAAATTCAACATCCCGACATTCCGGAGGAACGATGCTTGGACTTTTATCGACCGGATACACCTCTATGCGGGGCATATGACTGTGAGGTGCGAGGTGGAGTTTCAAAGTGGAAGTATCAAGCAAGGGTCAACGTACGAGATGGAACTTGTGGCCATTCCGGAGTCGATTTGGGAGAAATCGCTTTTTGCCAAATGCGAGGACCATAAGCTGACTGTTGACGAACTATCCAGAAGGAAAACAGCAGAAATAGTTTACCATGTTAACCTCAATGCTCACAATAATTACAAGGCGGTCTTCACCTCGAAAATGGAAGTGCCCACAGAATAATCATACTCTTTCGTTTTCAGGGACTGTAAAAAAAAGATTGTCAATGATGGGTATGGTCGATAGGCCAAAATCTAGATCAATCTTGATGTCAGAAATAACGATTCTCACATCTCAGCAGGATAAGAGGTCTATGGCTGGCTCCTACCGCTTCTACTTGCTTCAGCTGGGGCTATGATATATTTCCTTTACAAATAGAAATAGGAATAAGGGGACAACTGGATCAAGATTACCCTGAAGATCAGTCTTTGGGTCGGAATCAGTTCAATTTTCTTCAAATATATCGGTTATCTAGTCTATGCTCATGGAAGCGGAGTCTAGCATGGTGTTTTCGACGTCTTTTATTTACTTTTACACGCGATCTCAGACTCAATCCTTATGGTCCTACTCATGTTGTTGTCTTACGGTTGGACAGTCACTTTCAAAAACACTAGAGATTTCGACTTGTACGTCCCTCTGGCTTGTATGCTAGGTCTGGTCAACGTTATTATGACAATGCTCAACAAAATATCAGACGGATAACACGATAAATATCACATGTACGATACCATACCTGCTTACATCATGATAGGGTTCAGACTGGTTGGACTTATAGTCTTTTTTGTTGGAGTTGCCTGGTCGTGGATCAATCTAAAAATAAGTGAGTAACAATATAAAATCAAGAAATATCTCACTCAACTGACACTGGTAGGCACTATATATCTGGCTTTTGTACCGATAGGGTTTGTGTTGGTTAGGTACGTGGGGACTAGGTACAAGAAATAATGGATGTTTTTCAGCGTAGAGTTGGTGAGGTTTGGGATGAGTTACTGGCTGGCTCTGCTCGCGGGATGGAAAAAATCAGCTTACCGTTCGATTATTGATAAGTCATTTATGGAAAAAGGGGACAAATTTTATTGAAAAAGTGATTTAAATATTCTAACGATTCTATCATATTGATTCATATATCTAAAATGCATAAAAATGATTTCAATTTTGGCCTTAGCACAAATTTGTTGAATCGTTGTGAATACCTTGCCAATTTTATTTTGTTGTTGTGCTCTTTTAGCCTGAGAAAGTGTAAGCCACATACTCCTGGCTGCTGTAGTTTACTATCTTTTCTTTTCCTGTTTGACCCTATCTTTGAGATCAGATAATTCTATCTTTTTCTACATGTAAGCTTTCTAGACCGAAGAGATAATTTTCCCCTAGCAGTGAGATCTCAGTCCTGGAGTCCACACTAAAGCCACTCTGATATCTGCCTTCTGACTCCCCATAACCCCCAAAAACGTTTTGACTCTCCTTAATACTCATCTGATCTTTATTTTAGCATATTAGTTAAATTTCAAAATAAATACCGAGTCCCTTCTATTATTGTTTAATAGCAAGTGTTATACGATAATTTTTGGCCCCTTCATCATAATAAAATGGTCTATAACTTATTTGATGACTAACTTAGTTATGCAGATCAGATGTTGGCGAGTAATTTGTCTATAACTTTGAGATAGCTCCCTCTGATGGCTTCTGGATGCTACATGTAGTGATAGCAGATGAAGGCTGTGGCGACTGCTAGCAGCAAGCATTCGCCTCCAGGTAGCTTGACGGGCAGGCCTCTTCGCTTTGCCATCAGGTAGCACACTTCCATCCCTTTGTTGAGGCAGAAGAGCGCGATCTCGGATTGCCGGCTCACCGGTTCGAATATGAGGGTTATGCTAGCCACCACAGCAGCGATCAGGTTGGAATCTTAAGTAGGACCAAATATACAGCCAACGAATTTGTGATTTTGGGAGACGAAACATACGGTCCGTCGCACGAGGGCCGTGTACCCTCCGGCGAAGAGGAGAGATTTGAGGAAGCCTAAGATGAATTTCGAGAGCTATTTTCCGGGACTGAGTCGATGATGTCTTACTCTCTTTTGAGTTGTTTACGTTTGAAGAGTAAGAAGGGGACGAGATGGACCACCAGGTACATCTTGTAGACGCCCTTCAATCCCACCAGGAACTGAGAGAAACCCTTCTGGTTGCAGCTGAGGCCCTTATGAAAATCGAGACAAGACTCGTTTTGTAGTTTGTTTTTGATAGCCGTCTAGACAGCCAGAAGCTCTACAACTTGCATATCACTGGAGAGGAGATATTTTTAAAAAAATATTAATTCGGGGGGAATTTATCATTAACACTATATTATCAATTCTTAACGGCAGATATTACATCACCTCTTCCTGAAAGCTACAAAAAATACTTTTCTTTAATTCACTAAAAAATATCAGTAGTAGTATAATTTAAATATTTTTTGCATTAATATGTTTGAAATGATTGCTTCTAAGAGACCTTTTAAAGTCTAATGGTGTGATTGAGGAAGTTATGTTCAAAATTGAAGCATACTTTCTTTCATCTCTTGATGGTGTACAAAGAAGCTTAGTTTGATGTTATAGGTTGGGAAAAATAAAAATTAAAGGGAAAAATATGTTGGAGTTAACTTTTATTCAAGTTTTTGGTGAGATTCTTTCATGAATAAATGGAGCTGACGTTTTTGATTTTTGCAATCAAAACCTTCGGAAAAATATCGGTTAGATTAATCTAGCCTATATAGGCCAAAAAGAACTCCATATAAGGCAAGACTTATAGGCATTGAGAGAGCCAAAAATTTCTCAACATGTTGGAAAATGTATTTCATAAAATTCCAGCTCCAATAAAATTAGTGGATTAACCCCTAAAATCGTTTTTTTGTTTCTTTTCGGTCATCAGATCGAAGACAGTCTTACTTAGGGCCTCAGAAGTCTCGGAGAGGAGTCATAAGTGGGCCTGGGGCTCTGGGTCCTTTTTTTACTCCGCAGCCACTAAACTGTGTATAATTATATCGAAACAAACCCCCGAGTTTAATATTTCGAATGCTGCACAACTGTTTTGGAGAATATAAGGATTCCTTCTTCCTTCAGAGGCGAAGCGGAGCCTTCTCTCCTTCTGAAAAAGTGGTTTCTCCTTAGTCTAGACTCCAGGAAAAGAAATCTCTCAAAACAATAAAAACAATAAAGAGTCAAAGAAGTCGAAGAACCCTTGATTCCTAAAACCCCCGATGTGCATTGAACAGAGCTTCGCTCCAATGTTTGAGAGAAGATGAAAAAACAACCATTTCTGGCCCGCAGATCTAAAAAGAACTCTTACCCTATCAAGTCCAGTTTAAAAATTATATATAACCAAAAGCGAGTATCATGAACCAGGAAAGACAGAGGAAGAGACCCGAGAGGAAACTGATATGCCCTTTACCACAGCCAGTTCAGAGGCTTTCTTTTAGATTCGGATATGAATTGGGCGGTATGCTGAGAAAATCTCAATCTCCAGAACCCATCAGAGTCATGGAAAAACCTTAGATCCATGAGACTCCTCAGACCCCAGATATTCCATCTCTTCGTTTACAAAGATTTGAAAAATTTCCTGAACCCAAGTTCATCGAATCGAATCCAGAATCTTTAAGCATAACCTTCCATGATTTTCCAGACCACTTCGATCCCCTTGATACGATTCGTGAGACCGAGAAGGACTGGGACCTTCAGAGCATCCAACACGTCGAGAAAAACCTTCTTCTCCCTTCGATGGCCTTGCCCGAGACTGCCAAGAGCACGGTTTCTATGTTGTCTGAGCGAAGTGAATGCGATTCAGTGGTCATGGGTCGCCTGCCTTTCATGGGCATTCTAACAAAACTTATATGATATCTCTATTCATTTTCTCTTATTTTATGAACTCCTTAAAAATGATCATTATATTCTGACATGTTCGGTAAGGAACTTTTCAGCTGAGTCTTCCCCCACGACAGAAATGATGTAGGTGAATATCTGAATGGACAAGCGCAATTTTTTATCCTCAACGTCGAGGGCTTTGAAGATATCTCTATAAAAAGACGGCTTGTTGATAAGACTTGGCAATTCTCCTGACAAATGAGGAATAATATTTCTCAGTTGTTCAGTCACAGTCATCATGGTGATTTTGTCCAATCTCATGCTCTCGATGAGATTTTGAGCGGCTTAATCTTTCGGTTGTAGTTTGTCTCTTATGCTGACGAATAATTTGTAGATATGTTACCTCGGAATTTTTTGTAAAAGTTTTACGTAAGACCTGAAGGCGAAGAAAGTCAGGAAGGCACATTCTTAAGCGTTGATTGGGACTCTGTTTGCCAGCATCAGCACGCTTTTGTGGAGTTATTGCTTGCTTTAGCCTTTTATTTGGAGTTGCCAGTAGCCAGAACGTTTGGAGAAATAAATCATCTTCTAGAGATTACCCACTTTTTAGTATATTTAAGCTATTCTCATACAAACTCTTCTGATTTTCTAGGCATGGGACTCTCCACCGTCCAAGTTTTATAGTACGTTCAAACCCTGAAGGTAATAGTTTATTTTTTTCTCAGGAGGCAAAGGGAGTTCTGCTAATTGAAGCAAGATCTCACTCGAGGTCGCATGGGTGTATCCTAGTGAATGCTCACAAATTTCCAAAGATTTCAGGAACATTTTTTAGCATTTCGTCGGATCATGGGTTTCTAGTTGTTCATAGGCGAAACTGTTATAGACTGTGATGGTTAGAGGGTGGTTGGTCCCAAGATGGTAGCCCAGAAAATTCAAAGATTTTTAATAGAATTCAACTCCTTTGTTGATTTATTTTTTTTGGCTGTAGTACTTGAGTAGAATTTGAAAAGGTCTGACGCAATCTGAGTGTTTTTAGGGGATTGCCTTGAGAGCCATATCGGCGTAGTATCGGGCTGCTTAGATATCCTTCATTTTGAAGTACACTTCAGCAAGTTCAGTCAGAAAATAGGCCTCAGGAAGAGGCCCAATTGGCTCAGTCTTCTCATTCCCAAGTACTGAATTGATTTTTGCCAAAATTTTTAACTCTTTTATACACTAATCTAATTTTCCTCTCTTCCTTTTCTCCTTATACTTCTTACAGACTTGCTTAATTTCAACAGTTTCAAGATCATAGCTTTTGGCAGATCCCTGAATATCCAAGATGTGCGCTATGTTGAAAATTGTTTCTAAGTTTTGAAAGAAAGGGTAGTCTATAATCTTGATTTTGAAGCCAAAGTGATAGCTCAGGGCATGCAGGATCCCACCGCCTTGCATCTAAGGCGGATATGCCGTAATTTTGTAATCATAGTATCTCAGTATTTCTGGGTAAATGTGGCTCCTGAAAAACTGTTCCGCTTGTTTCGACTTCACAAACATCAAATTCAAAAAATCGACGAAACATTCTTTGAATTCCTGCAAAAGCTAGCTTCCATAGAACTTATGTTCAAAGATGATGTCATGGAAGGTTTTGAAGAAATATCTTTTGCATACTCTTGCGATCATTTACGTCTAGAGGATTCTTTTGTTGAATTAAAGGTTTACTTTTTACGCCAGAGAGCCGATGTACCGGATGTTGATGCCGTACTCGTGGAGTAATTACTCGATGCCTAGGCTGTCGACCAGGAAGACGGTAGTGTTGTCGAGCATTTTGGCGAGAGCTGAGATGTGGTCTTCTTTGACTCGTTTGCAGGCGTCGGCCAGTTAGAGCTCTCCTTCAGGGTCTGGCTTTTAGCTGACTTCACAAAACACAACGTTAGAGAGGGGAGTCCTCGAACTGATGACCACTTCAGGTCTGAGATAGCCCACAGACTTAATGATGTCGCTGTCGATGAACAGCGGCCATAACTTAGCAACACTCATGAGATAAAATTCAGGATTCTCCAATTCTATAGATTTATTTTTGGGGAAGAGAATAGACTGACTATTTATGATGTTGAGTAGACGTTAATGAGCGAGGTATTTGCTGATTTTATGGAGTTATAGGGTGAGACTGAAGGGAATAGTCACTGATTTGCGGTCGGAGGAGAGCATGGTGAACTATTTCAGGTTGAGACTGTGCCCTACCACTCGAAGCAAGTTCATGTATTACTATCTGTATTGATAGATAGTGCCTGTGGGGCCGTGGACTAAGGTTTCGAGGCCTTAGCATGGAGTGTCGGCCTGGCAAAGAGCTGTATAACCCATGTACTTGACTAGACAAGAGAGAGGCACTCTGATTCGAGGCAACTTGGGCATGTCTCTCACCAAGCTGACAGATAGATTGTTCAAAATATTCAAAGACAAAAATTCCTGATGCAAGGCTTTCATGGCGCTATAATCGAACCCCATCGTCCCATTCTCCATCTTCTTGCTCTTAATCCTGGCCACCCTCACGATGATCCCATCGATCAGATAGATCCCTTCCTCACCATCGCCTTTCAGGTTGTACCGATGATCAATCTCATCGACAGACTTAGTGTTCTCCAACCCCCGATGAATGAGTTCTTTGACCAGAGAGATACATTTTTATTTGAACTAGCAGATGAAGCTGAACAGTCTGAACCAGTCGTTGGTGTTTAAGGCGTGGTCGACAAGGCAGACGTATCGATATTACCATAATCGTTAGAGGGTTTTTATGTTGGCGTCTATCTGGCCGTTTGATATTGTGCTGTGGTGTGAGATTTAGCTCTAAATTGAACCCTACATCTACGACCCTTCCTCAGAGCGCTCGTAGAGCTTTTGGATGTGTTCTGCATTTGTCATCTAAACGGGGTCTAGTGTTATGTTTGTCTGAGGTTTTTAAGGCTCAGAGGGGTTGCTCTGATTGAAAGTGAGTTCTTTGGGTTGGTACGGCACGGTGATGGGGTAAGTCGGACTGTACTAGATTGGTGCGTCCATCAAGGTTTTAATATAAACTTTCCGCCTTAATTTACAGTCAAAGTATCGTATTTTTTATATTTTGAAAAAGTAAAGGACTTCAAATGAAAAATTGGCTTTACTGATGCTTTTTGGATGATATAAAAAAGCATTTAACCATTTTTGGATTATAGAATAATCTTCAATATAAATTTGGAATAAAAATTTCTTAATGAAGAATCAATCAATACTCAAAAAACAAAGGTCTTTGCTCTTTAGGATTTCTAAGAGCAAGAAGCTACCTGGAGATTTTTTCGGCAAGAGTTTGGAAAAAACGGAGCGGAAGAAGGTTGAGAAGAATCAGGATGAAGAGCATGAACCACTGGCTACTCCTAGTTTTCCCTATTGGAAGGCAACGAAGCCTAATAGAGAAAAGATTTTCACTGAATTCAGCCAAGATTGTACTGCCCTCGAGCGTTTCGAGAAGAATAAAGAGGAAGCGATCCTCCAATGCATGAGTTTGAATACCCTTAAAAACGGTACAGGATTGCTCAAGGCCAAAAGAAAAACGCTCATCGAAGACTAACTGAAGAAAATATTATGTGAACATGGTCGATTTCAGACCAAACCCAACGCCTTTTTAAGCGCCCTAAAAATGATAAAATGAATGTATGTAGAAGGTCCCAACCGTCACACACTTTCGATGTGATCTTTTTATAAACTTTGCCCAATAACTCTCGTTAAAAAATAGCAGTCAATTCAGTTTTAAGATTTCGCAGATGAAACTAGAATAAATAGCTATTTTAATAAAAGTTTATAGGGGTTGGGGTTGGGGTTGGGGTTGGGGTTGGGGTTGGGCTTTCCAGCACAGTGGGATCCGAAGCTTGGAATTCACGTGACTTGAAGTC
>JADMIO010838881.1_pt1 | contig 65705 bp, 61 predicted proteins | sample 8958161 | NCBI WGS metagenome assembly JADMIO01 (sample SAMN16585339, study PRJNA669376) | soil metagenome | isolation source: Crop rotation soil | place: USA: Cullars Rotation, Alabama | collected 2011
CGCGACAACTTGTCCACGTGGAATTCTAAGCTTAGGATCCCAATGTGCTGGAAAGCCAGTAGCAGACATGCTTCCTTTACCCATGTTCGTAGCATCGCGGTACAACATAGCGCCAATTTTCAGAAAATCATTTGTCTGGTACACCGCCACTCCATCGGGTAATACATTGTTATTGCCTGTCATAGTGATGTGTTTCCACAAACCATCCGCTCCTTTATACTTGAAGAAAACCCATACACCATCGTAATTGTTGGGACCGACATTTACCCGCCAGCTATTATCCCAACTCACATCAAACTGTACCTGTATATTACCCGGTCCATTATTGATAATGCTCGCATTGGAGATAACTACATTATTGGCTTTCCCTGCCAATGAAAGCAAGATCATGGTCATTAGAAAAAATAATTGTCGCATGGCGTTGAAAATTTATTGTAAGTAATAATGTTTGTTTTTTATTGTGACACCAGCATTGGTTTTTCATAGCATCATTGTTGCTACGCTCAGTTCAACGGCAAAGCAATTCATCTTCACTCAAAATTCCACATTCAACATTTCTCATTGCACCTCCGGCACTTCCAACTGCTTCCCCTCGGCTATAGTAAGTTTAGATCCTGCTGATATTACCTGAGATACGTTCAATATGCAACTTCCGCCCGATGGATTAATAATGATCTCGCTACCCGCCGGCAGCGGCGATGGAGGTATAACACCATTCAGCCAGTTAGCTGCATTACTCCAGTTTCCTGCACCGGTAAAGACGAATAAAGTTGGCGTTCCATTAAGCGGCAACCAAAAAGAACCCCAGCCATCACTTACACCACCGGTGTAAATACCGGGAAGAACATTCTGCAGAGGAATTGTCAATCCGCTAAAGCCATCGCTGCTGCCACCGGTATATATGCCAGGCAAAGCGTTTTGAATAAGTAATGTCACAGAGTGAAAGCCATCATTATTTCCTCCCGTGTAAATAGCAGGAAGTACATTCTGATTGACAATATTTGACAGGCTAAAGCCATCATTGCTTCCTCCGGTATAAATGCCGGGCAATGCATTTTGACCATTAATAGTTGCTAAACTTATTCCATCATTACTGCCGCCTGTATAAATATTAGAAAGTGCATTTTGCGCAGGAGCGTTTACAGAACTAATGCCATCATTGCTTCCACCCGTATAGATAGCAGGCAGGCTATTTACTATAGAGAGTGAGGTGCTGCTATGCCCATCATTTAGCCCGCCTGTGTATTGTGCAAGTGAACAGTGGCAGGCGCACAGCAACAAAATGAAGTATGAGAAACGTCTCATGGCAGTAGTTGAGATTTTAAATGTACTACACATCTGTTAAAAAATATAATACCGGCTAAATGAAGTTAACAGGAGGTTTGCCGTTGAACTGAGCGTAGCAACGATGATGCTATGAAACACAAATGCCGGTCAACAAGAAAAACTACCGGGGCTGCAAGGGACAAAGTTTTTTGTGAAATATACACTTATCAAAACTTTGTGATTTTGAACCTTAACCAGTATTTTCGCACCTCATTTTCCAACTACTATCAACAATCAATAAATCAAACTATGGCTTACGACGTAATCGTTTTAGGAAGCGGACCGGGCGGATATCCAGCTGCAATCCGTGCTTCTCAACTTGGTTTTAAAGTGGCAATCATTGAAAAGGAAAGCCTTGGCGGTATTTGCCTTAACTGGGGTTGTATACCTACAAAAGCTTTGCTGAAGAGCGCCCAGGTTTATGAGTACCTGAAACATGCACAGGACTATGGTATGGAAGCCAGTGGCGTGAAAGCCAACTTTGAAGGTGTGATAAAACGCAGCCGTGGTGTAGCTGACAAGATGAGCAAAGGCATTGCCTATTTGATGAAGAAGAATAAGATAGATGTGATAATGGGCTACGGAAAATTGATAGCCAAAGGAAAAGTAGAAGTAACGAAAGCCGACAACAACAAAGAAACAGTAGAAGCAAAATATATAGTGGTAGCAACCGGTGGTCGCGGAAGGGAACTTCCCAACCTGCCTATTGATGGTAAAAAGGTAATTGGATACAGAGAGGCAATGGTACTGCCGCAGCAGCCAACATCTATGATAGTAGTAGGAAGTGGCGCCATAGGTGTAGAGTTCGCTTACTTCTATAATAGCCTTGGAACAAAGATTACAATAGTAGAGTTTATGCCTCGCGTAGTTCCGGTTGAAGATGAAGACATTTCTAAAGAACTGGAAAAGCAATTTAAGAAACAAGGCATTGAAATAATGACCAACTCTACAGTAGAGTCGGTAGATACTTCAGGCGCAACTGTAAAAGCTAAAGTAAAAACACAAAGCGGCGAAGTGACGCTGGAAGCAGATATCATATTGAGCGCTGTGGGTGTGGTGGCAAACATTGAGAACATTGGTTTGGAACAACTGGGAATAAAAACAGAGAAAGGAAAGATAGTGGTAGACAAATACCAGCAAACAACTGTGCCCGGTATCTATGCAATAGGCGACTGCACGCCAGGACAGGCTTTGGCACACGTTGCCGGTAAAGAAGGCATCAATGCATCGGAACATATTGGATATACTGAAAAGAAATACCACCACTTACCTGAGCCCATGGATTACAACAACATTCCGGGCTGTACTTATTGCACACCTGAAATTGCCAGTGTGGGCTATACAGAGAAGGCGGCTAAAGAAGCGGGCTATGAATTGAAGGTTGGTAAGTTTCCATTTATTGCAAGCGGAAAAGCTATAGCTGCAGGAACTCCGGATGGTTTTGTGAAAGTGATATTTGATGCTAAGTATGGTGAGTTTTTAGGAGCACACCTGATTGGTAACAATGTAACAGAAATGATAGCAGAAGTATCTGTAGCCCGCAAGCTGGAAACTACGGCGCATGAAATTTTGAATGCTATTCACCCGCACCCAACTATGAGCGAAGGCATTAAAGAAGCCACAGCCGCAGCTTACGGTGAGGCAATTGATATTTAATTAGAAACCTGTTGAAGATTATATGTAAGGACTGCTTTTGCAGTCCTTATTTTTTTTTGGTACAAGCCGAGGTATTTTATGGCGGCATTCTTGCGTCGCATTTCGTTCATCGGCAGTGCAGGGAGGGGGCGTTTATGGAGGAGGATAGTGTTTGATGTTTTACAAAAGCACGACAGTCGGTTGCCATATTGTAAATACCTGCAATGGTATTACCGACAGTCGGTTGCCATATTGTAAATACCTGCAAGGGTATTACCGACAGTCGGTTGCCGTATTGTAAGGAGTAACAAGCGATATCAATTGCCATGACCTTCAGGTCGTGGAGTAAGAAGATTTATTGTTGTTCGGCTTTAGCCAAAACATTCTTCACTTATAATTTCGGCTAAAGCCGGAAGCTACCGTTATTTGTGTCCACGACCTGAAGGTCGTGGCAAGTAATGATGTGTGCATGAGATACTGGTGGATTATTGCCAAAATAAAAAGAGGTTACCGTAGCAACCTCTTAATAATAAATAATATCAGACTAAATATCTATAACTTCTCAAACTTCACCACCCCTTGTTCATCTGCTGTTTTGTAGCGGAGGAAGTAACTGCCTTTGCTGAGGTTGCCTACATTTATTTCGAAGCTGCCACTGCTTGCACCGGTACTTATCTTTTTTGTGCTGATGATCTTTCCATCTAATGCTGCAATTTCTATTTGCACATCTTTTTTCTTATCGCTATTTATTTGAAGGGATAATTTATTGCTTACAGGATTGGGGTAAATACTCAGTTGGAGGTTGTCCAATTTCTTTTGCAGCTTTAATGTACTGCTGTAAGTTTTGGCGCCATCCTTATCTACCATTTCCAGCCTGTAGTACCAAACATTGGCGCCAGTAAATGCATCTTTATCCGTATAGCTGTACTGCTGTGATGCATTGCTCGTATCTGCAGCAGTTGTTTTATCAATCGTTGTAAACGCTACGCCATTGCTGCTGCGCTGTATGTTGAAGTGGGAAATATTAACCTCGTTAGCGGTTTGCCAGGTTAGCTGTGCGTTGGTGTTGTTTATGGTGCTTTTGAATACGGGGAGTTTTAGAGGCAAAGTTGTACCTGCTGCTAATTTCACCATCCAATAATCAACATCTCCGCGAGAAGTCTGTGTTTTATCACCTGATACGCCGGATGAAGAATTTCCGCCTAAAATATAACCTCCATCACTTGTTTGTTGAATATCACCATCATCGCCGGCATTTCCACCAAATGATGCATCCCATTGCTTATTGCCATTGTCATCCGTTTTTACAATCCACACATCAAAACCTCCACGTGAAGCTTGTGTTTTATCTCCGGATATACCTGAATTAGAATATCCCCCTAGAATATAACCTCCATCGCTGGTTTGTTGAAGTGAACCTAACTCATCCCAACCGGCTCCACCAAATGATGCATCCCATTGCTTCTGGCCACTACTGTCTATTTTTACTACCCAATAATCCCAATCTCCTTGTGAAGCTTTTGTTTTTTCTCCTGAAATACCTGACTGTGATATGCCGCCTAAAACATAGCCATCATCGCCGGTTAGTTTAAGAGAACGCATGTAATCATTGGAATTTCCACCAAACGCTGCATCCCATTGTTTACCCCCCCCACTATCTACTTTTACAATCCAGTAATCAGCATTACCCCGTGAAGCTTGTGTTCTATCACCTGATATGCCTGAATAGGAAAGTCCTCCCAAAATATAACCTTGATCGTTTGTTTGATGAATTGAAAACAGAAGATCATCCTCACTTCCACCAAAGCTTGCATCCCACTCCTTTACTCCGTTGCTATTTACTTTTACGATCCAATAATCGACCTTGCCTCGTAAAGCTTGTGTTTTATCACCTGATATACCGGAAACTGAAAATCCACCTAGAATATAACCTCCATCACTTGTTTGCTTAAGTAATTCTAAATCTTCGTTTGAGCTTCCGCCAAAACTTGCATCCCATTGCTTAATACCATTACTGTCTATTTTAACAATCCAGAAATCACGTCCTCCGTTTGAGGCCTGTGTTTTATCTCCTGATATGCCCGACTCAGAAAATCCCCCTAAAATATAACCCTTATCGCTGGTTTGTTGAAGTGATCGAAAAAAATCATGTGAACTTCCCCCAAACCTTACATCCCACTCCTTTACTCCATTACTATCTGTTTTTACTATCCAATAATCGACTCCTCCCCGTGAAGCTTCCGTCTTATCTCCTGATATACCAGATTGCGTCTCTCCACCAAGAATATAACCACCATCACTTGTTTGTTGATGAGAATAGAAGTAATCCGAACTATTTCCCCCAAACCTTGCATCCCATTGCTTAACAGGACGAGTTTGAGCGTGTAAACAAACGGTGAAAATGCATGTACAGAGAAGTAAGTAAAGTTTTGTTTTCATGTTGAGATGAAAGGTTTAGTTAAGAGAAGCAAAATTGAGGGGGTGCGCAAATATAGCCCTCTTCGCCAATCACGATTAAATCCGCCTGCTTATTTAAAATGAAAATCAGATTGGTGCATGCGTTTGCAATGGTGAGAATGTTTAATCACTGCGTTGCCGTTGAACTGAGCGTAGCAACGATGATAACCATGAAAAACAAATGCCGGTACCCAAAAACCTACTCCCTGTTGTACATCGTTGTCCAATGCCTTAGTTGATTTACAGCATCACCATTTAGCTGACCGGGCATTAGTCTCCAACCCCAGTTATTTTTTATAGATGATGGGGTGTTCATACGGGCATTTTCATCAAGCCCGAGCACGTCCTGCATAGGAAGGATAACAATTTTTGCAACAGATGCATAAGCCATGCGGCCAAACACCACATGAATGTTGTGCTCACTTAAAGAAGCGCCGGTATATTCGCAGAGTTTATTTCGCACATAATCATCAATGTCCTGCCGGTACCAGCCAACGATTGTATTGTTATCGTGCGTGCCGGTGTACGCAATGAAATTGGATGTGTAGTTATGCGGTACATAAGAGGAACGCGGTATGTCGCCATCGAAAGCGAACTGCAATATTTTCATTCCGGGAAGGTTGAACTGATCGCGAAGTTCTCCTACCGCATTGGTGATCTCACCAAGATCTTCCGCTACAAAATCAAGATCGCCTAGTTTGTTTTTAACAGTGAAAAAGAAATCAGCGCCGGGACCTAACTTCCACTCGCCTGTCTTTGCATTGCTCCCACCAGCGGGCACTTCCCAATAATCGGCAAATGCACGGAAGTGATCGAGGCGAAGAAGATCGAACAACTGCTCATTTTTTGCAAGACGTTTGATCCACCAATCAAAACCGGTTTCTTTTAGTACATCCCAACGAAACACGGGCATGCCCCATAGCTGACCGTCGGCGCTAAACATGTCTGGCGGCACACCGGCAACGCCCATCGCATTGCCATGTTCATCTAAGCTAAATATATTTCGATGTGCCCAAACATCCACAGAGTCATAGCTTGCATAGAAGGGAAGATCGCCAAAGAAATGTATGTTCCTGTCGTTGCAATATGTCTTTAATTGCAGCCATTGTTTATGAAAAACAAATTGCTGCCACTTTACCTTCTGCAGTTCATCAGCGTGCTCGTCTCGTAGTTTTGACAATGCATCTTCATCACGAAGCTTATACTTTTCATCCCACTGAAACCAGGCTTTGCCCTGATTTTCTTTTTTCAAAATTGTGTAGAATGCGAAGTCGTCGAGCCATTCATTTTCCCTGATGCAAAACTGTTTGAATTCTTGTTGATCGCCGGATTCCTGTGCGCTTTTATAAGCATGCCACGCTTTATTGAACAATTCGCTTTTATTTATTTCAGCCTGGACAAAATTCACCCGGGTCTCTTGCGGAAGGAAGTATGAAGTAAGATCATCCCATTGCAGAAGTCCATCATTTACCAGCAGTTCGGGGCTGATCAAAAGTGTATTGCCGGCCCTGCTGCAAATGGAACTATAAGGCGAATGTCCCTGCCCCTGTTCAGTGGGATTGATGGGTAATATTTGCCAATACTTTTGCTTTGATGCATGCAGAAAATCTGCAAAGTTCTTTGCTTCAGGACCCATATCTCCAATTCCAAATGCCGATGGTAAAGACGTGATATGCATTAAAACTCCGGCGCCTCTTTCGTTGGTTTTTTTTGTTATCATTATTGCTACAGGAAGGTTTTTAAACAAGTCTCTTACATAAATCCTTTCAGAGATTTCAATTGGTTTTTTTGAGAAGATATCGATCCACTCGCTACTTAAATTACCGGGTAACACGATGTGAGTATGCTTCCAATCTATTTTTTGCAGCTCCACATTTTGAGCCGCTGCAATTTTGGAAACATGCAACGGAACTGCTACTATGACTGCTTCTTGCCCGTACCTGCGTGCAAAAGCAAAGAGATGATCTTTATAATCGCCTTCAACCTGGATAGGAATGTATTCTCCATGAGAAAATAATTTTGAGTTTTGTTTTCGAAGATTAAGTAGCGTATGTACAAGCCATAGCTTTATTTTTCCGTTGTACTTATTTTGCCATAGGTTGCTTATAAACGCAGACGCATTTTCCTGCATCCCATCTCCAATTTCAAACAACCATTGTTGCCTTTTTTTATAGTCGACGCTGCGCCGGTTATCTGGATCCACAAAGCTAAGATCCCATAGTTCACAACCCTGGTAAACATCAGGAACCCCGGGGCAGGTGAATTTCAAAATAGTTTGGGATAATGAATTTACTATACCCACATCAGCTACTTTCTCATGCAATGCCTGGAAACTTTTCCAGAAGTCAGAAGTCTTATCTAGTAAACTGCAAGCAAAAGATTTTATTCCATTCTCATACTCTTCATTTGGCATCGCCCAGTTGGTGTGCCGCTTGGCTTCACGCGATGCTTTTTCCAGATACAATTGAAAACGCTTTGCAAAATCGTCGTCATTTTCACCGGGCATGGGATATGTACCGATTAGTGCCTGGTAAATGAAATACTCATCATTCGTATCAGGTGCGCCATCTTGCTTAAGTGTCTCGTTTAACCCTTGCCAACTTTCCACAGAGCTAAACCATTCATCTTCCATCTCCGATAAAACGTTCAATCTTGCACGCACATCTTCACCTCGTTTGGTATCATGGGTAGCTGTTGCATTTAAACTCAGCGGCCACTTCTGTTGCCTGCTTATCATTGCTTCATGAAACTCCCTGGCAGATAATCCAAACATTTCAGGAGAATCACCAACTTCGTTATGTGCTATAAACCTGTTGTAGGTGTACATCAAAGTGTCCTCTACTCCTTTGGCCATCAGTGGCCCGGTAAACTGCATGCTACGTTGATAAAATAACAGCGCCTGCCGGTTATACGCATCATCTCCCTTCAAAGGTTTTTCAAGGAGGGCTTTACGAATTAAATCAAGTCCCGATGATAGTTCCGGCTTATTTTTTAAAATGCTGCTGAAAATTTTTTGCACCGCAGCCGCTTCCTCTTCCTTGAGTGGATATTCGTTTTCGTAAAATCTATAAACAGGACAATGCACCAAAAATTCACCAATCGCATTTTCTAAAACCAACGGATCAACGTTTTCCAGCTCGCCTGCATCTGCAAGGTTTAAATCTTTGAAAAGATGGTAAAGATTGTCCAGCTCACCACGCATGTTTTCATTCAGAATATTTCTTTTCTTTTGATGAACCAGCTCATGTATAGGCGTGCTATCATTCATAAGCCGCTGATAAAATTCTGTAAACTTTTTCCCGCCTGGCTTAAAAGTAAAAAGATTGTTTACCAGGGCAAGAAAATCATAACCCGTACTACCTTGTATAGGCCAATCATCCCTCAGTTCTTCTCCCGGCTCAAGAATTTTTTCCACTACTATATAAGTATGATCTCCAGCCAGCTTTCTTAATTTCCGGAGATAAACATTCGGATCAAAAAGCCCGTCAATGTGATCTATTCGTAGCCCATCAAATACACTTTCATTCACCAATTGTTTTATCAACTGGTGATGATGCTTCATCACTTCTTCGTTCTGAATATTTAATCCTATCAATCCATTCACCGTAAAGAACCTGCGAAAGGTTATCTTCTTATCGGCATGTTGCCAATGAACCAAACGATACGATTGCTCTTCGGTTATGTGTTTTATCAATTGTGGCTCGCAGTTAATAGCAGCTATACAACTATCTACATAACTATCAACTATTTCGTTCTTCATGAGCGAAGAAAACTGCAGCATAAATTCACTCCACTCCTCAGAAAAAGTTGCGGCATCCTCTACACGCTTCATCTCTTCCAATTGCTCCAACAATTGCAGAACAGAATCAGAAGCATGCTTCTCACCAATCTTCAAAATGGATTCGTACGATCGAGGATTAAGAGGATATGCATTGTCAAAATATTTTAGAACCAGTCGAGGTTCAGAGTATGAAACTATTAGTTCTTCATTTTCTATAACCTTCTCCAACGGCTCGCCCAGGAAAGGAACTATCATTCTCCCGTGATACAGTTCGCCCGTCCATGCCTGGTCAAAAAAATCCCGGTACACAGAGTATGGTCCTTTCTCCAGCACATCCATCAGCCATGCATTATTTACATCAAATGCCATATGGTTGGGCACTATATCCTGCAGCCATCCGATCTTCTTCTCACGCAAAATTGTTCGTATCCGCCGCAGGTCTTCCATCGACCCAATCTCTGGGTTTATCTTATTGGGGTCAAGAATATCGTAACCATGTGTGCTGCCTGCAACGGCTTCAAAAACCGGCGATGCATACACAGTTCCTACGCCCAATTTTTCAAAATATGTTATCAATCGCTCCAGGTCATCCAGCGTAAAGTTTTTATGAAATTGTAAGCGGTATGTAGAAACGGGATTATACATTCTTTGTACACGTTATTACTTCAAAAATTTTTCATGTTTCCAGCATTTGTTCTTTGTAGCATCATCGTTGCTACGCTCAGTTCAACAGCTTAACCTTTGGCAACGTCATGCTTCACGCACTAAGCCGATGCATATATCAGTATACTTTCAGGAGGTAGCAGAATAGCAGAGCCTGCAAAAGTCGTGTACTCTCCTAAATAATTGCCTTCAGGTCCCATACGGTTATATACTACGTCCAGCACAACAGCCAATCCATGGCTGTGACAATTCTCCCCTAAATGCTTCAAAGATTTTACGCCACCATAACTACTATGCACACAGAATGGATATACTCCATATCCCCAGTTTCTGTTTCCCGGGAATTGCGCAACCGGCATTATTTCAATAGCAGTGATACCAAGTTCCTTTAGATGATCTAACTTTTCTTCCAGCGCGGCAAAAGTTCCTTCAGAGATAAATGTTCCTGTATGTAATTCATAAAAAATATAATCCTCAGGTGGAATATTATTCCAGTAACTATCACTCCAGGAAAAATTAGTTATTTCCAAAGCCTGCGATGCTTCATGCACTCCATTTGGTTGAGATATTGAAGCAGGATCAGGAAGTTCTTTATCATTGCTCAGCCTAAAGTCTCCGTCCTTTATTTTATCGGTAGTAATGCACCAATAACCAAGCTGTATCTTATCCAGCGATAATGCTATGCCTTTTTTGGGTAATACAACTTCTACACTTTCAGCTAAAGGTGCCCAAACTTTTACTTCAGCCTCATCTCCGATAAAGTTTACATCAATGCTTCGCTTACTCACATCTGCAACCATGCTCATGACTGTATCGGAATTAAGGGATGCCTTAATAATACAACAGATCGCCCGTCTACTTTAATAGATTGATTGGGACGCAGAGCAGGACCATCATCCACAATCATATTTGTGCTTGTGTCTAATACCTTTTTCCATTTTTCGCCATACTTCTTCTTAGGAAGTTTATAATTAAGAGGCTCGTGATGAGCATTAAAAATCACGTAAAAACTATTGTCAATTATTTGTTCTCCCCGGGGACCTACAGACCTAATTCCATGGCCATTCAAATAAACAGCGAGCGACTTTGCAAAGTCGTGTGTCCAGTTTTCTTGCGTCATTTCTTTTCCGTTTGGCTGAAACCAGGCTATGTCTTCCAGTCCAACCTCTTGTACAGGTTGTCCTTTAAACCAGCGCCTTCGGCGAAATGCAGGATGGTTCTTTCTTAGATGAATTAGTCTCTTGGTAAATTCCAACAGATCTTTATCCAACTTATCCCAATGCAGCCAGCTCACTTCATTATCCTGACAATAAGCATTATTGTTGCCAAACTGGGTTCGTCCAAATTCGTCGCCCGCTACCAGCATGGGCACACCTTGCGAAAGAAAGAGTGATACAAGGAAATTTCTTTTTTGCTTATCGCGAAGCGCAATGATTGCAGGATCATCTGTTGGTCCTTCCACTCCACAGTTCCACGAACGATTATGACTTTCACCATCACGATTATCTTCCCTATTAGCTTCATTGTGCTTTTCGTTGTACGACACCAGATCATTCAGCGTAAAACCATCATGAGCTGTTACAAAATTTATACTGGCGGTTGGCCGGCGATAATCTTCTTTATACAGGTCGGGACTGCCTGTAAAACGATATGCAAATTCCCCAAGCATACTGTCGGCGCCACGCCAATAGTCGCGAAGGCAATCGCGGTATTTTCCATTCCATTCGCCCCAGCCCGGAGGAAACTTCCCAACCTGGTAACCACCCTCACCAACATCCCATGGTTCTGCTATCAGCTTCACCTGCGATATCACCGGGTCCTGGTGAATGATGTCGAAGAAAGATCCAAGCCTGTCTACTTCATGCAACTCTCTTGCAAGTGTTGCTGCAAGATCAAAACGAAACCCATCTACATGCATTTCTATTATCCAGTACCTAAGGCTATCCATTATTAATCTAAGTACGTTTGGCATCATCACATTCAGTGTGTTGCCTGTACCGGTGTAGTCCATGTAATAACGCTTGTCATCGGTAAGCCTGTAATAAGTAAAATTATCAGCACCCCTAAAAGAAACGGTTGGTCCCATTTGGTTTCCCTCTCCTGTATGATTGTACACTACATCCAGTATCACTTCTATTCCTGCTTTATGCAGTTCCTTCACCATGTTCTTAAATTCAAATACCTGTGAGCCGGGTTCTTTACTACCGCTATATCGTACATCAGGCGCAAAAAAACCTATCGTATTGTATCCCCAATAGTTGGTAAGTCCGTTATCCTGCAAATGACGATCTATAATAAAATGATGTACCGGCATAAGCTCCACTGCTGTTATGCCCATTTCTTTAAAGTACTTTATGCTTACCGGGTGAGCTATGGCAGCATAGGTGCCGCGTATTTCTTCAGGTATATCCGGATGAAGTTTTGTGAAACCTTTTACATGGGTTTCATAAATAATCGATTTATGATAAGGAACATCCGGAGGCTTGTCTCCGTCCCAATCGAAGTGATGATTTACAACAACCGACTTAGCTATGAACGGTGCGCTATCTGTGTCGTTATAACTAAGGTCCTGCTCAGGATCACCAATTTTATAGCCAAACAATGCGTCATGCCACTTAATAGTTCCGGATATTGCTTTTGCATAAGGATCTATCAATAATTTATGCGGGTTAAACCTATGCCCATTCTGCGGTTCGTAAGGCCCATAAACACGATAGCCATATAATTGTCCCGGCTCTATCCCCGGAAGATACGCATGCCACACATGATGCGACCGCTCCGTAATTCGCACCTTTGCAGCTTCTAATTCCTGGTTTGCATGATCAAATAAACAAAGCTCGAGGCCTATTGCATTTTCGGCATAAAAAGAGAAATTCACTCCGCCGCCATCCCATGTAGCACCCAACGGATATGGATTTCCGGGATATACTCTTATACTCATTTAGTCATTTTTATGTTTAAACGGGTTGCTGATTTTTTTTCCCAAATTTTATAGATACACAAACTACAAATATTAACGCCACAGAACTTTGTTGAAACCTAATTCATTGTTGTTAGTGTCTTTGATGAAAAACTCAATATTCTTGCCACCTGCTTATACGCTATTTTTTTTGGTTCCGGCTTTTGTAACACGGATTCAACATCGTTGCTACGCTCAGTTCAACTTCAACTCTGCTATAAACTTTTACCCCGTTGCGCACTAAAGAACCTGAGCTTAAATTTTCTTCATCCCGGCAGACTTTGTGAACTAACGTGGTCATCTTTTTGCCGCTCATTGCTTATGTGGTACAAGAGTGCGACGCAATGGCCGCTTAATAGAATTACAAAGCCATGGCCCAATCTCTTAACAGAAAAGTAATCGCACAGATTTTTATAGAGCTATAATTTTAGCGTATGAAATGGTATGCCGAGGACGTAGAGCGAGCTATAGCCGAACGAAATAATTGCCCGTACAAACCCAAAACTGTTTTTTACGGCAGCTCCTCTATTCGCCTGTGGGATAATATTTATGAGGATTTCAAGGATTTGGCGCCTGTCAATCTCGGCTTTGGAGGATCAACATTAGCGGCATGTATATGGTTCTTCAACGATATAGTAGCGCCAGTTGTAAATCCAATGCGCATTCTATTGTATGCAGGCGACAATGACCTTGGGGATGGCCGGCGCCCCGAAGAGGTTTGCATTTTTTTCCAGCTCTTCATAGTAAAACTGAGAGAGCATTTTAAGAAAACTCCCTGTTACTTTATCTCTATAAAGCCAAGCCCCAGCAGGTTGAAACTTCTGCCTGAAATTATTTCTACAAACAAGCTGATAAAAAATTACATCGAAAAAAATAACGGGCACGAATATTTTATCGATGTATATGATAAAATGGTGGATCATAACGGTAAGCCTCTAAAAAAATACTTTGATGATGATGGATTGCACATGAGTAGGAAGGGTTATGAACTTTGGAAAGAAATCATACTCGATAAATGCTTACAATAACACTAACCGAAAAAAAAGGCACGGCTATGAACAGGGAATATCAACAATGGTATAGTCCCAACCTGAGTAAAAGAATGGAGTTACTGGTGTTTGGTTACACCGGCAGGCCAATTTTATTTTTCCCTACACGTACAGCCCGGTTTTATGATTATGAAAATTGGAATGTTATACAATCACTGGAAGCCAAAATAAACAGCGGGTTGTTGCAGGTTTATTGTGTAGACAGCCTAGATGCAGAAAGTTTTTACTGCAAGGACATTCACCCAGCGCAGCGCATACTAAGGCATATGCAATATGAGAAGTACATACTCGAAGAAGTCTTGCCATTGATAAAGTATAAAAATCTAAATCCTTCTCTGGTAGTAGCCGGGTGCAGCCTTGGCGGTTATCATGCAGTAAACATCGCTTTGCGGCATCCGCACCTTTTCAGCAAAGCAGTAGGCATGAGCAGCAGGTATGATCTCACCATTGAGTCGGAAGGATTTTCCGATTTATTCGAAGGCTACCGCGATGAAAATATTTACTTCCATACACCCACGCTGTTTATTCCAAACTTAACAGATGAAAATATCCTGAACGATATAAGAAAGCTGGAAATAATTTTTGCTGTTGGCAAGGAAGATCCGTTTTTACCGAACAATGAATTTCTCAGCGAATGCCTATGGAGCAAAGGCATAGCGAACCAACTGTATATATGGGAGGGAGAGGCACACCGGTCAAGATACTGGCGACAGATGGTTCCGTATTATTTGTAGTAGAAGAGAGAATTAAGAGAACCTTCTTTTCACCAACTGATCAAACAGCTTTACTTCAGGAAGGCTGCTATCCCAGCCGAGTTTCAATTTTAATTCTCTCTGTATCCAATACTCCGCTTCAGCAAAGATTCCGAAGTTGTTTATAGTTTTTATGCTGCGTTCATACATTGTTTCATCACCTCTAAAAAGATCCTGGATAAAGTTGTGCCGGTCATTTATACTGATAGCTTTCTTCAGATCACGAATAGGAGTTTCTTTTAGCAATGAGGCAACTTCGTGCTTTTCTTCTTTCAGTTTATCGTTAAGCGAAGAACCCGTATCGCCTATTGTTTCATTCAATTCATAAACGACTTTTTCCTGCTGAGCAAGAGTTGGCGCTTCAATAGGATCGAAGCCCCATGCTGCACCTTCGCGCTTTTCCTCTTTCTTTGCTACTTCACTCATTTCGCCTTTTTCCTTTTCAGCTGGCTTATTCGTTTCTTCTGCTTCTTGTTTCACCTCTGTGAAATTCTCTGGATGATAAGCTCCATTTACCACCTGTGGCTTCTCCTGCGCTGGAGTATAAGCAGGCACTTTTTTAGGAAGTACCACAGATATTTTAGAAGAAGAATGTTCTTCCACGGGGCGTGTATGTGCAAGCAGCTCAGTGTATAACATCTGTGCTGTTACAAGCATTTTATCTGCGTCAGCTTCCTGCCTTAACTGCTCCTGCAATTTGTTTATCAAAATGCCCACTCTTTCCATGGGATAAGTTACTTTTGAGAGTTTAAATAGTTTGTAACCATAAAGTTACTTACTAATTGAATTGACAAATTTAAGTTTATAATGTTTATAGAACCTAATATATCCGGTGAGCGGCGCGGATGGATAGAAGTTATATGCGGAAGCATGTTTAGTGGCAAAACGGAAGAGCTTATAAGACGATTGAAAAGAGCCAGGATAGCTAATTTGAAAGTAGAGATATTTAAGCCAGCGATCGATATACGATATGATGAAACAAAAGTGGTAAGCCACGATTCAAATTATATACACTCCACTCCCGTTGACCATTCCAACAAAATTCTTCTGCTTTCCGGCGATGTAGATATCGTGGGTATAGATGAAGCTCAATTTTTTGATGATGGCATCGTACAGGTTTGCGAAACCCTTGCTCTTAAAGGCACACGTGTAATAGTTGCCGGTCTGGATATGGATTATCTTGGAAAGCCATTTGGGCAAATGCCCAAGCTTTTAGCTATAGCCGACTTCATAACCAAGCTTCATGCTATATGCGTAAAGTGCGGCAATATCGCCAGCATTTCGTACCGCAAAACCTCGCAGGAAGGACAGGTTGTAATTGGTGAATTGGATGTATATGAACCACGCTGCAGGCCGTGTTATTACCAGGACAGACCGGCAGATAACACTCTTTAGTAAGAAAACGTTAAGCTGATTCATGGACGATCTAAAAACCATTGCTGCGCTTTTTAAAAAAGACCTGGTGCTAGAAATACGGCAACAGTATAGTTTTTATGGCGTGCTTCTTTATGTGGCGTCTACCATATTTGTATTATTTCTTGCTATGGGTCGTCCGGATGATGATGTATGGAATGGCTTGTTCTGGATGATACAATTGTTTGTATGCATCAATGCGGTTGCAAAAAGCTTTTTGCAGGAAAGTCGCGGCAGAATGCTCTACTTCTACTCCATCGCTGGACCGAGACAATTTGTATTATCCAAGCTTTTATTCAATGCAATGCTCATGCTCGTGATGAGCCTGCTCAGTTTATTGCTCTTTCAGTTGCTCATGGGAAATCCACTTCGAAATGCCTGGCAATTTATTACTCTCTCCTGCCTTGGAGGAATAAGCCTCAGTTTGGTCTTCACCTTTCTGGCGGCTATCGCAGCCAAAGCGCAACAAAATGCAGCACTTATGGCTATCATGGGTTTTCCCATCATCATACCGCAGTTACTGCTGCTCATGAAAATCTCCTCCACAGCTTTTTCTTCTGTAATCCAGGCGGGGCTTTCTCAAATGGTATTTTTATTAATTGGTTTGGATGCTATGGTTGTTGTTTTGGCTGCTATATTGTTCCCGTTTCTGTGGAAGGATTAGCAAAAAGCAAAGAGACAGTTGTGAGCCAGGCTAATACTTTCATAGCATCATCGTTGCGTCGCACACTTCAGCTTAGGGTGCAGACAGCAGCTTTTATCAAAGTGGTATTAACAATGAGCGCTCTGAAAAACGTTCCTTTTTAAAGTTAGTTCGCGTTCCTGTTTTCACATGATGCTACAAGGAACAAATGTTGAACTGAGCGCAGCAAGAATGAAACATAGAATTACTAATGCCGGTTACAAAAAAAACAATAAAGACCCGGAACTTCGAAAATTATCTAATGCACTCCCATTAAAACTTTGCCCGTAGCAATGTGTGGACATTCATTTAATTATTTCAGCTTAATTTGCAGCCCTTTCGAAAACCTATTAACCCACATATGAGTTTTAAACATTACCATGTTCCTTACGAAGTAAGCGAACGCTACACAACCAAAGCAGCTTACTTTTCCATGGAATTTGCGATACATCAGCCCCTAAAAATTTATAGTGGCGGCCTGGGATTTTTAGCCGGATCGCATTTGCGCAGCGCATATGAACTGCGCCAAAACATGATTGGCATAGGCATACTTTGGAAGTATGGTTATTACGACCAGACACGCAACCAGGATCAAACGCTACAGGTATCGTGGATGGAAAAAATTTATAGTTACCTAGAAGAAACTGATATAAAATTCCAAATATTAATTCACGATCATCCTGTATGGGTAAAGGTGTTTTACCTGAAGCCGGAAACATTTAACAGCGCTCCATTGTTTTTGCTGAGCACAGACGTTCCTGAAAATGATTATGTGTCTCAAACGATCTGTCATCGATTATATGATGGAAATGTTTCTACTAAACTGGCTCAATTTATTTTGCTTGGAATTGGCGGCGCAAGACTGATAGATGAGTTAGGTTTTAATCCTGATCGCTATCACATGAATGAAGCACATGCTGTGTCTGCAGCTTTTTACCTGCTTCAAAAGTTCAAGAGTATAGAAAAAGTAAGGGAGCACCTTGTATTCACCACGCATACACCAGAAGAGGCCGGAAATGAAAAGCATGATATATACCTGTGCCACCGGATGGGATATTTCTGCGGATTGAGTTTAGATGAAGTAAGACGAGTAACAGGCATTGAAGACGATTTGTTTAACCATTCATTAGTGGCTTTGCGATTTGCAAAAATTGCAAATGGTGTTTCGCAATTGCATGGGGATGTGAGCAGGGCGATGTGGAGTCATTATACCGGCATTTGTCCAATAATATCCATCACCAACTCGCAAAACTGGCGGTATTGGGCAGACAAGCAATTGTATAAGTTCAGCGAAGAAGCCAATGACTTTGCCTTTGACGACAGAAAGAAGCACCTGAAGAAAAGAGCGTTTGAAATAGTATCTGATCAAACGGGAAAATTATTTGATCCTAACGTACTAACGATCGTATGGGCTCGTCGTTTCGCAGGGTACAAGCGAGCTGAACTTATAACAAGGGATATTGATAGATTCAACAAGTTGACCAGCAATAAAAAATTCCCCATTCAGATGATTTGGGCAGGCAAACCTTATCCATTGGACTATCCTGCTATATCTGACTTCAACCAATTGATACATTTAAGCAAGTCTTATAAAAACGTGGCGGTGCTGGTTGGTTATGAACTTGCGCTGAGTAAGAGATTAAAACAAGGCGCAGATATATGGTTGAATAATCCAAGAGTTCCGCGTGAAGCATCAGGAACCAGCGGTATGACTGCCTGTATGAATGGGGCTGTTAACTTAAGCACCGATGATGGATGGATACCAGAATTTATTAATCATGGCAATAATGGTTTTGTGGTACCACAGGCAGACTATCACAATATGACTGTTCACGAACAAGATGAATATGATCTAAACCAATTGTACAAAATATTAGAGGAGCAAATCCTTCCACTTTACTACGAGCATCCAGAAACATGGAGGCAAATAATGAAAAATGGAATGAGAGATGTACGCTTCCAATTTGATAGTAACAGGATGGCCCATGAGTACTATGAGAAGCTTTATCACCATTAATAATTGATTCTATCAAGTTGTTTGTAAAAAAAGAGGCTCCCAAAAGGAGCCCTTAGTTTTTGCTATACTCTTTGAAAAAGAATTTACTGACGAATGATTCTGAACAGCTGACGTTCCTTTTTATCATCGCTGTATATCCTAAGATAATTAATTCCGGGAGCTATACCAGTTGGCGTAACCAACTGAATGTTATTTATTCCGGGGCTTATATTAAAATTTTGAGTTTCCACCAACAGCCCCTGACCATTCCGCCATTCCGCTATGAACTGCTGATTTATTGAATGGACAATTTTTAGTTTGGCAATATCAGTCACAGGATTAGTAAGTAGCTGAATCGAAGTACTTTGAGTGGAGCTACTTACCATTAATGGTGAAAGAATGCTCAAGAAGAAAGATAATAATAGGAGTCTCATAGCGTCAGTTTTAATAATTCAGTTTAATTATTAGAACTGTTAAGTTACGCACATCGAGTGTTTATAACTTGTTAATAAAAAAGGGCCAGGATAAAAATCCAGCCCCGTTTTAATCCAATATTCTATGAAAAACCATTTATATAGATGCTGATGGAAAAGCTTTAGTTGCAGTAGCAAATAAAAAAAATTGTCTTCGGTTATCTTGTAAGGTTCTCAATAGTTCAATCCTGCCATGGTACATTTGTTTATATTCAAGTAATAGTATGGCCAACAAAATTCTTGTAGCAATCACAGGTGCCAGTGGCTCACTCTATGCAAAGCTGCTGATAGAGAAACTATTGGCAGTGCGCGACCAATGGACAGAGCTTAGTGTAGTGATGAGCAACAATGCAAGAGAGGTGTGGAAAACAGAGTTAGACAATGAAGACTACAAAAATTACCCGGTTAATTTTTATGAGAAAAATGATTTCAATGCTCCTTTCGCCTCCGGATCTGCAAAATATAATATCATGCTTGTAACACCTTGTAGTATGGGGACACTCGCAAGAATAGCCAATGGGCTAAGCGATGACCTCATAACGAGAGCTGCTGATGTAATTTTAAAAGAGCGCAGAAAACTGATATTGGCAGTAAGAGAAACACCCTATAGCCTCGTCCATATAAAAAATATGGAGACCGTAACTTTAGCCGGGGGAATTATTTGCCCGGCCACCCCCTCCTTCTACAGCAAACCCATCTCCATTGAGGAACTAGCCGCTACTGTGGTGAACCGTATTCTCGACCTTGCGGGAATTGAATATCCCTCGTATCGCTGGGGAAGCAAAAAGTAAATATGCTCGTTAATTAGGAAAGGATCAAAAAACGCACACTGCATATTATTGAACACCTTCTAATAAAACTTATTCCATTTTGAATATTATCTAATTTCGTTTATTTTTTGAAACCTATTATTAGATAATATTTAAAATTATAGTTTTGTAGTTCAATAAACGTATTGCCAGATGTCAGTGCCTACTTTTTTTCCCTCTATCAAAACTTTATTGTTGCCAGGTTATTCCGATGCTACAAACATCCATTACCAGCTTTCGCCGGAAGAATTGGTTCAGCAGGCAATTGATCGTGGTCAAGGTACAGTGAATGATACCGGAGCATTAGTGGTAAATACAGGACAATTCAATGGTCGCAGCCCGCTGGATAAGTTTATAGTAAAGGACTACATAACAGAAAACTCTGTCAACTGGAACAACTTCAATATTCCTATTGACGAAGAATATTTTCATCAGCTAAAGAAAAAACTTCTTAATTATTTAGGTGCTAAGGATGAGGTTTGGGTAAGAGATTGCTATGCATGTGCTGAAACAACCTACCGGATCGGCATTAGGATAATTACTGAAAACCCCTGGAGCAACCTATTTGCATATAATATGTTTATAAGGCCAACCGATGAAGAACTGGAAGATTTTGAACCTGACTGGCAAGTTATTCACGCACCAGATTTCAAAGCTGACCCGCAAGTTGATCGTACACGAAAGGAAAACTTTGCGATCATTTCATTCGCACACAAAACGGTTTTGATTGGTGGCACTGGTTACACCGGCGAAGTAAAGAAAGGCATCTTCACTATTTTGAATTACATACTGCCTCACGATAATGGCGTCCTTAGCATGCATTGCAGTGCTAATACCGGGCAGAAGGGTGATACAGCTATCTTCTTCGGACTTAGCGGCACAGGCAAGACTACCCTAAGTGCGGATCCGCAGCGTAACCTAATTGGCGATGATGAACACGGATGGAACGGTCATTCTGTTTTTAACTTTGAAGGAGGCTGCTACGCCAAAGTAATCGACCTTAGTGAAGAAAAAGAATATGAGATATTTCATGCAGTTCGCGATGGTGCATTGGTAGAAAATACCACCTTTTATGATGGAACAAATAAAATTGATTTTACCAGCAAAACCATTACTGAGAATACCCGCGTAAGCTATCCTTTGCATTACATAAGCAATGCACTGGAACCTTCCATCGGAAATGCTCCTGAAAATATTTTCTTCTTAACCTGCGATGCTGCTGGCGTGTTGCCGCCCATAAGCAGGCTAACTCCGGAACAGGCGATGTATCATTTCATAACAGGTTATACTGCGAAAGTTGCCGGAACAGAAACAGGTATCACTGAACCTAAGTCTACATTTAGCGCATGTTTTGGCGCTCCTTTTCTACCGTTGCATCCCAATGAATATGCGGTGATGCTTGGGAAAAAATTAAAGGAGACTAAAGTAAACGTGTGGCTTGTAAATACGGGGTGGAGTGGCGGTCCGTTTGGAACTGGCACCCGTATGAAGCTCGCATTTACCCGAGCTATGATAACAGCTGCACTTGAAGGAAGTCTTCAGAATGCTGAGTATAAACAACACCCTGTATTCGGTGTTATGGTTCCTCAAACTTGTCCAAATGTTCCTGCCAAAATACTAAATCCGAGGGATACCTGGGAAAGCAAACAGGCGTATGATGCAAGTGCAAATGCGCTGGCCCAGGAATTCATCAACAATTTTGAAAAATACAAAAGCGGTGTAGCGGAGGAGATATGGAAAGCCGCTCCTAAAGTTGTGGTGTAAAGTTGGAGGAAGCACTTTTTATAACAGGCACGAAGTATTTTAGGATTTACATGCTGGAATGCTTCTTTTGGAACAAGCATATGTTCTTTACTCATCATCGTTGTGTCACTCACTTGTACTAAACATTTTGTGGCAGCAACATACCGCAAGATTGTTCCCATTTATTCAACTGTTGAACTGAGCGTAGCAACAATGATTACTATGAAATACAAAAGCCGGTAACAAAAAAATACCAGAAACTCATTCATTCTTTCTCACTGATTTGTACGAAAACTTTATTGTTACCTTTGCTGCCAACCTTAAAAAATAAATGAAGAAATTAGTTGCATTTATTGTTGTGTGTGTGTTTGCAGTTGCGTGTAACAATGATAATAACGAATATAAAAAGCCGGAAAACGCATTGGATGCAGGAAGAGAGTTCATCAACAATTCTTTGAAGGGACATTTCAACGCGGCGAAAAAATACATGCTTCCGGATGAAGAAAATTTATACTGGCTTGATAAGGTGAGCGGCGATTATAACAAAATGACCGAGCGGGATAAAACAGGTTTTAGTAACGCTTCTATAAACATAAACGAGGTGGCAGATGTGAATGATAGCATCACCATTATCAACTATAGTAACTCATATAAACATCGTACACAAAAGGTGAAGGTGGTGAGGTATAACGGTGATTGGATGGTTGATTTTAAATACACATTTTCCGGCAACCTATAATTTTATGCTGAAGAACTTTCTGCTGGTAGGTTTGGGAGGAATGATTGGATCAATGATACGATATGCAGCTTATCTGGGCATAAAAAATCAGCCTTTCCCTTATGCTACATTTAGTGTAAATGTTGCAGGAAGCTTTATCATCGGGATCATTGCAGGTTTAGCAACTAAGAATGCAGATTTTAGTACGGAGTGGCGTTTATTTTTGGCTACAGGAATTTGCGGAGGCTTTACTACATTCTCATCTTTTTCGGTAGAGTGTTTGCAATTGGTACAACAAAACAAATTATTGGCAGCAATGGCATATGTTTCTTTGAGCATATTGCTTGGAACGGCGGCTGCATTTATTGGATGGTTTTTGAGCAAATAAAAAAACAAAATAACAATCAAGATAAATAATGAATAGTGTTGTACATCCCTGGCATGGAGTTCACTTTGGCGACCAGGCGCCCAGAACAGTAAATGCCGTAATTGAGATACCCCAAGGCTCCAGGGCCAAATACGAGATAGATAAGCCTAGCGGGCTTCTAAAACTAGACCGCGTGATTTATTCGTCGTTTTATTATCCAACCAACTATGGTTTTATACCACAAACCTATGGTCAGGATAAAGATCCACTGGATATTTTGGTTCTATCCAGTCTGAGCATACAGCCTCTTTGCCTGGTAACCGCAAAGGTGATCGGCGTGATGCAGATGGTGGACGGGGGCGATGCAGATGATAAGATTATTTCCGTCTCGGCGCACGATCCTTCCATCAACTACATCAACAACATTGAAGAGTTGCCCAAACATTTCTTTGAAGAGCTTCGTCATTTTTTTGAAGAATATAAAAAATTGGAAAATAAATCTGTAGTTGTGGAAGAGTTTCAGGACAAATCGACGGCATTGCGCATTATCCAGGAAGGTATTGATTTTTATAAAGAGTCCTTTGGCAATAAGTGATGAACAAGTTGATAAAGTAGAACAATAATTTGCTGTCATGTCTGCTCAAACTATCATTATCTTAATTCTTATTGGCTTAGCTGCCGGTATGCTAAGCGGTTTAGTAGGCGTGGGTGGTGGAATCATTATTGTTCCTTCCCTAATTTATTTCTTAGGTCTTACGCAAAAAGAAGCACAGGGTACATCGCTAGGCATTCTATTGCTGCCGGTAGGTATTCTTGCAGTGATGCAGTATTATAGACAAGGTTTTATAGATCTGCATTACATTCTCATCATTGCATTGAGTTTTGTGGTGGGCGGTTTATTGGGTAGCAAGATTGCCACCACCCAACTGAATGATGAAAAGTTGAAAAAGATCTTTGCTATCATCATGATGCTGGCTTCTCTTAAGATGCTGTTCTTCGATGTAAAACATAAAAACCAGGAAACTGAACAGCAAAAGTCGGGAATACTGAAAAGTGGATCCTCAACCGACGACATACACTGATCGATCATTTAATTACTTCTTCAATAACATGCCCAACACAACCGTTGGGCATTTGTATATGAAGTAAAGCTGCCACCGTAGCTGCTATGTCTGTCATATAAGTTTCCCTGTCTGTTTTTCCGTGTTTTATCCCCCATCCATACCACAACAACGGGATATGTGCATCATACGGATTCCAAACGCCATGTGTAGTACCACCACCCGAATAATTTTCCAACCATTGCGGCTCCAGCACCAGTTGTATTTGCCCGCTTCTTGCAGGCAGATATCCGTTCACCAACATGTCTTTTATTTTTACATTCAATGGAACAGTTGCTAAATCATTTATGTCAAAAGCTCTTGCAATTCCAGGTTTTGATGCCAGGAACCTGATCGCTTCAGCTTTTATATCCTTTAATTGTAATGATGAAGATTCAATGAGCGGAAGATCGAAAAACACCTGGTAGTTTTCCATATAAGCAACAAGGTTTTCTTTATGGAACTTCTCTTTGAGCAAGCTATTGAGATCGGTGGTGAGCGTTTCGAAATTTACACTGCCTGCGGGAATATCATGATCTTTTGCAAATGCAGGTACATGAGCTGCACCATGATCGGCAGATAAAAAAACAGTGTAAAGGTTCTTCCCTATTTTACTATCAAAGAAATCTAAAAGATCGGCAAGCTCTTTATCCAATCGCAGATAGGTATCCTCTTCCTCTACTGAATTTGGACCAAAAGAATGACCAACGTAATCAGGTGATGAGAAACTTACTGTGAGAAAATCTGTGATAGTGTCTTGTCCCAACTGTTCATTTGTAACTGCCGCTTTTGCAAATTCGGCCGTAAGAGAATTGCCAAACGGTGTTACCGACAGGATGTTATAGCCCGTTCCTACGAATTTGTTTAGGTCATACGGGAAACCTTTTGCACCAGCGCCGAAGGGTTTGTTCTCGTAGTTGTTTTCATCGGCAGTACTCTGGGAATAGGTACTCAATGGATAGAGAGTATTCCAGCCCAGCTTATAATATTTGTCAACAGATCTTTGTGCATTGAATTTCTGGACCCAATCCGGAAGCTTGCTGGTATAGTACGTAGAGGTTATCCAATTACCTGTTTTAGAATCGTACCAATAGGCGCAGCTTCCATTGCCTTTTGCGGTATGCCCTGCCGGAAGAATACTGCCACGATCTTTCAATGCGATGCCAATTACTTTGTTTCTAAAGTTTGTTGCAAGCCGCAGCTCATCACAAATTGTTGTAGTGAGCAAGTTTCGGGGACTTTGCATGCCTGCGTCTGTATTGCTACCCACAGTTTTTACAGAATCATCCTGTGTGCAATACACACTTTTATTCAGCGTATTGTCCCACCAATAGTTGCCTGCTATACCATTTATAGCAGGCACCGATCCTGTATATATAGAAGCATGACCACATGCCGTAACAGTTGGTGTATAAGGGATGAGTGTATTTTCGCAGGTGAAACCCTGGTTGAGCAAGCGTTTGAATCCACCATTGTCTGCATATCTTTCGTAGTAGCGATACAGGTAATCCCAACGCATCTGGTCTATTACAATGCCCACTACCAGCTTAGGCCGCGGCAGCTTTTGGGCGGGAGCACAAACAGCAAAAAGCAGCGCGATAAGAAAGGTTTTACACTTTTGCATGAAAGCATTTTCAACAAAATTAGCAATCTCTGTTACCAATTGCAATCAATCATCTGCTATCATCCACCTTCCTTCTTCATCTTTTGTATATGATAATCCATTGCTCATTTCATGCACCTCTTTACCGCTTTTGTTTATCGTTTTTTTCTCGTACACCCGTATGCCATTGTTTTCTCTTGTGAGATAAACGATCAACGCATTTACTGTTGGCGAAATTTCATGCAGCCACTGTTCATCGCTTTCTTTTACAAATGCCTGGCTCATAACTTTTTTATTATAAGTCCTGAAAAAACTATACCTGCGTGAATTGCATTATATTTTGTTGGAGCATTGGTTCCTGATGAGCGATGGTTACTACGCCCTTTCTGCTGCCCCATGCACCACCGATGAACTGAGCGTAGCAGGGATGATGCTATGAGATTCTATTGCCGGTAACATCATTGCCAACTTTTATTTACCACTTACCATTTATTAGTTCTGCATGCCTCAGCGCGGGAAAAAGTGATTCGGTTGCCGTATAAAATGACTCAGCAGTCATATAAGTTTACTCGGTAGTCGTATAAGTTTACTCAGTAGTCGCATAAGTTTACGCAGTAGTCGTATAAGTTTACTCGGTAGTCGCTTAAAGTAATCCAGTAGTGAAATATTTTTTTAAGAAAGGGATTATGTGCAAGACGGTATTGTGATAAACTTTCGTTGTAAAATTCTGATAAGCAATAGCTAATGAAGATATTACTATCTTTTGATCTGGGTGTTTTCCTTTCCTGACCAGAGAAGCTATTACATTTGTATATAAAATCATACGCACTATGTCATTACCAACAAACAACAAGAAAGGCGGCAGCCAATCTAATAACAATCAAAAAAGCCAGGGCAAGGAGTCGAAATTTATAAAAGGCGGCGGTGCAACCAAGCCGATTTCGGTTGCTAAAAAAGTACGCTCTACAAGCGCCAGCAGGGGAAGCTGAGTTGATGCCTGTGGATGAACCTAATGGGCGATAAACTAAATGCTTTGGAATGCTTTATTTAGAAGGCTTGCTGCAACGCAAGCTTTTTTATTATCTATTGGTTGGTCTACCCTGCTGAGAAAAGCTCCTCAAAGGTTTTCCGTTGAACTGAGCGTAGCAACGATGTTACATTCATATTCAAACGCTGGTAACAAGATAATCTCTTGTAATATCAACCACGCCGCTACAACACAGCCTTTTTGAAATTGATGTTATACCGCTAGTATTACCTGCATTTTCGTAATTTCATTTTTCCTACAAGTGCTGCCATACAGAATTCTCTTTGCCATACAAATTAGATTCTCAAGCCTACTAAAAAACACCTATGACAGCAGAGCATCAACGCCTGGCGGTAAATGCAGGAAAGACAGTTCCTTTGGTTCAGTGGGGACCGTACCTGAGCGAAAGACAATGGGGTACGGTACGTGAAGACTACAGTGATGATGGAAATGCATGGGATTATTTCCCTTTTGAACATGCGCATTGCCGGACGTACAAGTGGGGTGAGGATGGACTTGCAGGCATATCGGATGTGTTTCAAAACCTTTGTTTTTCTGTTGCACTCTGGAATGGCAAAGACCGGATTTTGAAAGAGCGCCTTTTTGGTTTGCGTAATGGTGAGGGCAACCACGGCGAGGATGTGAAGGAATTATACTACTACCTGGATAATATTCCTACACACTACTACATGGAATATTTGTACAAGTACCCGCATGATGAATTTCCATACGATAAACTGAAGGCTGAAAACCGGCATCGCCACAGGGATGAGCCGGAGTATGAAATTTTAGACACCGGAGTGTTTGACAACAATAAGTATTTTGATGTACTCGTAACTTATGCAAAGCATAGCGCTACCGAGATATTTATAAAGATCGACATTACCAACCGCTATCATGCTTCTGCAGATATAACTGTATTGCCAACCTTGTGGTTTTATAACAGGGGTTCCAATAAAAGAATGTCGAACCCGCCCTGCATTAAGTACCTTAATAAGACAGCAGTAAACGCATATCATGAAAGGCTTGGAAATTATTATTTCTATTTTCAGTATGCCGACGATATGCTGTTTACCGACAATAAAACCAACACCGAAAAAGTAAATGGCAAACCAAATGAAAGCATTTTTGTAAAAGATGCTTTTCATGATGCTGTGATAAGAGGCGAGAATAAAGCAGCACTGCGCAAGAGAAAGCAGGGCACAAAATTTTCGCCGGTATACAACCTTACAGTGCCTGCAGGCAAAACAAAAACCATTTATTGCCGGCTGACAAACATGCTGCTTGACCATGCATTTGTACCGGGCTTTGAAAGCATTTTTGCCGAACGCAAACAGGAAGCCGATGACTACTACGCAGCAATACTTCCTAAAGGTGCAAATGATGATCTTGCACAAATTCAGCGGCAGGCGCTAGCCGGACTTTTGTGGAGTAAGCAGTTCTACCACCTGGATGTGGAGCGCTGGCTAAACAATGGCGACGGTATTGCACAACATAACCACAACAGGGCTACAGGCAGAAACCACGATTGGCAGCATCTAAAAAACCAGGACATTATTTCCATGCCTGATAAGTGGGAGTACCCGTGGTATGCCGCATGGGACCTGGCTTTTCAATGTATATCTATGGCTGTAGCTGACCCTACGTTTGCAAAGCACCAGCTAATACTGGTGATGCGTGAGTGGTACATGAAACCCGATGGACAACTGCCGGCTTATGAATGGAACTTCAGCGATGTAAATCCGCCGGTACATGCCTGGGCTGCTATGCAGATATACAACATTGAGAAAAAGCAAAAGGGCACGGGCGACATAGTTTTCCTGAAAAAGATATTTCAAAAGCTGCTGATAAATTTTACATGGTGGATAAACAGGAAAGATAAAAAAGGCAACAACATTTTTGAAGGAGGCTTTCTGGGACTGGATAATATAGGCGTGTTCAACCGTAGCTATCACTTTACTGCCGATATGCAACTGGAGCAGGCAGATGGCACAAGCTGGATGGGAAAGTATGCGCTGGACATGATGGATATGGCGCTGGAAATAGCTGTGCATGACAAATCTTTTGAAGACACAGCTACCAAATTTTTCGAACATTTCATATTGATCTCCGAATCGCTGAATGAGCACAGGCTGTGGAATGAAGAAGATAAATTCTTTTACGACGTATTGTGTGTATTGGGAAAGGAACCAATACAACTTCGCATAAAATCTATTGTAGGACTTACTTCCTTATTTGCAATTTCCACCATAGAGAAACAGGTGTTGGGTAAGCTTCGCGATTTCAAAAAACGGATATCGTGGTTTGAACAATATAGAAAAAGGAATAATAAGTTTTGGCCTAACGAAGAGCGGAGCGATGGAGAGGAAATACTTTTGTCGCTGGTAAAGCAGGATAGATTAGTGCATCTTTTGAATCGCCTTTTGGATGAAAAAGAATTTCTGTCACCCGGTGGTATAAGAGCCTTATCAAAAGACCATTTACAGAATCCATATTCTGTTTGGGTAAACGGGCAATGGCATACGATCACCTATGACCCCGGAGATTCTACTTCTGATATTTTTGGTGGAAACTCCAACTGGCGCGGACCGGTTTGGATGCCTATTAATTACCTGATCATTCAATCCATTCGCAGGTATGGCGATTTTTATGGCGACAACCTGCAGGTAGAATGTCCCACAGGTTCGGGGATAAAAATGAATTTGTGCCAGGTGGCTGATGAGCTTACACGACGAGTAATAAGCTTATTTGAAAAAGATGAAGAAGGCAACAGAAGGCTGTATGGCGATTATAACTGGTTTTATAAGCAGCCAGGCAATGAGCACCTGGTGTTATTTTACGAATACTTTCATGGCGATAATGGAAGCGGGCTTGGTGCAAATCATCAAACCGGGTGGACTGCACTGGTAGCAGAATTGATTGGTGAGTATGGATCAAAGTCGGGAACGATCATCAATGAAATGAACGGCGCCGTGGAGACTTCAAAAGAAAAAATACTACAGGGCAGCTTACCTATTGCAACTGATGAATAGTAGCACTATAGTAAATGAACTTTTTTGATACAAACTGTATCGCAAGGATAGAACATCGTTGCTACGCTCAATTCATGGGCAGAATGATGGCATCAAAAAAAATCAAAGGCAACTTTACAATCTTCATCGATAGAATATCTTGTTGGGTGACAAGATTATTTTCACCGGTGACCTTTATTCAAAATAAAATGTTTTTAGAGAAGATGTCCAAAATCCTCTTCCTCACCTGCATCATCTAACAGCGGATCTGTACTATAAAGATAGAAGAGTATGCCCCCGGCTATGGCGCCAACTAATGCTGCAACAAAGAATATCTTTTTCATAAGAGGTTACTTTTTAAGTGCTAGTGCAATTAGCATACCGTCCACAAATAGAGAAAGGGAAAGTTGTAGATAGAATAAACCCTCAAGAGTTTAAGTCAGAAAATGATCAGCATTGTTATACAGTTGAACGGAGCGTCGCAAGCAAAGCCTCAACAGAGCTATGTGGCTTATCTCCAAAAAATCTCGAACAACAATTTGTAGAGGCAGCAAAACCCCGGCTTCTATTATTTTGCATGAATTAGTTTTTACAAGATTAAATTTGCCCGCTACAGCACGGAAACATTTTATGGCAGCAACAGAAATAAAAAACAGGCAGGCGTATTTTGAATATTTCATAGAGGATAAATATGAAGCTGGCATGGTTTTGCTTGGTACGGAGGTGAAAAGTATAAGAGAGGGTAAGGTAAGTTTCAACGATAGTTATTGTTTGTTTCATAAAAATGAACTGTGGCTGCGTGGCATGTACATTGCTGAATATAAATTAGGGACATCCAATAATCACATAGCTGTTCATGATCGTAAGCTTCTTTTGAGAAAAAGAGAGTTGAAGAAGCTGGAGATGAAAATGAAAGATGTGGGCTATACCATAATTCCATTGCGTATTTATTTTAATGATAAGCATATTGCCAAAATAGAAATAGGTTTGGGAAAGGGTAAAAAACTTCATGACAAACGTGATACAATAAAGAAAAAAGAACAGGAAAGAGAGATAAAACGGTTTATTAAATAATTGGCTTTATAGTGTTTATTTTTATGGTTCAAATATTTATGAAAGTCAGGTATTGTGTTTTTTTAGCATTGTGTTTGTTCATAGTACAGTCTGCAACTTCGCAGGATGTAAATGGCAACTGGTATGGCGTAGGAGTAGTGAATAAAGATGGTACCTATAGCAGTTACCTATCTGAAGTTATATTGGAGCAAAAAGGAAGTGTGGTGTCTGGTGACTTCAATTATTTTTTCAAAAATGCTTATATCTCCATCCCGGTAAAAGGAACTTTCAATAAGAAAACCCGGATACTTCGGCTTCATTTTTTTCCACTTCTGAATTATAAAGCAAAAAACGCTAATGGCGCTGATTGCACCATGACAGGCTCTTTCACACTAATGGTATCGAAAGTGGGTGCTTCGCTAACAGGAGCTTTTCAAGCAGAAGAAACTTATAAATATACCTGCCCGCAGATCACTTTGAAACTTAAAAAATCAACCGGCGAAATGCTGCCGGAAGATGAGCCTGTGGCAGAAGCACCAAAGCTGGTTTTTGAACCTGTAAAACCGGTGGCGCCGGTTATAGACAGCGCTGTTCAAATGCTGAACAGTCGCCGCAAAGACGTTATTGATATTATAGAAGTAGACAGCGATACACTGCATGTAACGTTGTACGACAACAGCGAATATGATCACGACAGTGTATCGGTATTTTACAATAACAAGCTGATCGTATCGCGGAAAGAACTGAGCAGCCAGGGTATCCGGTTTGATCTTAGTGTGGATTCTTCTGTAAGTGAGATGAGCATGTTTGCCGAGAACCTTGGTGAACTGCCGCCAAACACCGCATTGATGGTATTTATGGACGGACAGAGAAGATTCGAAATCAATCTTGCCAGTGACTTTATAAAAAGCTCAACCTTGCGTTTTAAGAGAAAACCGCAGACGCCGAAAGTGACGCAATAGATATTTCAGGTTACCAACATTTGCATTTCATGGCAGCATAGTTGCGTCGCATTACGTTCATCTGTATACCTATGATGAAGCATTGATGATGTTATGAAACCTAACGACGATTTTTAGAACAAGGTTGGAGCTTCATTGCCTTCCTGCTTCACCTCCCACTCCATTTGAGCATTTTTGTTGAAGTCCATCAGCTTTGCTCCCACTGCTTTCCAGCCCATTACTTCTACCATCTTGGCAACTTTAAATTTAGCATTGCGCACTTGTGATCCTTTGCCCTGCTGCACTATAAGTATCGGCTCGTCCTCTGTTGTAACTGTTTCGAGCCTGTTGTCTTTCCCTTCTTTTATGAAGATGAATTTATTTCTGAGCGAGGTAGTTTCGATCTTAAAACGCTTAATGTTATACTGCGACTTCTCATTATCCAGGTAAACCGCAGTGATAATTTTTTCAGGATTGAATTTTTCTATAAGCAGAATTTTCTCAGGCTCGAACCGCTGGGTAAGTTCTGTATCCGTCAGTTCATAGCTGCCATCATCATAAATAACTATGATCTTATCATCCTCGAATGTTCCAAGATATTCTCCTTTCTCTTCTGCATTCAGCCTGCCGAATTTACTGTCAAACCAAAGCTTTCTTCCAGCCAAGGTACTTTTCCCTGCCTCCTTCAATTTGACTGATCTAATAGGATACTTGGTAACCTGGTTGCCCATGCTGCTTCTTCCTTTTATGTCCAATTCTTCAAAGTAAAACTCCAGCTCTTTATTACGTGCACTACAGTTCGGACTTAGTATGATCTTTACCACCTCTGCCTCACCATTAGCATTAACGCTTAGATAATGCACCTTGCTTTTGTCTGATCCTTTTGTCAATTCGTATTCCCTGTCGCGGGTTATACCTGTTACATTGAAGCGCTTACCATAGCTGGTACCACTGTCGCCATCCAGGTATATCATGTTATAAGTGGTTCGCTCATCATTCTTTTGAAATATAGCTGCGTGTATGATGTCTTTGCCCACAAAAACTTTATCTGCCACACGAACTATTTTCATCTTACCAGCCTTGGTGATAACAATGATGTCATCCAGGTCTGAGCACTCAGTCAGCAGTTCATCCTTTTTCAAACCGGTGCCAATAAATCCTTCTGCACGATTAATATAAAGTTTGGTATTGGCAATAGCCACCGACTTTGCCGTGATGGTATCGAAAGGTTTTATTTCCGTTTTTCTTTCTCTGCCTTTACCGTATTTCTTCAGCAGATTATCATAATAGGCTACTGCAAAATCTGTAAGATGCTCCAGGTCATAATTCACCTGTTTTATATCATCTTCAATTGCTTTAATCTGCTTGTTCAGTTCATCTATATCCAGCCTGTAAATTCTGCGTACTGGTTTCTCTGTAAGTTTTATTATGTCTTCACGTGTTATAGCTCTACGAAGTTGCTTTTTGAATGGCGTAAAAGCTTTGTCAATTGCATCCAACACTTTATCCCAGGTTTCGTGCTTCTTCTCCAGCTCTTTATAGATTTTTTCTTCAAAGAATATTTTTTCAAGAGAAGTATAATGCCACTTGTCCTGCAATTCACCAAGCCTTATCTCCAGTTCCTTCTTCAACAAATCTTTGGTGTTGTCTGCAGATATCTTCAGCAACTCGTGTACACTCATGAACTGTGGCTTCTGCCCCACAATCACACATGCATTCGGGGAAATACTCACTTCACAATCCGTGAACGCATACAGTGCATCTATAGTAATATCAGGAGAAATACCAGGAGCCAGTTCTATTGTTATCTCAACATCAGCTGCAGTAACATCTGTTACTTTTTTCACTTTAATTTTTCCTTGGTCATTTGCTTTTACTATGCTATCGCACAGGGTAGAAACCGTAACTCCATAAGGAACGTTGCGAATAACCAATGTCTTCTTATCCTGCTCTTCAATTGTTGCTCTCACCCTAACCTTGCCACCCCGCCGTCCTTCGTTGTAGTTGCTTACATCTATCATTCCACCGGTTTGAAAATCCGGGAATATCTCAAACTTCTTGCCGCGCAAATATTTGATGGAAGCATCAATAAGTTCGCAAAAATTGTGAGGCAAAATCTTAGTAGAAAGACCAACCGCTATACCATCTGCTCCCTGTGCCACCAGCATAGGGAACTTCATAGGGAGTGTTACCGGTTCATTCTTTCGTCCATCATAACTCAGTTGCCATTCCGTCGTCTTAGCGTTGAAAGCCACGTCCAGCGCAAACTTGCTTAGGCGAGCTTCAATATATCTCGGAGCTGCCGCATCATCGCCGGTACGCACGTCTCCCCAATTACCCTGTGTTTCAATCAGCAAATCTTTTTGTCCCATGTTCACCAAGGCATCTCCAATTGATGCATCCCCATGCGGATGATATTGCATGCTTTGTCCAATAATGTTGGCCACTTTATTAAAGCGCCCATCATCCATTTCCTTCATAGCGTGAAGGATGCGGCGCTGTACAGGCTTCATCCCATCCTCCACAGCAGGCACCGCTCTTTCAAGAATTACATACGAAGCATAATCAAGAAACCACGTCTTATATTGACCCGTAATTCCATGATCCGCTTGCAAAAATTCCTGGTCTGTGTTTGTGCTCTTAGCCATTAAATTATAGTAGAGATTATTATGTTACCGGCGTCCGTATGTTATAGCATCATCGTTGCTACGCTCAGTTCAACTTTCAGAAACAATGGCATCGGCTTCCTGCAATTTTTCTTCTTCAACGCCAGCCAACTTTACCTCAAATTCCTTCATGTTCTTCATATCTCCCTGCATCATAATTTTCCCACCATCAATCATTTGTTTCAAACGCCACAACAGGTAAGCATCTCCTGTTGTATCCTTAGCCTTACCAAAGAACTGGTGAAGTAGCTTATTTACTTTCTGCCAATTGCCGGTGACGAACTTCAATAACTCAGTGTCATAATAATCATAGTCACGCTGTATAAGTTTCTTTCCTCCCTCCAGCAATCTCACACCTTTGTTTTCACTGCCTAATTTTACCCACTCATCAGGATCAACTTCAAATTCAGAAAGAGTTATAGGTCGTGCCAGCTTTTTTGCCTTGATGAAATCCTTAGCAGATATTTGGGATAAACTGGTGGGATAAAAAATACTTCCCTTCTCATTTATAAACGGAAGATTGTTTAAGTACAAGATGAAGATCCGTCCCTGAAAATCCTTCAACTGGCTCATCAGCCAATAATAGCCACTTACATCATGTTTATTTTGTGCAGCCCATATCCAAACGACCTCTTCCGGATTTTGTGATAATGTTTCCTTTAGATCAGTAACCACTTTGTTATCGTCTACATGCCCATCATCGGCAATGCCGGTATAATGCCCACCCTCTAAGACTTCCTTCCACCAAATCAGGCGGGCAGTAATTCCTTCTTCGGTAAAAGTGTTGTCAATAGGTCCAACAGCATAATCATCTGCTATCAATAATATCTCTCCATCAATAGATGGATCTATTTCAAAACTTTTTCTTAATGCTTCAACATTTGCCTCTTCAAAAACAATGTGTATCATTTGATCAATTAAATTTTATAGTACAAGTGTGCGACGCAACAATGCTTAATAGTAGTAACAATGCTAAGTACATAAACTTCCTACGCTTCAGCACCAACTTCATCCTCAACCAGGTCCAATTCTACTTTCAAATTATCTATTATAAATTCCTGGCGCTGCATAGTATTCTTGCCCATGTAATATTCAAGAAGTTGCTGTATGTGCGTCTCCGGCAAAAGCATCACCGGTTGCAGACGGATATCATCTCCAATAAATCTTCCGAACTCTTCCGGGCTTATCTCACCCAAACCTTTGAACCTCGTTATCTCCGGTTTGTTGCCAATTTTTTTTATAGCTGCCTCCTTTTCGCCCGCATCATAACAATAGATCGTTTGCTTCTTATCTCTAACTCTGAATAAAGGCGTTTCCAAAATGTACACATGTCCATTCTTCACAAGGTCAGGAAAGAACTGCAGGAAGAAGGTCAGCATCAACAAACGTATGTGCATGCCATCCACATCAGCATCGGTTGCTATCACCACATTATTATAACGCAAGCCATCCAGACTTTCCTCAATGTTCAGCGCATGTTGCAACAAGTTGAACTCTTCATTTTCATAAACAACCTTCTTTGTCAGTCCAAAACAATTGAGAGGCTTTCCACGCAAGCTAAACACAGCCTGCGTTTCAACCTTTCGGCTTTTAGTAATGGAACCACTTGCACTATCACCTTCAGTTATAAATAATGTACTCTGATTTTTCTTTTCAAGTATCTCAGCCTTGTTCTTTCCTTCCGGCTCATCATCGTAATGAAACTTACAATCTCTCAATTTCTTGTTATGAAGGTTAGCTTTTTTAGCTCTTTCATTTGCCAGCTTTTTAATGCCCGCCAACTCCTTTCTTTCTCTTTCACTCTGCTCAATTCGCCGGCGCATTGCATCAGCAACCTGCGGATTTTTATGAAGATAATTATCCAGCTCCTTGCCTAAAAAATCCTGCATGAAGTTGCGCATAGTTGGACCGCCTTCATATACATTCAGCGAACCAAGTTTGGTCTTCGTCTGGCTCTCAAAAACTGGCTCCTGCACACGAACACTTACGGCTGCACAAATGCTTCCGCGAATATCTGCGGCTTCATAATCCTTCTTATAAAAATCACGGATCACTTTTACAAATGCCTCTCGAAACGCCTGCTGATGCGTACCGCCCTGCGTTGTGTATTGTCCATTTACAAATGAAAATATATCCTCGCCATAATCGTTATTATGTGTAAGGGCAATTTCAATGTCCTCGCCTTTTAAATGAATGATCGGGTAGCGAATTTCATCAGCATTGGTCCTTCGCTGCAGCAAGTCAAGCAAACCATTTTTGCTGACATAACGTTTGCCGTTGAAGTTAATCACCAAGCCTGCATTCAGGTAACAATAATTCCAAAGCTGGTTATCGAGATACTCATGTATGTAGTGGAAGTTTTTAAACACAGTTTCATCCGGCACAAACGACACCAGCGTACCATTAGGTTCTGAAGTAGCAACTTCTTTATGCTCTTTCAGCAACACACCTTTTTCAAACTCAGCGGTCTTTTGTTTGCCTTCACGAAACGCAGTCACTTTAAAATAATGGCTCAATGCATTCACAGCTTTTGTACCCACACCGTTCAAGCCCACACTTTTCTGAAACGCTTTGCTGTCGTACTTTGCGCCGGTATTTATCTTGCTTACTACATCCACAACTTTACCCAGCGGAATGCCACGTCCATAGTCACGGATGCTTACGGTTTTATCTTCAATATTCAGTTCAATATTCTTTCCATGACCCATGGTGTGCTCATCAATGCAGTTGTCCATCACCTCCTTCATTAGCACATAAATACCGTCGTCGGGGCTGCTTCCATCGCCAAGTTTGCCTATGTACATACCAGGTCGCAGCCTTATATGTTCACGCCAATCCAGGCTCTTAATGCTTTCCTCGTTGTAATCAAATATGTTCGCTTCGTTCGCCATTTTTTTAAGTCATTAGGTCAATAGTCATTGAGCCATTAAGTCATTGGTCATTAAATAAGCAACAACCTTTTTTCATGTCTCCCTTTAGAGTGATTAAGAGGGTTTATGTACTTAGCATTTGTGCTACTATTATGCATCGTTGCTACGCTCAGTTCAACGGCAACGCAGGGATTGAACTCACCGTAGCAGTTTATCCTGAGCTTGCCGAAGGATCACTCACTTGTACATCCTCTTCGCTATGCAGCCATCCTTGATCACGCATTTCACACCACGCAAAATATACCGGGTTGCAATATTCCGCCAATTTTTATTTTAAACAAGTGATTTTAAAATGTGGATAAGAATATAAATGCATAAAGGTTTTTGTAACTTTAGTTTACATAAAATCCCCTGATGAAAAATTGCCTTCTTATCACTCTAACTGTGCTTCTTGCAAGTTCTGTAAACGGGCAATCTTGCCTGCATGAAGAAAATATTGACGATCCTGCTATTCAATTGGCTTATCAAATAAGAAAAAGTGGTGAAACAAAATACCAGGTAACCATGAATAGCTCCCAAAAGGTTTACCAGGGTTATTTGCTTTGTGATGACAGTTACCTGCTTATCGATTCGCTAAATAAACATATAAGAGATCGCCAGATAGACACACTTTTGAATTGTCCGAACGGTTCACTGAAAGTTACCGGCTTTCTTCTGTATGCTAAACGACACAACGATAAAGACAAAGTTTTAAAACTTCTTAATTATATACTGCAACAGGATTTTTGTTTGATGACAAGAAGCTGTTCAGGAACATTTGTTCTTTCAAACGCGGGACGGATTTGTTACACCTTTCTAACAGAGCAAAACAATTTCTTCAAACCTGAATTTGAACTTACCAAAGCTGAGATAAGAACCTTCGACAACAATGTTTCTTATTACGAACATGCCATTATGGTGCAATAAAATGGAGCTTCTTCGCTCCTGCTGTTCCCATCATAACCAACGGATGAAGTGATTGCGACGCAACGATGACGCTATAAAATGCAAATGCCGGTATTAAAAGAAACTTGTGCACGGTTAAAATGTGCTTGCAATGTTATACTGGTATAGCGTTTGCCTATCTTTAGTTTCCTGAAATTTTTTTTTAATGAAAAAGCTTGTTGCCTTACTGGTAGTTTTTGTGTGCGTGGTTTGCCATGCTCAAAACAGGGGAGTGCAAATTCTTACTTCCGGCACGAATACAGGGTTGAGAGGCATGAGCATTCCGCAGGAGAAGGTGATTTGGGTAAGTGGCACAAATGGAACCGTAGGCAAATCGGTAGATGGCGGCGCCTCGTGGCGATGGATGATTGTACCGGGCTTCGAGAAAAAAGATTTTCGTGATATAGAAGCCTTTGACAGTAGCACAGCAATAGTTATGGCAGTTGATAATCCCGCTTACCTTTTGAAGACCAGTGATGGTGGTGCGACGTGGAGAAAAGTTTTTGAGCGGTCGCAAAACGGAATGTTCCTGGATGCAATGGATTTTAAAAATGAGAAACAGGGAATATGCGTGGGCGATCCGCTGGTAATAGATAAAAGTGGAAGGAGGATTTATTACATTATACGAACAGAGGATGGAGGTGAAACCTGGGCAGAAACGCAGATGTACAAAATGCCGCCTGCACAACCTGACGAAGCGATCTTTTCGGCAAGCGGCACCAATATTTGGTTCCTGGATCACCCGGATTTTGAATATGCATTTGTGACCGGCGGCAAGATATCAAACCTGTACATGGTGGGGCGTGAAGGCAAGCAAAGCAAAGTGGTACAAATACCAATAAACCAGGGAATAGCAAGTACCGGAACTTTCTCTGTTGCTACAGATAGAATGAAGAAATTTTATTGTGTTGGCGGGGATTATAAAGAAACTTTCAATGCATACGATAACTTTTATTACACCACCGACGGAGGAGATAAATGGGGCTCTCCTGCCTTTGCTCCGCCCAATGGTTATCGTAGTTGCATAAGTATTATAGATGGGAAAAAACTGGTTTGCTGCGGACCCACGGGTGTGGATTTTTGTAAAGATGGTGGCAAGGACTGGATGAACATTACTAAGGAAGGCTTCAATGTATGCGGCGTTAGTAAAGAAAGTAAAACAGTTTTTCTTGCTGGTGAAAAAGGCAAAATCGGTCGGTTGGTTTATTAGTTTTTCTTGCTCTTCTTTATTTTCTACGGTATTTGTGCAATTTGTGAAAACAAGGTTAAAGGAATTTGCCCGGTTAAACTACTATCAACACTTTGTGTCCTATTACTGCAAACGATGATTTTGAGTTTGTCATTTTGAGTGTTTTATTTGCAGCAGGGTTAAAAAAAGGACGTTCCGATTTTTCGGAATGTCCTTTCTTATTTTAATAGATAATATGACCAAAGAGTACATCTTTGCAATGATCTATCTTATTTATTACAATTCGGATAAAAATCCATTTGAATATTTCACATAAAATATCAGACAAGTCACTGTTGCGTTACCCTGGTGGTAAAACGAGAGGTGTTGAAATTATTTCGCAGTACTTTCCTTCGGGTTTAACTGAAGTATGCTCTCCTTTTTTTGGCGGTGGTTCTATCGAATTGTTCTTAACAGGTAAAGGAATAAAAGTTTTTGGCTACGACATCTTCAATCCTCTTGTTGAATTCTGGCAATGCACATTGAAGGATGCGAACATACTTGCCGACGCAGTGCAAGCCTTTTATCCTTTATCCAAACAAAGGTTCTATGAATTGCAGGCGGAGCAAATGCACTTCAAAACTAAACTGGAGAGAGCAGCAGTTTATTATGTGCTGAACAGGTCATCTTTTTCCGGAGCAACATTATCCGGTGGCATGTCTCCACAGCATCCGAGGTTTACACAAAGCTCTATTGATCGATTGCGGAATTTCTACAATCCAAATCTTACAGTTAACAAACTGCACTTCAATGCTGCAATAGCCAAACATGGAAACATGTTTCTTTATCTCGATCCGCCATACATAATTGAAAGCACTTTATATGGCAGAAAAGGCGATGCCCACAAAGGGTTTAATCACAATGAACTTGCAGAAATTTTACAGAAAAGAAATCAGTGGATACTATCGTATAATGATTGTGCAGAGATCAGGAAACTATACAAAGGATATCGCATCATCACGCCCAACTGGAAGTATGGAATGAGCAGCAACAAAATCTCAAATGAAGTGCTTATTCTAAGTGATGATGTAAAGACAGTCGTTTAAGTATCTAGAGCAACAAAGTGTTAGCATACACAACCTGCTTATGTCCTTTTAGGCGGTCTAATACAGGATCCTGGAACTTCAATTCCTTCATTTGAAATACAGGATAAACATAACAAAAGCAACTCTGCACATCATCATATTCAACAAAGGATATCCATGCATCGGGCTTTTGCAGGATAATATCTTTCCTTGCGGCGCCTGCCTGGAACGTCCAGGACAAACCATACTTATTAGCAGCAGATCGCTTCTGTGTTTTTACTGCAAGACCTTTGCCATCAACGAACAGATCATCATCCCAGGATTTACTCTTATCCAAATAAATTGTATAATCCGGCCCGGTAACTTTTGCATACTTACTCATAACGATCTTCACTGCTTCTTCGCCCAGCTTACTTACATAATGATCGTTAATGATCTTTTGTTTGTACGATTGATTGCTGTCAGAATAATTAGTAGTTACTGCAACTTCATTCGCAAATTGTTTTGCTTTTTGAAACACTTCTGCAGGAAGTTTCACCGGAGTTATTTGAGTGAAGTATTTCATGCAACGCACAATTGATTTTTTGAAAAACTGCCTGCATTTATTTTTTAAACTTTTGAAAAAACTGAAGCCTGCAGATGCCATGAAAAACTATTGTTGAACGGAGCGTCGCAAGCAAAGTCGCCATGAAATACAATTGCCGACACCAAAAGAAACAAAACATATTTCTTGCAAAACTCACAATGCCTCAATCACCATAGCGCCTGCACCGCCACCGCCATTGCATATTCCTGCAGCGCCATATCTGCCGCCATTTTGTTTCAGTACATTTATAAGCGTTACAATTATTCTTGCCCCGCTGCAGCCCAAGGGATGCCCTAATGAAACTGCTCCGCCGTTTACATTTACTTTTGCAGGATCCAATTTCATCTTTTGCGTATTTACTATCCCCACAACGGAGAAAGCTTCGTTCAATTCAAAAAATGAGATGTCTTCCATCTTCAATCCGGCTTTTGCTACTGCTTTGGGAACAGCAAGCGAAGGAGTAGTAGTAAACCATTTAGGGGCTTGTTCAGCATCGGCATAGCTTATGATTTTCGCAAGAGGTTTCAATCCAAGTTCATCCGCTTTTTCTTTGCTCATAAGAACAAGAGCCGCCGCACCATCATTCATAGTAGAAGCATTGGCAGCCGTAACTGTTCCTTCTTTTGAAAACACAGGACGCAACTCAGGTATCTTCTCAAACTTTACATTAAATGGTTCATCATCTGTATTCAACACAAGCGGATCACCTTTTTTTTGTGCTATTTCTACAGGCACAACTTCATTTGCAAACTTGCCATTGCTCCATGCTGCCTGGCTGCGCTTATAACTTTCAATTGCAAACGCATCCTGGTCTTCACGGCTAATGCCACATTCACTTGCACAATAGTCAGCAGCGTTGCCCATGGCAAGTCCATCGTACACATCGGTAAGTCCGTCTTTTGCAACGCCATCTATTAAAACGCTGTTGCCATATTTATTTCCCCAGCGCATGTTCTCTACATAAAAAGGCACATTGCTCATGCTTTCCATGCCGCCTGCAACAATAATATCTGCATCGCCCAACGCAATGCTTGCCGCTCCCTGCGCTATTGCTTTCATGCCACTGGCGCACACTTTATTTACGGTAGTGCATATCACACTATCGGGAAGCCCCGATTGCTTACAAGCCTGTCGTGCCGGGGCTTGCCCGAGGTTCGCCTGCAACACACAACCCACCAAAAGTTCCTGCACCTGCTCCGGTTTTATGCCAGCTTTTGTTACCGCGCCGTTAATGGCTATAGCTCCCAGTTTAGTAGCGCTCAAATCTTTGAGTGAGCCACCAAAACTGCCTATTGGTGTACGCACTGCAGAGATGATATATACTTCGCGTTTGTTCATATTGCAATCTTTAAAAAATGAAAACACTACCAAAGATAAATCTTGTTTCAGTGAAGAAATGTTAGAAGAAGATTTTGTAGCCGGCAGTTGAATTACTATTAGGCGGCCGTTGCGTCGCACTCTGCAACACCCGTAATTCTATTGGACTGTTGCACTCCCGAACTTTTGGTGTCTTGTACAGTTGTAGAGATGGCATCAAGAAAACGAGGCACAAAGTTTATGGTTCAAGTAAAACCACATCTATTTCTTTAATCTTTGTAAATCCCTTGTCAAAAGTTAGAATTGGCAGTCTTTGATAAATTGCAGTTGCTGCAATCAGCGCATCAGGTAGTTTGATTTTATGCGCTTGCTTAAGTTGAATTGTAATCTCATTGATTGCCTGAACATGTACAATTCTTGAGCAAATTTCCAAAACGCCTTTCACTTCTTTAATTTCTGATTTGGTAATTCCCGGCTTGCCTAATAGTTCAATCTCTGTTATAAATGAAAAGAACCATTCGCTATCGAGCAATGGTTCTAATACAGGATGCTTGTCTAAGAGATAGATGAAAGTATTTGTGTCTGCAAGAAATTTACTACCACTCATTTCTTACCTTTTTCTGGTATTCTAAACCATCACCAAAAGTGTCAGGAAGTTTTCCAAAATAATCTTTCAGCGATTTGGGGTTTTGTTTAGCCAATTTTTTTGAAAGCTTTTCCAAAGCTTTTTTGGTATCATGACTGAAACTGTTTTTAGATATTTTTACGATTACTCCCATCCTGTTTTTTATAGGCACTAAGTTAAGAAATATCTTTTGCGGATTAACCGGGTACATGATAGTTATGTAAGAACCAAAAATATCAATCGGTGAAGAAGATTATGCAATCAGGAGTTGATACACTATTAAGCGGCCTTGCGTTGCACTCCTTTACAACTGGAGTTAGTATGGCAATGAATTGCTGTAGAGATTTGTCGAAGGTGAATTGACTCCATTAATGTTATTCCCATCCAATGACATCAGACATTTTGCTGGCGTTTCTTATTCAGTCGGAATATTTTTATCCGTGCAATACTTCTCAAATTCTGTATCGTTTAAAAAATATTTGTCGCAGAATTCTTCCAATTCTTTTTCAGTTGCCTTTTGATACTTTTCGTTAGCAGTCATCAATTTTTCAGTTTGCTCAATAAATCGTTCAAAGTCCTTATTTATTTTACATAGTTTGTCAATAGTTTTAAAATCAAAAGCTTTTTCCTTTGCTGGAAACAATATTTTACTTTCATATGGATTTGCTCTCAATTCAATAATTCCTATTCCAAACGATTGATTCAATCTTTCCATTTCGTCATTCAATGAGTCACTTATTTCAAAGGCAACTAAATAACCAAAGTTTGCCCAACTTGAATTTGAGACAGCTTGAAAAAATGACTTCTTCAGCTCGTAGTCTGAATTAATTTCTTTTTTTATTTCATAAGCAAACATTTTGAAAGTGTCAACTTTATTGATTGCTTTAAAAAACAATTGGCTTGCATTTGTTTGCAAATTCAAAAATTTAATCCCCACCATATCTGGGTGTATCCATTTTTGATGCTCGTCTATTCTGCTTGACTGCTCGTGATATATCGTCTTTGAATAAATACCTGTAGCTTTTAAAAAGCTACTTAACAACTTATGTAAATCTCTCTCAGTATATCCTTCAAACTTGAAAACTTTAGGATTTTCTATAACTGCTGTAGGAGTAACAACCGATTCTGCGCTAAGTAGTTGTTCATTATTTTCTGCATTCTCCGTCAAATAATATACGTAAGCTCCACCCTTATCTTTTGACCTTTTAACCCTTCTATCGCCATTTCTTATAAAATCGCCTAATCTTGCAGCAACAGTCATTTCAGGTGTTTCACCCCTTGTGAATGCATAATAATTTTTTCCTACAATATGTTCATAAATAGCTCTGGTCGTAGCCGGTATTTGTTTGTCTTCAAGGCTTTTTAGAATGGCTTCTTTTACAGTCATAGTAGTATTAAAAATTTGATTTTAGCATTATCCCCACCTCATAAATATATGGATGTTTCCTACGTGCAAATATTTGCAATTATTTGCAAATGCCTGTCTCTACGCAAAACTTCAACATCGCCGAAGACATACAGGTTTTACTTCGCTCAATAGAATTACCCAAAGTACAAGGGTGCGACGCAAGAAAAGCCCCATCTAAATTCTATCGCCTGGTACATAATTATCTCTACTTAAATTCAACACTTGCATTAGAAAGAATCTTGTATTTATTTTACCGCCGTTTCACTCATCATTTTTTTTAAACTCAAAAAACCAAAATTTTATGGCTAAGCTTTCTGTAACTGCTATTGGAGAAGACACTATTGCTGCTCCGGGTAATGCTTCAACCTCGTACATTATCGTTAGCGTTGAAGATTCGACAGGCGCTGGCGTAGCGGGACTTGTTGCTGCTAATTTTAAACTGGGCACTGAAATAGTTGGAGCCGGTGGCAGCACCAGCAGCATAAGCTCTGTAAGTAACGGGGAAATTACAGGCACATACCTGCTCAAAATCATCCCTCTTGCAGGACAAACCTGGAAGTCGGGCGTGTACATTCATTCTGTTGCTGTAACACACGGCGCAGATAAAGGACAGGCGCTTTGCAGCTTCTTAATGGATTAAAAGTCCGAACAATTTTGATTACGAAAAGATGCCCCGAACTTGCTATCGCGGGGCATCTTTTCGTATTGTAACTTCACTTATGGCCCTTAATTATAAACTGCAAAACAAACCCAGCCAAATAGATGGCAAGGGAGCATTTGCATTGCAGGAAATACCAGCCAGGAGAAAAATTGGGAACCTTGGCGGGCAGATCATTTCTTTGAGGGAAGCGAGAAAGAGAGCAGCGAAAAACAAGCGTGTTGCTATGGTTGAGTTTGGCGATGGCAGAGCGCTGGATGCCAGCATTGATCCAAATGAACTTCGATATGTGAACCATTCATGTCAGCCAAATACTTATATGAGAGTTTGTTATAGCCGGGTAGAATTTTATACCCTTCGAACATTGAAAAAAGGCACAGAGCTTACCTGCAACTACGGTCCCACCCATCACGATGGTAAATTAAAATGCCGGTGCGGAAGTCCAAATTGTAAGGGATTTTTGTGAACTTCAACCCTCACTTTAGCACTTTCTATTTCTGACAAACTGGCATCAGCCAATCATTTTTTCCTATTTTTGCCCACTCAATTTTTATAATTAATGGAAGCGTTGGAGTTACAAGAAAAAGTGCATGATGAAATGTTACAAGGGCAAGCTTTTGCTGGCTTGGTGACAGATACAACTTCATACAAGAAAAGGTTCTTCATAGAAAGTTATGGCTGCGCCATGAATTTTGCCGATAGCGAAGTGGTCGCTTCCATTTTGCAAGGCGAAGGTTTTGGAGCTACACAAAATTTTGAAGAGGCTGACCTTGTGTTGGTCAATACTTGTTCTATAAGAGAGAAGGCTGAACAAACTATCCGTAAAAGACTGACTGAATTTAGGAAGACCAAGCAGACCAAACCCGGAATGCTGATTGGCGTGTTAGGCTGCATGGCTGAACGACTGAAAGGCAAACTTTTGGAAGAAGAAAAGCTGGTAGATCTTGTAATTGGACCTGATGCTTATCGTACACTTCCTTTGCTGATAGAAGAAGCTGAAAGCGGTCAAAAAGCAGTAAACGTATTGCTGAACCGTGAAGAAACTTATGCTGATATTTCTCCTGTTCGTTTGGATAGTAATGGCATAACCGCTTTCGTTAGTATCATGCGCGGTTGTAATAATATGTGCAGCTTTTGCGTGGTGCCTTTTACCCGTGGAAGAGAGCGCAGTCGTGAAGCGCAATCCATAATAAAAGAATGTGAAGATTTGTTTAACAATGGCTACAGGGAAGTAACCTTGCTTGGGCAAAATGTAGACAGCTATTACTGGATGGATGAACAAAAAGATCTTGTGGTGACCTTTGCAAAATTGCTGGAAGAAGTTGCATTGATTAATCCTTTGTTGCGGGTTCGTTTTAGTACTTCGCACCCAAAAGATATAACTGATGATGTGTTGCATACAATGGCTAAGTATGAAAATATTTGCAAGCATATTCACCTGCCGATACAAAGTGGCAACAGTCGTGTGCTTCAACTGATGAACAGAACTTATTCCCGTGAATGGTACATTGCAAAAGTGGATCGCATTCGTGAAATAATTCCTGGATGCGGTTTGACCAGTGATTTCATTGCAGGTTTTTGCACAGAAACAGAAGAGGAACACAAGGATACACTTAGCATGATTGAATACTGCAAATACGATATGAGCTACATGTATTTTTATAGCGAAAGGCCAGGAACTTTAGCGGCACGCAGATATGCAGATGACGTTCCGTTGGAGATAAAAAAACGTCGTCTGGATGAAATTGTGAAGCTGCAAAACCGCATGTCGCGTGAAAGTAATAAGCAAGATGTTGATAACACCTTTGAGGTGTTAATTGAAGGAGACTCCAAGCGTAGTGAATTTGATTATAAAGGGCGCACCAGTCAAAATAAAATGATTGTATTCCCTAAAAAAGATCATCAGTTTAAAAAAGGTGATTATGTGATGGTTAAAGTAAGCAGCGCAACAGGCGCAACTCTTATTGGCGAAATAGTAAAATAAAAATGGCATCAGTCATTGAAAACAATATAGAAGAAATTCAGAAAGCTTGTAAAAAACACAAGTTGAAATCGCTGTTTGTTTTTGGCAGCGCCGTAACAAATGAGTTTAATAAAAACAGTGATGTAGATTTTCTGTACAATTTTAAAAAGGAAGAAATTCCTATAGCTGAATATGCTGATAATTTTTTTGAATTTTTATTTCGATTAGAGGATTTGCTCAAAAGGAAAATTGACCTTGTGCCGGAAGAGAAAATCAAAAATCCCTATTTTTTAAAACAGGTAAATACAGGAAAAGTAAAAATATATGGTAGCTGATCCTGCAAAATATTTATTTGATATTTTGGATTGTATCAAAGTAATAGAAGCGCATACTGCTAATATTCGTTCTCTCAGTGAATATGAAAAAGACCTAAAAACAATTGATGCAGTAGAAAGAAGGCTGGCTATTATTGGCGAAGCATTAAATAAAGCAATAAAGGCAGACCCTCAAATAGAAGTTAGCAATCAAAGAAAGATAATTGGCTTGAGACATTTGCTGATACATGATTATGATATGGCTGAAGATTCAATTATTTGGACAATCGTACAAGCGCATCTTCCCATTTAAAAGCTGAAGTAGAAGCATTATTAAAAGATAACGATGGATCTTCAATCAATTAAAAACAGGTTTGGAATAATAGGAAATTCACTTGCCCTGAACCATGCACTGGATGTAGCTGTGCAGGTTGCCAACACTGACCTGACGGTTTTAATCGTAGGGGAAAGTGGTGTAGGTAAAGAAGCTTTCTCTCATATTATTCATGCGCTGTCTGCACGCAAGCACAATCCTTTTATAGCGGTAAACTGCGGTGCAATACCTGAAGGAACAATTGACTCCGAGCTGTTTGGACATGAGAAAGGATCGTTCACCGGTGCAGTCGATAGTCGTAAGGGATATTTTGAAACTGTAAACGGCGGAACGATTTTCCTGGATGAAATTGGTGAAATGCCCTTAGGCACGCAGGCTCGTTTGCTTCGTGTGTTAGAAACGGGTGAGTTTATTCGCGTGGGTTCATCAAAGGTGCAAAAGACAGACGTGCGGGTAATAGCCGCTACAAACAGAGAGTTGCTCGAGTTTACACAAAAAGGGAAATTCAGGGAAGATCTTTACTATCGTTTGAGCACAGTACCCATCCGTGTTCCGGCATTACGAGACCGACCGGAAGATATAGTAATGCTTTTCAGAAAATTCGTTGTGGACTTTGCCGAAAAGTATAAAACAACACCTGTGCAATTGGATGAAGTGGCAAAAAATATGCTCACAAATTATGCATGGCGCGGAAACGTGAGAGAGTTGAAAAACATTGCAGAACAGATATCTGTTTTAAGTACGGAGAAGCAAATAAGTGCACAGCAGTTACAGAAATTTTTACCGGAAGCGAATGTAAACCGCTTGCCTGTATTGGCACACCAAGCGGGAGCCGCTGTGGGAGGTGCAGGCGATTTTGCGAATGAACGCGAACTGTTATACAAGCTCTTCTTCGATATGAAGAAAGATGTAACGGAGCTGAAAAAAATGTTCCTTGAAATTCTGCAAAACCCCAACAGCGCTCACTCTGCGGCAATGCTTACAAGAGAATCGCTGCTGCAGGATTTTCCGCAAAACAATGAGTTGCAAGCGCCTCAGCCGTCGTTTACCCAAGGTCCAATTAACAATCAAAACCAGCCGGTGATATATCACGATGACATTCATCATCATGAGGAAGTAGAAGAGTCGCTGAATATAATGGACAAGGAAAGAGAACTCATCATAAAAGCGCTGAAGAAACATAAGGGTAAAAGAAAGGACGCATCATCCGATCTTGGCATAAGTGAAAGAACACTTTACAGGAAGCTGAAGGAGTATGATATAGATGAATAGTGAGTGGTCAATTGTGAGTGGTGAGTGGTGAATGATTTCCTTATTACCATTGACAATTGACCATTCACCATTGACGATTTTGTAACCAGCATTAGATTTTCATAGCATCATCGTTGCTACGCTCAGTTCAACAGCAATGCAATGGTTGTTCTTTTATCGCAGCGTAGCAGTATACTATCAACTAAATTGCATTTTATTTGTTGCCTTTTTGCCTTTGTGCCTTGATGCCTTCTGCACTGAAAGTACAAGAGTGCGACGCAACGATGATGCACATAGATTTGATGTTGGGTTCATAATCCTTCTAAATGAATATCTCTCATTTTGAGAATAGAAAACTGAATACATGAAGAAGCTGAAAGTATTAATTTTACTGTGGTTTATGGTGTTTGTGGTTACTTCATGTAAAGTATATTCTTTTAAAGATGTGAGTATACCACCCGAAGTAAAAACAGTGAAAGTTACTTTTATAGAAAACCGGGCACGATATGTAAACCCTCAAATAAGTCCGAGGCTTACGGACAAACTATTGCAGAAAATTACAGGGCAAACGAGGCTTACAAGAACCAATAACGACGATGCGCATTACCAGGTTGGCGGCTATATATCGGACTACTCCGTTTCTACATCAGGTATTTCCAACCAGCAGGAGGCTATAAACCGGCTTACGGTAAGCGCTCATATTGTGTTTAGAAATACATTGCTCGATAAGACAGAAGAGTTTGATGTGTCGCGCAACTTTGATTTTTCTGCAAGCTTATCTCTTACCCAGGCTGAAGGCTCTCTAACGGAAGATATTATTCGCAACCTGAGCGATGAAATTTTTAACCGCATCTTCTCCAATTGGTAAGCGAGTTGTACTTTCACCCCATGAACCAATTTGTTGAAAAATCTTTGTCCGACTTAACCGGAAAACATCATATTGGTTCTGCTACCATCGAGGAACTCGAACTCATCACTAAAGAATATCCATACTTTTCCCCCGCCCGGTTTCTTCTTGCAAAAAAGTTGAAGGCGGTTGCTCATACAAGCTTCGAAGCTCAGGTTCAAAAAACTGCACTTTTCTTTACAAATGTTTACTGGCTTCATTTTGCACTGCAGAGTGAAGAAGATTTTTCAATTCTAGAAACAGTAAATATTGCAGAAACAAAAACAAATAATGTTAAACTTTTACCCGGGCTTGGCGATAAATTAGATGAAAAACAGCAACAAACTATTGTAGACCATCAGGAAATAAAAGAAGAACCTGTTGAAGGAGAAAAGGCAGATTCATTCGTTCCTGATTTGCCGGATGGTGTTACTGATAAAAATGAAGTTGCAGAGGAAAAATCGGAACCAATAAATCTTTTTGAATTATGGGGAGGAACAAGTCCCACTGTTTCTGAGGAAAAGGCGGAAGATGAGATAGTACCTGATGAATTTCATCCTGAGCCGGAAATTATTTTGGAAGAAATAGAAGAAAAAATTTCAGCAGATGAAGAAAATGGAGAGGAACATTTAGCAGTCGACGATACCAAAGCTGATGAACCTAAGGAACAAAAGCTTGAACCTGAAGATCACGAAATTCCGTTGGCAACCAGCAGCGAAGACATAAGACCCCAATCTGAAAATTATGAACACCATTCCGATAGACCGCCCGAGGCTGCTGATGCTAACACTAACTTGGAAGTAGAACCTACAGATCATCATAATAGGCAGGAGCATTCTGTTGAAAATGTTGCGGAGGTTTCAACTATCGCGGATGAAAATCATGCCGACGAACATGTGAATGACCTTTCTGAACCCGAAAGGACTGCGGAAAATCCCGGTGTTTCCCACTTTACGGAAACTGCTGAACCACTGGTGCCGTTCGAGCCGTTATATTCTGTTGATTATTTTGCCTCTCAAGGAATAAAATTATTGCTTGAAAAATATCCCCAGGACAAACTGGGGAAGCAGCTTCGCAGTTTCACCGATTGGCTAAAACACATGAAGAAATTAGGACCCGAGGATGCTTTGCCAACCACTTACGATGAAAAAATGGAATTGACTATACAGCGGATTGCCGATAATTCTAACATTCCCCGCGACATCATAACAGAAACCATGGCTGAAGTATTAATAAAGCAGGGGAAAACTGAGCAGGCTATAGAGCTTTATAATAAATTAAGTTTCATGAATCCAGGCAAAAGCGCTTACTTTGCCGACAAAATTCAAAATTTAAAAAGGTAATTAAGATGATCATTTTGTTTCTTATTCTTATCATTTTAGCATCGGTTGTACTGGGCTTTATCATATTGGTTCAGAATCCAAAAGGCGGCGGTTTAGCAGGCAATATTGCAGGTTTTGGCAACCAGTTTATGGGTGTGAAACAAACCACTGATGTACTTGAAAAAGGAACGTGGATTTTCGCTCTCATCATTGCTTTACTATGTCTTTTTTCAAGTTTCTTTTTGAAAGGTGGCTCAGACGTTAACGATGACTACTTAAAGAAGATTAATACAGGGCAGAGCGCAACTCCGGCTCAGCAGGCACCGGCGGCTCCAACAAACCAGCCTGCTACGGCTCCAACACAACCTTAATCAAAACTTATATTTTATGTAAGAAACCTTGTCTTAAACCGACAAGGTTTTTTTATTTATTTTGAGCTCTTATGAAGAAACTTCTTTGGGCAATTTTCATGGTTGGGCTTATTCTCATTTTAATTGTCGCATGGCTGCTGCTTGGCTCCGGTACTGCTTTTGACGATAAATCTAAATACTTATATGTCGGCACTGGCAAAACTGATAAAGTAATAGTGATGGATAGCATAGTGGATAATAATTTACTATCTCACCCCATCGTCTTTAGTCTGTTAGCTAATCAAATGAGTGTTTGGGAAAAACTAAAGCCCGGACGTTACAAAATCACAAAGGGCGAAAGCCTGCTGGGCGTTGCACGAATGCTGCGAAACAACCAGCAGTCACCGGTAAATCTTGTTATAAATAAGCTGCGAACTAAACAAGACCTTGCAAAACTGATTGGGAAAAATTTCGAGGCAGATTCAGCTGATGTAATGTCTTTTCTTAATAACCCCGATAGTCTTTCCAGTCTACACGTAGACGCAAACTCTGTAATGGCAATCGTCATTCCCAACACCTATACGTTTTATTGGACAGCATCCGTTAGCAAGATTTTCAATAAGCTCAAAAGCGAAAGTGAAACGTTTTGGAGCAAAAATAATCGTACCGCAAAGGCAGCTGAGATGGGTTTCACTCCTGCGCAGGTTTATACTATTGCTTCTATTGTAGAAGAAGAGACAAACAAGAATGATGAGAAAGGCGAAATAGCAAGTGTCTATATTAATCGGTACAATAAAGGAATGCCGCTGGGCGCTGATCCAACGGTAAAGTTTGCGCTGCAGGACTTTAGTATCAAACGGATTATGTTCAAGCATCTCGAAGTGTTATCGCCATATAATACTTATAAAGTTCGTGGCTTACCACCCGGTCCCATTTGTACGCCTTCGGCAAGAACTATTGATGAGGTGTTAGATGCGCCTAAAACTGATTACTTGTTCTTCGTAGCAAAAAGCGACTTCTCGGGTTACCACACCTTTAGTAGTAATTTTGCTGAGCATAAAAAATATGCAAGGGAATACCAGACAGCATTAGATGAATATCTTGCACGAAAAAAAGCCGGTCGCTAATCTTACTCCACTTTGCTAAAAGTAGAACGTCTCATATTACAGTCACGCCCTGCGAGTTTTATCAGGTATAAAACAAAACAAATTGTTCTGCCAGGATTTAACGGTGTTCCATTATACGACACATTCGTATTCTTTTTAAAACAAGTAAATCGTGTAGGACTCAATGAAAGAGCCGCAGCAATCTCATTCAACTTTTTAATGGCTATACCAGCAGCTTGTATTTGCTTATTCACTTTGGTTCCCTACTTGCCTGTTTCCAAACAGTTTACCGCTGAGTTGCTGAGGCTTACGCGAGATATTACACCCAATCAATCTACTTACAGGTTTGTAAAAGATTTCCTTGATGACTTTTTAAACACACCACGAGGTGGACTACTTTCGTTCGGTTTTTTGCTGGTGATATATTATGCATCCAATGCTATGCTGGGTGTCATTCACACGTTTGACAAATCAATCTACCAATACACAAAACGATTCAGATTTTTTAGAAAACGTTGGCGTGCTATAAAACTTACGGTCATAATTTTAGGAGCTGTTATTGGAATGATTCTTATTTTGCTCGGGCAAAGCTTTCTTTTCACCACAATCTTAAAGTGGTTGAACATACATCGCTCAAACATTATTTGGATAAGAATATTACGGTGGATACTCACACTTAGTTTATTTTATTATAGTATAGCACTCATCTATAAATTCGGACCTTCTGTAAAAAAACGTTGGCCCACATTTTCTCCCGGCGCTATTTTAGCAACCGCTCTTACCATTCTTACTACTTATGGATTTTCGTATTGGGTAAATCACTTCGGTAACTTCAATAAAATTTACGGCTCCATTGGTACCGTGCTTATTATTATGCTGCTGATTTATATCAACTCGCTCATCCTGCTTATCGGCTTTGAACTCAACGTGAGTATCACATATCTGAAAGGCGAAGCAGACGAACGCCGGCAAAAAGAGCTTAGCAATTTGATAAACAAAGATGTCATCACTAAACTGAATAAAGAAAATTTGTAAGCATGAAAAAGATATTAGCCCTTATAACAGTATTCGTAGTTGCTACCAATTTATTGGCTCAAAACATCCAGGCAATTGCTATAGGCACAATGCTTCCCATGGCCGATGTTCCGTTGAAATCAACAGATGGAAAAGAGGTAACCATGAAGGATATGGTGCAAAAAAATGGCGTGCTTGTTATGTTTAGTTGCAACACGTGTCCATTCGTGATACGCTACCAGGCGCGGGCATTAGAGGCTATGCAGTATGCGAAGAAAAATGGCTTTGGTGTGATCGTAATCAACTCCAACGAGGCTCAACGCGACGAGGCGGATTCATATACAGCTATGCAGCAATATGCTAAAACACAAAAGTATACTGCCCCTTATGCTCTGGATAAAAACTCTGCCGTTGCCAATGCTTTTGGCGCCACACGCACACCCGAATGTTTCCTGTTCGATGCGAACCAACGCCTCGTTTATCATGGAGCTATCGACGACAACCAGGATGCATTGCAGGCTAAGAGAACGCACCTCACGATAGCGATTGATGAGACGGCTGCTGGTAAAGATGTTGCCATTAAAGAAACACGCTCCGTGGGTTGCACTATAAAAAGAATGGAGTAGAATTTTTTTGTTACAAGCTTTAGATCATCTATCTGACATCGTTGCTACGCTCAGTTCAACAGCACAGTAATGATGTAAGTTTTATCTAAGCGTAATGTTATAAACCCGGAAAGATCACGACTTCATTGGGCTTTAGAAAGGGAGGATGTTTCCTTTGCCCGTCACTTCAATAGCTTCTCAAGTTCCATTACAAACCTTTCCCTTGTTACCTGGAAGCCTAAAAACTGTTTATACTTTTTACTGTTGTTGATGAACAGGGAAACAGGAATCGCTCCTGTCCACTGCGGCTCAATGATTGGACAAAAATAATCTGCATCCGTTTCTTTAAGGAAAACAACTTCCCCTTTGTAGCCATGCTTTTTTACAAAGGCGGGCAGTTTATATTTATAATCTTCAGGAAAATCAAGACTTACCAACACCAGTTTCACTGGCGCATTCTTTACAGCTATGATGCTATCAAACCAGGGGATTTCTCTTATGCATGGTCCACACCATGTAGCCCAAAAGTTTACGATCAATGGCGTTGTGGTAGTGTCCATAATTAAGCGTACATCTTTGGCAGAAACTTTTTTTATAGCCTGAGCTTGTGAAGCAGCAATGCAAAATGCCACGAAAAAAATTATCAAAATAAACCTCATACTACTTTCTTAAATGTATCAACAGAATTATTGCCGACGAACGGAATGCGACGCAACGATGATGCCATGAAAAATAAATGCCGGTTCCAAGAATTTTTACTGTGCAATGTCTTCTTCTTTAAAACCCCAGTCGCTTAACAGCGAGTTCATTTTATCGGCAGCGAGAGATTGTTGGTTGTAGTGACCTGCATTATTTTTTTGCCGGTAAGCTTCATAAATTGTCACTGCGCATGCTACCGAAATATTCAGGCTTTGAATAATGCCAAGTTGCGGAATGATAAAATTTCCATCAGCCAACGCCCTGATGTCTTCACTTACACCACCATGCTCGTTGCCAAAAACAAGGGCAATACTTTCTGTAAAATCAATGTCGTATAAACTTACTGCATCGGATGAAAGGTGCGTTGTTAATATTTTTGAATAATACCTGCGAAGTTCAGCAAAACATTCGTTGGCGTTAGTGAATTGGTGGATAGTGAGCCATTTGCTTGCACTGCTGCTGCTTTTTGCGCCCCACCTTTTATGCGGCGGAATTCGGGTGTTTAAAATATAAATGTCCTGTATGCCAACGGCATCGCAGGTTCGCATAACTGCTGATATGTTGTGCGGATCGAAAACATTCTCTAAAACTACGGTTAGGTTTTGCTGCCTTTTATTAAGAACCGATAAAAGCTTTGCGCTGCGTTCAGGAGTCATGAATAAAAATATTGGCAAAGCTAAGCAATACCATATCCTTCTTTTATCAAATTGAGATCGGGCTGAGCATATTTGTACACTTTAAAATAGATAGTCGTTTTTGTTTGATGAACGCCTTCAATTTTCGATATCTGCGTTACAAATTCTTCAAGGTGCGTATTGTCGCGACACATTACATCCACCTCAAGATCATAATCGCCTGAAGTGCCGGCCAGGAAACTTACTTCGGGCAGACTTGCAATTTTTTTTGCTACCTTTTCATTGAAAGTTGCGGGGCGCACAAAAATGGCAATGTGAGCATAAGCTCCAAACCCAACTTTTGCAGGATCGACCCTGCCGATTATGTTGATTGTTTTTTCTTCTATTAGTTTATTAAGACGTGTTCTGACAGTGCCTATGGAAACTTTTAATTTTTCGGCAATAATTGTGAACGACATTCTGCCGTCTTTTTGTAAAAAAGATAAAATCGCAAAATCCAATTCGTCCAGGTCTACCTTTTCCATACTACAATTTTACACAAAGGAAATAAAAAAAGTGCTGCTTTTCTTGTTGGTAACTAAATAATTTTTAATTTACATCCTTATTTTTAAAAATTTTGCAGCAATGAAATATGAGTCTCTAAAGAATTACATCGGTGGAAAGTTTGTAGATGCTTCTACAACACGTAAAATGCCCGTTATATCTCCTATTGATGGTAAGCACTTATCTGATGTGCCAATGTCGTCAAGCGAAGATTTGAATAATGCCGTGGCAGCTGCTAAGAAAGCGTTTCCGGGTTGGTCAAGAACGCCGATAAAAGAAAGAGTGCAAGTTTTTTTTCGTTATAAATATTTACTTGAAAAGCATTTGCAGGAGTTAGCTGAATTGTGTTCTGAAGAGAATGGAAAAACAATAAGTGAATCTATTGCTGAAATTGAGAAGTGTATTGAGCTTACTGAATTTGCAACGTCGCTGCCACAACTTGTTACAGGTGAATTGCTGGAAGTGAGCAGAGGCGTTGAGTGTCGTACAGAACATGTGCCGCTGGGAGTTGTTGCTTCGATAGTTCCTTTCAACTTTCCAAGCATGGTTCCTAACTGGACATTGCCAAATGCCATTGCTTTAGGGAATTGCATGATTATAAAACCTTCAGAAAAAGTTCCTTTGAGCTGCGGTCGTTTAGCTGAGTTATTGAAAGAAGCTGGTTTACCCGATGGTGTATTTAATATAGTTCATGGTGATGTTGAAATTGTGGAAGCTATTTGCGATCATCCGCAAATTGAAGCGGTTTCTTTTGTTGGTTCAACAAAAGTTGCAAAGATTGTTTACCAGAGAGCTACCGGTAATTATAAAAGATGCCTGGCTTTAGGCGGTGCAAAAAATCACCTGATGGTGCTGCCGGATGCTATTCCTCAAATGACTGCACAAAATGTTGCTGCAAGTATGAGTGGCTGTGCTGGTCAGCGTTGTATGGCTGCATCGGCTATGGTGGGTGTTGGTAATGTTGATCATATCATTGATAAGATCTGCGATGAAGCTCGTAAGATCATCCCTGGTCAAAACCTCGGTGCTGTTATAAGCAAGGAAAGTAAAGAACGTATAGAACGTTATATAACTGAAGCAGAAGAGCAAGGGGCTAATATATTAGTTGATGGAAGAAATGCTGTAGTGAATGGCAAAGAAAAAGGCGTGTATGTTGGACCAACAGTAATTGATAATGTGACGCCTGACATGGCAGTTGCTACTGAAGAAATTTTTGGACCAGTTATAAGCATCATCCGCACAAAAACTGTTGACGAAGCTATAGCCATTGAGAATGCAAATCCTTATGGCAACGCGGCTTCTGTTTTCACTCAGAGTGGTGGCATTGCCCGTTATGTTATCGACAGGTCGAGCGCCGGTATGATCGGCGTGAACGTTGGTGTTCCCGTTCCCCGTGAGCCTTTTAGCTTTGGCGGATGGAACGAAAGCAAGTTTGGCGTGGGCGATATCACTGGTAAAAGTTCTATAGAGTTTTGGACTAAGTTGAAGAAAAGCACAGTGAAGTGGAATGCTGAGGCTGGAGTGAATTGGATGAGTTAAGAAGAATGTAGAATTCTGAATTATTAGTTATGAATGTTAGATTTTGTAACAAACATTTGTTCATTATTCGACATCGTTGTGTCACTCACTTGTACTGATAGTTCTTTAATCAACCATTTCAGCTTTTATATAAAATGGCAAAAGCAACAAGGCCGAAATCAAATACAAGTCATGCTGAAGAAATAATCAGCAGAATACATTTCGCAAGAGATCAAAAGGTCATGCTGGATTATGATTTGGCAGAGTTGTATGAGGTTCCGACAAAAGCTTTAAACCAGGCGGTCAAAAGAAATAAAATTCGGTTTCCTGAAGATTTCATGTTTCGTCTTTCTGCTGAAGAATGGAATTTTATCCGGTCACAAATTGTGACCTCATCGAAGCAATTAATTGATTTTCAGTCTAATGGAGCTATGCGGTCACAATTTGTGACCGCATCTAAACAATCGGCTGAAACCATACGGTCGCAAAATGCGACCGCATCACAAGCACAAAGAAATGTCACAACGCTCCTTATGCCTTTACAGAACATGGAGTAACCATGCTGGCAAGTGTTTTAAAAAGTGAACGTGCTGTACAAATGAGCATTGCGGTTGTAAGAGCCTTTATTGAATTGAAAAGAACAGTGATTGAGTTTAAAGAGCTTTCCAAACAGATAAATCAACTGAAGGAAAAACTTGGCGAACATGATGCCCAATTGAACGGCATTTATGAGGCAATAGAAAACATGATGGATGACAAGGTTGAGAAAGAAACCTGGGAAAACAGGAAGCGAATTGGTTTTAAAAGCGATGATTAAAGAACCAAAAGATGAAGTGATTGCGACGCAACAATGATGCTATAAAAAACTGAAGCTGGTACCATAAAAAAATTAAAAATATTATGAGCACATTAGAAAAAGTTCTTCCTGCTACGAGTGAATCGGAGGAGATCGTGCAGGAAAATTATAACTATACTTTGTTTTCGTGGAGCAAGCAAAAAGGGATAAACCCAATTGCAGTGAAGTATGGCGAAGGCGTGTATTTATACGACTATGATGGCAAGCGCTACATCGATTTTTCATCCGGATTGATGAATGTAAATATTGGTCATGGCGACCAGCGTGTAACGCAGGCTGTGGTGAAGCAAATGCAGGAAGTGGCTTACGTTACGCCATCGTGTGTAACTAAGGTGCGTGGCGAATTGGGAAAGAAGTTAGCGGAAATTTGCCCCGGCGATTTGAACAAAGCGTTTTTCACTTTGTGCGGCGCTACCTCTATAGAAAACGGGATCAAACTTGCACGTTTATACACGGGCAGGCATAAAATACTGAGCCGCTATCAATCGTATCATGGCTCATCAAATGGTGCTATGACGGCGAGTGGTGATCCACGCAAGTTGCCCGTAGATTCTCAACAGGCTCCCAACTTTGTTCACTTCGACTTGCCCTATGAATATCGCTGGGATTATGGTAAAGAAAATTTGCTGAAGGAATCTGTTGCATCGCTTGAAAGAGTGATTGCTTATGAAGGTCCTGGAAATATTGCAGGTATTATATTAGAAGGGCAATCGGGTTCTTCGGGTTGTTATTTATATCCTGAAGGTTACCTGCAGGCGGTTCGCAGTTTGTGCGATAAACATAACATCATGCTGATAATGGATGAGGTGATGAGTGGCTTTGGCCGCACAGGCAAATGGTTTGGTTTTGAGCATCACAACATTGTTCCTGATATGATTGCTATGGCTAAGGGTTTGACATGCGGCTATCTTCCTTTCGGCTGCCTTATGGTAAGTGATAAGATTGCTAAAAAGTATGATGATGATGTATTGGCGTTGGGTCTTACCTACTCTGCTCACCCGGTGTCGTGTGCTGCAGCATTGGAAGTGATCAAGATTTATGAAGAAGATAATCTTATAGAAAATGCAGTGGCAATGGGCAAATATCTGGATAAGCGCATGGAAGAGATGAAGGCGAAGCATCCCTCCATCGGCGATTGGCGCAATACGGGTTTACTTGGTTGCATAGAGTTAGTGAAGAACCGCACAACGAAAGAACCCATGGCTCCTTTCAATGCGAAGCCCGATGAAATGGTAGTGATGAATAAAGTTGCAGCTAAAATAAAGGAGCTTGGCATGTACACATTTGTACGCTGGGGTTTTATATTTATTGCGCCGCCGCTGTGTGTTACCAAAGAGCAAATTGATGAAGGCTTGGCTATAATAAGTGAGGCGATAAAGATTGCCGATGCCGCAGTAATGTAGAATTACTATGAACCAAACATTGGTATTACATAGCGCCATCGTTGCGTCGCACTCTTGTACTTTTTGATGCTTTGCTCAACAGAAATATTCAATCGCCTGATATTATAGATGCCGGAAAATATTGAAATAAAAACCTCCACCCTCTACAGCGAAGACCTCGCTCCCGTTCCTGAACATAAACGAACATGGGGTACCTGGAACTACGCTGCACTGTGGATTAGTATGAGTTTATGTATACCAACATACATGCTTGCCAGCTCCTTGATTGGTGGCGGCATGAATTGGTGGCAGGCAATACTTACTATCTTTCTAGGCAACACAGTTGTTCTAATTCCAATGATTTTAAACGGACATGCAGGAGCTAAATACGGAATTCCATTTCCGGTTTTTGCACGTGCAAGCTTCGGAACAAAGGGCGCAAACATACCTGCTATACTTCGCGCAATCGTTGCCTGTGGCTGGTTCGGCATACAAACATGGATCGGCGGCTTTGCCATGTATCAAATGTTCAGATTATGGTTTCCCTCTTTACAATCCCTACCCCAAATTTTTCCGGCATCGTTCGGATTAGAAACCGGACCTGCAATTTGTTTCTTTTTATTTTGGTTGCTCAACATGTGGGTTGTTTACCTTGGTGTTGAAAGCATAAGAAAGCTTCTTGTGTTTAAGGCTTTCTTTTTACCTGTTGCTGCATTGGCTTTATTATTCTGGGCTATATCTGCCGCACATGGTATAGGACCAATTCTTGAACAAAAATCTAAGTTTACAACGAGCACACAGTTCTGGGATTATTTCTTTCCGGCGCTTACTGGTATGGTTGGTTTTTGGGCAACGCTTTCTTTAAACATTCCCGACTTTACACGTTATGCAAAAAGTCAGAAAGCGCAGATAAACGGACAGATCATCGGTCTTCCTCCTTCTATGACATTGTTCGCTTTTATTGGAGTCGTTGTTACATCCGCCACTGCAATTATTTATGGCAACACCATTTGGGATCCCCTTGTTCTTGCAGGAAAATTCGACAGTAAATTATTTGTAAGCATTGCTATGATTGCCGTTGCTATCTCTACATTGGCAACAAACATTGCGGCAAACATTGTAAGTCCGGCAAACGACTTTGCAAACCTTGCACCGTCAAAAATAAATTTCAGAACAGGTGGATTAATTACAGGTGTCATCGGCATTCTTATTTTTCCATGGAAGCTCATTGCTGATCCTAATGGCTACATTTTTACATGGCTTATTGCTTACTCAAGTTTGCTCGGACCTGTTGGCGGAATTATGATTGCCGATTACTATTTCATTCGCAAACAAAAGCTCGCTGTAAACGATTTGTATAGTGTAAAAGGAAGGTATACTTTCAGCAATGGTTTCAATAACAAAGCCGTGCTTGCTTTGTTGCTTGGTATTATTCCAAACATTCCCGGCTTTCTTACAACGATCAAAGTAATTCCGCAGGATGCTGTGCCACAGTGGCTTTCGCACCTGTATCATTATGCATGGTTTGTTGGATTTTTGGTTTCAGGGATCACATATATACTTATGATGCAGTCTTATAAAACTGTTTCAAGTGAAGAGGTGTCTGCATCAGTTGTGTTGGATCAAAATGTAATTGTTTAGGAATATTATGAGCCAGGGTTTAGTGCTACTATTAGGCAGCCGTTGCGTCGCACTCTTGTACAATTAGTTCTATATTGAGCAGAAAGGTGAATTGAAAGTTTACATTGTTTTATAATTGAGTTTAAATTAAATAAAAAGATTGCTTCGTCGTTCCTCCTCGCAATGTCGATTATAGAAATGAATGATGAAGTGATTGCGACGCAACAATGATGCTATGAAATATTGAAGCTGGTATCATAAAAAATATCAGAACAAAAATAAAAGTCACACATGACGACGCTAATTAAGAACGGAAGAATTGTAACTGCTACCGATGATTACGTAGCTGATATTTTGATTGAAGGCAAGCAGATAAAAGCTATTGGCAAAGACATGGCTGTGCAGGCGGATGAAGTGATTGATGCAAGCGGCATGCTTGTAATGCCCGGTGGCATTGACCCGCATGTGCATTTGGATATGCCGTTTATGGGAACGTCTTCGAGCGACAGTTATGAGACGGGAACGAGGGCTGCACTGCATGGTGGCACAACAACTGTCATTGATTTTATTCTGCAAAAGCAAGGCAATTCATTGCGCTCTGCATTGGATGAATGGAATGGAAGAGCCAATGGAAACGCAGTTGGTGATTATAGTTTTCATATGGCGGTTACCGACTTTAATGAAAATACAAAACCTGAAGTGAAGCAAATGATTGATGAAGGAATAACATCCTTCAAAACATTTATGGCTTACAAAGGTGCGCTGATGATTGACGACAGACAGATGATCGGATTGATGGAAGAAGTGAAGAACCAGGGCGGATTGATAACTGTTCATGCAACAAATGGTGACATGATTGATTACCTGATTCAAAAGCATAGAGAAGAAGGAAAGCTGTCGCCGTTGTATCATTATTTATCGCAGCCTGAAGTGACCGAAGCAGAAGCATCGGAGCGTTTTGTTGATATGGCAAATTATACAGGGTGTCCCGGTTATATTGTTCACTTAACTTGTGAAGGGGCGTTGAATGCTGTAAGAAATGCAACAAGAAGAAATCAAAAAATTTTTGTTGAAACCTGCATTCAATATTTGGTTTTAGATGCATCGCTTTATGAAAAAGATTTTGACGGGGCCAAGTGGGTGATGAGTCCGCCGCTTCGTGAGAAGAAAGATCAGGCAACACTTTGGGCTGGAATTAACCAGGGGCTTGTACAGGTTGTAGCAACTGACCATTGCCCTTTTAAATGGGAACAAAAGAAGATGGGTGAGAAAGATTTTTCAAAAATACCCAATGGTCATCCGGCTATTGAACATAGAATGGAACTGCTTTTTAGTGAAGGCGTAAGCAAAGGAAAAATTACTTTGAACAAATATGTAGAAGTTGCAAGTACCAATGCTGCAAAGATTTTTGGCATGTTCCCGAAGAAAGGAACAATTGCAATTGGAAGTGATGCAGATATTGTAATTTTTGATCCGAATGAAAAACATACCGTCTCCGCAAAAACACATCACATGAATGTTGACTACAGCGGTTATGAAGGATGGGAACTTTCGGGTAAAGTGAAGAAGGTTTTATTGAGAGGTAAAGTTGCAATTGATAATAATGAATGTAAGGTGAGCAAAGGTTATGGACAGTTTGTGAAGAGAAATAAGGTGAAGCAGATTATTTAGAATTCAAAACATTCAAAATTCATAATTCAAAATTCACACACGTGCCAAGAATAATTAAGTCAGGATTGATACAAATGAGCCTACCAAAAACTGAAGGCGAAGGAACGATTGAAGAAATTGTAGAAGCGATGTATCAAAAGCATATCCCGTTGATTGAAGATGCAGGCAAGCAAGGTGTGCAGATACTTTGTTTGCAGGAGATTTTTAACACCCCTTACTTCTGTCCGGGACAAGATAAGAAATGGTACGCATCGGCTGAAACTGTTCCTGGGCCTACAACAGAGCGTTTGGCAGAGTATGCAAAGAAATACCAGATGGTCATTGTGGTTCCTATATATGAGAAGGAACAAGCGGGTTTTTTGTACAACACCGCTGCGGTGATAGATGCTGATGGAACATATCTTGGCAAGTATAGAAAGAACCATATTCCGCATACCGGCGGATTTTGGGAGAAGTTTTTTTTCAAGCCCGGCAACCTTGGTTACCCTGTTTTTCAAACGAAGTATGCAAAGGTTGGCGTGTATATTTGTTACGACCGTCACTTCCCCGATGGCGCACGGGTGCTGGGTTTGAACGGTGCTGAGATAGTTTATAATCCGTCGGCAACAACGGTTGGTCAGTCGCAATATTTGTGGAAGCTTGAACAGCCGGCGCATGCCGTTGCAAATGGTTATTTCATGGGGTGCATCAATCGTGTGGGCACTGAAAAGCCATGGAACCTCGGCAAGTTTTATGGCACGAGTTATTTCGTTAATCCACATGGACAAATCTTTGCGCAGGCATCGGAAAACAATGATGAATTATTAGTAGCCGAATTCGATTTGGACATGATAGACGAAGTGCGCAACACATGGCAGTTCTTCAGGGACAGAAGACCGGAGACGTATGAGAAGCTTGTTGAGTTGTAAATAATTTTTATGTACTTGGCTGTAGTGATATTATTAAGCATTGTTGTGTCACTCACTTGTACAGATGGATTCAATATTGAGCAATTCAGAATTATGAATTAGGAGTTCTGAATGAAACAAAAATCAAGGATACATTTCATAATTCTAAACTCTTAATTTAAAAGAAGATGTCAATAAAAAGTAACCGTTTAAACACCGAACAATACGAAGCAAACTTCAGTGACATTCATCCTCCGTTTGAAACAAAGGATGCAGCATTGGTAGAAGCAAACCGATGTTTGTTTTGTTATGATGCTCCGTGCATGAAGTCGTGCCCTACGAGTATTAATGTTCCTAAGTTCATCAAGCAAATCGCAACTGATAATATCAAAGGATCGGCGCATACTATTTTTTCTTCCAACATATTCGGTGCTGGCTGCGGCAGAGTTTGCCCGGTAGAAAAATTGTGCGAAGGTGCTTGCGTTTACAATCTGATGGATGAAGAAGCAATCCCTATTGCAAAGTTGCAGCGGTACTCTACAGAAAGAGCCATAAAAGAAAAGTGGCCATTGTTTACGCGCAAAACTTCTAATGGTAAAAAGGTTGCCATCATTGGTGCCGGACCTGCAGGACTTTCTTGCGCACATGTATTAAGCCGCGAAGGTGTAGATGTAACCATATATGAAAAAGAAGAGCGTGGCGGTGGACTGATGACATACGGAATTGCTGCTTATAAAGTGACACCTGAGTTTTGTAAAGATGAAGTGGATTATATTCTTTCATTGGGAGGCATAACCGTGAAGTATGAACGCGAACTTGGAAAGAATGTCAAGCTTGAAGAACTGCAGAAAAAATATGACGCGGTTTATTTAGGAATGGGTGTTGGACTTACCCGTCCATTGTCTATTGAAGGTGAACAACTGGAAGGTGTAGTTGATGCTATTGATTTCATTTATCAAATACGTGATGAGGACTTTAAAAAAGTTCCGGTTGGTGATAAGGTAGCAGTAATAGGAATGGGTATGACAGCTATTGATGCAGCAACCCAGGCAAAACGGTTAGGTGCAAGTGAGGTAACGCTTCTCTACAGAAGAACACAAGCAGAGATGCCATGCACACAAAAAGAAATGGACATCGCTTTGTTGGACGGTTGCCAAATAGAATGGCTTGCTGCACCAAAACAAGTTTTGGGCAATGGTAAAGTAACTGGACTTGTCTGCAGCAAAATGGAACTTGGAAAGCCAGATGCGTCAGGTAGAAGATCGCCTGTTGAGACCAGCGAAACATTTACATTGGATGTTGATATGGTAATCAAAGCAACAGGACAAGCTCCTTTTGTGCAACTCGTAAGGAACTATGGATTTGAGAATAACAATGGTAAAGTTGTAATAAACAATAAAAGTAAGACCAGCATCCAGGGCGTGTTTGCCGGAGGTGATTGCGTGAATGGTGGTAAAGAGGTAGTAGATGCCGTGCAGGCAGGCAAAGATGGAGCAAAAGAAATTTTAGAATATATCGGTATTTGGAAAGCTGAGGTAGAACCGGCTTATACCGATAGTACTGTGGCGGCTCATTGACTTGGATTTCATAGGGTAGAACTGAACCTAAGAAGTTGGGAACAGACGAATAAAGACCCATAGTACAAGTGAGTGACACAACGATGATGCAATGAAAAACTAAAGCTGGTAACAAAATAAAAACATACAATTCAAACTTATAATTAAAGCATATGGCTTCCTTACATACCAATTTTCTCGGCATAAAATCTCCTAACCCTTTTTGGCTTGCGAGTGCGCCGCCAACGGATAAAAAGATAAACGTGAT
>JADMIO011460604.1_pt1 | contig 65690 bp, 63 predicted proteins | sample 8958161 | NCBI WGS metagenome assembly JADMIO01 (sample SAMN16585339, study PRJNA669376) | soil metagenome | isolation source: Crop rotation soil | place: USA: Cullars Rotation, Alabama | collected 2011
GCCGCGACTTCAAGTCACGTGAATTCCAAGCTTCGGATCCCACTGTGCTGGAAAGACTATTTCGGCGTCCGCGGCGATGAGGCCAGCGTGGGTCGCGCGGCCTACACGGGCAAAGCCGGCATCAACACCGAGCTGGGTTTGCGCGGCGCCTATATGTTCGACTCGCACAACTCCATCTTCCTCGACGTCGGCGTGACGCGCCTGGCCAAGGAGATCAAGAACAGCCCGCTGGTCGACCGCTCGACCGAGAACCGGGTGTTCATGGGGTATCTGTACCGCTTCTGATGAATCGCATTCTCCTGGTCGAGGATCATGAGCGGCTGGCGCAGTTGATCGCCAAGGGGCTGGCGAATGCCGGCATCGCCGTCGACTCCGTCGACCGGGCGAGTTCTGCCTGGGTGGCCCTCCAGCAGATCCCCTATCGCGCCCTCGTGCTCGACCGGGGCCTGCCGGGCGGAGATGGCCTGGAGCTGTTGAAGCGGCTGCGCGAAGCAGGGCTGGGCACGCCTTGCCTGGTGCTGACTGCACGCGACGCGCTGCATGATCGCGTCGAGGGGCTGGAAGCCGGTGCCGACGACTACCTGGCCAAGCCTTTTGCGATGGACGAGATGGTGGCGCGCGTGCGCGCCCTGCTGCGCCGGCCCGCGCAGAGCCGCACGCTTGCGCCACGGCTTGGCGACCTGCAGCTGCGCCCGGATGCCGGCACGGCCGGCTGCGGCGAAGAGAGCGTCACGCTGGCAGCGGCCGAGATGCAGATCATGTTGTTGCTGGTGGAGAAGGCGGGCGACACCGTCCGGCGCGGCGCGCTGGAGGCCGCCGGTTGGGGCCTGGACGAGGCCGTGACGCCCAACGCCTTGGACGTGGCGCTGCACCGCCTGCGCCGCAAGCTGCTGGCCATCGGGTCGCGGCAGCGCATCGTCAACGTGAGGAACCTGGGATATGCCCTTCGTGAAGTCAGCGTGGACGAATAGCCTCAGCTTCAAGGTCATCCTCGCCTACATCGCGGGTGTGGGCTTGAGCGTGCTGATCATCGTGCTGGCCGTCAAAGGTCTGCTGATCTTCAGGAGCCCCATCCTGCTGGAGGAAGACGTCAACGAGAACGCCGAAGGGTTGGGGAAGCACATGCGGTTCGACGCGTCAGGGACGCCCGTCGGCTTTGACGACAAGCATTCCTGGGTCTTCGAGACCATGAAGGAGGAGGTCGCGTATCGCGTCCTCGACAACTCGGGGCGAGTCGTCCTGCAGTCGCAGGCGGGCGATGCGTTTTGGCCGTCGAGCAGCAGCCAGGTGGGGCCGCCAAAGCCTGGACGCATTGATTTCGCCCGGGCAGGCACCCCGTTCCAAGGCGCCACCGCAGTCATCGAACATGGCGGCCGACAATGGTTTTTTCAGATGGCCAACAGCGCAAGGCTGGCCGAGTTGATCAGGCTTGAGTTCGCGCTGCCCTTCATGGGCATAGGCATCGGCCTGTTCAGCGCAGTGCTGTTGTTCGTGTTCGGCATCTGCGCTTTTGTGACGATGCGTCATGTGCAGAAACCGCTGCAGGCGCTGTCGGCGGCTGCCGCTGCCATCTCGCCGCGCTCGCTGCATGCACGTCTGATCAGCGATGGCGTGCCGACGGAGATCGCACCGCTGGTGGAAAGCTTCAACCGCGTGCTGGAGCGGGTCGAACACGGGTATCGGGTGCAGCAGGACTTCCTGGCCACCGCGGCCCACGAGCTGAAAACGCCGCTGGCCCTGATCCGCGCGCAGATCGAGCTGATGAACCCCGGCGGTGAACACGATGCGCTGCTGCGCGACGTGGCCCACATGACGCGACAGGTGCAGCAACTGCTGCTTCTGGCCGAGGCCAGCGAAGCGCACAACTACGACTTCGCGCCGACCAACGTGCTGGACGTTGCGCGCGAGGCGGCCGACTATCTGGACCGCATGGCCCAGGCCACTCAGGTGCGCATCGAGGTGGCGGGCCGGGCCGGCGCCACCGAATGGAGCGCCGACCGGGGTGCGCTCTTCACGCTGCTGAAGAACCTGCTGGAGAACGCCGTCCAGCACACACCCGCCGGCACGGCCGTCATCGTCGAGGTCGATGGGGGCACGCTGTCGGTGCGCGACTTCGGCCCCGGCGTGACGCCGGATCAACGGCCCAGGCTGTTCGAACGGTTCTGGCGCGGCGCCCATCGCCGCGATCATGGGGCCGGGCTGGGGCTGGCGATCTGCCAGGAGATCGCCCAGGCACATGGCTGGACCTTGGCCGCCCAGCACGGTGACCCAGGCCTGCGCCTCGTGGTGTCGAGATCGCTGGTGGCATCGGGATGACTACCGCCTCGCCCCGTCGTGGGCAGCAATCGCGCTGACGCCAGCACCCGTCACCCCGGTCACACCGGCCGCGGATTTGACGGGCGCCGCGGCGGTGTCGGTGGCTCCCCGCAGGAAATAGGCCAAGTGGGGCATCCGCCCCCCAAAGGTGACCAGGCCGAGCAGACCGTACGGCAACGCACCGACTTGTCCGGAGCCCTCGATGATGCTTCGGCCATCAACGCTGCAGGTGCTCTCCATGAACGCGCAATGCCACCCCTCCGACATCACGGGCCCGCCCCGGGGCACGGCCATCGTCTGCGGCTCGCCGAATTCCTTCTCTGACGCTCACATCTCATGGCAAGGCACGGCCGACGATTCAGGATCGGACTCCGCCGAACTTGCTGCCGCGCTGTGGCGGCAAGCCGTTCACGATCTGCGCGGCAAGCTCGGCGTGGTCATGAGCGCCACCGCCATGCTGCACAAGGCCCGCAGTGACACGCGCCGTTCCGAGTTGATGGCCGTGCTGGACCGCAACGTTGCCGGCCTGCGGGAGCTGCTCAACGGCGTGGCCGACCTGGCCCGCCTCGATGCGAAGCAGGAATGCCCCGTCATTCGCGACGTGGATATCGTCATGGCACTTGCCCAGACGTGCAGCAGCCTGCAGGTCATCGCAAGTTCGCGCGGGCTCCAGCTCGGATTCACGGGTCCCGCGAGCCTGGTCGCCGAGAGCGACCCGCTGATGCTGGCTCGCATTGCGCAGAACCTCTTGCTCAACGCCCTCCAGTACACGAGCGCCGGCGGCGTGATGCTGACGTGCGGCCCCTGCGACGCGGCGGAGGCCGGCCATTGGTACTTCGATGTCGGCGACACGGGCAGCGACCGGGTTGCCGCCCCTCGAACATCCGGCATGCCCACCGCGGCAGGCGCGACTTCGGGCGAAGGCATAGGCCTGTCCATCGTCAGGCGGCTCTGCAGCCTGCTGGGCGGCACGATGGACATCGAGCGCGCAAGCGGCAACCGCAGGACCACCCGGATCACGCTGCCCAGGCGCTATGCCGGTGTGCCGGGCGTGCTGACGATTCCCGCACTGGGCCGCGGACGCAGCGCGGCGACAGGCGCGTGGGCTCCCGGGGCAGTGCAAAGGGATGGGCAGGATTCGTCGCCGCCCGTCGGCACCGCCAGCCCGTTGATGCATTCCTAGCAGCGCGATGCAACCGTCAGGCCGACACGACACCAAGGGCTGGACAGCAGCCGAAACGGTCAACTGGCGAGGTCGCGTGCTGTTGATCAGGGCCATCACGCCAGACGACAAAGTCCGGCATGCCGCTTTTTTTGCACGCCTGGCGCCCGAGGATTTGCGCCTGCGGTTCTTCAGCCCACGCCGCGAAGTTCCCCAGGCCGAAATGCTGCGCCTCGTGCACCCGGACGAGAGCACCGAAGTGGCTTTCATCGGCCTGGTGGCCGGCACGAACGGCATGCCGGATGAAGTAGCCTCGACGCGGGCAATTTCGGATGCCGCCAACGTGGAGGCCGAGTTCGGCATCGTCGTGCGCTCAGACCTCAAGCGCCAAGGCCTGGGGCGCCTGCTGCTCACGCATCTGATCGCCGCCGTCAGGCGCCGCGGCACGCAGCGCATCGCCTGCGAGGTGCTGCACGAGAACGCGCCGATGCGCGCATTGGCCAGCCGGCTGGGCTTTCAGGTCGAGCCGCCAACGACGCGGGGCGGATCAATGCGTTATGTGCTTGCCCTGCGGCCTGCCATCCCGGTGGCCGCGCTCCTGGCCCCCTGACTGGGTCCCGTCCGCGCGCCACCATGCCCGCTCCGGCCTCGCGGGCAGATCAGGATGCCGTGGCCACCACCGGCCGCGGCTGTGCCGCACGAACGCCCAGCACCGCCAATGCCGCCACCAGGCAGGCCCCGCCCGCCACGAAGAGGGCCGGCGAATAGGACAACAGCACCGAGCGCGAGAAGCCAGCGCCGAAGGCGGCCGCCGCCGCGCCGAGCTGGTGGGAGGCGAACACCCAGCCGAACACCAGGCCCGCGCGGGCCGGGCCGAAGACTTGCGCCGCGAGCTTGACGGTGGGCGGCACAGTGGCGATCCAGTCCAGGCCGTAGAAGATGGCGAAGGTGGACAGGCCCGCGAGCGTGAAGTCGGAGTACGGCAGCCAGAACAGCGACAGGCCGCGCAGGCCGTAGTACCAGAACAGCAGCTTGCGGTTGTCGAAGCGGTCGGACAGGTAGCCCGACAGCGTGGTGCCGATGAGGTCGAACACGCCCATCATGGCCAGCACCGACGCCGCCGGCACGGGGCCCAGGCCGCGGTCGCTGCACAGCGAGATGAAGTGGGTCTGCACCAGGCCGTTGGTGCTGAGACCGCAGATGAAGAAGCTGCCGGCCAGCACCCAGAAGGCCGGCACGCGCGAAGCGGCGGCCAGCGTCTCGAAAGGCAGCTTCCAGGTGGGCTTGGGCGCGTTGTTGGCGGCCGCTTCACCTTCGGTCGCGCCATAGGCCTGCAGGCCCATGTCGCTCGGCGAGTTGCGCACGAACAGCAGCACCAGCACGGCCAGCACAGCGGTTGCGGCGACGACCGGGAACAGAGCGGCGCGCCAGCCGTGGTTCTCGATGAGCCAGGTGGCCAGCGGCAGGAAGACGAGCTGGCCCGTGGCGCTGCTGCCCGCCAGCAGCCCCATCACCAGCCCCTTGCGCTGCACGAACCAGCGGTTCACGACGGTGGCGCCCAGCACCATGGCCGTCATGCCGGTGCCAAAGCCCAGCACCACGCCCCACAGCACGAAGGCCTGCGTCAGGTTGTGCATGAAGGCACCCAGGAACAGCGTGCTGCCGATGATGAGCGCCGCAAGGGCCACGACGTTGCGCACGCCATAGCGCATCAACACCACCGCCGCGAATGGGCCCAGCAGGCCGAAGAGGGCGAAGCGCGTTGCGAACACCGAGGACAGCTCGGCCGTGCTCCAGCCGAACTCCTTGGTGAGCGGCTGCAGCAACGCACCGGGCAGGCCCAGCGCGGCAGAGGTGATGAGCATGGCCAGGAAGGTCAGCGCGGCGACGATCCAGGCGTAGTGGATGCCGCGGCTTTGCAGCGAACGGGCAAGGCGGGAAGCGAGCATCAGTTCACCTTTTGATTGCGAGTGATTTCATTAAAACAATGATATCAACCATAATCAAAACTACACAACACCTTCCCTTCAATTCCCCACTGCTCATTCGGGCGTCCGTGACGTGTTCCGGGCCGAGCGCTGGGCCGCTCCCGAGCCGGCCCGCCTGGCGATGTGCTTGCGGCTCAATGCCGCAAGCATCGCCGTCCCCTAGGGGGACCGACCAGGTCGCGCGCGTTCAGCGCCGCAGAACTGGGCGAGGGGCAGTCAGGCCCTTATGAAAGTGACCAAGGAACAGTCCGAGCTGAACCGGCTGGCGCTGCTGGATGCAGCGGCCAAGCTGTTCAAGCAGCACGGCATCGACGGCGTGGGCGTGGCCGACATCTGCAAGGCTGCGGGCCTCACGCATGGCGCGCTGTACAAGCATTTCGCCGACAAGCAGGACCTGGCGGCGCAAGCCTTCACGCATGGCTTTCGCAAGGGCTTCGACAAGACGACCCGGCCCACGAACGGCTCGGCGCCGACGCTCGCCACCTACCTGGACTCGTATCTCAGCCGCCGCGTGCGCGACGACGACGCGTCCGGCTGCCCGGTCGTGATCGCCTCATGCGACACCGGTCGTCAGAGCGAGGCAGTGAGCCAGAGCTATACGGCCGGCTTCAAGGAGTTGCGCGACGGCCTGCAGGCCGTGCTGGGCGGCGATGAAGGCCGGGCCACACTGGCCGTGGCCGCCCTCATCGGTGCGATGGCCATTTCGCGCGGCGTCGTGAAGGCCGACCCGGCGCTCGCAAACGACGTGCTGAAGCTGGTGCGCGAAGGGATCGAAGACCTCGCTAGCCCGCCGCGCTGATCGCCATCAGCGCCTCACGCAACCGCGGAGCGGCAAAGTCGAGAAAGCGGCGCATCTTCAGCGGCATCTGCCCGCGCGATGCATGGATGACGTGCACGGGCACGGCCTCGGGCTCGTGCGCCTCCAGCACGATCTGCAACTCGCCGCGCTGGACGGCGTCCACCGCCTGGTAGTGCATCAGCCGCGCCAGGCCCACGCCCAGCACCGCCGCCCGGGCCGCGGCCTCAGGCGTCGTCAAGGTCAGCCGCGGCGCGATGTCTACATGGACGTCGACGCCCGAGCGCGGATGGCGAAAACGCCAGGACGTCGACGACAGCGGGGCCTCCACCGCCACGCAGGGCAGCCGCGCCAGATCGCCCGGTGCCTTGGGCTCTCCTAGGCCTGCCAGCAGCCCCGGGCTGGCGCAAACGACCGTGCGCATGTCGCCCACCTTGGTGGCCACCATGGAACTGTCCGGCAACCGGCCTATGCGCACCGCCATGTCCACGTGGTCTTCGACAAGGTCCACGTTGCGGTCCAGCAGCAGCAGCCGCACGCTGATGTCTGGGAAGGCCGCGAGGAAGTCCGCCACCACGGGCAGCACGTGCAGGCGGCCAAACATCGTGGGCGCCGTCACCACAAGCTCGCCCTTGGGGCTTGTGAACTCGCCCGCCGCCTCGCGCTCCGCCTCCTCCACCTGCTCCAGGATGCGGCGCGCCGCCGCCACGTAGGCCACGCCAGCATCGGTCAGCGTGAGCTTGCGGGTCGTGCGTATCAGCAGCCGCGTGCCCAGCAGCGCTTCGAGGTCGGAGATCTTGCGGCTCAACGTCGCCAGCGGCACATGCAGCGCCCGGCCGGCCGCCGACAGGCTGCCCTTCTCGGTGACGGCCACCAGCAGCGACATGGCTTCGAAGCGATCCATCTCAGCCTTCCATTTTTCGGTAAATAGATTCTCCCGTCGGCTGGATTATCAATTTCCATGGAAGAGCACAACATGCGGGCCATCCCACCCAAACCGCGGAGCCCCTCATGTCCTATGGATTCCTCGACATCGCCGTCACCCCCAGCGTGCGCGCCGTGCAGGCGCAGATGGGCGCCGACCGCGCCTGGAGCGACTTCAAGGGTCACCGCGAGTTCGACCGCTTCACCGAGAACGAGGCCGCCTTCATCGCCGAGCGCGACAGCTTCTACATGGCCACGGTCTCAGAGACCGGCTGGCCCTATGTGCAGCACCGCGGCGGGCCTAAGGGCTTCCTGAAGCTGGTGGACGAGCGCACGCTGGCCTTTGCCGACTACCGCGGCAACCGGCAGTACCTCAGCGCAGGCAACCTGGCGGCCGACGGCCGGGCCAACCTGTTCCTGATGGACTACGCGCACCGCGCTCGGCTCAAGATGTTCGTGCGCGTCGAAACGCTGGCGCTGGACGCCGATCCGGCGCTGACGGAACTCGTCACGGTGCCGGGTTATGCGGCCAAGCTGGAGCGCGTCTTCAAGCTGCACCTGGAGGCCTTCGACTGGAACTGCCCGCAGCACATCACGCGGCGCTTCACCGAGCAGGAGATCGACGAAGCCGTGAGTCCGCTGCGCGACCGGCTGGCCGAACTGGAGGCCGAGAACGCGGCCCTGCGCTCCCGGCTGGCCTGATCAGCGCGCCGCCAGCAGGTGGCGCTGGAAGAAGGCCACCGTGGGTTTGACCCACTGCGGCGTCACGGCCGCGCGGTCAAAGCCTTGGGGGTCGCAGATCAGCTCGCACTCCAGCCTGCCCAGCGCGCCGGGCGGCGGAGGCGGCGCCAGCAGCGCGCCATGGCCTGCGGTGGGCAGCTCGGCGACGCGCTCGCAGCCGCTGCAGGCGGCGAGGATCACGTCGCTGTGAAAGCGCGCCGGTAGCCAGCGGTCCTGGCCCACGGTGATGAAGCCCAGCGCCACGCGCGGGTGGGCGAGGCTGGCGGGGTCGAAATCGGCCGCGGCCGGCACACCGGCGACGGCTGCGGCGATGCGCGGATCGTCGTGCGTCTGCGGCGTCGCCTCGGCAAAGCGCGCGTTCAGCACCCGCTGGGCCAGCCAGAGCTTGAAGCCGTCCAGCCAGCCGCCGGTCAGCCGCGTGGCCAAGCCCACACAGGCGTAGAAATCCTCGGCCAGATGCTGTTCGCAATGTGCGCGAAAGCGTTCGGACGACCAAGCGCCGCCGGCCAGGCTCAGCACCGTATGGCCGCCGGCTGACATGCCGAAGGCGCCGACACGGTCCAGCTTCAAGCCGGCAAAGCGCGGGTCGGCCGCGACGCGGTCGATCGCGTGGCTGATCTCGGCCGGGCGCTGCTTCCAGCTGTCCGGGCCGGGGTGGCCCGGGTCGGTCCAGTTGTCGCCTCGGTGCAGCGGCAGCACGACGACAAAGCCCGCGTCGACGAGGGCACGGGCCAGCGTCGTGTGCACCCACGGCCCGCCACCCGAGCCGTGCGAGATCGCGATCAGCCGGCCATTGCCGGGCGCCGGCACCGCATCCGGCGCCAGCATCAGATCCAGGTCGCCGCGCTTCTCGGGCCGGCCCACCTGGGCGGTTGGGTAGAACAGCGTGACGGCACCACCGCCCTCGTCGGCGGGCAGGACAGCCGTGCCCACCGCGCCGGAAGGCGCCGCGTGCGCACCCAGGCTCAGCGTCAGGCCGGCCAGCAGGATTCGGAAAGACATGAAAGCTCCTCGGGGTTGAGAAGCCGCCAGCCTCGTCCGCGGCGCCTGCCGCGTCTGGCCGAAACCCGCACTTTCCAGGTTTCGGCGCCGTTTTCTACGAATCGGCCAGCTTCTGCTGCCTGAATTCGGTCGGCGTGAGGCCGGTCTCGGCCTTGAAAGCGCGGTTGAACGGCCCGATGGAGCCGAAGCCGACGTCCAGCGCGATCGTCAGCACGGGCAGGTGGCGCTCGGCCGGGTTGGCAAGGCGCCGCTTGGCCTCGGCCAGCCGCAGGCCGTTCACGTAGGCGTTGAAGTTGCGATGGCCCAGGCCCTGGTTGATGACGCGGCGCAACCGGTACTCGGGCGCACCGAGCTGCGCGGCCAGGCCGGCGAGGCTCAGGCCCTCCTGCGCATAGCCACGCCCCTCGCCCATCAAGCGCGCCAGCGCCTTGGCGAGCGCCTGGTCCTGGGTGTCCGGCGCCGGTGGAGCGGGCGGTGGCGGCGGCGCGGCATCCTCGCCCCAAAGGCCGTGGGCACGCGGCTGAAGCAGTTGCCAGGCGATGAGGCTGGTCAAGACCAGCAGCATGCTCACATCACCCAGGGCCGCGCCGCTGCCCAAGCTGCCGTCCTTGGAGCCTATGCGCAGGCTCACCATGACGAGGGCGTAGGCCGCGCCGCCGCCCACGACGAGGCCGCGCCAGCGCCGGCGCTTCTCGACGAGGTCCACCCGCCACGGCCCGATCACGGCGGCCAGGCCGAGCACGGTGAAGACGATGGGCACGGCCCGCAACAGCACAAAGCCCGGCCACCAGGCGGACCACAGGCACAGCGTCGCGCCATACAAGGCAACCGCGGCCCACAGCGCGCCATGCCAGGCACGCAGAACGAAGCCATCCTCGAAAACGGCGCGTGCGAACAGCCAGAACAGCGGCGCCGCGCCGAGCGAAATGCCGATGCCGGGGGACTGCACCACGCAGCTCAGCTGGTGCTCGGCCCAGGGCGAGGCCCACACGGCCTGCACGATGAGGGACAGGACCAGCGCGATGCCGACGCGAACCAGGTCGCCATGCCGGGCATGGCGCCAATGCGGCAGCAAAGCCACGACGACAAGCACGAGCAGCGCAATCAGCGCGCCGCGCAATCCCGCATCAATGAGCGCCATGCAGCAGGCGGGCCACGGCGAAGGCCACGCCCAGGCCCACGGCCAGCCAGGCAACCTGGGCCAGCGTCTCCCGCATGGCCAGGCGCTGCTGCAACTGCGGCAGCAGGTCGGCCACCGAGATGTAGATGAAGCTGCTGGAGGCCAGCACCAGCAGATAGGGCAGCACGCCGTCGAAGCTGCCGATCAGGAAGTAGCCCAGCACGCCGCCCACGACCGAGGCCATGCCCGAGATGGCGTTGAACAGCAGCGCCTTGCCGCGCGACAGGCCCGCGTTGAGCAGCACGATGTAGTCGCCCACCTCCTGCGGGATCTCGTGCATCACGATGGCCAGCGACGTGGCGAAGCCCAGCCGCGTGTCGGCCAGGAAGGCGGCCGCGATGATGGCGCCGTCGCAGAAGTTGTGGATGCTGTCACCCACCAGCACGGTCAGGCCGCCGCGGCCGGCCTGCTCGACGTCGAAGTGGTGATGGTGGTGGTGGCCATCGTCTTCGTGGTGGTGGGTGTGGCGGTACAGCTCCACCTTCTCCAGCAGCCAGAAGAACAGCAGGCCGCCCAGCAGCACGGCGAACAACGTCTGCGACGGTGCCTTCTGGCCCTCGAAGGCCTCGGGCAGCACGTTCAGCAGCGACGTGCCCAGCAGGATGCCCGCCGACAGGCTGACGAGGCTCTTCACGAGGCGCGTCAGCACGCCCACGGTGAGGCTGGCGGCGACGAGCACCGACAGCAGCCCACCCGCGAAGGTGGAGAGCACGATGTAGAGAAGGGTCATGAGATTCGACAAAAGCAACGGGCCACAGCCTTGGACTGCGGCCCGAACCTCGTCAGCCTAGCAGAGCTGTCAAGCCATCAGGCCACGCCGTGCTTCTTGAACCAGGCCAAAGCCCTGCCCCACGCGTCGTCGGCGGCCGCCTTGCGGTAGCTCGGGCGGTAGTCGGCATAGAAGGCGTGCGGTGTGTCGGGGTAGACGACGAACTCGCATTTCGTGTTGCCGGCAGCCTTCAGTGCGGCTTCCAGCTGCGTCAGCGTCTCGACCGGGATACCGCCGTCCGCCGCGCCGTAGAGGCCCAGCACCGGCGCCTTGATGCTGCCGGCCAGCTCGATGATGGTCGGGTCGCCCTTGAAGTAGCTGCGCGCCACGGGGCCGTACCAGGCCGCGGCGGCGGTCAGCTTGGGGTTGTGCGCGGCATAGCGCCAGGTCGTGCCACCGCCCCAGCAGAAGCCCGTGATGCCCAGCTTGGACACGTCGCCACCCTGGGCCGCGGCCCAGGCGACGGTGGCGTCCAGGTCGCCATTGACCTGCGCACCGGAGGCCTTGCCGACGACTTCGCTGACGAGCTTGGGGATGTCGGTGTAGGCGCCCGCGTTGCCGTGACGCACGAAGAGCTCGGGCGCGATGGCCATGTAGCCCTGCTTGGCCAGGCGCCGGCAGACGTCGGCGATGTGCTCGTGCACGCCGAAGATCTCGCTGGCCACCAGGATGACGGCCGGGTTCTTCTTGCCCGCTGGCGTGGCGCGGTAGGCGGGCATCTGGAAGTCGCCCACGGGGATGGTGACCGGGCCAGCCTCCAGGCCCGCGGTGTCGGTCGTGATGGTCTGCGCCGTCACGGGCAACACGGCGGCGGCAAAGCCACTGCCCACCGTCGTCTGCACAAAGCCTCGTCGGTTGAAGTCACGACCGGGGGCGAGGCTGTCGATTTCGTCTTTCAGCATGGATGACTCCTGGCGGGGGGGTTAGGGGAGGTCCGTCAAATTTTGCCCCGACAATCCGCCGCCATGACGACGCGCCCTGATTCCAACAGCCAGCCTTGGGCCTCCATCGACATCGGCTCCAACAGTTTCCGCCTGGAGCTGGCCCGGTTGGCCGGCGACCGTTACCAGCGCGTCAGCTACATCAAGGAGGCGGTGCGCCTGGGCGCCGGTCTGGACGCCAACGGCATGCTGACCGAGACCGCCATGCAGCGCGGCCTGGCCTGCCTGAAGGGCTTTGGCGAGCAGCTCCAGGGCATCCCGGCCGAGCGCATCCGCGCCGTGGCCACGCAGACGCTGCGCGAGGCCCGCAACCGCAACGCCTTCCTGGCGCGCGCCGAGGCCGTGCTGGGCCACCCGGTGGAGGTCATCTCCGGCCGCGAAGAAGCCCGTCTGATCTTTGCCGGCGTGGCGCGCCTGCAGCCCTCGGACAAGCCGCGCCTCGTCATCGACATTGGCGGCCGCTCCACCGAGATGATCCTGGGCCGAGGCCGCAAGCCGCTGCTGGCCGAGTCCTTCGGCGTGGGCAGCGTGGGCTTGTCAGTGCGCTTCTTCGCCGATGGCCGCTACACGACCGAGGCCTTCCGCGCCGCCCAGGTGGCCGCCGGTGCCGAGCTGGAAGAGGCGCTGACGCTGTTCCGCCCCGAACTGTGGAAGGAGGCGCTGGGCTCCTCCGGCACGGTGGGCGCGGTGTCGCAGATCCTGGCCGCGACGGGCCGCACGGACGGCCGCATCACGCCGGACGCGCTGCGCTGGTGCATCGCCCAGTGCCTGGAGGCCGGCTCGCAGGACAAGCTTCAGCTCGCCGGCCTGAAGGAAGACCGCCGCCCCGTCGTGGCCGGCGGCCTGTGCATCCTCTACACGCTGCTGACGCAGTTCGGCATCGCCGAGCTGCTGCCCACCAAGGGCGCGCTGCGCCAGGGCGTCATCTTCGACCTGGCTGAGCGCCTGCAGCCCAGCGGCCCGCGCGACCCGCGTGCCGGCTCGGTCACCGAGCTGCAAACCCGCTTCAGCGTCGACAAGCCCCAGGCCGGCCGCGTGGCCGCGCAGGCCGAGCGCCTGTACCGCCAGCTCACGCCCAAGCCCGTGGCCGAGCTGGTGCGCGAACTGCGCTGGGCCGCGGACCTGCACGAGGTGGGCATGCTGGTGTCCCACCACGACTACCACCGCCACAGCGCCTACGTCATCGGCCACGCGGACGCGGCGGGCTTCTCGACCAACCAGTTGCAGCGCATTGGCGCGCTGGCGCTGGGCCAGCGCGGCGGCCTGCGCAAGATGGAGTCGCAACTGGCCGACACCAGTTGGCTGGACCAGCTCCTCGCGCTGCGCCTGGCCGTCATCCTGTGCCACGCGCGCACGCCCGTCGAGGGCGACGGCCCTACGCTGCAGCGCGATGGCCGCCGGCTGACGCTGCAAGCGCCCAGCGACTGGTCCGCCGGCCAGGCACGCACGCGCTTCCTGCTGAAGGAAGAAGCCGAAGCCTGGGCCCGCACCGGGCTGCTGGACCTCGTCATCGCATGACTGGGCCCGGCCGCAGGCAGGTCCTGGGCTGGCTGGCCACGCTCGGTGCTGCGCCGACCCTCGCTTCCGAGGCGAGCAAATCTGCGGCCATCGAGATCGGCAAGTACGACAGCGACATCGAGGGCGTCGTCTGGCTGGCCTATGGCGTGGCCCTGGCCAACTGGGCCTCGAGCAGCGGCGAGCTGGAGCGCGCTCCCCTGGGCCCTTACGTGCCCAGCTTCGAGGGCGAAGTCGCCGCGCGGACGATGCTGATCAAGATCTGGCACGAGCTGCTGGAGAAGAACCCCAAGCCCTTTGCCTACATGGACGCGCTGGTGCGCGTGGAGCAGGCCGGCTTCCTGCGCGAATACGTCTGGACGGTGCACTGGCGCAGCAGCTGGAAGCAGCAGCCCGCCGACCTGCGCATCGCCGAGTTCTATGCCTGGCAGCGCAAGGAGTTGGTGGGCCACGAGCCCAGGACCGGGTCGCGGGTGCGCATCGTCCCGGCCGAGCCCAAGACTAAAGACACCCCCACGTCTGCTGCCACGCCTTGACCGCAGCTTGAGCGAACATCTTGCTGCCCAACTCAACGGAGACAGCATGCTCAAGACCTACAAAGGCAGCTGCCATTGCGGCGCCGTGCGTTTCGAGGTGGACCTCGACCTGGCCGCCGGCACCGGCCGCTGCAACTGCTCCATCTGCTTCAAGACCCGCAACTGGAGCGCCAGCGTCAAGCCCGACGCCTTCCGGTTGCTGAGTAGCGAGGATGCGCAGAGCGACTACCAGTTCGGCTCCAACAGCGTCCACAACCTGTTCTGCAAGACCTGTGGCGTGCGCTCCTACGGCCACGGCTATATCGAGGAAGTGGGCGGCGCCTTCGTGTCGGTCAAGATCAACGCCCTCGACGACGTGCCGGTCGAAGAACTGGTGGCGGCGCCGGTGCAGTACTTCGACGGGCTGCACAACAACTGGTGGAACGTGCCGCCCGAGACGCGCCACCTGTAGAGAAAAACCTCGCCCGGCGGAGCGCTTCCTGTTGAAGGAAGAGGCCGAGGCCTGGCCCGCGCGGCTGTTGATGCTGTCAATGAGCTGACGCAAGGCGTCCGGAGGTGGCGCCTGCGTAAAGCAATGCTTCCGAATGCTTCGGTGCCCGCAATGGCGCTGCACTTCGAGCTTTGCCCTGCTGAGGCCGAACCTAGGCTTGTCGGCCAGTCGAGACGGAACTTGAGCGCTCGGCATGGAGTGACAAATGCCCAGCATCACCGGCCTCAGCCCCGACGAGATTTCCCAACTCGGCACGGCCACCATCGCCGCACTGAAGCCCGCCGACTGGCAGGCCTTCAGCACGCAGCAGATGGCGGCCCTGACCAGCGCCCAGGTGGCGGTCATTCCCGCCACCGGCTGGGGTGCCATCACGCCGACCCAGGTGTCGGCCCTCAGCACGGAGGGCGCTGCCGGCCTGACTGAACGCAGCCTGCCACAGCTCACCAGCGACCAGTTCGCGGCCCTGCAGCCCGACCAACTCGCCGCCCTGCCCACTCAGGGCCTGCATGCGCTGACCAGCCGCCAAGCCCCGGCGCTGAGCACCGCGGTGCTCGATGCGCTGGATGTCCAGCAGGTGCAGGCCATTGCCACGGCGGCGCTGACCGCGATGAACACGGGCCAGATCGCCGCGCTGGGCAGCGCCGAGGTGAGCGGGCTGAGTGCCGCGCAGCTGCACTCGCTGCTGACCGGCCAGGTCGCCGCGCTGTCGGCCGACAGCATCGCCGGCCTCGCGTCGGAGCAGATTGCGGCGCTGACTTCGGCCCAGCTCGGCGGCATGAGCGGCGCGCAGCTGCAGGCCCTGACGCCCGACCAGATCAGCCAGCTGGCCAGCGCACAGACTGCCGGCCTGCACAGCAACCAGTTGGCCGCCCTGGGCAGCGATCAACTGCAGGCCCTGAGCAGCCAGGCTTTTGCCGGCCTTTCGGCCAAGGCCCTGGCCGGCCTGAGCAACGACGAACTCGGCCTGCTGTCCGGCGACCAGCTCGCCACCCTTGGCACGGCCGCCGTCAACGGCCTCGCCGCCAGCCAACTGCAGGCGCTGAGCCCCGATCAGCTGCAGGCGCTGACGACGCCACAGATCGCGGCGTTCAGCAACGCCCAGCTGGCCGTGCTGGGCAGCGACCAGGTGCAGGCGCTGGGCACGCAGCAGCTGCACGCCCTGTCGGCCAGCCAGCTGTCGCACGTGAACCTGGCCGCGATCGAGGCACTGACGCCGCAGCAGCTCGCCAGCCTCACATCCACACAGTCGCCGGGCCTGACCACGCAGGCGCTGGCCGGGTTCTCCGACGCGCAGGTCGCAGCCCTGGGCAGCCAAGCCCTGCACGGCCTCAGCAACGCCCAGCTGGCCGCCCTGACCCCCGAGCAGATCGCGTCGCTGACGCCCAGCCAGCTGCAGGGCCTGAGCAGCCTGCAGGTGCGCGGCCTGTCCGACGCCAGCCTGGGCGCCCTTGGCTGCGAGCAATGGGCCGCGATGGGCTCGGCGCAGTTCAACGGGCTCAACGCCCACCAGTTGCAAGGGCTGGGAAGCGACCAGCTGGCCGCGCTGTCGACCAGCGCGCTGCACGGCCTCGACGCCACGGTCGCCATGGCCTTGCGCGCCGACCAGCTCGCGGCGCTGTCGCCTGCGCAATGGGAGGCCTTGGGCACCCAGGCCTTGCACGCGCTGAAGCCGGCCCTGCTGACCGGGCTGGACGCCGATCAGCTGCAGGCCCTGAGCACGCCCCAGCTCGCCGCGCTGACGACGGCGCAGATCGCCGCGCTGGATGCCGGTCAGCTGGGCAACCTGCTGCCTTTGCAACTCGCCAGCCTGTCCAGCGCGCAGGTCGCCGTGCTGAGCAAGGACACGCTGGCCAGCTTCGCACCTGAGCAGATCGCCGCCCTCGGCGCCCGTCAGGTGCCGGGCCTGAGCAGCGCCCAGATCGCCAGCCTCGGCGTGGACGAGGTTGTGGCGCTGTCCACCGCCGCCCTGCACGCTCTCAGCGTCACGCAGGCTGCCGGCCTCAGCGCGGCCGACATGCAGGCGCTCAGCCAGGGTCAGTTCCAGGCCCTGGCCAGCGCGCAATTCCGCGGCCTGGGCGACGCCGCCGTTCAGGCGCTGACCCACAGCGAAATGGCCTATCTCAGCGCCAGCCAACTCAATGGGCTGAGCACCCATCAGCTGCAACTGCTGCGGGCCGACCAGCTCGGCGCGCTCGGCACGGCGACGCTGGCCGGCATGAGCAGCACGGCCGCCGCGGCGCTGGCGCCGGCCCAGCTGGCAGCGCTGGACGTCGAACAGCTGCACAGCCTGGGCACGCCGGCCCTGCACGGCCTCACGACGGCGGCCCTGGCCGCCCTCAGCCCCGGCATGTTCGCCGCGTTCAGCGCCAGCCAGGTCGCGGCGCTGAGCCCGGTGCAGTGGCAGGCCCTGAACGCCGACCACATCCAGAGCCTGGGCACCGCCCAGATCGCGGGCATGAGCTCGGCGCAGTTCGCGCAGCTGAGCCCGGCCGAGATCGCCACGCTCAACCCCGACCAGATCGGCGCGCTGAGTGCCAGGCAGATGGCCGGTGCGACGCCGGATCAGATCGCCGCGCTGGCCCCCTCCCAGCTGCACTTCCTGGCGCCGGCCGCTCTGGCCGCCCTGGGCAACCGCCAGCTCGCGGCGCTGAGCGCGGCCGATGTGCAGGAGCTCAGCGGCAGCCAGGTCGCGGCGCTCAGCGGCGCCCAGCTCAAGGCCCTATCCACCGGCGCCTTCGCCGCGCTGACCGTGGATCAACTGGGTGCGCTGACCAGCCAGCAGGCCACCGCCCTCGGCACCCAGACCCTGACCCTGTTGAGCCCTGCCCAGCTGGCCGCGCTGAGCACGGCGGCCATCCACGGCCTGGGTGCCGCCGCCGTGATGGCGCTGACGACCGATCAGATCCAGAGCCTGCAGCCCGAGCAGGTCCACGCCCTGTCGGCCACGGCGGCGGCCAACTTGCAGGCCGCGCAGTTGGCGGCCATGTCGCCCGACCAGATCGCCGCGCTAGGGGGCGGCAATGTCGCAGCGCTGTCGCTGAACCAGGTCGCCGGTCTCGGCGCAGCCACGCTTGCGGCCTTCAGCAGCGCCGAGATCGCCGCGCTGAGCGCGGGCCAGTTCGCGCGGCTGAGCGCCGCGGCGCTGGCTGCCCTGGACGACCAGCAGATCGCCGCCCTGAGCGCACGCCAGACCGCCAGCATGAACAGCACGCAGTTCCAGGCGCTGTCTGCCGGCCAGCTTGCGGCCCTGGGGTCGGCCGCGATGTCCGGCCTGCCCGCCACGCTGATCGCCAGCCTGACGCCCGGGCAGGCCAACGCGCTGACCGCGCAGCAGCTGCAAGGCCTCAGCGCCACCCAGCTGCACGCCCTCAACGACGCGACACTGCGGGCGCTGACGGCAGAGCAGATCACCGCGCTCAGCGGTGGCCAGATCAACAACCTCAGCACGCACCAGATCCAGCAACTCGGCGGCGAGCAGATCGCCGCGCTCGGCAGCGGCGTGCTGAGCGCCCTCAGCGCCAGCAACGCAGCGGCCCTGACACCGGCCCAGATGGCGCAACTGACCACCGACCAGTTGCAGGCCATGGGCACGCAGGCGGCCCATGTACTGCTGCCCGCCCAGCTGCAGGCACTGGCACCGGCCCAGGTGGCCGCCATCGCTCCGGCGGCACTGGCGGCGTTGAGCTCCACGCAGTTCAACGGCCTCGGTGCGGCCGCGCTGCAGGCGCTTGGCTCTGCCCAACTGGCAGCCCTGAGCACGGCCGAGATGCGCGGCCTGGGCACAGCTGGCTTGAGCCAGCTCAGCGACGCCCAGTGGGGCCAGATCCATGGGGCGCAGATGGCCGGACTCAGCACCCAGCAGGTCGCCGCGCTGACGACCGGCGAGGTCGCCTCCCTCGACCCCACCGTCATCGGCGCGATGACCACACAGCAATGGTCGGCCCTGAGCCAGGCCCAGCTGCAAGGCCTGGGCACGGCGGCCGTGCATGCCTTGAGCCGCGGCGAGATCGCGGCGATGTCGGTCAGCCAGCTGTCGGCGCTGTCAACACTGCAGATCTCGACGCTGAACGGCCTCCAGGCGGCGGGCCTGAGCAGCGCCCAGCTGCACGGGCTGACGCCCGACCAGGTGGGCACGCTGTCCACGGCTGCCGTGCAGGCCCTGCTCAGCCAGCAGTTCGACGGCCTGTCCGCCGCCCAGCTCGCGGCGCTGTCGACTGCGCAACTGTCCCACCTGGGCGCGGGCGCCCTGGCCGGGCTGGGCGCGGCCCAGCTGCAGGCCTTTGGCACGGCGCAGTTGCAGGCGCTGACGGCCGCCTCGCTGCAGTCCCTGACTTCGGCGCAACTGCTGCAATTGAACACCGACCAGTGGCAGGCTCTGACCAGCCACCAGATCTCGGCCATCCCGGCCGTTGACTGGCCGGTCCTCAGCAGCTCGCTGGCCCTGCTGGGCACGGATCAGCTGGCCGGGCTGACTGCCAGCCAGGTGCAGCAGTTCAACGCCACCGACCTGCAGGCGCTGAGCGGCACGCAGATGGCGGCCCTGCCCACGGCCACCATCGCGGCGCTGAGCCTGGCCGAGATGGCCGCGCTGAGCACGAGCCAGATCGCCGCGCTGGCCACCGCACAGGTGGCCGCGCTGAGCGGCACCCAGCTCGCGGCCATGAGCAACGACCAGCTGCACAGCCTGGGCACGGCCCAGCTGAACGCGCTGAGCGGCCCGGCCGTCACTGCGCTGAGCCTCGACCAGCTCGCGCTGCTGGGCACAGCGGGCCTCGCCGCCTTCAGCGGCAATGTGTTCGCGGCCATGAGCAGCGACGCGCTGGCCCAGCTGACCGCCGTGCCGATCGCCGGCCTGGGTACGGACCAGATCGCCGGGCTGACCGCCAGCCAGGCCCCCGGCCTCAGCCCCGCGGAGCTCGCGTCGTTGACGCCGCAACAGCTCGCCGCGCTGAGCCCGGCCGCACTGCATGCGCTGACCACCACCCAGTTCGAGGCCCTGCATGGCAACCAGTTCACCGGACTGACCAACGCCCAGATGGCCGCCCTGCCCGTCGCGGACGTGAGCCTGTTGGCCGCCGACGCGCTGCATCTGCTGTCAGCCAACCAGATCCAGGGCCTGAGCAGCAGCCAGACGGCGGCCCTCAATGTGCAGCAGCTGCAGGCCATCGCGCCCGACAGCCTGGCCGGCATGACGGTCACGGCCCTGCATGCCGTCTCGCTGGCCGGCATCGCCGCGCTGTCGCCCGAACAGATCGGTGCGCTGACCAATGGGCAGATCGCCGCGCTGGACCCGACCCAGATCGCCGTCATTTCGCCCCAGGGCCTGCTGGCGCTGAACGCCGACCAGATCGCCCGCATGAGCAGCGCGCAACTGCTGACGCTGTCGCCCGACCAGCTGGCTGTGCTGCAGCCTCAGCAGCTGGCAGCCTTCGGCAGCGCCGTCATCGCCGGCCTGACGGGCACCCAGCTCGCGGCACTGAGCCCTTCACAGTTCGCCAGCCTGAGTCCGCAGCAGCTGACCGCCATCTCGCCCTACCACCTCAGCGGCCTGTCGACGACCATCATCGCGACGCTGGACAGCGAGCAGGTCGGCGGCCTGACCGTGGCCCAGGTGCTGTCGCTGACGCCGGCACAGTTCGGCGCCCTCGCCGACACGGCCATGCCAGGTCTGGCGCCCGAAGCGCTGCATGCGATGTCGGTGTCGCAGTTCAACCAGCTGCGCCCCGACCAGATCGCCATGCTGACCGGCCAGCAGTTCGGCGCGCTGACGCAGTCCGAGATCGCGACGTTGACGCCGGCCCACATCGCCGCGCTGGAGCCCGGCCAGTTGCAGGGCATGACCGTCAACCAGGCCGAGGCCCTCAGCCCCCTGCAGTTGGCCGCCCTGCAGCCACTGCAGCTGTCGGCCTTCAGCCCGCAGGTCATGGCCAGCCTCAGCGCCACCCAGCTGCAAGCCCTCGACCCCGGCCAGTTCGCCAGCCTCGGGCCTGAGCAGCTCGCCGCGATCTCGCCCTACGAGCTCAGCAAGCTGTCCAGCGCCGTCATCGCGACGCTGGACGGCGAACAGGTCAGCGGCCTCAGCGTGGCCCAGGTGCTGTCCATGAGCCCAGGCCAATTGGCCGCGCTCGCCGATGCGGCGATGCCCGGGCTGGACCCCAACGCGCTGCACGCGATGTCGGTGACCCAGTTCAGCCAGTTGCGGCCAGACCAGATCGCGATGCTGAGCTCGCAGCAATTCAGTGCGCTGACACCCACTGAAGTCGCTGCGCTGACGCCTGCCCACATGGCCGCGCTGGAGCCCTGGCAGATTTCTGCGCTGGCGCCCTCGCAGCTGGCCATGCTGGGCACCGACCAGGTCGCCGCCCTGACGCCCTACGGCTTTGGCCACCTGAGCGCCGGGCAGATCCCGTCGCTGGGCGCGGCCGAGGTCGCCGCGCTGAACGGCAGCCAGATCAATGCGATGACGACCGACGCGCTGCAGGCCTTCACGCCGCAGCAGATCGCGGCGATGACGATCACCGAGCTGTCCGGCATCGACATGAACCACGTCGCCGCCTTCACGGCCGCGCAACGCTCCGCGATGTCGGCCGACCAGCTCAACGCGCTGGCGGGGGCATCGCCGCTGGTGCTCGACCTCTCCGGCCTGGGCGTGCAGACCGTGGACGTGGCCCACGGCATCGGCTTCGACATCAACGCCACCGGCCAGGCCCAGCACATCGGCTGGGTGGCCGCCGGCAGCGGCCTGCTGGCGCTGGACCGCAACGGCAACGGCCAGATCGACGACGGCAGCGAGCTGTTCGGCAGCGCCACCCGGCTGGCCAACGGCCAACTGGCCGGGAACGGCTTCCAGGCCCTGGCCCAGCTGGACAGCAACCACGACGGCAAGCTCACCGCGGCCGACGCGGAGTTCGCCCACCTGAAAGTCTGGGTGGGCAGCAGCGCGCAGTCCGGCGGCCAGTTGGAAAGCCTGGCCGACCTCGGCATCGTCGAACTGGACCTGAGCGCGGCGCACACGAGCACGCTGCAGAACGGCAACCTGGTCGGCATGGATGCCGGCTATACGACCCGGGACGGCAACCGCCACGAGCTGGCCGACGTCTGGTTCGGCCAGGCCAGCATTCAGCCGCTGCCGACACTGGCCGACGTGCTGCAGCCGGCCACGACGCCGCTGCTGGACGGCGGTACCGATACCCACGCGGCGATCACCACCGGCCACGACCCGCTGGCCCACCTGGCCCTGCTGGACCGCCAGCTTCGCGAGTTCAACGAAATGCAGAGACAGGCTGGCAGTAACGCCTGGTAGTGCGCCACCCCGTATCGAGAAAAGCCGCGCCCGGCGGAGCGCGGCAGCCTCGCTCAGGCGGCGAGGCTCAAAGTGGACGAGTCCTGCCAGGACATGGCCGGCGGAGCGTACTGGCGCAGCAGCATCTGGGCGAGCTGCTTGACGGCATCGTCGCTCGCGCTGCTGCTGCCCTGCTGGCTGGTGTCCGACGAGGTGCTGCTCGACGAAGACGCCGCCTGCGTCTTGCCCAGCATCTGGTCCAGCGTCGCGCTGAGCTTCTGCGACAGGTCGCTGACCTCGCCGCTGCTGAGCGAGCCATCGCCATCGCTGTCGCCGGCCTTCACGGCCTGTTGCAACACCTGGCTCAGCTCGCCGGCCATGCGCTCCTGCGCCGACACGACGCCGTCGCCATTGGTGTCCAGCGGGTCGGTACTGCTGGTGCTGCTGTCGCTGGACTGGGCTTCCTTGGGCGGCGGCGGCATGCCCTGGGGACCACCGTGGCCACCGCCCATGCGCTGCTGGGCGAACTCCATCGTCGACGAGGGCTGCGGCAACAAGCTCTTGATGCCGCTGTCCAGCTCCGAGCTGCTGAGGCTGCCGTCGCCATCGCTGTCCATCGAAGCGAAGCGGTCCTCGGCCTTGCCGAGGTCGGTGCCGGTCTTCTGGGACAGCTTGTCGAGCACGGTCTGCAGTTCGGTGGCGTCAACGCCGCCGCTGCCGTCGGTGTCGGCCTTGGCGAAACGGGCCTGCGCACGTTGCGCGCGGTCGGGTGGCCCTTCGGTGCGGGCCGACCAGGCGGACGCACCGCCTGTTGCACTGCTGATGTTCATGCGGACTCCTTGATGCAAAGAACGAGGGGGAAGCGAAATGCCCCCGGTCTCGCCAGGAGCGCTATCGATTCTTTGCAGCCCAGGTTTCGGCTTCGTCGGCGCCATGTGTCGGCGCAGAAATAAACGACGCTTCTAGCGCGCGAACAGGCCGGCCAATGCCGCCCAGTTCAGCCGTTCTCTATAGCGCGTCCGGCCCCTGCACCGCGTGCAGCGTGACCTCGGGCGCGCCGTCGCGCTGGCGAAAGCGCAGCCACCAGACCGCGCCCTTCTTGACGGCCCATTCCTGGTCCACCCCCGCCAGCAGGTGAGCGGCCAGCAAGCCCAGCGTAGGTTGGTGGCCACAGATCAGCACGGGCTCGCTGGCCTTGGGCCAGCGCGAGGCCTCGATGAGGGCCCCGATGGGCGCGTCGGGCGCTAGTGTCGGCACGATGCGCACCTCGCGGCCCAGCGCCTCGGCCGTCTGGCGGCAGCGCAGCGCGGGGCTGACGAGCACGCGCGTGGTCGCGGCGAGCCGGTGGTTCAACCACGCCGCCATGCGCCGCGCCTGGCGCTCGCCCTTGGGCGTCAGCGAACGTTGCAAGTCGTCCTGCCCCGGGGCGGCGATTTCGGCTTCGGCGTGGCGCCAAAGAATCAAATCCATGCCACATGCTCCGCAGTGTTTAGCGTGACCAACCGACGATGCAGGGCACCGCAAGCCAAGCGGCCGCCGTGGAACCGGCTTTGCTGGGCCACTGGCGGCGCCCCCTTGAGGGGGCCGGCGAAGCCGGTAGGGGGTGGGCTCATTTCAACCGGTATAGCGCTTCATCAGCGCCTGCTGTGCGCTGACGCCGCTGTCGCTGATGCGAACCGAGCGCCCGTCCGGGCCCAACTGCCAGGCGTCGAGCGTGTCGTGCAGATAGGGCTGCAAGGCCTCGTCGATGACGCGCTGGCGCAGCCTGGCATCCTGCACCGGCCAGGCCACCTCGATGCGGCGGAACATGTTGCGGCTCATCCAGTCGGCACTGGACAGGAACAGCGCCTCGCCATCGTCGCCTTCCTTGGCCGCGGCCCAGCGGAAGTAGCAGACGCGCGAATGCTCCAGGAAGCGGCCCACGACGGAGCGCACCACGATGTTGTCGCTGACGCCCGGCAGGCCCGGGGGCAGCATGCAGGCGCCGCGCACGATGAGGTCCACCTTGGCACCGGCCTGGGCCGTGCGCAGCAGGCCGTGGATGAGCTCGGCATCGGTCAGCGCATTGATCTTGATGACCACGCGTGCGCCCTTGTAGCCGGCCAGCGCAGCGGCTTCCACCTGGGCCAGCAGCTCCATCATGCGGCTGTGCATGTTGAAGGGCGCCAGCAGCATGCAGCGCGGCTGCTTGACCTTGCCGCCCAGCGACGCGAGCTGGCGGAACACCGAGTCTGCGTCCGCAGTCAGGTCGGCGTCGGCCGTCAGCAGGCCCAGGTCGGTGTAAAGCCGCGCCGTCTTGGGGTTGTAGTTGCCGGTGGAGATGTGGGCGTAGCGGCGCAGCTTGGCGCCTTCGCGGCGGGTGATCATCAAGAGCTTGGCGTGGGTCTTGTAGCCCACGATGCCGTACACGACCTGGGCGCCCACGGCCTCCAGCCGCTCGGCCCAGTTGATGTTGGCCTCCTCGTCGAAGCGCGCCTTCAGCTCCACCACGGCCATGACCTCCTTGCCGCGGCGCGCCGCCTCGATGAGCAAGTCCATCAGCTCGGACTTGGCGCCCGTGCGGTAGATGGTCTGCTTGATGGCCAGCACGTCGGGGTCTTGCACGGCCTCGCGCAGCATCTGCACGACGGGGTCGAAGCTTTCGAAAGGGTGGTGCAGCAGCACGTCGGCTTTCTTGAGCCGCTCGAAGATGGACTTGTGGCGCGGCAGCCGGCCCGTGGGCCAGGCCGGCTCGTAGTGCTTGAAGCGCAGCCCCGGCGCGTCGGTCAGGTCGATGAGCTCGTTCAGCCGCACCAGGTTGACGGGCCCGTTGACGCGGTACAGCGCCGCATTGGGCAGGTCGAACTGCTCCAGCAGCAGCTCCGACAGCTCGGCCGGGCAGGAGTTGACGACCTCCAGCCGCACGGCGCGGCCGAAGTGGCGCGTGGTGAGGCCCGAGCGCAGCGCATGGCGCAGGTTGGCGATCTCCTCCTCATCGACCTCCAGGTCGGAGTCGCGCGTGACGCGGAACTGCGAAAAGGCCTCCACCTTGCGGCCCGGGAACAAGTCCTCCAGGTGGGCGCGGATGACGCTGGTCAGCAGCACGAAGGCCTGGCGGCCATCGCTGAGGTTGGACGGCAGCTTGATGACGCGCGGCAGCACGCGCGGCACCTTGACGATGGCGATGCGGTTGTCGCGGCCGAAGGCGTCCTTGCCCGACAGCCGCGCGATGAAGTGCAGCGACTTGTTGGCCACCTGCGGGAAAGGGTGGGCCGGATCCAGCCCCACGGGCACCAGCAGCGGCTTGACCTCACGCTCGAAATACTTGCTGACCCAGGCACGCTGCGGTCCGTCGCGGTCCGCGTGGTTGAGGATGAGGATGCGCTGCTTGAGCAGGCGCGGCATCACCTGCTCGTTGAAGACGTGGTACTGCTCGTCGATCAGCGCATGCGCCGCGCGGCCGACGCGGTCGACGTCCTGGCTGGTCACGGTGCTGAGCGGGTCGCGCACGGCGTCCAGCATGTCGGCGAAGCGCACCTCGAAGAACTCGTCCAGGTTGCTGGACACGATGCAGATGTAGCGCAGCCGCTCCAGCAGCGGCACATCCTCGCGCTGCGCCTGGGCCAGCACCCGGCGATTGAATTCCAGGATGGCCTGTTCTCGGTTCAGCAGCTTCAACGGGGTCGGGTCGGTCATGACGAAAAGTGTATGAAGCTTGTGTGACAAAGCCGTTGAGGCTGGCCGGGATAATCGGGCATGCATTTGATGATCCCCCATGCCGGCGCACTCGACGAGGCCGCGCGGCATGCCTTTTCCAGCCTGGCCCTGCCCAATCTGGCCGCGCTGCTGTCCCGCCTGACCCCGGCCGAGACCTGGGGCAGCGACGAATACGCGCCCCAGCCCCCGCACCACCTGGCCCTGGCTGCGCTGCACGCCCAGGCCGAACCCAGTGCCGCGGCCTGGACGATCAATGCCAGCCCCGAGTTAGGCTGGGCCCTGCTGAGCCCCGTGCACCTGGCCGTGGGCAGCGACGGCGTGGATGTGCTGCCGCCGGCGGCCCTGCACCTGTCGGAATCCGACGCGGCGCGCTTCGCCGCCGCGCTGCGCGAGCTGTGGCCCGAGAACGAAGGTTGGCAGTGGCGGCTGCTGGACGCCACGCGCTGGGCCATAGGCCACGCCAGCGCACTGGATGGCCTGGCTGCCCCCAGCATCGAGCGCGCCGCTGGCCAGCCCATCGAGCCCTGGCTGCCGCAGAGCCGTGTGCTGCGCCGCTGGCAGAACGAGGCCCAGATGCTGCTGCACGGCCACGCGCTGAACGAGGAACGCGAGGCGCGCGGCGAGCACGTTGTCAATTCGGTCTGGATAGGCGACATCGGCCGCGCCAGTGGCAAACCTGCCGACGTGACGGTGGACGCGCGGCTGACCGAGCCGCTCTTGAACGGCGACCTCGCCGCCTGGGCCGAGGCCTGGCAGCGGCTGGACGCCGGACCGCTGGCTGCGCTGGCGAACGACCCGCGGGCCAGCTTGACGCTCAGCGGTGAGCGATTCGCAACGCGGTTCACTGCCCAGCCCCTGTCCTTCATGGACAAGCTCAAGCGGCGCTGGAAGGCGCCGGACGTGGCTGCAATGCTGGAGGCCTTGTGAATTCCCCGCGCCTCATTCAACGCGAAGTGCCGCCCCGCACGGCCTGGGCGCTGGAGGAAGCCGGCGTGGCGCCGCTGCTCGCGCGCCTGCTCGCCTCTCGCGGCGTGCGCGAAGCGTCCGAGCTGGATGAAAGCCTCAACCACCTGCTGCCACCCACCGACCTCAAGGGCCTGCCCGAAGCCGCCAAGCTGCTGGCGGACACGCTCCAGGCCGGCCAGCGCCTGGCCATCGTGGCCGATTACGACTGCGATGGCGCCACCGCCTGCGCCGTCATGCTGCGCGGCCTGCGCCTGCTGGGCGCGAAGCCGGAGCAGCTGGGCTACGTGGTGCCCGACCGCGCCGTGCACGGCTACGGCCTCACGCCCACCATCGTGGACCTGGCGCTGGAGCAGCAACCCTCTCTCTTGGTGACCGTGGACAACGGCATCGCCAGCATCGCCGGCGTGGCGCATGCCCGCGCGCGCGGCCTCAAGGTACTGGTGACCGACCACCACCTGCCGGCCCTGGTGGACGACGCCATCGTGGTGCCCGAGGCCGACGCCATCGTGAACCCCAACCAGCCGGGCTGCACGTTCGCGAGCAAGTCGTTGGCCGGCGTAGGCGTGGCGTTTTACGTGCTGCTGGGCCTGCGAGCGGAGCTGCGCACCCGCGGCGCCCTGCCCTCGCCCGAGCCTCGGCTGGATGGGCTGCTGGACCTCGTGGCCCTGGGCACCGTCGCCGACGTCGTGAAGCTGGACGCCAACAACCGCCGCCTCGTCGCCCAAGGCCTCAAGCGCATGCGCTCGGGCCGTGCGCAGCCGGGCGTCATGGCCTTGTTCAGCGCCGCCAAGCGCGATGCCAGCAAGGCCCAGGGCTTTGACCTGGGCTTTGCCTTGGGTCCGCGCATCAATGCCGCCGGGCGCCTGGCCGACATGACGCTGGGCATAGAGACGCTGACGACCGATGACCCCGAGCGCGCGATGGAACTCGCGACCCAGCTCGACGCCATCAACCGCGAGCGCCGCGAGATCGAGAGCGGCATGCGCGAGATGGCCGAGGCGAGGCTGGACGGGCTCATCGAGGCACTATCCGGCGCGCTGCCGCCGGCCGTGGCGCTGTTCGACGTGGATTTCCACGAAGGCGTGGTGGGCATCGTCGCCTCGCGCATCAAGGACCGCGTGCACCGCCCCACCTTCGTGTTCGCGCGCGGCGCGGACGGCCATCTCAAGGGCTCAGGCCGCTCCATCCCGGGCTTTCACCTGCGCGACGCGCTGGATCTCGTCAGCAAGCGCGAGCCCGACCTGCTCGCCAAGTTCGGCGGCCATGCGATGGCGGCCGGCGCGACGCTGGCGGTGGACGATGTGAACCGCTTCGCGCTGGCCCTTGCACGTGTCGCCGAGGAGTGGCTTAGCGAGCAAGACCTGACCCGCACGCTGCGCCACGACGGCGCGCTGCCGCCCGAGGCCGCCACGGCCGAGACGGCACGGCTGCTGGACGCCCAGGTCTGGGGCCAGGGCTTCGAGGCGCCGGTGTTCTGCGACCGCTTCGAGCTGGTGTCGCAGCGGCTGGTGGGCGAGAAGCACCTCAAGCTCAGGCTACGGCGGGGTGGGCAGTTGGTGGACGGTATCTGGTTCAACCACACCGAGATGCTGTCCGAGCGCGTGACGCTGGCCTACCGGCTGAGCCTGGATGAATGGCAGGGCCAGCAGCGCGTGCAATACGTCGTGGAGGCGGCCCAGCCGTGACGGAGTTGGCGGTGCGCTGACCGCGCGTGGTCAGTGTCACCGAGCCGTCATGGGGGCTTTCAAGAATCCGCGCCGTCTGCGTGCCGCACCTTGCGAGCGCGCCCGCCCTCCGGAGCCCCCACCATGCGCAACCGCGCAACACCCCACCAGGACGATCCCCTGGCCGATGCGCTGGCGCGCCTGATCGCCCAGCAGAGCTTCGACATCCATTTCCAGCCGCTGGTGGACATCGAGCGCGCCACCATCTTCGGCTATGAGGCGCTGACGCGCGGCCCGGCGGACGGCCCGCTGCACTCGCCGCTGGTGCTGTTCGACACCGCCGCGCGCCTTGGGCGCCTGGTGGAGCTGGAACGCCTCATCGTGCGCCGCGCGATGCAGCGCTTCAAGGCGCTGAGCCTGCCCGGCCAGCTGTTCCTCAACGTCAGCGCCGACATGCTGCTGACGGCCCGCGAGCACCTGGTGCAGGCCGAGGCTGAACTCGCCAAACTCGGGCTGCCCACCTCGCGTGTGGTCATCGAGCTGACCGAGACCCGCCCCATCGACGACCCCGACCGCCTGGACGACGCGCTGCTGGCGCTGCGCGAGCGCGGCTTTCGCGTGGCGCTGGACGATCTGGGCGAGGGTTTCGCGTCGCTGCGCCGCTGGATGGTCATGCAGCCGGATTTCGTCAAGATCGACCGCCACTTCATCGACGGCATCGCGCAGGAGCCGCTGAAGCAGCAATTCGTGCGCAGCATCGTCGAGATGGCCGCCACCAGCGGCTGCGATGTCGTGGCCGAGGGCCTGGAGCAGGAGCCCGACCTGGCCGTGCTGCGCCGCCTGGGCATCAGCATCTGCCAGGGCTACCTCTTCGCCCGGCCCAGCGCCACGCCGCGCGCCCAGTTACGCGCCGAGTGGAGCGGCCGCCTGGCCGCCGAGGCCCAGCCGCGGCTGATGCAGAACGACCTGGCCATGCCGGTGGCCCAGGGCGCCATCACGACGGCCGCCCAGCTCGCGCGGCGCAGCCACACGGTGTCGCCGCAGCTCACCTGCCACGCCGCGATCGAGCTGTTCCGCCTGGACGATCAGTTGCTCGCCATCCCCGTGCTGGACGAGCAGCAGCGACCGGTGGGCGTGCTGCGCTCGCTGCACGTGCTCAAGCGCAGCACCGAGCGCTATTTCATGGACATCTTCGCCAAGCGCAGCTGCGTGGAGCTGATGGACCCGCACCCGCTGGTGTTCGACGTCGCCACGCCGCTGCGCGCGATGAGCGAGGCCGTGTCCAACCTGGACGAGCGGCTGCTGACCGACGGCTTCATCGTCACACGCGACGGCGCCTACTTCGGATCGGGCCGCAGCTCGGACCTGCTCAAGGCCGTGTCCGACCTGCAGGTGCACGCCGCCCGCTACGCCAACCCGCTGACGCTGCTGCCCGGCAACGTGCCCATCGACAACCACATCGACCGCCTCATCGAGGCCGGCGAGACCTTCCTCGCCGCGGTCTGGGACATCGACCACTTCAAGCCCTTCAACGACGTCTACGGCTACCGCGTCGGCGACGACATCATCCGCCTCGCGGCGCGCGTGCTGACGCAGTGCGCCGACCCGCAACTGGACTTCGTGGGCCACATCGGCGGCGACGACTTCGTCATGGTGCTCAGCAGCCGCGACAGCGAGGAGCGGCTCACGCGCGTCTGCGAAGCCTTCGACGCCGGCGTGCGCAGCTTCTTTTCGGCCGAACACCTGGCCGCCGGCGGCTATGTGACGCTGAACCGCCAGAACCAGCCCAGCTTCCACCCGCTGCCCACCATTTCGGCCGGCGCCGTGCTGCACCTTCCCGGGCACTTCGAGAACGCGCGGGCATTGGCGGCAGCACTGGCCGAGCCCAAGCGCGTCGCCAAGGGCCGCGCGGGCGGCAGCCGCTTCTTCGTCGACCGGCGCCAGCCGCAGCGGGCCTTACTCGCGGCTGCCTGACTTTTCCCGCTTCCACCCGCGCCGCGTCTGCGGCATGCTGCCCTCACAACGACTCATTTCGTGGGGACAGCATGCTCAGACAAATGACGATCAAGCTGCGCCTGACCGTGGGCTTCGGCCTCATGGTGGCGCTGATGGCGGTGCTGGGGCTGGGCGGGCGCTTCGCCACCGGCGCCATGTACGGCGCCTTCGAGCAGTTCAACGAGACGGTCGTGGGCTCGCTGGTGAGCCTGGACCAGCTCCGCGGCGGCCTGCTGACGGCGCGCCGCTACGAGAAGGACATGATCCTCGCGGCCATAGGCGTGGCCGACTTCAAGCGTGCCAGCGCGCGCTGGGGCGAGGGCATGGCCCAGGCCGAGAAAGGCCTCAAGGACCTGGAGGCACGCGTCAAGCGCGACGAAGTCAAGAAGAGCCTGGCCCAGGTGCGCGAGAGCATGGATGCCTACCGCAAGGCGATGCAGCCCGTCATGGAGCAGCTCGGCAAGGGCGACATGGCCTCCGACCCCAAGGCCGCCTGGGACGCGCCGCGCGAGGCCAAGAAGCATGTCGACACCGCCGAGCAGGTGCTGGACGGCGCGATCACGCTGGTGGAGCAGGCCGTGCAGCAGGCGCGCGACCGCATCGCGGGTGTGTACTCGACCATCTCCATGGTCATCTGGGGTGCGCTGGCCCTGGGTGCGCTGCTGGCTGTGCTGATCGGCTGGCGCATCTCGCTGTCGGTGCTCAAGCCCGTGGACGACAGCATCCGCTTCGCCGCCGCCGTGGAGAGCGGTGCGCTGGACGAGCACCTGAGCGTGGAGGGCCGCGACGAGCTGACCCGGCTGTCGCAAAGCCTGGTGCAGATGCAGACCGGGCTGCGCGGCATCGTGCTGCGCGTGCGCGAGGGGTCGGAATCCATCCAGTTGGCTGCTTCCGAGGTGGCCAGCGGCAACATGGACCTGTCCGGCCGCACCGAGCAGGCCGCGGCCAGCCTGGAAGAGACCGCCTCGTCCATGGAGCACCTGACGGAGAACGTGCGTCACAACGCCGACTCGGCCCGCCAGGCCAACCAGCTCGCGGCCAACGCGTCCAGCGTGGCCACGCGCGGCGGCACCGTCGTGGCCCAGGTCGTCAGTACCATGGACGATATCAGCGCCAGCGCGAAGAAGATCGCCGACATCATCGGCACCATCGACGGCATCGCCTTCCAGACCAACATCCTGGCGCTGAACGCAGCCGTGGAGGCCGCGCGGGCCGGCGAGCAGGGCCGCGGCTTCGCGGTCGTGGCCGGCGAGGTGCGGGCCCTGGCCCAGCGCAGCGCCGAAGCGGCCAAGGAGATCAAGTCGCTGATCACTGCGTCGGTGGAGCGTACTGGGGCCGGCGCGGCGCTGGTGCAACAGGCCGGCGAGACCATGACCGAGATCGTCGCTTCCGTGCAGCGCGTGACGGACATCATGGGCGAGATCACGGCGTCCACCACCGAGCAGAGCAACAGCATCGGCGAGGTGGGCCAGGCCATCTCCAACCTCGACCAGATGACCCAGCAGAACGCCGCCCTCGTGGAAGAAGGCGCTGCCGCCGCGGCCAGCCTCAGGGAGCAGGCCCAGGGGCTGACGCAGGCGATCAGCAGCTTCCGGGTGTCGGCGCGCTAGGCGTCTTCCAGGGACATAGCCGCCCTGTTACAGGGGGCTGAAGGGTGCTTCCTACAATGAGGCCGTGAACCTCGACCCCACCCTGAACGCCGACCTGCACTGCCACTCGGTCGTCTCCGACGGCACGCTGACCCCCGAAGCCCTGGCCGAACGCGCCAAGGCCGGCGGCGTGCAACTGTGGGCGCTGACCGACCATGACGAGATTGGCGGCCAGCAACGCGCCATCACTGCGGCCAAGGCCGCCGGCCTGGCCTACCTGACCGGCACCGAGATCTCGGTGACCTTTGCCGGCCGCGTGGTGCATATCGTGGGCCTGGGTTTCGACCACAACTCCACCGAGATGGCCGAGGGCCTGCGCGCCACGCGCGGCGGCCGCGAGGCACGCGCCCGCGAGATGGCGGCCAGCCTCGCCCAGGTGGGCATCCACGGCGCCTTCGAGGGCGCGCTGAAGTACGTGGGCAACCCCGACCTGATCTCGCGCACGCATTTCGCGCGCTTCCTGGTGGACGGCGGCTACTGCACCGACGTGCCGGACGTCTTCCGCCGCTACCTGACCGAGGGCAAGCCCGGCTTCGTGCCGCACAAGTGGGCCACGCTGCGCGACGCGGTGGGCTGGATCACCCGCGCCGGCGGCATCGCCGTCATCGCCCACCCGGGCCGCTACGACTTCACGCCCACCGAAGAGCACGCCCTCATCACCGAGTTCATGGCCCACGGCGGCCGCGGCATCGAGGTCGTGACCGGCAGCCACACGCCGGCCGAGTTCCAGCAGTACGCCGACACGGCCGTGGAATACGGCCTGCTCGCCTCGCGCGGCTCGGACTTCCACTGCCCCGAGGAAAGCCGCATCGACCTGGGCGCACTGCCGCCGCTGGCGGGCAAGCTCAAGCCGGTCTGGGCCGAGCTGGAAGACCGCATCCACGTTTGATTCGCTCGCGAGGGCCTCGGGGTTTACGTGGTGACCGTATCGACAACAAGTGTTGACAATAGATTCGTCAACAACTGTTGTCGATCATGAGCAGCATCTCCGACGCCGAATCGCAGATCATGCGCGCCCTCTGGGAGCGCCACCCCCTCAGTGCGGAAGACATCCTGGCCGCGCTTCCCCCAGAGGCGGGCTGGCAACTGGGCACCGTCAAGACCCTGCTGAACCGCCTGCTGAACAAGGGCGCGCTGCAGGCCCATCGCGATGGGCGCCGCTACCTCTACGAGCCGCTGGCCGCGCGTGAGGACTGGGAACAGGGCGAGTCCCTGGGCCTGCTGGACCGCGTCTTCGGTGGCCGGCTCTCACCGCTGGTGGCGCACTTCTCGGCCCAGCGCAAGCTCAGCTCTGAAGACGCCGAGGCGCTGCGCCGCCTGCTGCAGGAGCATGACGATGGCAAGTGAGGCCGTCATCGCCACGCTATGGCAAGCCCACACGGGCTTCACGATCGGCCTGCTGGCCGTGCTGCTGCTGCGCAAGCCCTGGCGCCGGTTCGCGGGCGCCCAGGCGGCCTACGCGCTGTGGCTGCTGCCGCCGTGGCTGGCTCTGGCAGCGCTGCTGCCGTCGTCGGCCGGCCTGCCCGCACTGGCCCTGCCGCCCGTGCGCATCTCCGCGCTGACCGGGCTGCCCGCCGCTGCCGCATCGGACGGCTGGCAGACCGGCTGGCTGGCCTTGTGGGTGGCAGGCGTGTTGACGGTGGCGCTGGTGCAGACTGCGAGGCATCGCCGCTACCTGCGGCATCTGCTGGGGCGCGACCGCGCTGCCTGGCGGGCGCCGGCCGGCGATTCGCCGGGTCTGTTGGGTGTCTGGCGTCCTCGGCTGGTGCTGCCCGTCGACTTCCGCCAGCGCTTCGACGCCGACGAGAGGCGCTGGATCGTGGCCCACGAGGCCGCCCACGCCCGTCGCTTCGACAACCCAGCCCGGCTGCTGGCCGCGGTGCTTGCCGGCCTGGCCTGGTTCAACCCGCTGGCCTGGGTCGCCCTGGCCCTGCTGCGCCACGACCAGGAACTGGCTTGCGACGCTGCCGTCCTGCGGCGCTACCCGGGCAGCTGGCGCCGTTATGGCCTGGCCATGCTCAAGCTCGATGGGGCGATGAGCCTCCCGCCCGCTGCCTCGGCCTGGCAGTCCCACCACCCTTTGAAGGAGAGGATCATGTTGCTCAAGAAGGCCGCCCCCAGCGTCGGGGCTCGCCAGGCAGCCCGCGTGGCGTTGGCACTGAGCGCCGTCGTGGGCTTCGGCGCCGTGCAGGCGCTGACCGCCGGCTCGCCAGACGCCGCCAGCGCCGCCAAGCCCAAAGGCCAGCGCACGGAGCTGTCGGACCTGACAGCCCTGCCCCCGAGGGTGAAGCTGATCGAGGCCTGCCCGCAGATGCCCAAGCCGGACATGGTGCCCGAGCCCAACAACCTGAAGGGCAAATACAAGATGGACGTCAAGTTCCGCATCGGTCCCGATGGCCACCCGGACCGGGTCCAGATCAAAGGGGGCGAGCGTCTGTTGGCGCAGACGGTGGAGAAGGCGGTGCGCGCCTATGGCTGCAAGCGCGAACTGGCCGGCACCGAGTTGCAACAGGACTTTGAATTCCTGCTGGATTGACGTTAGCAGGGCCTGCGGCTAAACGCACAATGCCGCATGGCCCAGCTTTTCGAAGTCCACCCCGACAACCCGCAGCCACGCTTTCTGCGCCAGGCGGCGCAGATGCTGCAGGCCGGCGGCATCGGTGCCATCCCGACGGACTCCAGCTACGCCTTCGTGTGCCGACTGGACGACAAGGCCGCAGCCGAAGCGCTGCGCCGCGTGCGCGGCGTGGACGAAAAGCACCACCTGACGCTGCTGTGCCGCGACCTGTCGGAGCTGGCCAACTACGCGATGGTGGACAACCGCCAGTACCGCCTGCTCAAGCTCGCGACACCTGGCCCCTACACCTTCATCCTGCCGGCCACCAAGGAAGTGCCGCGCCGGCTCTCGCACCCCAGCCGACGCACCATCGGCCTGCGCGTGCCGGACCACAAGGTCACGCAGGAGTTGCTGGCGCTGTTCGGCCAGCCACTGCTGTCCACCACGCTGATCCCGCCCGGCGACACCGAGCCCATGAACGACGCCTCGGCCGTCTGTGACCGGCTGGACCGTCAGCTGCAATTCGTGCTGGACGCCGGGGCCTGCCCGGCCCAGCCCACCACGGTGCTGGACATGAGCCAGGGGGATGAGCCGGTGCTGGTGCGGCAGGGGCGTGGGGACCTGGCCTGCCTGGGCCTCAGTCTGGAATAACGGGCTCTATGCCTGCGCGCCCGCAGGCGCGCAGTCCTTCGCCAGGCGTCGAACAGTCCGCAGGGACTGTTCTCGGTCCGGGCTCAGTCCCACCAGAAGTACCACACGGGCGCTTCCAACAGCGTCGCAGCCAAGGCGGCCACACTGCCTATGCCTTGCTCCACGATGTCAGCGCAATAGGCCGCCTGCTCCGCCGCCAGCGCCAGCGCGGCCTTGCGATCGGCGGGCGGCCGGCTTACCCAGCATTCCACGACGTCGTCCTTGACCGCGATGGGCTCGGCGCCGAAGCGGTCGCGCCAGTGGCGGTGCAGCGCGACATGCACCTCCGGGGCCGGGCAGTCGTTCCAGCCGCCGTAGCCCAAGCGGGCGAACAGCTCGGTCGGGTCGGCCAGCGCTATGAGGCCAATGAACATCAGCGGCTTGAGGCGCCCGGAGAGCACATCGAACTGGGTCTGCACCTGCCGCTCCGGACCGGCGCCGCCGTCGCGCCAGCGCGGTGGTTTGGCGGCACCATGGTCGCGCAGCCACTGGGCGGCATCCAGCCCTTGCGCTGCGGCGAGCGTGGCCTGCCCGCCGTCCTCGGGGGGCTCCAGGCCCTCCAGCAGGTCTTCGAGGTCGGCCGCGTCGCCGATCAAGAAGGGGTAGCGCCCGCTGCCCTGGGCAAACGCAAGCCGCAAGGCCTCCAGCTGCTTGAGCGCGTTCACGCCGCGCACGCTGACGGTCTTGAACGCGCCGTGGTCGGCCTCCACGCCGGCCCACTCGGCCTCGGGCGACGGCGGGCGCGGTAGCGTGGGCACTTCGGCATCGAGCAGCCCCGCTGAACGCAGCTCGCCCACCAGCAGCGCGTTCTCCGGTGTCAGCAGCAGTGGCTGGATGGCGGCCAGCACCGTGCGCGCGTCATCGCCGCGGCCGGCCTGGTGCAGCGCGAGTGCCCACCAGCCGGCGCCGATGCCGAAGAAGCCCCAGACGGCCGTCGCCGTCAGGCATTGCGAGGTGCGCCCCTGCACCCAGGGCGTGAGCAGGGCCAGGCCCTCGGGCTGCCCTGCCCGCACCGCCAGGATGCCGCGGGTGAAGTCACGCCAGGGCTTGATGGCCTCGGCGTCGAAATGGTTGGCATTGCTGTCCAGCAAAGCCTGCGCGACCGACGCCGAGCCGGCCCGCGCCTCGCGCAAGGCCTTGTCGATGAGCTGCATGACGGCGCCGTTGCCTGCTGCGATGAGCCGCTCGCGCAGTTGCTCGGCCTGCTCATAGGCGCCCGCCTCCTGGTAGACGGCGATGGCACGCATGTCGAAGGTGCCGGGCGCGAGCGACTCGGCCGTTTCGCGCCACGGCTCCAGCCCGGCCAGTGCCGCGTCCAGGCGCCCCTCGGCCGCCCAGGTCTTGGCCTCGCGCACCGCCAGGTCCCACAGCGTCTTCACCTGGCCCGAGGCTTCGACGGCGCGCCACATGCGTGCAATGCCTTCCCGCACCACGGCCCGGTTGCCCAACGCCTCGGCCGCCAGCACCATGGAAAAGATCTGCGACACCTGCAGCCCGTCGAACGGGTCGTCCGCCGTGGCACTGGGCAGCACGAAGGGGATGCCCGCCACGCCGCGCACCACCTTGGCGATGTCGTCCAGCGGCGCCGGCAGCGGTTGGGGCGGTGCGAGCAGGCGCTCGCGCAGATCGACGAGCGACGCTTGCCAGTCCGCTGCGCTATCGCTGTCGTCCCACAACTCCTTCAATTCAGACTCGTCGCCGACTATGCGGTCCAGCACGGCCAGCGCGCGCTGCACCAGCGGCTCGGGCGGCACCAGCCGGGTGGCGGCCGCCCAGTCGTCGGCAACCTCGGTGTAGGCATTGCTGTAGCCCGCGTGGCCGCGCAGCCGGGCGATGACCTCGATAGCGGCCAGGGCCTCGGTCGCCTCGTCAGCTTCCAGATAGCCGTCCGGCGCGACTGCGGCCAACGCCTTTTCTACCAGCGACAGGTCGCTCACCTCCTGCAGGCCATAGGCCCAGTCGCAGGCGCTGTCATTGCCAAAGGCTTCGTGGCTCCAGGCTCCCATGGTGTCTTGCCGGCTGACGGCCGGTTGAGTGGCGGCGCCGCAGTGTAGGAAGGCTGGCGCAGCGTGCGGATGACTTTATTCACCGCCCACGTCAGGCCATCCGCCGCGCTTGCGATTCGTCATCGGCTTCCTGCGCTTCGTCGCAGCCGGTTGGAAACACGGGGCACCAACGCCCAAACTGACTCCATCGAACAAGCAATCACGCTTCTCGAAACCCCAGCAAAACGGAGTCCATCATGAGCCTGCAAACTGTCTTCACCGCCGCCGTCCTCGCCTTCTCTGCCGTTGCCGCCCAGGCTGGCACGCAAGAGATCGTCAAGCTGGAACGCGTCGTCGTCACCGGCAAGGCCACCCGCGAAGTTGCGCAACTGCCGCGCGTCGTGGTCACCGGCTACAGCACCACCACGCTGGCCGCCGCCAAGACCTTCTGAACAAGGCATCGTCTGAACATGCAAACGAAGATGCCTTTTTCCACCATCGCCGAGCCGAATCGCCAGTACTGCTGAGCCAGTACTGCCGACTCGGCTCGGCCTTTGTCCACGCCGTTCACGAAGCCGCCCTCGGGCGGCTTCATCGCTTTTGCGGTCAAGCCGCCGTGCTCCCCGCAGTTCATCCACCGCGCTTGCAGTTCATCCACGGCGGCTCGCGATTGATCGCAGGGCGCTGGAAGCGAGAGGCTTCCTTGCCGAAACTGACTCCATCGAACAAGCAATCACGCTTCTCGAACCCCCACCAAACGGAGTCCATCATGAGCCTGCAAACTGTCTTCACCGCCGCTGTCCTGGCCCTCTCTGCCCTGAGCGCCCAAGCCGGCACCGTCGTCAAGCTGGAACGCGTCGTCGTCACCGGCAGGGCTACGCAAGAAGTCGCCCAACTGCCGCGCGTCGTCGTGACCGGCTATGCCCAGCGCGAAGTCGCTCAGCTGCCGCGCGTCGTCGTCACCGGCTTCAGCGAAACCACGCTGGCCCGCCAGACGCTGGCCGCCGCCAAGAGCACCACGAAGCGCGGCTGATCAAGGCGTTGTCTGAACATGCACATGACGCCTTTTTCCACCGCCACCGAGCCGAATCGCCAGTACTGCTGAGTCAGTACTGCCGATTCGGCTCGGTCATTTGTTGATGATGTCGAGAATCCTGGCGCGGTCGAAGCCGATCACGCGCTGGCCGCGCACCACCAGCGTGGGCGTGCCGACGGCACCCAACGCCTGGTAGTCCGCCAGGCATTGCGAGTCCCGCTCGATGAAGCATTCCTGGAAGGGGATGCCTTCCTGCGTCATCCAGCGCCGCGCGGCCAGGCAGTAGGGGCAGGTCTCGGACGAGACCATGCGGATGTCACCCGGCTTCACCCGCTGCACCAGCACTGCGCCGTCCTTGTCCGCCACATGGCCGCGCCAGGCCTGTGAGCCCAGCCAGGCCATGGCGACAACAAGCAGCAAGGAAATCGGGGGCCACTTCATGGGCCCCGATGCTAGGTGTTGGCTAGAACAGCTTCACGAACAGCCAGTAAAGCCCCGCGGACAGCGCAATGGCCGCCGGCAGCGTCAGCACCCAGGCCATCAGCAGGTTGCGCACCGTGCTCCATTGCAGACCCGAGCGGTTGGCGGCCATGGTGCCGGCCACGCCGGACGACAGCACCTGCGTCGTGGACACGGGCAGGCCGTAGATGTCGGCCGCGCCAATGGTGAGCATGGCGACCAGCTCCGCCGAGGCACCCTGGGCATAGGTCAGGTGGCTCTTGCCGATCTTCTCGCCCACGGTCACGACGATGCGCTTCCAGCCCACCATGGTGCCCAGGCCCAGCGCGACGGCGACTGCCACCTTGACCCACAGCGGGATGAACTTGGTGGCGTCGTCGATCTGTTTCTTGAAGGCCTTGAGGTTGGCGTCAGACTGGGCGTCCAGCTTCACCGCCGGCTCCCTGCCCAGATGGCGGATGGCCTCGGATGTCAGGTACATGTCATTGCGCACGTTGGCGACGGCAGCGGCGGGCAGCTTGGCAAGGCTGCCGGCCTGGCGCACCTGCTGGCCAATGCTGTCGGCCATGGCGGCCAGCGCGGGCACGACCTCAAACGTCAGCGTGCGCGTGCGCACGTAGTCGGCTAGCACGGCGCGCGGGTCTGTGGGCGCGGCGACAAGGGCATTCGTCTGGCGCAGCGACTGCGACGTCACCTGGGCCACGGCGGCGAATTGCGTGGCCTGGTCGGCCGGCATGGCGCGGTTGAGCGCATAGGCCATGGGCACGGTGCCGATGAGGATGAGCATGATGAGGCCCATGCCCTTCTGGCCGTCGTTGCTGCCGTGGGCGAAGGACACGCCGGTGCAGGTCAGCACCAGCAGGCCGCGAATCCACCACGGCGGCGGCTTCTTGCCGGCGGGCTCGCGGTACAGGGCCGCGTTCTTCACGAAGGCGCGCAGCGCCAGCAGCAGCACGGCCGCGGCGATGAAGCCGATCAGCGGTGACAGCAGCAGCGAGTAGCCCACCTTGGTGGCCTGGCCCCAGTCCACGCCGCTGGTGCCGTCGCGGCCATGCATCAGCGCATTGGCCACACCCACGCCGATGATGGAGCCGATCAGCGTGTGCGACGACGAGGCCGGCAGGCCCAGCCACCAGGTGCCCAGGTTCCAGATGATGGCCGCGATCAAGAGCGCGAACACCATCGCAAAACCCGCGCCCGAGCCCACCTGCAGGATGAGTTCCACTGGCAGCAGCGAGATGATGCCGAAGGCCACCGCGCCGCTGGACACGAGCACGCCCAGGAAGTTGAAGCAGCCCGACCAGATCACCGCCACGTTGGGCGGCAGGGAGTGTGTGTAGATGACGGTCGCGACCGCGTTGGCCGTGTCGTGAAAGCCGTTGACGAACTCGAAGGCCAGCGCGATGAGCAGCGCGACGCCGAGCAGGATGTAGGGCACCCAGGTCGTCGTGATGGCACCCGTGTCGGCCACGTCGCCGATGACGCTCCAGCCTGCGAACAGCAGGCCGGCGGCGAGCAGGCCGATGAAGACGATGCTGGTGACCGGGCCGGACTTCTGGTCCAGGTGGGGTTTGGCCGATGCGGCACCGGCAGCAAGGGATGCGGTATTCATGGGCGTTCCTGAACTCAATAGACTTCGGGTACCACGATGTCTTCGGGCACCGGGTTGCGGGTGTAGTCCTCGCGGCGCTCGCGCGCCGGCAGTTCGATGTCGGCGTGCGGCACGTCCTGGTAGGGCATCTGCGAGAGCAGGTGGTGGATGCAGTTCAGCCGTGCGCGCTTCTTGTCGTCGGCCTTGACGACCCACCAGGGCGACTCGGGGATGTGGGTGCGCTCCAGCATCACCTCCTTGGCCTTGGTGTACTCCTCCCAGCGGCGGCGCGACTCCAGGTCCATGGGGCTCAACTTCCACTGCTTGAGCGGGTCGTGGATGCGGCCCAGGAAGCGGATGCGCTGCTCGTCGTCGCTGATGGAGAACCAGTACTTGATGAGCTGTATGCCCGAGCGCACCAGCATGCGTTCGAACTCGGGCGCGGAGCGGAAGAACTCCTCGTACTGGTCGTCGGTGCAAAAGCCCATCACGCGCTCGACGCCCGCGCGGTTGTACCAACTGCGGTCGAACAGCACGATCTCGCCGGCCGCCGGCAGGTGCGACACATAGCGCTGGAAGTACCACTGCGTGCGCTCGCGGTCGTTGGGCGCGGGCAGCGCGGCGACGCGGCACACGCGCGGGTTCAGCCGCTGCGTGATGCGCTTGATGACACCGCCCTTGCCGGCCGCGTCGCGGCCCTCGAACAGGATGACGACCTTGTGGCCCGTGTGCTGCACCCAGTCCTGCAGCTTCACCAGCTCGCTCTGCAGCCGGAACAGCTCGCGGAAATAGCGCTTGCGCTCACTGCCTGCGTCGGGCGAGGCGTCGCTGGGCATGTCGCCGTAGTTGCGGTCCTCGAGTTCGAGCTCCAGCTCCTCGTCGAAGTCGTCCTGCAGGTCGCGGTGAATGCGCTTCACCAGTTCGTCGTCGATAGGGCTCACAAGGTCTCCCTGCCGCGGTGGCGGCCGAATGGGAGACGCTAGGCCGGTGATGTGGCGACGCTGTGACAGCGCGGGGCTTGACGGCTTCGTTTACAGGCGTAATCATTCGCCTATCGTTTACAGACGTAATCATGAGCAAGCCCACCGCACCCCCACCCATCAGCGAAGCCGAAGCCCAGGTCATGCAGCAGCTCTGGGCCCGCGCCCCCCAGGCCGCCGACGAGATCGCCGCGGCGCTGGGCCCGCAGCAGGGCTGGCAGCTCGCCACCGTGAAGACGCTGCTGAACCGGCTGCTGCACAAGGGCGCGCTCACGGCCGAACGCGACGGCCGTCGCTTCCTCTATGCGCCGGCCTTCCCACGCGAGGCCTGGGCCGCGGGCGAGAGCCTGTCGCTGATCGATCGCCTCTTCGGCGGGCGGCTGGCGCCGCTGGTGGCGCAGTTCGCGACGGAGCGCAAGCTCAACGCCGACGACCTGGCCGCGCTGAAGGCGCTGCTGAAGGAGCAAGGTCATGAGTGAGAGGCTGCTCGCCGCCCTTGCGCAGCAGGCGCTGCTGCTGAGCGTGGCCATTGCACTGCTGTGGGTGCTGCGGCCCGTGCTGCTCAAGCGCCTGGGCGCTGGTGCTGCCTACGCCGCCTGGCTGCTCGTGCCGGCGCTGCTGCTGACACCCTTGCTGCCGCGCCCGGCTCAGGAACCGCTGCGCGTCGTGCTGCAGGCCACAGCTGGCACGGCGCCAGCGACGGTGCCCGCGCTACCGGCACCGCCGAGCGGGCAAGCAGGGTTGTGGCTGGCGCTGTGGCTCGCGGGCTCGGCCTGTGTCGTTGCGGTGCAAGCACGTCGGCAATTGCGCCTGGCCCGCCTGGGCAAGCACCTGCCTGCCGGCAGCAGCCCGGCCCTCGTGGGCTTGCTACGCCCGCGCGTCACGCTGCCGGTGGATTTCGAACAGCGTTTTGCGCCCGCCGAGCGCGAGCTGGTGCTGGCCCACGAGGAGGTGCACCGCCAACGGCTGGACAACCTCTGGAATCTGCTCGCCTGGACCTTGACGGCCCTGCACTGGTGGAACCCGCTGGCCTGGTGGGCACAACGGCGCCTGCAGGCCGACCAGGAACTGGCTTGCGACGCCGCGGTGCTGACCACGCGGCCCGACGCCCAGGCCACCTACACCCGTGCGCTGCTTGCGGCGCACGGCCTCAACGCCCCGGGCGCGCCGCTGGCCAGCCGCTGGGGCACCACCCATCCCCTCGTTGAAAGGATTGCGATGCTGAACCGCCCCCGCCCCCTGAACCGCCGTCGCGCCCTGCTGCTGGCCGCCACCGTGAGCACCGTGTCGGCCCTGGCCTATGCAGCCGAGAACCCGGCGCCGGCCGACAACGGCTACCTGAAGCTCCAGGTCAAGCTGGAGCAAACGCAGGGCGACAGCAAGACCAGCCGCAGTTTCCGCCTGATCGGCAAGGACGGCGAGCGCATGCTGGTGATGAGCCGTGGCGGCGTTCCCGAAGAGGCGTGGCGCATCGGCTTGCTGGCCCGCAAGGTGGGCGAGAACCAGGTCAGCATAGAAAGCGAGATCGGCCGCGGCGAACCCGCTGTGGAAGTGGGCCGGCCCAGCGTGCAGACGGCCTTGGGCCAGATGGCGCGCGTCGAATTCGACGACGACAAGACCGGCGCCAGGCTCGCGCTGGAACTGACGCCAGAAGCGATGCCAGCCGACTATCAGCCGCCGGTAAGGACGCCCGTCAAACCGCAGCCGTGACGACGATCTCTACCTTCCACTCCGGCCGCGCCAGGCCCGCGATGACGGTGGCGCGCGGCGGCGTGTGGCCAGCGGAGACCCAGGCGTCCCAGGCGGCGTTCATGCCGGGGAAGTCGGCGCGGTCGGCCAGGAAGATCTGCGCCATCAGGATGCGCGACTTGTCGGTGCCGGCGCGCTCCAGCAGCTTGTCGATGGCGGCCAGCACCTGGGCGGTCTGGCCCGTGATGTCGGCGCTGGCGTCCTCGGGGACCTGGCCGGCCAGGTAGGCGACGTGGTTGAAGACGGCCATCTCAGACAGGCGGGCGCCGATGTCGAAGCGTTCAACGGGGGTGGAGGAGCTCATGCTTTTTTCCGGGTTTTGGTGGATTTGACGGGTGCTGCGGCAGCGTTGGCCTTCTGGCCCAGCTTGCTCTCGGTGCCGGCCAGCAGCTTCTTGATGTTGGCCTGGTGGCGCCAGACGAGCAGCAGGCCCATGACGATGAGGGCCAGGGCCGTCGGGCCGGCCTCCCAGATCAGCAACTGGTAGACCGGCGCAAAGGCCGCCGACACGATGGCCGCAAGCGACGAATAGCGGCTGAACCAGGCAATGATGAGCCAGGTGGCCAGCGTTGCCACTCCCAAATACGGATTGAGGGCAAAGATGACGCCCGCGGCTGTGGCCACGCCCTTGCCACCCTGGAACTTGAAGAACACCGGCCACAGGTGGCCCAGGAAGGCCGCCAGCCCGACGAGGGCCGCCGTGCCTTCGCCCAGGCCGAAGCGCGGCCCCCAGATGGCCACGGCCAGCACCGGGAAATAGCCCTTGAGGGCGTCGAACACCAGCGTCAGGATGGCGGCGGCCTTGTTGCCCGAGCGCAGCACATTGGTGGCGCCGGGGTTGCCCGAGCCATAGGAGCGTGGGTCCGACAAGCCCATCACGCGGCTGACGATGACAGCAAAGGACAGCGAGCCGATCAGGTAGCCGGCCAGCGTGGCGAGCAGGGGAAAGAGGGTCTCTTGCATGCCCGACATTGTGCTTTGGCGGCGCCGGCAGTTCGCCTGGGCCGACCCGGGAAGTACCCGGAGGTGCCCGCCGCAAATGAGAAGGCCCCGCTTCGCGGGGCCTTTCGCCAGTCGGCGCCGGAGGTGGGTCAGGCGCGGCGGCGGCGCGCGGCGCCCAGGCCGAGGAGCGCAGCGCCCACGAGCAGGGCCGTGGTCGGTTCGGGCAGGGTGCCTCCGCCGCCGATGGTGCTACCGGCAAGGCACAGGCGGTCGACGTGGTTGCCCTCGTCGAGGAACAGGCAGCCCAGGTTGTCGCTGGCCACGTAGTCGCCGCGGTCGAAGAAGAACGGGGACGAACCCGTCGCGATCGTGATCACCGAGCTGGTGGCGAAGTGGTACAGGTCGACGTCGCCGTTGTTGTTGTTGATGATCAGGTCGCCGTCCAGCGCACCGCCGCTGATGACGCCGGTGCCGTCGGCGCTGCCGCCCGGCACGCTGATGAAGATGCCCGCCGCACCGGTGGCGATGTCATAGGCCTGGATGCCACCGCTCTGCTCCAGATAGGCGGTCGTGCCGTCCGTCGAAACGGTCACGCCGTCGCCGAAGGCACCATTGATGACGCGGAACGTGCCGGCACCGCCAGCACCCAGCGGGTCGATGTCGATCAGGCCCGCACCGCTCGTCGCGATGATGTGCCCATTGGGAGCGCCCCACATGCCCAGGAAGGGGCCGGGCACGCCCGTCAGCACATGATCGACAGTGCCGTCGTTCTTGAACTGGACGAAGCTGCCACCCTCGCCACCATAGGCGAGGCCGCCTGCACGGGCATAGGCCACCGTGCCCGAGCCGCTGCCCGTCGTGCTGATGGCGCTACCGGGTGTCTGCCCGTCCGTGTTGCTGAAGACATAGCGCGTCCCCGCGGCCGAAACCAGCACGTTGCCGTTGCCGGCCACGGCCACGCCGAAGGGTCCACTGCAACAGCCACCGCCGATGACGGAGCTGAAGTCCGCAAAGGTCGTCAGCGAAAAGCCGTTGCTGGTGCCGGCGGCGGTGAGGGTCAACGAGGCCTGGGCCGGCGTTGCCAAGGCGAGTGCGGCGAGTGCTGTCCCCAAAATCGCCACGATACGAGTGAAGGATCTCATGGTGTTCTCCTCAAGGTGGGCTAATCACGACAAGGTCATCGCATATTTCAGGCCAGGAGTCATAAGTGATTGATTGGCCTGAATTTCTTCAAACTGGGGGGCGCACGTCGCCGGCACATGTAATGTCTGCCGACATGAAAAGCTTGCTGGAAGCCTTCGCGAGGGTTTCAGACGTGGCCTTGCCCCTGCCCGCGACTCGGCGCCCGGACAACGCTGTCCGAAACGGCTCTGCCCGACAAACCCGGCCCGGCACCTGGCCCTGACGCGGTGAGCCCAGCGGGCTCAGTTGGCGCAGGTCACCGGCCGCGCGCCCAGCAGCTCGGTCAGCACCTGGGGCGCTAGGCCCACGAGGTAACCACGCCGGCCACCGTTGATGCAGATCTTCGGCAACTCCAGGATGGTGGCCTCGACGAACACCGGCATGGCCTTGCGCACGCCGAAGGGCGAGGTGCCGCCCACCTGGTAGCCGCTGTGGCGCTGCGCCACCTCGGGCTTGCAGGGCTCGACCTTCTTGCAGGGGATCTGCCGCGCCAGCTCCTTGAGGCTGACCGTGCGGTCGCCATGCATCAGCACGATCAGCGGCTCGGCCTTCTCGTCCTGCATCACCAAGGTTTTCACCACCGCGTGCTCGTCCACGCCCAGTTGCTTGGACGACTCGGACGTGCCGCCGTGCTCCACGTAGTCGTAGACATGTTCGGTGAAGGCGACACCGGCGCGCTTCAGCATCTGCGTCGCGGGCGTCTCGCTGACGTGTGAACTCTTCTTGCTCATCCCCCAATTCTCGGGGACAGGTCTGATTACCTGCTTAACAGCAAGCAATTATTGTTTTACAGTAAGTTTTTCTCGTATTGCTGAAGCCCATGCCCGACTCTTTCTCGCCGGACAGCCTCAGGCGCATCCGCCGCCTCGCCCTCGTCGTGCGCCTGCTGAGCCTGATCGGCGTGGTCGTCATCGGCACCATGCCTTTCCTGTTCTGGGCCCAGCCGGACTGGGTGGCCGAGGTGGTCATCCAGCAATGGGCCATCGCCAAGATCCAGCTCGACATGGAGTCGCGCCTGGGCGGCCTGGCGGGCTCGTTGATTCCCACCGCGGTCAGCGTCTTTGCGCTGTGGCAGATGTGGTCGCTGTTCGGCTGCTTCGCGCGCGGCGAGCTGCTGGCCCGCCAGCCCGCTCAGCATTTGCGCCGCCTGGGCCTGGCGCTGTGCACACTGGCCTTTGCGCAGCCCGTGGGCCGCACACTGTCCATACTCGCGCTGACCTGGGGCAACCCCAAGGGCGAGCGCCAGCTTTGGGTGGGTTTGTCGTCGGACCACTACCTCTCGCTGCTCTTCGGCCTCTTGCTACTGGCCCTGGCTCAAGTCCTCGCAGAAGCAGCCAGAGTTGCCGACGAAAACGCGGAGTTCGTCTGATGCCCATCGTCGTGACGCTGGACGTCATGCTCGCGCGGCGCAAGATGCGTTCGCGCGAGCTGGCCGAGCGCGTGGGCATCACGGAGGCCAACCTGTCGCTGCTCAAGAGCGGCAAGGTGCGCGGCGTGCGCTTCGATACGCTGGCGCGCATCTGCGAGGCCTTGCAATGCCAGCCCGGCGACCTGCTCGCCTGGGAGCCCGGCCCCGAGCCCGATGGGGGCGACGATGTGGGCTGAGCGGCGCGCATCGTCGGCATCGACCTGGTTGCTGATCCTGGCCTTGCATGCCGGCGTGCTGACGTTGCTGAACACCCGCACGCGGCTCGCCGAGCTGCCGCGCACGTGGAGCGAGATCCGCCTGATTCCCGAACGGCCCTCCCAGTTGCCACAGTTGCCGCAGGTGCCGCGCGCACGCGAACCCGTACAGAGCGCGCCCATGGTTCCGGCTGTGCCGCCGGTGGCAGCACCGTCGATTGCCGACGCGCCACCGGCCACGCCCGCCGAGGCCACCAACGCCACCGAGCCGCCGGCAGCCGCGCCGACCCCACTGCGGCTCACGCTGCCGGACGCCGCCACGCTGGCACGCCAACCCGCGCTGGACGACCTGCGCGGCAACACGCCCGTCAGCCGCATCGGCGCGCGCATCGCCCACGACCTGGGCGATGACGGCCGCTGGGTGGAGGAGCGCATGGAAGGCGCCGACTTCGTGCGCCTGCGCCGCGGCAACACCTGCATCAACCTGCACCGCAACGGCGGTGCTGCGCGCGAACGCTTCAACGAAAGCGTGTCGCCCACGCTCTGGGGTGCCACACCCGCCTACCGCTGCGAACGCCGCTGACCCACCTTTCAATTCCATGCGCCTGCTGCTACTGACCACCGCCCTGCTGACCGCCATCGCCGCCCACGCCGAGACCGAGGTGCTGCCCACCGTCACGACCGAGCTCAAGCGCGACGGCAGCGCCCTGCCCTATGCCCGCATCAACGACTTCATAGCCAAGCTGAACAAACACGGCGAGGGCCTCTTCCGCATGGACTTCAAGGTCGACACCGAGAAGACCAAGCTGCCGTTGAGCGCCATACGCATGGCGGTGCGCAGCGACGACGCCGACTACCCCATCAAGCTGGACACCGAGGGCGGCTTCGCCCTGCCCCTGCTGCCCGAGGCCGAGGCCAAGACGGCCGACCTCGCCACCAACGCAGCCAAAGGCAACATGGCCGTGCGCGGCAGCATCGAGCTGACCGTGCCGCCCGAGGAACTGACCATGGCCAAGGTGCGCCAGATCACCCGCGTCGCCCGCACGCTGCGCGAGGAACTGCTGCCCTGGTATCTGCGCTGGCTGTTCCCGCGCATCGAGGCCGTGCGCGTGTGCAGTGCCACGCCCAACTGGGAGCTGGAGTGGAAGGAGAACGGCCAACTACTGGGCCTGCCGCTGCCCCAGGCCACGGGCGAGCGCGACCCCGATGCCAAGAAAAGCGAAAAAGGCCGCCCCTGCGCCGTGCTGACCGGCCAGGAAAGCTGGCCCGACGCGGCCCAGCTCGTCGCCCCCGCCGGCTCCAAGCTCAGCGTGAAGCTGCAGGGCCAGTGAAACCTCGCTGGTTCGCCTGGGGCCTCGTCGGGGGCCTGCACCTCGCGCTGCTGACCGCGCTGTGGCTGCACCGGCCGCCTGGGCTTGGCGAGCATGGTGAACGGCGGCTGACGTCGGTGCGCATCGTGCTGCCTCGGCCGAAGCAGCCGCCCCCGCCGCCAGAGCCGCGGCGAGAACCCCTTCAACGCCCCGCCGAGCCACGGCTGATCCCACCGCCGGGCATCACCGTCGAGACGCAGGCGCCCACCCAGGCCGCACCGGCGCCCGCGACGCCACCTGTCGCCGCAACACCGGCGGAGCCCGCGCGCACCACGCTGCGCCTGACGCTGCCGCCGGGCTATGCGGCGTCAGCCGCAGCAGCGCGCAACCCAGCCCTCAGCGACCCGCGCAGCAACACGGCACGGCCGACCTTCGAAGACCGCATCGCCGACGCGGCCGCCCAGACCGGCGAATGGACCGTGGAACGCATCACCGACCACCGCACGCTGATGCGCCGCGGCGACACCTGCGTGGAGGTGCTGCGGTCCCGCATCGACGATATGGACCCCTTCAACGGCAACATCGCCCCGCGCACGGTGAAGATGCTTGGCAAGCCCTACAAGTGCAAATGAGCGGTGCCATGAACTGGCTGGGGCCTGTTGGCATCACGGCAATGGGCCGCGAAGGGTTGTGACCAGAACAGCCGCATGCTGTGTTGCAGATCCTCGCGGGTATGAACCCAGCTTGTGGTCTGCTGTCGTGCCTGCGACTTTTCTGGTCACAACGCGACCCGTTGCCGTGGTGCCAACAGGCCCTAGACTCCGCCCGAACAAAATTCAGGGGGAGATGGCCAGCATGAGCTTGCTGACCACGGAAGCCGTTCTCGCGCTCGCACCGGATGCCTCGTCGGCCAAGGCCGCGCAAGGCCTGCTGTCGCCTTCGGGCTGGCCCAGCCTGGGCGCCAGCGACGCCGCCGTCTGGGGCGAATGCCAGGGCAGCGGCGCCAAGCCCTACCAGACCCAGGTGGACCTCGCCGGCCCCGCCTTCCGCTGCTCTTGCCCCAGCCGCAAGTTCCCCTGCAAGCACGGCCTCGCGCTGCTGCTGATGCGCGCGCGCCAGCCCGCCAGCTTCGGCGCCAGCGAGCCACCGGCCTGGGTTGCCGAATGGCTGGGCAACCGCGCCGAGAAGGCGCAGAAGCAGGAGCAGAAAGCGGTCGAACGCGCCGCGGCGCCACCCGCCGAAGCGTCGCCCGAAGCCGCCGAAAAACGCGAAGCCCAGCGCTGGCAGCGCATCACCGCCGCCGCCCAGGACTTGCAACGCTGGCTGGCCGACCAGGTCGCCCGCGGCCTGGGCGCGCTGGACGACGAGACCCTGGCCAACTGGCAGACGCAGGCCCGCCGCCTCGTCGACGCGCGGGCGCCGGGCCTGGGCCAACGCGTGCTGGCCGCAGCGGCCGACGTGCGGCGCGGCGTGGACTGGCCCGAGCAGACGCTGCAGCGCCTGGGCCTGCTGCAGCTCGCCTGCGAAGGCCTGGCCCGCCGCGAACAACTGCCCGCCGCGCTGCAGGCCGACCTGCGCACCGTGGCCGGCTGGCCGCTGGATCGCGCCGACGTGCTGGAGCAAGGCGAGCACGTGCTGGACCGCTGGACCGTGCTGGGCGCCATCACCGAAGAGCGCGACGACAAGCTGACGGAGCGGCGCGTGTGGCTGCAGGGCGAGCGCAGCGGCCGGCGCGCCTGGCTGCTGGACCATGCCTTCGGCGGCCGCGGCTTCGAGCAGGCCTGGCTGGTGGGCACCTCGGTCGAGACGGCGCTGGCCTTCTTCCCCGGCGCGGCAGCACTGCGCGCCATCGCGGCCGAGCCGCTGTCCGTCACCGGCCAGGCCCGCTGGCCCGAGACGACGACCGAAGCGGAGTGGCAGGCCATCGCCCAACGCTTTGCCGCCAACCCCTGGACCAGCCTGCACCCCATGGCGCTGGCCAACGCCGTGCCGCTGCGCCAGCGCGAAAACGTGGCCGTCGTCACGGCCGGCCGTGCGTTGCCCGTGGCCTTGCCCGACACCGAGGCCTGGACGCTGCTGGGCATCGCCGGCGGCCGGCCGCTGCGGCTGATGGGCGAATGGGATGGCCGCGCCTTCGCGCCGCTGAGCGCCTGGGGCCCCGATGGTGCGATCACCTGGCTGCGGAGGTCGGCATGAGTTCGCCCTGGACCGCCCTGCTGCCCGTGGCCACGGTCGGAACGGACCGCCATGCGGCGCCGCTGCCCACCTGGCCCGGCGACATCGGCGAAGCCATACAGCAAGCCGCCGGCGCGGCGCCCGACCCCGCCACCGCGCTGCTGCGCACCGTGGCCGTGCTGGCCGGCTGCGGCCTGGCCGGCGCGCAAGGCTCGGCCGCGCCCAGCTACCGGCGCCCGCCGCCCACGAAACCCTGCCCGCCCCCGGCCCCGGCCTGGTGTTCGACGCGTTGCGCCAGGCGCTCGTCGACGGCCCGGCCCGGTTGCAGCACGAGGCCTGCCTGATCCTGGCCCGAGCCGGGCTGCGCCTGCCCGAGCTGCTGCTGCCGCAGGCGCTGGAGCTAGGCCGCCGCTCTGTTGCGCTGCGTGCGCCGCTGCTGCCCGCACTGGGCCAGCGCGGCCTGTGGCTGGCCGCCCAGCGCGAGGACTGGGCCTATGCCGCCGGCGTGAGCCAGGACGATGGCGACGCCCCGTGGACGGACGGCACGCTGGAGCAGCGCCGCGCCTGGTTGGACCGCGCCCGCGCTGCCAACCCCGCCGCCGGCCGCGAACGCCTGCAGACTGCGCTGCCCGAACTGCCGGCCCGCGAACGCGCCGAGCTGGCGGGCGCCCTGGGCACGGGCCTGAGCCTGGCGGACGAGCCGCTGCTGGAGACGCTGCGCACCGACCGCAGCAAGGAAGTGCGCCAGGCCGCGCTGCAACTGCTGCTGCGCCTGCCCGATGCGGTTCACCCGCGGCGCGCCACCGAACGGCTGGCGCCGCTGCTGACCTTGGAGCGCGGCCTGCTGCTGCGCAAGCGCTGGCAGGTCGAAGCCCCCACCGCCGAAGGCAGCGACTGGAAGGCCGACCAGATCGACGCGGCCCGGCCCAAGCACGAGTCGCTGGGCGAGCGCGCCTGGTGGCTGTACCAGCTCGTGCGGCAGGTGCCGCTGGCCTGGTGGAGCGCCCACACCGGCATGACCGCGGCCGAGCTGCTGTCCTGGGCCGCCGGCACCGACTGGACCGAGGCGCTGGTGCGCGGCTGGGCCGACGTGCTGTTCGCCGCGCCGGATGACGCCTGGTGCGACGCGCTGCTTGACCGCTGGCCGCCCACGCTGCGCGAAGACCCGGCCCGCGTGCTGGGCCTGCTCCCCCACACCGCGCGCGACCGCCACCTGATGGCCTATGCCCGCAACGGCTCGCAGCCGCTGGCCACCGTGCTCACGCATGCGCTGAACGCCTGCCCGCCGGGCCAGGCGTTGTCGGCCGAGCTGTCCACGCTGCTGGTGCGCGCACTGCACGAGAAGGCGCGCGACGGCGCGCTCAACACCGACTACGGCCTGCGCGGCCTGCTGGCCGACTTCGCCTGCGTCGCGCACACCGGCAGCTTCGGGGCGCTCACCGACATGCCGCGTCGCGCCGACGAAACCCCCACCTGCGCCGAGGCGCTGGCCCTGGTCGAGAGAACCGTGGCCGCCCGGCGCACCCTGCACACCCTGATCCCGACGAGGACGCCATGACCACCGTACTGCGCCAGCACGCCGAGACCCAGTTCGCCGAGGAGCTGGCCGAGCTCCGGCGTGCCGACACGCGCCAGCGCCCCACCAACTGGGAGCTCTCGCCCTGGGCCGTCGTGCGCTACCTGATGGGCGGGCGGCTGGACAACGGCTTCGAGGTCAGCGCCAAGTACATCGGCGACGCCCGCCTCATGGAGATCGCCGTCGCGACGCTGGCCACCGACCGCGCGCTGCTGCTGTACGGCGTGCCGGGCACGGCCAAGTCCTGGGTGTCCGAGCACCTGGCCGCGGCCATCAGCGGCGACTCCACCCGCCTCATCCAGGGCACGGCCGGCACCAGCGAAGAGCAGCTGCGCTACGGCTGGAACTACGCTCAACTGCTGGCCCACGGCCCGTCGGAGGCCGCCCTCGTGGCCAGCCCGCTGATGCAGGCGATGCGCCACGGCAAGATCGCCCGCGTCGAGGAGCTCACGCGCATCCCGGCCGACGTCCAGGACAGCCTCATCACCGTGCTGTCCGAAAAGACGCTGCCCATCCCCGAGCTGGGCAGCGAGGTGCAGGCCGTGCGCGGCTTCAGCGTCATCGCGACGGCCAACAACCGCGACAAGGGCGTCAACGAGCTGTCAGCCGCGCTGAAGCGCCGCTTCAACACGGTGGTGCTGCCGGTACCGGCCAGCGCAGAGGACGAGATCGCCATCGTCACCAAGCGCGTGGGCGAGATGGGCCGCGCGCTGGAGCTGCCGGCCGAGCCGCCCGCGCTGAAGGAAGTACAGCGCGTGGTGCAGATCTTCCGCGAGCTGCGCAACGGCCAGACCGAGGACGGCAAGACACGCATCAAGTCGCCCACGTCCACGCTGTCCACGGCCGAGGCCATCTCGGTCATCAACAGCGGCATGGCCCTGGCCGGCCATTTCGGCGACGGCGTGCTGCGCCCGGCCGACATGGCCGCGGGCCTGATCGGCGCCGTCGTCAAGGACCCGGTGCAGGACAAGACCGTGTGGACCGAATACCTGGAAACGGTGGTCAAGGAGCGCAGCGACTGGAAGGACTTGTATCGCGCCTTCCGAGAACTGACATGAAGCCCCTCGTCCAAGGAGTACCTTGGCCGGTCCCCCGAGGGGACGGCGATGCTCGCGGCGTCGAGCCGCGAGCACATCGCCAGCGCGGGCCGGCTAGGGAGCGGCCCGGCGCTCGGCCCGCAAGCCCAATGCACTACGGCCCGCAGAGCCGCTGACATGCCAAACGCTCCCCACCTCTTCGGCATCCGCCACCACGGCCCGGGCTGCGCGCGCAGCCTGGTGCGCGCGTTGGAGGCGTTGAAGCCCGACTGCGTGCTCGTCGAAGGCCCGCCGGAGGCCGATGGCCTCGTCGGCGCCGTGCTGCAGGCGGGCATGCAGCCACCGGTGGCGCTGCTGAGCTATTGCCCCGACGAACCGGGCCTGGCCGTCTACCACCCCTTTGCCGAGTTCTCGCCCGAATGGCAGGCGTTGCGCTGGGCGGCTGCCAACGGCGTGCCGGTGCGCTTTATCGACCTGGCCGTGGCGTATTCGCTGGCGCTGGGCAAGGCCAAACGTGAAGCCGAGCCGACTGAAGACAGCCCGCGCGAAGACCCGCTGGGCGAGCTCGCCAAGGCCGCCGGCTATGCCGACGGCGAGGCCTGGTGGAACCATCAGGTGGAGGAGCGTGGCGACGGCGAGGAGTTGTTCACGGCCATCGCCGAGGCCATGACGGCGCTGCGTGCCGACATTGGCGAGGACGATGCCCGCGACCTGCTGCGCGAGGCGCAGATGCGCCAGGGCTTGCGCGCGGCGCAGAAGGACGGCTTCGAGCGCATTGCCGTCGTCTGCGGCGCCTGGCACCTGCCGGCCCTGCAGGCCAACGTGACGGCCAAGGCCGACACCACGCTGCTGAAGGAGGGTCTGGCTGGTCTACCCAAGCTCAAGGTGGCCGCCACGTGGGTGCCGTGGACCAACCGGCTGCTGACGCGCGCCAGCGGCTATGGCGCCGGCATCGCCTCGCCGGGCTGGTACGAGCACCTTTGGACGGATACCGGGAGCCGGCGCGCCATTGGCTGGCTGGCCCGCGTGGCGGCGCTGATGCGCGAGCGCGACCTGGACTGCTCCTCCGCCCACCTCATCGAGGCCGCGCGCCTGGCCGACACGCTCGCCGCGATGCGCGGCCGCCCCGCGCCCGGCCTGGAGGAATTGCACGAGGCCACGCGCACCGTGCTGACGCTGGGCGACGAGGCCATGCTGGCCTTCGTGGCCGATGCGCTCGTCGTGGGCGACCGCCTTGGGGCAGTGCCGCCCGACCTGCCTACCGTGCCGCTGCAGCGCGACCTGGAGCAGGCACAGAAGAGCCTGCGCCTCAAGCCCGAGGCGACGCGCAAGACGCTGGACCTGGACCTGCGCCAGCCCAACGACCTCGCGCGCAGCCACTTGTTGCACCGCCTCAAGCTGCTGGACCTGCCATGGGGCGAGATCGCCCAGGTGGGCCGCACCGCGCGTGGCAGCTTCCACGAGGTCTGGACGCTGCAATGGCAGCCCGAGTTCGCGCTGCGCCTCATCGAGGCCAGCCGCTGGGGCCAGACCGTGGAGCAGGCCGCCGCCGCCCGCGCCGTGGAGCGCAGCACGCAGACCGAAGCGCTGGCGGGCCTCGCCGCGCTGATCGACGCGGTGCTGCTGGCCGACCTGCCCTCTGCCGTGCCCGCTACCACGCAGGCCCTGCAGGACCGCGCGGCACTGACCGGCGACGCGGGCCAGTTGCTGGCCGCGCTGGCGCCGCTGGCCCAGGTGTTCCGCTACGGCAATGTGCGCCAGACCGACGCGGCGCTGGTGTCGCAGCTGCTGGACGGCCTCATCGTGCGCGGATCAATAGCGCTGCCGCTGGCCGCCACGGCGCTGGACGACGAGGCCGCCGCCGCGCTGCGCACCCAGGTGCTGGCCGCACATTCGGCCGTGGGCCTGCGCGACGCCGAAGAGCAGACCGCCGCCTGGCGCAAGGCGCTGGAGCAACTGGCTGGCCTGCCCACGGCCCACGAGCTGCTGCAAGGCCTGGCAACCCGGTTGCTGCTGGACGCAGGCGACTGGACCAGCGAGCGCGCCGCGCAGCAGTTGTCGCTGCACCTGTCGGCCGGCGCCGACGCGGCCAAGGCGGCGGCCTGGCTGGACGGCTTTTTGAACCGCAACGCCGTCGTGCTGCTGCATGACGCGACCGTCTGGGGCCTGGTGGACGCCTGGCTCGCAGGCCTGGGCGAAGCCCACTTCGTGCAGGTGCTGCCGCTGGTGCGGCGCAGCTTCTCGCACTTCTCGGCCGGTGAACGGCGCGACCTGGGCCAGCGCGCCGCGCAAGGTGCTGCCGCGACTGACCCACAGGCGGGCGCCGACTGGGACGAGGCACGAGCCATGTTGCCGCTGCCCACGCTGCGGCTGTTGATGGGGCTGAATACATGAGCGAAAGCGAACGACTGCGGCGCTGGCGCCTTGTGCTGGGTGGCGAGGCCGAGGCCGCGCTGGGCGGCCTGTCGGGCCCGGCCCAGGAAATGGACCAGGCGCTGGCGGCCCTCTACGAAGCCCCCGGACAGGGCGGCGCCAAGTCGCGCGACCGCGTCGGCGGCCGCGGCGGCTCGGCGCCCAGCGTGGCGCGCTGGCTGGGCGACATCCGCAAATACTTCCCCAGCCAGGTCGTGCAGGTGATGCAGCGCGACGCGCTGGAGCGGCTCAACCTGCGCGACATGCTGCTGCAGCCCGAGATGCTGAACGCGGTGCAGCCCGACGTGCACCTGGTGGCGCAGTTGATCTCGCTGTCACGCGTGATCCCCGCCAACACCAAGGAGACGGCCCGCCTTGTGGTGCGCCGCGTGGTGGACGAGCTGCTGCGCAAGCTGGAGGAGCCCATGCGATCGGCCATCACCGGCGCGCTGGACCGCAGCCAGCGCAACCGCCGGCCGCGCCATGCCGAGATCGACTGGCACCGCACCATACGCGCCAACCTGCGCCACTGGCAGCCCGAGCACCGCACCATCGTGCCGCAGCAGCTCATAGGCTACGGCCGCAAGGCGCGCCGGCCACAGCGCGAGGTGGTGCTGTGCATAGACCAGAGCGGCTCCATGGCCAACTCGGTCGTCTACTCCAGCATCTTCGGCGCGGTCATGGCCTCGCTGCCGGCCGTGTCCACCAAGCTCGTCGTCTTCGATACCGCCGTCGTCGACATGACCGAGCAGCTCGACGACCCGGTAGAGCTGCTGTTCGGCGTGCAACTTGGCGGCGGCACCGACATCAACGGCGCGGTGGGCTATTGCCAGTCCATCATCCGCGAGCCGCGCAACACCATCCTCGTGCTGATCTCCGACCTCTACGAAGGCGGCGTGGAGGCCGGCCTGCTGAGCCGCGCGGCGGCGCTGGTGGAAAGCGGCGTGCAGTTCGTGACGCTGCTGGCGCTGAGCGACGAGGGCGCGCCGTCATACGACCATGGACTGGCCACCAAGCTCGCGGCCTTGGGCGTGCCGTCCTTTGCCTGCACGCCCGAGGCCTTCCCCGGCCTGATGGCCGCCGCCATCCGGCGCGACGACATCGCGGCCTGGGCCGCCGGACAAGGGCTGACTACGTCCCGCTGACGCGCTCGCGCAACGCCTGCCCGCCCGCGCCACCACGACGCTTGAGCTGGCGGAACAGCGTCTGGCGCGAACCCAGGCCGCTGCGTGCGGCGACCTCGTCCAGCGACAGCGTGGCGTCCTGCAGCAGCCGCAGCGCATGCGCGGTGCGCTGCCGCGTGAGCCAGGCCATGGGGGTGCAGCCCCGCAGCGCGCGAAAGCAGCGCACGAAGTGGTACTTCGACAGCCGCGCCTCGGCGGCGATGTCGTCCAGCGTCAACGGCTGGCCGTGGCAGCTCAGCATGAGGTCGGTCGCGCGGTCCAGGCGGGCCAGCAGCTCGGCATGCTGGCCGCGGCTCAGCGCCGCCAGGCGGCCGCTGCGCGAGCGCCAGCCGGGCTCGGCCTCCAGCATGCGCCAGAGCAGCGACTGCATGCGTTCTTCCAGCCAAGCCTCGTCGTGGGCATCGGCCAGCACGGCGTCGCGCAGTGCGGCGAGCTCCGCCTCCAGCGCACCATCGGCCGGGCGCAGGTGCTCGGCAAAGTCCAGCGCGTGGCGGCCGCCCTCACCGTCAGCCGCCAGCGCCTCCGGCAGGGTCTGGCGCGCCGCATGGGCCAGCTCGGTGGCCATGTCGGGGCGAAAGAAGATGCCCATGCTCAGTACTGGCGCCTCGCTGCGGATGCGCGCGCCGTAGTGGCCGCCCTGGTTGAGGATGAGGCAGTGGCGCGCATCCACGCGCAGCCGCCGGCCCGGCAGCAGGTAGTCCTCGCCCTCGCCGCCCCAGGCGCGCTTGATGGACAGCGTCTGCGTGTGCGGCGGGAACTCCACGTCGCGACTCAGGCCCATGACGACGGCGTTCTCGCGGCCCCAGCGCTCGGCAAACCACTGCCGAAATCCCGCGTTCGCGGCCGTCAGCGGCCGCGGCGCCAAGTCGGGCAGTTCGCGCAGGATCATGGCGGCCAGTCTAGGCCGCAGCGGCAACGCTGGCCGTCAGTCATGCCGGCCGGATCTCGACAGCGCGTCGCGCAATTTCTGCAACACGCGCTGAGCCTCGACCGGCCTAGGCTTGCCGCACCCGCAACTCCGCTCCACGCCATGCGCCAACTCATCGCCGGCCTCGTGCTCGCCGCCTCGCTGCAACCCGCTGTGTCGGCGCCCGCCGAGTTGTTCGACTTCTGGGTGGGCGACTGGGTCGTGACCTGGAAGAAGCCCGACGGCAGCCAGGCCAAGGCCCGCAACCGCATCACCAAGATCCTGGACGGCCAGGTCATCGAGGAGAACTTCGAGGGCGATGCCAGTGCACCGCAGCGGCTGCTGGGCCGATCGCTCTCGGTGCGCGACAAGGCCGGCGTGTGGCACCAGGCCTGGGCCGACAACCAGGGCGGCTTCATCGCCATGACGGGCAGCGCCGAGGGCGAGAGCCGCTACTTCAGCACCGCCTTCCAGCAGGTGGGCGAGCAGGTGCAGGGCAAGCGCATGCGTTTCTACGACATCAAGCCCAACAGCTTCATGTGGGACTGGGAAGGCAGCAACGACGGCGGCAAGACCTGGACGCTGATCTGGCGCATTCAGTACCAGCGTGCAGGGTCTTAAGTCCCTCCCCTAGACTGCCCGGGCCGTTCACCTGACCCGGAAGTCCCCATGCCCCTCTCGACCTGGCTGCTGTTCTGCGGCGTGGCCCTGCTGACCTGCTTCTCGCCCGGCCCCGGCGTGCTGCTGGCCATCTCCAACGCGATGGCCGTGGGGCCGCGGCACACGGTGTTCAGCTCGCTGGGCAATGCGGCCGGCCTCTTCATCGTGTCGGGTGCGGCGACCGCCGGCATGGGCGCGCTGCTGGCCGTGTCGGCCTCGGCCTTCCTGGTCGTGAAGCTCATCGGCGCGGGCTATCTCATCTATCTGGGCATCAAGCAGTGGCGCAGCACGCCCATGCGGCTGGACGCCCCGGCCTCCGCCCATCAGCCCAACACGCCCGGCAAGCTCTTCCTGCAAGGCATGGGCGTGGCGGTGACCAACCCCAAGGCCATCCTGTTCTTCACGGCGCTGTTCCCGCAGTTCCTGACGCCGGGCGGCTCGCTGCTGTGGCAGACCGTCCTGCTGACCGTCACCTTCACCACGCTGGCGCTGGTGTCGCACGCCTTCTACGTGAGCCTGTTCCGCACGCTCAAGCGCTTCCTGACCGAGGCGCGGCATATGCGCCTCTTCAACCGCATCTCGGGCGGCCTCTTTGTGCTGCTGGGCTTGAGCCTGCTCAGGTTGCGCAACAAGACGGCCTAGGCATCTTTCTCGCGAAGCTGGAAGACATTGCCTTCCGGGTCCCAGCCGTCCAGGTGGCGCTCGCCGCGCCAGGACCACACCGCATCGGCATCTTGCAGGCCACCGCCCAAGCTCACGATCAGCGGCCGCAAGGCTTGCGCATCCGCTACCGCAAATGACAGCTTGATCGGCGTCTCCTCGCGCACTACCGGCGGCTGGGCGATGACGATGCTGTCGGCGATTGCTGGGGGCGCCTGCACGACCGTCAGCTCCATACCCTCGGTGGCCAGCCGCACGAAGCTGGCGCCCTCCTCGGCGCGCGGCAGGGACAACACTTGGCCATAGAAATCCGCCAGCCGCTGCGCGTCCTTGGCGTAGATCACCGACTTGACCAGCAGCATGGTCAAGCAGGCTGCGCTGCCCTCTCCTGCTCGCGCAAACGCAACACGCGCCTCTGCACCTTGCCGGTGGTCGTCATCGGCAAGGCCTCGATGAACTCGATCTCCTTGGGGTATTCGTACGGCGCCAGCCGCGCCTTCACATGGGCCTGCAGCGCCTCGATGAGGCTGGCCGTGCCCGCATGCCCCTCGGCCAGCACCACATAGGCCTTCACCAGCGCGCCGCGCTCTGCGTCGGGCTTGGGCACGACGGCGGCATTCGCGACGGCCACATGCTTGAGCAGGCAGTTCTCGATCTCGCCAGGGCCGATGCGGTAGCCGGCGCTCTTGAAGACGTCGTCGGCCCGGCCCTCGTACCAGAGCGTGCCGTCACGATCGCTGCGCGCGAGGTCGCCGGTGCGGCACCAGCTGTCCGTCGGATCGCCGGTGAACTTGGCGCGCGTGGCGGCCTCGTTGTTCCAGTAGCCCAGGAAGAACACCGGGTCCGGGTGGCCATGGCGGTCGCGTGCATGCACGGCCACCTCGCCCACCTCGCCCGGCGCGCACTCACGGCCCTCGTCATCGATGACGGCCACACGGTGGCCCGGGTAGGCGCGGCCCATGCTGCCCGGCTTGGCCGGCCACAGCGCCTGGCAGTTGCCGACGACGTAGTTCATCTCGGTCTGGCCAAACATCTCATTGACGGGCACGCCCAGCGCGTCGCGGCACCAGGTGAATACCGCATCGCCCACGGCCTCGCCCGCGCTCATCAGCGCGCGCAGCTTGAGCGCGTGGCGCTGGGGCCGTGGCTCCGCCTTCATCATGGCCTTGAGCGCCGTGGGGAACAGGAAGGAATGCGTGACGCCATAGGCCGCCATCAGCTCGAAGGCCTTGGCGGCCGAAAAGCGGCCCTGCCAGGCGACGATGGGCCGGCCGAAGTACAGCGCAGGCAGCAGCGCGTCCATGAGGCCCCCGGTCCAGGCCCAATCCGCGGGGCTCCAGAAGACGGCGTCTGTCGGCTGCTTCACATCAAAGGGGTCGAAGCCGAACCAGTTCTGGCTCGCGACAAAACCGGTCAGGTTGCCGACTAGCGCGCGCTGCGGGATCAACGCGCCCTTGGGGTTGCCGGTGGTGCCGCTGGTGTAGATGAGGATGGCCGGGTCGCTGGCCTTGGTGACGACAGGCTTGAAGCGGGCCTCCTCGGCCTGCAGCGCCTGCATCCACGGCATTTCGTCGCAATCCACCGGGCATTCGCCCACCACCAGGATGCGCCTGAGCGCCGGGCAGCGGGCCTTGACCTCGCGCAGCGCCGGCAGCGCCTCGCAGGCGGCGATGGCCAGCACGGCGCCGCTGTCCTGCAGGCGGTACTCCAGCGCCTCGCCGCCGAACAGCATGGACAGCGGCATCGCGACCGCACCGATCTGCTGGATGGCGATGTGGGCCACGGCCGTCTCGAAGCGCTGCGGCAGCACGATGGCCACGCGGTGGCCGCGGCGCACGCCCTGGGCCAGCAAGGCGTTGGACAGGCGGTTGGCGGCGCGCTGCAGCTGGCCGTAGCTGTAGTGGGCGCGGCAGCCGCTTTCGCTATCGAAATAGATGGCCGTGGCATTGGGCGTGTCGCGCGCCCAGCGGCCGCAACAGGCCTCGGCGATGTTGAAGTCCTCGGGCACCTGCCAGCGGAATGCAGCGTGCAGTTCCTCGTAGCGGTCTTCGGCCATCATGGCCCCCTCGGAAGCGGAAAGGGGCCGATCCTAGCCACCCGCCCCGGCCCCGGACTCAGGGCTAGCCCGGGGTCGCAGCTTTCTGCGAGCTTGCGCAAATGTGACGTTCCAGCAGCGCCGCCTCGAAGTCCCAGCTCTGCTGGTGCATGCCGCGCTGGTTGTAGTGCGTGCGGGTGAGCGCCAACACCGCGTCCAGCGCCGGCAGCAAGACGATGTGGTTGCCACCGTTTCCACCCATGGACCAGCCGCTGAAGCGGCCGCAGCTCAGCACGTAGTCACGCCGCCAGAACAGCTCGCCATAGTCCTGGCCGAAGGGCGTAGTGCGGCGCACGGTCAGCAGCGCCTGGACCTGCTCAGGCGCCAGCACCGTTTTGCCCTGCCACTGGCCCTTTTGCAGCAGCAGTTGCATCAGCGCCGCCCAGTCGCGGGTGCGCAGGCGCAGGCCGCCGCCGGTCATGGTCTCGCCGGCCGGCGAGCGATGCCATTGCACGGCCGTGATGCCCAGCGGCGCGAAGAGGCGCCGTTGGGCATAAGCTTCCAGCCCGCCCGGCACGCGCCGCTCCAACACCTGGCCCAGCAGGAAGGTGCCGGCCGTGCAATAGGCCCAGGGGCCCAGACCTTGCGCGTCGCGCTGCACGGCGCGGGTGGGCAGGTCCACGGCCCAGCGCAGCCAGTTGGGCAGCGGGTACATGTTCTCCTCGTTGCCGGGGCTGGCGTCCTGGTTGTCGTCGCAGTCCAGCGCGGAGGACATGGTCAGCAAGTCCTCCACCGTGATGCCCTGCTTGGCCGGGCCGTCGTGGGCGATGGGCTTCTGGTCCGCCAGGACCGCGAACACCGGCGTGTCGCGACGCAGCAGGCCGTCCTGCACGGCTGCGGCCACCAGCATGGCGGTGACGGACTTGCCCACCGAACGCGTGTCGTGCAGCGTGGCCTCGTCGGCGCCATTCGCATACAGCTCGACGATCACGCGGCTGCCGCGCTGCAGCAGCAGGCTCTTGGCATTGGGCAGGGCGTCCAGCGCGGTGCGATCCTGGGCTTGCGCAGCGAGTGAAGCCAGCGCGAGGAAAAAGACGGGTAGGAGTTTCATGCCGCCATGCTCGCCGGCTCACCCCGACGGGTCTAGAACGTTTTGAACCCGGCCAGCCAGGCGGCGGGCGTGCAGCGGTATTCGGCGCGGAACAGGCGTGTGAAATGGCTCTGGTCTGCAAAGCCGAGCTGGGCGGCGACGTCCGCGATGGCCTGCCCCTCGCGCAGCCGGCGGGCGGCCCGGTTCAGCAGCGCGCGGCGCTGCAACTGGCCCGGCGACATGCCGTAATGGCGCCGAAAGGCGCGCGACAGCGACACCGGGTGCACGCCCGCCGCGGCGGCCAGTTCGGCCAGCCGCAGCGGCTGCTCGCAGTCGTCGACGAGTTGCTCCATGCAGCGCCGAAGCCAAACCGGCTCGCGGGTCTCGTTCAGGGGCTGCAGCGGCCGCGCCTGGCTCAGCGCGCAGAGCTGGCGGCAAAGGTCTTCGACCTGCAGCAGACCGCCGAGGTCCAGGTCGACAGGCTGGCGGGCCAGGTCTTGCGCGAAACGTTGTGCGGCGGCCTGCAGGCGCCGGGCGCCGCCGTCCTGCAGCGCCAGGTCTGCAGCCTGCTGGGCCGGCAGGCTCAAGGCGGCAAAACAGCCGCCCGCGCCGACAAAACTGTCCTGGTGGTGGGTGCCGGGCGGGTTCCACAGCACGTCGCCGGGGCCCAGCAACTCGTCCGCGCCGCGCGCACTGCTGCGGTAGCGGCCGGCCAGCACGACGATGAAATGCCCGTCCTCGTGCTCGTGCGGCGCCACCTCGTGGGCGGGCGTCTGCGCGCTCAGGCGCGCCAGGCTGAAGCCGGCAACGTCGCAGCGCGCGTCGAAGCGGCCGTAGAACTGGGCGTGGCGCAGCCGCATGCGCCGCCCGTTCAGCGGGTCAGAGGCCCAGCCAGGCGGAGGGCGACCACATGCTGGGGCGGTCGCCGTCGGCGTAGCGCTCCAGCGCGTCGCCGGTCAGGCGGCAAATGCGCCAGTCGGGCATGACTTCGGCGCCCAGCTTCTCGTAGAAGCGGATGGCGTCCTCGTTCCAGTTCAGCACCGTCCAGTCGAAACGTCCGTAGCCGCGCTCGCAGGCCAGCTTGGCCAGCTCGATCAGCAGCGTGCGGCCCAGGCCGCTGCGGCGGTGGGCGGGGCGCACGTAAAGATCTTCCAGGTACAGGCCCGGCTTGGCCAGGAAGGTGGAGAAGTTGGTGTAGTACAGCGCGAAGGCGACGATCTCACCCTCCACCTCGCCCACCATGCACTCCGCCACCGGGTTGTCACCGAAGAGGTGGGGCTCCAGCTTGTCGGGTGTCACCTCCAGCAGGTGGGTCAGGTGCTCAAACTCGGCGAGTTCCCCGATGAGTTGGACGATGGCGCGGAGATCTTGCGGCTCGGCGGCGCGCAGTATTGGACGGGCAGGCATCCCTGCATTGTCAGCGGATTGCCCCCCTGCCCTAAAGTGAGGTATGCCCGAGGTCTACACCCCAATCCGTGCCCATCGCGGCGAATTCCTGCCCTTGCGCGGCCTGCGCCACCACATCCTGCGCTGGGGCAGCCCCCGGATGGGGCGTCCGCCGCTGGTCATGGTGCATGGCTGGATGGACGTAGGCGCCTCCTTCCAGTTCGTTGTTGACGCCCTGAAGGACGAACGCGAAGTCATTGCGCTGGACTGGCGCGGCTTTGGCCTCAGCGACAGCAGCGGCGCCGATGCCTACTGGTTCCCGGACTACCTGGGCGACCTGGACGCACTCTTGGACGTGCTCAGCCCCGGCGCTCCGGTGGACCTGGTAGGCCACAGCATGGGCGGCAACGTCGTCATGAGTTATGCCGGTGTGCGCCCGCAGCGCATACGCCGCCTGGTCAACCTGGAGGGCTTCGGCCTGCCGGACGTGTCGCCCGCCGCGGCACCCGAGCGGCTGGCCAAGTGGCTGGACGAGCTGAAGGACCCGCCCTCGCTGCGACCCTACGCCACGCTGGCCGACGTGGCCGAGCGGCTGATGAAGAACAACCCGCGCCTGCCCGCGGCCAAGGCCGGCTGGCTGGCGCAGCATTGGTCGCGCGAGACGCCCGAGGGCTTCGTGCTGAATGCCGACCCCGCCCACAAGCTCGCCAACCCCGTGATCTACCGCAAGGCCGAAGTCCTGGCCTGCTGGCAGCGCATTAGTGCGCCCACGCTGTGGGTGGAAGGCAGCGACAACCAGTTGCAGCGCTTCTGGGGCACGCGCTACCCGCGCGAGGACTTCGAGGCCCGCCTGGCCCTGGTGCCCAACCTCCAGCGCGCCGTGCTGCAGGACGCCGGCCACATGCTGCACCACGACCAGCCCGAAGCCCTGGCCGCAGTGCTTGAGCCCTTCCTCGCCTGAACATGAGGCTGGGCCGCCTCGCCGTCGCGCTGCTGGCCCTGGGCTTGGCCCAGGGCGCGGTGGCCTGCTCGCGCGAGCTGCAGGTGGGCCTGTCCGAGCTGGGCTACGGCGCCTACCTGCGCGATGGCCAGTGGCAGGGCATCGTGCCGGAGATGCTGGCCGAGCTGTCACTGCGCAGCGGCTGCAAGCTCAAGCTGGTGAGCCGCCCGCGCGCCCGCGTGCTGCTGGAGTTCGAGCAGGGGCAGCTGGACATCGTCACATCGGCGCTGCGAACCCCGGACCGCGACCGCGTGGGCCACTTCCTGCCCTATGCCTACACGGAGCAGGACCTCATCGTCATCGGCGAGCCCGTGCCGCACACGCTGGAAGAGCTGCGCCGCCTGCCCGACGCCAAGCTGGGTGTCGTACGCGGCGTGCGCATGGGGCCGCGCATGAACGACCAGGTCGACACCATGCTGGCGGCCCGCCAGGCCGAGTACTCGCCCGACTTCGACAACCTGGCCGCCAAGATGAACGCCGGGCGGCTGAAGGCTGCGCTCATCCCCAGCGTCATCCACGCCAAGCTGCGCCACGACGGCCTGCTACCGGCCCAGGTCACGGTGGTGGACCTGCCCGAGTCGGTGCCCGACCCCATAGGCCTGTACGTGAACCGCCATCACGTCAGCGACGACGACCTGCAACTGTTGGCCCGCCACCTGGAGATGCTCCGGCGCGACGGCCGCGTCGTGGCGGCCTATCTGCGCCACGTGGGCGAGGCCGAGACCAAGCGGCTGTTCTCTAAGGGCGAGGGTCGCTGACGCGGGAGCCTGAGCGGCAGAGCGTGGTGCCCGCGTTGAGCCTGGCAGGGGCGCAGGCTAGGCGCGAGGAGGCCGTGGGTCAGTACCCACAACGACGAGCAACAACGCATGCGCCCCTGCCAGGTTCAACCCGGAGGGCCGGGGTGATTTGAGGGGCCATGCGTCGTTGTCGGCTCGTTGTGGGACCCACCCCGCGCCTCGCCGACGCCTAGCCTGGCCCCTCAACTCGCCCCGGCGCGGGCACCACGCTCTGCCGCTCAGGCTCCCCTCTCCAGCCGGGCCATGGCCCGCGCGTAGATGATGACGATGGCGCAGAAGCCCAAGAGCGCCCCCTGCGAGGCCAGCCAGAAGGCCAGCGGCCAGCCGAACACCTCCACGCTGAGCTCGCGCGCGAAGAACACCGGCACGAAGGCGACGACCAACCAGGCCAGCAGCAGCCAGCTCGTCAGGCGACGCGTTTTACGCCAGTAGTCATCGCTCACTGGCGCCCCTTTCGGTCTTCCGGGCCGAGCGCTGGGCCGCTCCCGAGCCGGCCCGTCTGGCGATGTGCTTGCGGCTCTATGCCGCAAGCATCGCCGTCCCCTCGGGGGACCGACCAGGTTTGCGCGCGTTCAACGCCGCAAGACTGGGCGAGGGGCGTCATTCCTCAAGCCCCCACTGCTGCAGCATGAAGCTGAAGGTGCGCGCCGTTTCGCGCAGGGCATCGAAGCGGCCGGAGGCGCCGCCGTGGCCTGCGGTCATGTTGATGTCAAACAGCACCGGACGGCTGGCGTCGGTGGTGACGCTGCGCAACCGGGCCACATACTTCGCAGCCTCCCAGTAGGGCACCTGGCTGTCGTTGATGGCCGTCTTGGCCAGCACGGCCGGGTAGGCCGCCGGCTTGAGGTTGTCATAGGGGCTGTAGGCCTTCATCCAGGCGTACTCGCCGGCCTTGTTGGGATTGCCCCATTCGATGTACTCCTCGGTGGTCAGCGGCAGGCTGGCGTCGAGCATGGTGTTGATGACGTCGACGAAGGGCACCTGGGCGACAACGGCCTTGCTTTCCAGCACATTGGGATCCTAAGCTTAGAATTCCACGTGGACAAGTTGTCGCG
>JADMIO011406750.1_pt1 | contig 65689 bp, 59 predicted proteins | sample 8958161 | NCBI WGS metagenome assembly JADMIO01 (sample SAMN16585339, study PRJNA669376) | soil metagenome | isolation source: Crop rotation soil | place: USA: Cullars Rotation, Alabama | collected 2011
CCGCGACTTCAAGTCACGTGAATTCCAAGCTTCGGATCCCACTGTGCTGGAAAGATGTGAGATCAGGATCTTTTATTTCTGGAAAGAAGGGGCGGCAAGACCTGTGCCTGCTAATAACCTCGCCCGTTTGAGCAAAGGCAAGATGATCGGAGTGAGATATAATAAGGACAAAGAATGGGTCGGCGGCAGCTATTGCCTGTTCGAGAAATAGCTCACGCAAAGACGCGGAGACACGCCGGGATAACGAAAATTAAAAAAGGTATTATCAATACCGGGAATCGTCATCGTCGCGAGAATTCCTCACCCCAACCCTCTCGCAAGCGGAGAGGGCGCAATCGCCGTGTCGCCGCGCCGCTGCGAATAATTTTTCAGATATCTAAATAGAATCAAAAGCTGAATTAAGATGATTGAACTTGTTAAACAACCCTGGCCCTGTTGGATCTCCGGACCCCTTATCGGGTTGATGGTACCATTGCTACGTATCCTTGGAAACAAATCATTTGGTGTCTCCTCCAATCTCCGGCATATATGCGCAGCCTGTCTTCCTGCTAATATTTCATTCTTTAAATATGACTGGAAAAAAGAATCATGGAACCTTTTCTTTATTTCCGGCGCACTGATCGGTGCCTGCGTCGCCTGGAGCATTATCACAGACTACACTGCGATTCCAATTAATCCAAAGTTGATGACTGAAATGAGCCAATATGGTATTACTGATCACAGCAGGGTGATACCTTGGGAAATCCTGAACTGGAATTCGCTGCTCTCATTAAAAGGAATCACCATGACTGTCATTGGCGGTTTCTTTGTTGGCTTTGGTACCCGGTATGCAGATGGATGCACTTCCGGTCATTCTATCATGGGTCTCTCAACATTGCAATGGCCCTCGCTAGTGGCTACATGTTGTTTTATGGCTGGCGGGTTTTTTGTAGCAAACATTATTCTTCCCTATGTTTTAAAATTTTGAAATGGAAATTGTAAATCAAAAAGCAAAGAATACTGTCCTTCCGAACCTGAAATTCCTTTTAGCCGGATTCTTGTTCGGTGTTATACTGATAAAGGGTGAAGTGATTTCGTGGTTCAGGATACAGGAAATGTTTCGGTTGCAGAGTTTTCATATGTATGGGGTTATTGGTTCAGCTATCGCAACAGGAATGATCTCCGTTCTCCTTATTAAGAAATTTCGCCTGAAAACAATTAACAACGATGAGATCATCATTCCAAAAAAGAAGTTTCAGAAAGGGAACATATTTGGTGGTTTGATCTTTGGTTTTGGCTGGGCCATCACCGGCGCATGTCCCGGGCCGCTGTTCGCTCAGATCGGTACAGGCGCTACAGTTGTTATCATAACTTTGATCAGTGCAATTGCAGGCACGTGGGTGTATGGTTATTTAAAAGAAAAATTGCCACATTAAGTTCTCAAACGAAACTATCGTAATAAATAACTATTGGTTACTTATTTCCAGGATGCTCCATTCTCCCTCTCCATGAAATGGGAAGTGTGGGGTGAGGAAAATAAAGCTGCGGCTTAGAAAGAGTTTTTGTTATTCAGCACCCACTTTTCCTCACCCCAACCCTCTCCGCTTTGCGGAGAGGGAGATAGTATCTACTACTATCGTCAAATTTGTTCTAAAAATCATAGTTTTAAGCGATCAATATTTTAACTCTTAACTATCCCATATGGATCTGATCAAAAACATTCCCCCAAAAGCCCTAATGCCCGGCATCACCGGCTATTACGCTCATGGCACCAACATGACCTTTGGCTTAGTTGAACTAAAAGCAGGTAGTAGTGTACCCATGCACCAACATGTGCATGAACAAACAACTTACATCGTAGAAGGACAACTCGACATGGTCATTGGCGGCGAAGCGTGTTCATTAACACCGGGGATGTATCACGTCATCCCATCAAACGTCCCTCATTCCGCTATCGCCATGTTGGATTGCAAAGTGATCGACGTTTTCAGTCCAGTAAGAGAAGATTACAAGAATGCCGAAGCGATGAACTGGCAAACCGTTGCCACTTCAAAACCATAAACTCTATGTGAAAATCTATGCGCCTATTGTTCTATGCGGTTCATCATTGTCGTCCACGATGCTGAACCACATAGTGCATAGAAATCATAAGATGACACATAGTTTGAAACAAAGCAACACATGAGACTTATTTATTCCATAGGGACATCTCTCTTTTTCATCGCATCTGCTTCTGCTCAAGCCGATAACGAAATCCAGGTGTATGCATCTCCCACCATCCAGCATAAATGGACCATCTTCGAGCTGCATAGTAACTACACGCCAAAAGGAAGTAAATACCTCACTGACCCCAAATCCGCACATTGGATCAATGAAACACTAGAGATCACTCATGGTGCAGGAAAGAATTTTGAACTTGGCTTTTATACTTTCACCGGCTTTGCTCCTGGTGGCGGGTTTCAATACCTCGGCAACCAGATCCGTCCACGCGTAACTGTACCCGAACAATGGAAATGGTCCGTTGGTGCAAGTCTTTCCGTTGAATTCGGATTTTTCAGACCTACCGACACTTCAGATTTTTTCTGGCAGGGTGAAATAAGACCGATTATTGACAAGACAATCGGCAACTGGTATTTTGCTTTCAATCCCAACATGGATTTTGTAGTAAGTGGAGATAATAAAGGCATTGGCATTTCGCCGCAATTCAAAACCGTTTATACAATTCAGCAAAAACTGGGAATAGGGATCGAATACTATGGCGGGCTTGGCAACTTCAATAATATACTCCCGGCAAAAATGCAGGAACATATCATCGGCCCTATGATCGATCTCTACGTGGACCCCAGATGGGAAGTGAATGCGGGTATGTTATTTGGACTGACAAAGAATTCAAATCAAAGAATAGTGAAATTATTACTCGGAAGAAGAATCGGTAAATAGCATACCAGCACCCGAAAAATTTAAGCGGCGCCTCTTCCAAAACCCACGGTATCCCGGTACATCTGCGGCGATATGTCAGCATTCGTCTTAAAGAAACGGGTGAAATAATATTCGTCGTTATATCCCAATTCATAAGCAATTTCCTTGATAGCTTTATTCGTCAGGTACAATTCCCTTTTTGCTTCAATGATTATTCTTTCAGATATCAGGTCAGTCAGTGTTTTATTGAAATAAGTCTTGGTGATCTTTGCTAACGCCTTCGCCGAAATGTTTAAACTCTGAGCATAATCGATTGCACTATGGTTCGTTCTGAAATCCTTTTCAATTGCATCTTTCAGATTTTGCAGGATAAAAGGCTCTTTTTGATCCGCTATTGTATTTATTGCCTGGGGTTGCTGTTCCCTTCTTAGCCTTGAAGCAGTTATCAAAAATATCTTCAGGTAAGAGGTCAGGATTTCGTACTGGGCAACGCACGATTCTGGACCTCGGTCTTCATTTGCCCAAAAAGCATTTCAAGGGCCGGCACAGTTTTCTCATCAATCGAAATAAATGGTGGTTGATAGATATTGTTGAATAAAACTTCAGAATTGCCTTTGCACTTTTCAGCTATTGTCCCCCATAATCAGTTTTGTGATCCCGCCATATTGAGTGCGGATGCGTGGGTGGAATATCCCTGCTTGGCTGCGTATTGTATTCGATCCAGACACCAGGACCATCGATCCGGAAATAATCTCCCACTTTATCAAGCGTTTTGTTTCCTGAAAATGCAATATAAGTGTCACTGAGTTCATCGGTATACCTGGCTAATATCTTGTCGACCTCAGAGGATTTCAGATCTCGTACATAGAGACCGATCGCTTTCAATACCAAATTCTGTTTGAATTTAGATAATGACCCCACCTTTAATCCTTGTTTTACCGAAGGAAAAGCATTGTCTTTGCCAGGTCCCAGCAAAATATCTGCAAACGTAGCTGATAGTTTCGCTGCATTGAGCTCACTTTCCGTTAGTCCTTCAAGAATGCTCACGAACATTAACCTTTCCTGTTCCATGGGTTGATAGTGACGCCCATTCAAATCAATTGGTGCCATGGGTTCAACACCTCTGAATGAAGGTGTCATACCAATAAGTTTCCCCTCCTTATAAGTATTAGAGAATGCAAGGTGATGACCACCAAATTGAAGCTCCCATAAAGCCGTTGTGCTCGGTTCGCCTAAAAACGCAATGTAGTAATTGCCGGGACCAAACGTTTTACTCTTGCCCGGCAGCGATCCTATCAAACTGTCGGCAGCACGAATACCTTCAGTTTCATCAAATCCTTCATTGAATGTTACATCTTCAAGTACAGACTTCAGCAATGTTTTCGCCGCCTTAATTTGTGCATCGGTAAGTTGCGTAAAGCTTATACCAACTCTTTGGGGGTGGCTAAAAGCTTGCGGAAAGTTTGACCATTTGGCAGCATCTGCTTTTGTCCAGGCCAACTGCAAAATCGCTTTTTGTTCCTCGGTCAATTTTGACTTGAACGCATTCGCCAAAGCAACTACTGTTTCAATCTCTACACTCTTCATAACATCCGCATCATTATTGGAAGTTTTAGGCGCTACTTTCGGAGTGCAATGCAAAAACAGAAAACAAATTTGAGATAGAAACCCCGTTTTAATAATATTGATCGTTGTATTCATGGGAGGAGTTTAATAAAATTTCCAGTATTGAAGTTAGCTATTACATTTATCGGGTAAGCCTTAGTATCCTTTATGTTCTTTGTGCAAACTCCCTGTGCTTCGGCACGAAGCATATATTTATTGAAACCTTTGTGTTCTTTGTGCAAGCTTTGTATTCTTCGTGCTCCAAAACGGCTTCCAAAACCATGAATATCCGGTGTGATATAGGGATTTCAGCTCGCTATTTAAGTTTGCTCAACTGATCGTTATATAAATTGACAGCCTCAATAACCCCCGGCAAATTTTTATACACGTTTGATTCATGCTCTACCGACATCATTCCCTTAAAACTTTGTCGTTTCAACTCAGCAAATATGGGCGCAAATTCAATGACACCTTTGCTCACAACCGTATCTGCAGCCTTCGTGTCATCGAATTTTACGATATCCTTTAAATGCACGCCATATACATGACCTTCGAGCTTTTTTATGCAATCAACAGGATTCAATCCATTGCGTGCCCAATGACCTACGTCTGCGCAAGCACCAATATTTGGATGACCCTGCATAGCTGCAAGCACAGAATCCGGGCTCCAGTAAGGACTGGGTCTCGGATGATCATGAATTGCGATCTTTATCCCGTACTGTCCAGCCATCTTATCTACCATATCCCATTGTTTCTTATTTGGTTCAGCGGTGATATAACTCAGACCAAACTCTTTTGCCAGATCAAAAGCCTTTATCCACTCAACGCTATCCTTTGGACTAATCACACCCATCGCCACCACGTTCATGCCTTTCGATTGTAAAAGCTGTTTTAGTTTAGCACGCGTATCCGCAGACATTTCAGTACCAAACTCGCCTGTCATTTGACCACCCAGTTTTTGACCGAAGTAGGCTTCAAGATTTTTTACACCGGCACTATCAACCTTGTTTAATGCATCAGCAAATGAAAACATCCTGAAGGTCCACATCTGTACACCGATGTTAAAGCCTGCAGTAGAGCCGCCAACGGAATCAGTATTTGATGTCGTCTTTTCAGTAACATTATTCTCATTATTGTTGTTACCACAAGCTGATAAGAGAATCGAAAGGGCACATAAAGCGGGAAAAGCGAGTTTTTTCATGGTTGTCAAAATTTTTCGATGATAACAAAAAGCGAAGCGCAAATTTAAATTGAATTGCGAACTTCACCCTTTTATTATATTATGTCGCTTAACCTCAAAAGATTTACCGCTTGCATGCTGATGTCCGCTCTCGGGGCTTGTTCTTCTGACAAACAGGAGAGCACATCCACGTGGCCCACTTTTGGACATGATGCTTCCAATAATAAGTATTCAGCGCTGACTGGAATCGACACTGCTAATGTCTCACAGCTCAGGGAAATCTGGCGCTATGAGGACACCACGGAAGGCGGTGGCGTTTATTTCAACCCCGTTATGATGGATAACCGGGTCATCGGTGTCATGCCTTCCAACAAACTCGTTGCACTGGATGCCAATACGGGCAAACTTTTATGGGAGTTTGTCCCCGATTCGACAGACATTCCTAACTGGTCCAAAGGAATGACCTATCATGCAGGTAGTCCCGACCGCATTTTCCTTATTTCCGGCGCCACCCTTTATTGCATCAATGCGGATAATGGTATTCCGATGAAGGACTTTGGCAAGAATGGCCGCGTTGATTTCTATGAAGGTCTTGAAGTACCCGACTCGATGCGAAAACGTGTTCCCGTTTCGAGCAATGCGCCCGGGGTTGTGTACAATGATCTTTTTATTGTTGGATGTAAAGTGCCTGATGAACTTCCTTCAACTTCCGGTGATATCCGTGCATTTAATATTAATAGTGGTAAGCTTGAATGGGTGTTCCACACGATTCCAAAACCGGGTGAATTTGGTGCTGAGACCTGGAATAATAATGCACGGCAACATAACGGCGGTGCCAATTGCTGGGCAGGTATGGCCCTTGATGAGAAACGTGGCATTGTGTTCGTGCCAACAGCATCTCCGTCATTTGACTTTTATGGGGCGGATCGCCCGGGCCAGAATCTATTTGCGAATTGTTTGCTGGCTCTTGATGCAAAGACCGGCAAACGTATTTGGCATTTTCAAACCACGCATCATGATCTATGGGACCGTGACAATGGTTCTCCGCCGAATCTTGTTACAGTAAATCGCAATGGAAAAAATATCGATGCTGTGGCGCTTGTTACGAAGATGGGATACTTATTCCTTTTCAATAGAGAAACCGGTGAGAGTTTATTTGGTATAAACGAAGTACCAGTTGATACTGTCAGCACAATGCCCGGAGAAAAGCCCTGGGCCACGCAACCCATCCCGGTGAATCCGCCATTTGTGCGGCAGGGATACCAGGCAAAATATTTTGGCAGTTCATCCAAATGGATCAGTGATGAAATCGCTAAAAACAAATACAAGACGGGTATTTATGAACCGCCTTCGATGGAAGGTTCGATCATTCTTCCAACAGCGCATGGTGGTGCCAACTGGGGTGGCGCTTCGGTAAACCCTGAAACCAATATGCTTTTCGTTAATTCCACTGACATTCCCTGGATACTTAAACTAACCGATCTGAAAAAGATCAGGGCGGCCCAACAGCTCAATCCTGAAATCCTTTTCAGAACATATTGCAGCAGCTGTCACGGCGCCGATAAAAAAGGAACCAGCATCGGGCCCGATCTAACCGGGCGTGTGACAAATTATAAAAACACTAAGATCACAAGCATTCTTCAAAACGGGTCTCCTCCAATGCCCTCATTTAAGTTTTTATCTCAGCAGCAAATGGCGGCTATTGTTGCATATATCAAGGACACCTTAGCTGAGCAATCATTCGAAACTGCAGACATTCCGGAGAACAATGAACCATATGGTTTCAACGGATACAATTTTTACCTTGATTCCAATGGTCGGCCGGCTGTTGCTCCTCCCTTTGGTACACTTACAGCTATTAACCTGAACACAGGAGACATTGTCTGGCAGGTCCCTCTTGGTGAAGACCCAGAGTTTAAGAAAATGGGGATCTCAAATTCCGGCATGTTCAACCGTGGCGGATCCATTGCAACCGCAGGACAACTGATCTTCATCGGTGCTACCGGGGATAACATGTTTCGTGCATTTGATCAAAAGACGGGAAAGCTGTTGTGGGAAAATCAATTGCCTGGAATGGCAACATCGATCCCTTCGACTTACGCTGTTGGAAAGAAGCAGTATGTTGTTGTATCTGTAAATGGGAACCAGGAGAAAAATTTTAAGGGCGGCTATATTTGTTTTTCGATTCCGTGAAATACTGATGTGAATTCCGCAACAAAGTTTTTAGCAAACTCTTGCGCTTAAAGACTTTAGTCACTTCGGATACGGAGATCGTTAGCGGGATTTGTTTGCACCACATAGGTCCATAGATACATAGGTTTCACATAGACTTCACAATTGCTACTGTACACAATATATCGCTTTAGAGGGTGAATCAACCATCGAACCTTTAGAATTCTTTCTTTTGTTTGGAGGGTACTATGAGCTGGCGAAAATAGAATGTATTTGATGAGTCTTTTAACTCCGTATCCTTCCATTCCTGCATTTCCTTTTCGGTCAACTGACTTTTATTACACCATAATGCTTCCATCGCAACGTTTTCCTCATCCTGCGAATAACTGATGGCAACATTCAGATACTTTTTGTCTACCGTATTCAATCCTCCAATCATTTTAAATTTTTCATCGTCTTTCTTTGTCCAGCCCAGATAATACAATGGAATCTTTTCAGCCCAACCTTCCCGTAAAACAATTTCCGTTGTCATATTGCTTGCCATCCGGTGGTCTGAGTGACCGGTATCTCCGTCGGGACCGAATGTTATTATATGTCCGGATTTATCTCCTTTATTTTTTGAGCCAGTTTCCCTTTCAATTGCTTTGATTGGTCGAGATACTTCCCTACCCCATTTCGCGTATCAAACCCGTCAGGGAAACCAAGAAAGACTGGATCTTCAATTCCGAATTTTTTACATCGGCATTGACTTTCGCTTTGCCTGAGTGTAACCAGGGAATCACCTTTGGGATAACCGGGTTTTACTCCAAGCTTTCCATCGGTCAGTATAATTAAATGCACTTTACTGGTCTTGCCATATTTTACCAATAAGGGACCGATGGCATCTTCATCATCGGGGTGGGCAAATACGACGAGGATAGTTTTTGTTTTAATTGGCGTCTTAAAAGAACTCAAAAAAACCAGGGGTATCAAATATGCAATAAGTACTTTTTTCATTTTGAATTGTATTTCTTAAAATTTAACCATGGGCACATAGCGGGCTTTCGGGGCACTATCAAAATACTTTATTTCGGGAGAAAGTAAATTTTTTCGATCCAATTTGATCCCGTTTACCTCAAGCCCAAAGTGCAACACGAAGGACACCAAGTCTGCCTTAAACTACCATCTGCGGAAGGGAATGTCCATCCAATCGGGGTTGATACCATATCGTGATTCTGTTTCTTCTGAAGATCCAAAATTGGTGGAAATGTCGAGCACACCTATGCTGGTAAAACTGTCCTTGTATTTCTTAAATGTTTTTACCATATACCATCCTGGAACGCCGATCTTATATTCGCCGCCGAAACGGTTATCATCCACGTTCCAATTATTGATCTTTTCGCGGTAGGGCATAAAATCATGGAGGGTAGGTAGCGATAATTTTTGCAAGCTCAATTTAACAACGAGGTTTACTTCATCATCCAGTTCAAGCACGATGGCGCCGGTGTAATAGGTAATGTCGGAATGGTTTCTTTTTATTTTAACAGCGAGGCACTCTCCTTTCCGAAAAATCTGTTTGAAAGGCTTCTTTCTTTTCTTAGGCTTTTTGTTTTCGGATTCTATAAGTGCAAGAAATTTCCCTGTCCTTTGCTTCCTGCTTTCAATTTGTTTCTGACCGGCTCCCAATCTTTTCCAGGCTTCAATATCTTCACCCTTAACAATAATATTTTTTGCCTTTGCTAAGACGGCCGGATCCAGTTCTCCCACTTCCCACTGCGCCTTCGCCAGGGCAAACCAAAAATTGAATGACTCATCTGCTTCCCCGATAATGTCCTGGTTATCCCGGATAAGATTTTCTGAAATAACCTTTACCTCAACCCCCTTATTGAACTGGTCAAAAAATAAATAGTAAATGTCTGCGAAAGCATCATTTGATTGGATGGCAGTGCCCCACGTGCCCATAGTATTTGTGATATTTCATTGTAAAATCAAATTTAATCAGGATTTGTTCAATTTGATCATCGCCCCGCCATCTTACTCAACGTGAATTGTGCGTTCACACTTATGGGTTAATTGATGCCGCAATTCTAAAACCAATACATTCGTCTTTTGCGTCAGGAACGATTGCATATCTTTTTGAAACGGTGCAGTGAATTGCCCAATTATGATGACATCCTCCCCGAAGAACGATTTCATTACTTTCCTTCAAATAAGCTGATCCGTCTTTGGGTAGTAGATGAGTATCACTGTGAAAATAGTCCTGGCACCATTCCCAAATGTTACCACTCATATCAAAAATGCCTAACTGGTTTGGTTGTTTCTGGCCTACCTCGTGAGTAGTCGTATTTTTCTCATGATTTTTTAGTCTGGACAAAACTTCAGGGTCATTATATTTTCCGCTGTTTTGCTCGTACCAGCCTACATCATCAATGTTATTACTTCCGCTAAATTGAAAATCATCTGTAAGCTCCCCCGAAATTAGACCATTCAAGGTTAGAGAAATTCTCTAATTTAAATGGTCAATTATGAAAAAGAAAAGATTCACAGAGACACAAATTGTTTCTATCCTTCATCAGCAAGAAGCTGGTAAATCAGTTAAAGATATTAGCCGTGAACACGGCATTAGTGAAGCAACGTATTACAATTGGAAAGCAAAGTATGGCGGAATGGAAGTAAGCGATGTGAGGCGAATGAAAGATCTGGAAGAAGAAAATAGTCGCTTAAAACGCATTGTTGCCAATCTCACATTAGAAAACGATGCTATCAAACATGTAATAGAAAAAAAATTCGGCGGCCTGCCGACAAACGGGAGGCGGTGACCATTATGGTCAATGATAAGCAAGTGAGTGTTCGTCAGGCCTGCAGGATTGTATCGCTACCGCGGTCTATGGTCACCTACCAAAGGAAATCCAGAGATGACAGTTCTTTGATAGACGCATTGCATCAGTTGGTTGATCAGCATCCAACGATTGGTTTTTGGAAATGCTATTACCGCTTAAGAAGAAAAGGATACGGTTGTAATCACAAAAGGCTCTATCGTGTGTATACATTACTGCGACTGAATGTGAGAAGAAAGGCTAAACGCAGAATACCACAGCGGATAAAAGAACCATTACAACTGCCTGGATCGATTAACCAGAGCTGGAGTATGGATTTTATGTGTGACAGTTTAGTAGATGGCAGAAGGTTCCGGTTATTGAACATCATTGATGACTATAACCGTGAATCACTGGCTATTGAAATCGATACCTCTCTGCCGGCATTAAGAGTCATCAGAGCACTACAACGTTTGATTGAATTGAGAACAAAACCACAGACAATACGAGTTGACAATGGACCAGAATTTATCAGCGATAAACTACAGCAGTGGTGCGATGATCAGCAAATCCGTTTGCAGTTCATCCAACCAGGCAAACCAGTTCAAAATGCATTTGTCGAACGAAACAATGGATCACTAAGAAAAGAATTACTGGATGCCTATTTGTTTTTCAGTTTACCAGAAGTCAGGCAAATGGCAGAAGCATGGCAGCACGATTACAACTATGAAAGACCACATGATTCTTTAGGAAATGTTCCACCGATTGAATTTATTAATCCGTTTCCCTAGAATTACTAAAAACCAAAAACTCTAATTTTGAGTGGCCCTAAAAAAGGGGGAGCTTACACAAAAACTCTAATTTTGAGTGGCCCTAAAAAAGGGGGAGCTTACAAGAATAAGTCTTATCAATAGCAATTTCTATTTTGTCGCTAGTCTCTCTTATGACTTGATTCCCCTTCTGAATCCTGTCTTTAATTAGTTGGATGTCTGCCTTAAGTGCTATTCCTCTTGCTCCAAAGATTATTTCGAAGAGATTTTTTTATGAGATGTCTGTATCCCTAGTCCAGTATAGATATTGTCATTGATAAAATGAATGTCAAATATTTCGATGTTAGGATAATGTCGATCCCAAACATTATTTTGATAGGTTAATTTAGGCGTTGTCGCATCGGTCAATACTTCTACTGTTTGAGGAAAAGTTCTGTTAAATGCCCTTTTTCTTGTTAATAAACCATTGTCACCCTTTAAAGAATTTAAGATAACAGATAAGGTAGTCTTTCCACTGCCATTTTCTCCATAGATAAGATTTAGTCTTTCGAAGTCTGTAGTCCTGTAATTTGTAGGTGGAGTATTGTGGTTATAGTCTAAGAATTTTCCTGTCCCACTTATCTTGATAAATTTTTTAATCATATAGCAATTTGTTGGTAAGGTTTAAGTGTCTGCTGGAATTTGAAAACTTTCACCGTAGTATGACGCACAACGTTGAAGCATTGGCGATGTGGCGGTATTCTGTGTTTCGTCTGCCCGGTGCCACTGCTGATTAAAGATTCAAAAGCTCATTGTTTATTTTGTTGCTCGGCGTTATTCGTCTGCCGAAACCAAAGCTGAATAACGATATAAAGCCGATTGTTCTTGATTCACCCCGCCATATACGCCAATGTAATGTTAGCAGATGTTTTTATTTATTCAGTTTTATAACTCCGGCGTAAGTAGCTATCCATATTGCACCATCTTTGTCTTTTGTAATCCTTTCGGCATGTACACTTGGCACATTTGAATTCTCATTAGTGTAAGTTTCCCATTTCTTTGAAGTCAAGTCATAGCTTAATACGCCGACACCGTTAAGTGTTATCCATAACAAATTACTTTCCTCATCTAAAAAGAAGTCATTAATTGCGTTTTCGCTGAACATCTTTGAGTTTGGATGATTGATTCTTGTCCAATTACCTTGTGGGTCTAATACATATATTCCTGCATCATTTGACTCGTCGTTAGACAAGTCAAACCATAAATTACTTTTTTTGTCCTCATATACTTTTGAAATGAATGCTTTTGATAACGGTGAATTCTTATCGTTAAATGGCTTAGTTGTTCCATCTTCAATAACTACATTGCCTTCAAATGTCCCAATCCAAATTCTATTCTTTTTATCTACATAAACACCCAGTACTTTGTCAGTAGGTAATTTTGAATTTTGTTTGTTTATTACTGACCAGCTTTTTCCGTCAAACTTAGCAACACCTTCCCATGATGTAAACCATACGTTATTTGAATGGTCAACAAATATTTTTCTAGCCCAGTTTATCGGGGAATTTGTTGAGTCATACTTCGTCCAATTTGTATTGTCATATTTATAAACATCCCAGCCGATAACAAACCACTTGTTGTCGTTTTTATCAATTTCTAAATCTCGTACTGATTGTGTTTCATTTTTATTATACGCAGGAGAGGAAATGATTGTGTTTTTTGAATTAAAATGTGTCCATTTGCCATTGGTGATTTTTACTATTCCGTTGTCTGTTCCAATCCACATGTTGTTGTTTAAATCATTGCCAACTGCTCTTGTCATATCCCATGGTAATTCGGAGTTTTCTTGAGTAAAAACTGTCCAACTCCTTGAAAGTTTGTTTTTATCTGTTCCCTTTATGTCAGGTGTCCCAACGGATTTTTCATTTGATTGATTTGTGAAATCAAAAACCCTTCTTGTAACTGATAAACTTCCATTTTCAAATAAAAATACCAAAGAGACCGAGCTATTAGTTTTTTTGTTTTCTGAGATAGCTGGTTCCCAAGCTGAAGTGCTGTTTATCGCTTTTTGTAAACCTAATTTTTTTGAGGATATGTTTGTTTGGTTAACTGAACTTAAAAGACATGGCTTACCGTTCCCATCAATTAAAATTTGTGCCTCGATAGTCCCGGTGATTTTACTTAAACTCTTCTTGTCAAGGTTGGTTAGTAGTTCGGTAACGATTGATTTAGGCGGTTGAGCTTTGGAGTCACCGCAATCAAGGCAGAAACTGGTCAAGTTACAATCGCTATATTTTTCAGAATATAAATGTTGCGAATAGCTTGATATCACGCTTAAAAGGGTCAGGAATTGTAATATGAGTTTTTTCATTGTAACGGTAGTTTCTTAAAATATCTGCTAACATCTGCATTGCCACAATTCACGAATCTACAATTTTTCCAAATTCCCTCTGACTCAACCATAAACACGCAGTAAGCTCTGCTAAGTCAGTTGTGCAAATAAGCAATTGAAAACATTTGAAACCAATTGTAAACGACTAAAAATAGGTAGAGAGCCCAAACTGAAACCCCGCCAGCTTCGACGGCGGATTACCCAGGATATCTTTCTGCCAGTTTCTTCTGTAATTAAACCGCAATACCGTCTGCGCAGTCGGCCTAAAGCTAATCGCGGGGACGATAGAGAAGAATTCATCGCTTATTTTACCACCAGTTGACCTGAACCTGTCTTTGTTCCAATCTACATATTCAAGTCTCACGGCAAGATTAACGACAGCATTTTCAAATCCGAACACCGGTCTTTTAAGTACAGGTTGAACAATATCAATAAAACCACCAGATTGGTGTTCGCCAAATTGCTCCGTGAATGTTTCCGGCACATCAACTTTCACCCAGGCCCATTCACCATTGATAAAAGTATGGATACGGGGTAAAGTTGTATTGAAGTCAATGGCAAATACGTCTACTCTTCTCTTCTTATCGAGAATTAACCCATCATCCTTGAACTTATTATACACCCCACCCATGTAAGACAAACCTATCTCCCCGATCTTCCGGTTGCGGATCGCGGCTTTGGTGGTAAGCAACATGCTCCCATTAAAACTCTCCTCAAATCTTTCGGGGTCTCCTTTGCTCGCAGGCAGGAATGTTTTGTTATCGCTGTTGTTGATGATCCGGTCATTAAATCCATTTGTCAGGTAGGCTTCATAGGCATACACCCAATCCTTCACATATTTTTTTCCAAACAACCCAAAGCCGGCATTGCTCCAGGTGGCCGGTAACATTTGCGTAGATGAAACAGGACGATCAACAAACTCCCATTTTGGTCCATCATGATTCTGATTAAATGATCCGATTGGATTTAATACAATCCCACCCCTGAAATTGAGCAAAGGATTGAATTCAATATCCAGTGAAGCAAACTCAATCCCGATCTCCTTCGCCCCATCTTCAAATTCAATCTCGGTTAGAAACTTTATGCGTTTTGAAATCGACGAAGAAATAAACAATGACACTCTTCTCATCTGGAACTGGTTTCCTTCGCTGATGCCATTTTCGCTTAGATATTGATAGTTGGCCTCTGCATAACCACCCAGCGCAACCGGCAATTTACCAATCTGTAAAAAAGGCCGGTTGTACATCGCATCCATGTTCATCAGGTTACTGGACGTATCTTTCGGTACGCGTCGCAATAACGAAGGATCAATTTGTGCCTGCACACAAAATGAAACAATGATCAATATAAACAGAAGGGCTATTCTCATTTTTTTCTCAGGTCAATAAAAACCTGGTTATTGGAAACGGTTACCGGGAAGCTTCGCAGATCTTTATCAGCCGGACCGTTGGTTACTTTTCCCTGATTACTGAACTCACTCCCATGCGCAGTGCATTGGAGATAATCACCTGATGCCTGCAGTTCAGCTCCCTGGTGCGTGCATTGCATCCACAGGGCTGAATATTCGTTTTCATTGAAACGGTAAACACAAACAGGGTACTGCAGTGCATCATTGCGAACGATAATAAATGAATGATAAGCGGCCTTACCTCCTCTCTTTGTCTTGAAATCGTTGACGTCTAACAAAAGCCCGTCATTATTTAGTTTACCTGGAATATATTGTGTAGATGCGCAGGAGGAAAGCAATCCTGCTAACATGGTGGCCGATAAACAGGCAGCACAACTATCAATGATAAAATCTCTCCGGTCCATGTTATAATGATTCAAGAAATTTTATCAATTTTCCTTTATCGGTAGCATTTAACTGCTCAAAGCTGTTTTTACTCTGTGTTGCCTCACCCCCATGCAACAGGATTGCCTGTTCAATACTTGTTGCCCTTCCGTCATGCAAAAGAAAATACTGGCCGCCCTGTGAATTCTTTGATAAACCTAATCCCCATAAGGGCGGTGTTCTCCATTCTGCCGGTAAAGCAGTGCCTTCCGTATACCCATCATTCAAAGCCTGTCCCATATCGTGCAGCAACAGATCAGTGTACGGAAAGAACGTTTTATTTGCGAGCGCAGCAATCGAAGATGTGCCAGTTTGTAATTGCGGCACGTGGCATTTGCCACAGGAAATATTAAGGAAGATCTGTTTGCCGGCTATCACGTCCGGATCAGATTGATTGCGTTGAATTGGTGCTTTCAATGTTTGCAGGTAAAAGACAACATCCAATGCGGTTTGATTAGATATTTCGGGGTCTACATCAAGTCCGTTGTAAGTATTGTAATGCTCGTAAGTAGAATTAACACCCATATCCTGGTTGTATGCATTCACTGTCTGCATTAATAAATCATACACTGCTGCTTTCTTTCCGAACCGCCCGATATATTTTCCACCCCTTTCAGCCGTTCCCGGTCTCAAAATGCAATAACCGGGAATTGCGATCCAGTTCGGGCGACCAGAGATACCATCAGCATTCGCATCATTGGGATCAGATAAAGCAATTAATGTTGCGTCAGGAACTGCTTCCAAGAATCCGAGACCTGTATTGGCTGGCGGCGTAAATTTTGAAAAAGTCGCACCTGCAGGAATCAGTTCAGGTGTAAATCCAGGAACAGCCCGGTGTTGCAATTGAGGTCCCCCAAACTGAAGAAACTGGTTACCGAGCGTATCACTTTGACCAAACCTTGTCAAAGTCGTAAACGGATGCCCTTTTCCATCTCCGGCATGACAACCTCCACAGGAATTGGCAACAAACAAAGGTCCCAATCCCGTTTCCTTTGTGAAGATGTCATCATTAAAAGCCACATCACCGCGCAGGAAGATCGCACGCTGTTCATTGGTCAGGCCTTCTATCGGGCCATCCAGTATTTCATCATCTTTAGGCGCTTTCGGTACAAGCTTGCTGCACGAGATCACCGCAATCACCAGCATCAAAAGGAATAAAGTCTTTTTCATTTTTAGTGAAGCAGAATTAAATTTTTAGACAAGACTAAAAATTTATTTAGACAAATGTAATAAATCCTCATAAAACTGGAAAACTTTTTCATACGAAGTTTAAGGTTGAGATTTAACCCTTGCCTTGGGATTGAAGGTTAAAGGTTTAATCCTGAGTTATCCTGAGCTTGTCGAAGGGAAGGTTTTTACAACGGGACGTTCAAAAGCTCCAATCCCAGACTTGACGAAGGGAGTTTTCATTTTCACGTGGCAGATCGTAAGGCTGGCGGTTAGGTGACATCGGGTTGTGGAAAGGTATGTTTGTGGTTGTAGAGACAATGGCATGCCTTGTGTCTGCAACCGTAAATACTGTACCCCTTTATGGTCTTCCTGTCCCTTCCTGTTCTTCAATCCGAAACACGTTTCAAAAGATTTCAAGTTTCGAAACAAATTGGGTATTTAAATTAGAACGACCAATAACCCTCCTTGTGCCACCGCTAAAGCTAAGGCGACACGCGGCTGGAGGGCAGGGAGGCCAAGAACCAAATAAATCCGGAAGTTTTAAATACGAAATCCGAAAAAGAGTCTTCGTAGGAAATAAAGGTTGGTTTGTTTGAACCACATAGAACATGAGGCACATAGAATACACATAGAATATGCTATGTTAAACCTTATGATATCTAGGCCCTATGTGGTTCAGCATGCTCCTCTCTTCGGTAATAGGACAGCCACCGTTGTGGAGAAATCTTCTAATCGAATCTTTATTGGTGTTCCCTTGACTCGTTTCAATTAGTTAAAGTATGATATGGGCGAAACACCAACAAAGGCAGCGGCGGTGGCGTCGGGCGGCGGCGAGGGCGAACGTCGCAGCGACAGGGGCATCATAATAAACCCGCCAAATCATAAAAATCTGTGTTCCATAACGCCCGTGACCCTCTATGTAAACACTTCATCCTAAATTTGCTCTCTTAATGAATATGTTTCCCGAAAAATGAAGGCCAGGAACATCATACCTCTCAACACGATTTCGAAATACGTCGACCGCATCCTTCTTATCGAACAAGACAGTTTGGCAACGAGTTTTAATCTACCCCTATATGCTAACGGAGTACCTACTCTTCTCTTTACGTCGCAAAAAAGTAAAATTGGAAATGGTTCAGCCAACCATCTCACAGTTTTTGGACAAACAGTTAAACCGCTCCATCTTACCTTGACTCCAAACTTTACATTGATCGCTTACTTTTTCAAACCTTATTCTTTACTCCCGCTATTTAACATCGCCGCCCCGGAACTGACTGATAAGCCAGTTGATTTGCAATTGATCAATTTAAGATCAGTAAAAGAACTCCAGGAAAAACTACTGAATGCCCCATCTGCCGATGAGATGATAGCACTGTTGAACAATTTTGTAATTAGCTTAATCGAAGCCGCTCAAATTGATTGCGGTATGATCAAATATGCTACCGGCAGAATATTCGCAGCTCCAACGAAAGAGATCCTCGTCTCCGTGCAAAAGGAATTACGCATAACTGAAAGAACCTTCCAAAGGAATTTCGAATCAAAGGTGGGAATATCTCCGAACCAATTCAGGCGTATCAGCCAGTTTAATTCAGCGTTTTACCAACTCCTCCAGCGGCGATTTAACAAACTCTCCGACCTCGCTTACGAAAACGGCTATGCCGACCAAAGCCATTACATCCGCGCCTTCAAAGAATTTACTCATATTACGCCAAAGGAATTTTTAAGTTTTTGAAACTATTCATCTAATACGTACTTCAGTCCCCGGATGCTGCTATTATTAATTACTAATTATTGATTATTCCCTTCCCAGCTCCCGAAACTAATTTAGCTCATCAACGACTCCGCCGTCAGCCTCCAACCTAACTCCTACCATAAACATCAAATTCTTAAACCTTCCCATTGTCGAATTTTCGAATTGTCAAATTGTCAAATTGTCAAATTCTAAGATCCTATGAAGGACAATATGCAATTCAAAAACAAACTCCCCTATACCCTCCATTTTCAAATTTTCAAATTCTCAAATTTTCAAATTAATGTTCTTTTGTCGGTTTTATTCTATTTCACCTTTTATGTCCGATTTATTTTTGAATTCACTTAAAAACAAATAAGAAATGACTAAACAAATTTACCCCTGCCTCTCTTTTGAAGCCGGCGCCAAAGAAGCAGCAGACTACTACTGTTCGATCTTTAAATCCTCAAAGATCCTTTCGGAGAACCCGATCGTTGTTCAATTCGAATTAAATGGAACGCGGTTTATGGCCCTGAACGGAGGACCGAAAAACAAGTTCTCGCCGGCAACATCCTTTGTGATCGAATGTGAAACACAAAAAGAAATTGACCATTATTGGAACGAGCTGGGTAAAGGTGGACGATATGATCAATGTGGATGGCTGGATGATAAATTCGGAGTGTCGTGGCAGATTGTGCCTGCTATTTTAGGTAAACTAATGTCGGATCCTGTTAAAGCACCCAAAGTTGTTGAAGCCTTTATGAAAATGTCGAAGTTTGACATTGCTACGTTAGAAAATGTTTAAAGTCTAAGGTTGTTCAAAGCGGGACCCTTAAAACAAATTCGGTAACCCCGCTCCCGAAGGCCGATTTAAGTGGTAGTAGAGACAATGGTATGCCTTGTCTGTACTACCGTAAATACTTTACACGTTTATGTTCTTCGTGCTCCTTCTTGTTTTTCGTGCTCCCTTTCTTCAGCATAGGACAGCTTCGAATAGTTAACGATCCTCCAATCGAATCTTTGTTGGTGATCCCTTGAGTCGTTGATAGTAGTCAGAGCGCGAGAGTGGCGGGAAACACCAACAAAGGCAGGCGTATCATAATATATCCTGCCAATCTTAAGAATCTGTGTTCTATCCGGAGGCGTACGAGGAGCAGCAAATCTATTTACAACAATCCTTCTTCCGCATAAAGATCATCTTAAACAACCTCTTCAATATCTGCACTACCATTATCCAGATTTTTTCTTTAACGCATTTAAAAATGTTCTTTCAAAACTCACCAGCCATCCTGTCTTACCCATCCTTTGCATCGTGCCATCAACCTCGAAACGATAACCGACATTCACCTTTGTGTTGCTGTTAAATATAAATTGAATTGCAGGCGCCATATCTACAAACCATGCCGACCTGTCGAGCGACTGTTGCGCCAGCAATTCCATATAAAGATTAACATTAGTCTGCTTATAGTCGGTATACTCACGCGGCAACAACAAATACCCACCGGATAAGGAATAACTCATCACCTGGTAGATCCTTGAAGGCACATAAATAACATTCTTGCTATTCCTTGATTGATGAAGCACCTGTGAATGACTTACTGTGCCGGATAAAGCGAACTTGTTCCACAATTGCGTTGCAATCACCCCAAGTTGTACACCACTTTTATCTCCACCTATACTGACCTCGTCCTGGTGAAATGGACTGCGGGAATACGCCGCATCTGCAAATACCGCCATCCTGAAGTGTTGATGTATCTCATCTTTTGAATAAAACCTGTATTTGATATAAGTGGAAACAGCTTCCCATCCAAAATTGATGGTATGCATATTGGAAAAGGAAGCACCCACATGCAGCATCCATTTCTTATTCAATCCAAACATAAGATCAGGCATTACCCGGTACATGTTACGATTGTTCCAGACCTGGGGTGCCATATATTCGCTCTTCACCCTTGCACTGATGGACCTTGCAGGCATGTTCGAAGCAGGTTCAGTAAAAACATATAACTCCTGCCCTTTCGCCACAAAGGCAAAAAAGAAAGTAACAACAACAATAAATTGTCTCATGATAAGAAGTTGATCATTCTTCCAAAAGCTTCTTCACATTTTCATCCAGTTCTTTTCCTTCAAGGTCGATGCTGACTACATCTCCTTTTTTATTGATGAGGTATGTTGTAGGCAATTGAAAAATATTCCAGCGGATCGCGGTTTGCGCATCCCATCCCCTCGGATCATTTACCTGCACCCACGTGATCTTCTGCTTCGCAATGGCCTTTTGCCATTCCTTTTTACTCTCATCGATCGATACGCTGAATATCTCTAACCCTTTCGGTTTATATTTTTCATACAATTTTGCCAGCTCTTTATTAGCTGACCGGCACGGACCGCACCAGCTCGCCCAGAAATCCAGCACGATCACTTTACCCTTGAATGAATTAAGAGCTAATGAATCGCCTTTGACCGTCGGCAATTTTATATGTACCCTTGGATCCGAAATATTAGGCAATTGAGCATCCGCCAGTTTGGCCATAAGAACAAGCGAAATAAAAATGCTGAGCTTCTGAAATTTCATATTAATAGGATTAATAAGGTTGTCCCGCTACCGCTATCGGCAAAGCGGGACAACCAGTTCGGTTATATCGTCACATGATAGATCCTGGTTCCGGCTGCAACACCGGGGCAACAGGATGCTGACCTACCCGACTGTAAACACTTCATTTTCGTACCATCATTGAATTTCTTAAACTGCTTTACAGTCAAAAAATCCTTATCCACTACAGTCACGGTTTGTTCACCATTCAAGACCTTTGCTTCAGCATTGATAAAATGAAAATGCTTGTCACCAATCTGGGCATGAGCATCATCACCAATCTTTACCGATTCGAAATTACCAGTCAGCTTTAGACTTCCAACTGCAAATCCTGCATCTTCAACAGCTTTCCTGATATCATCAATTTCAAAATCGGCTTTGTCCTTAAACACGATGCTGAACGATGAGTTCTTTATATCTGACTTGACAGACTCAACAAACGGTTTCGCCTGTAGCGCCTTATTGATTGCATTGCTGCACATGGCACAGGTAAGACCGGTAGCCTGCAAAGTTGCCTTAGTAAACTGTGCATTTAACTGCACAACGGCCAGCATTATTGCTATAAACAATACTGTCTTTTTCATTTTACGTTGTTTTTACCTGTGACAATTACGATTTTTTGCAGCAGTCTTTCCCATCGTGGCCGGGCTTGGTGCATTTGCCATCTTTGCAACAATCCATCGCCTCTTGCTTTTCAGAACTGCCTGTACGATCATACTGGCAACATGCATGCAATTTGTTATAGGCTTCATCGGTTGCCTTAAAGTCACGTGTATCATAACCTACTGCTGCAATGCTTTCCTGGATCTTCGCGGCATTGGTCGTTGAACTGTTGTACTTTACTGTGATTACCTTGGTTTCAGAATTCCATGTAGCATTAGTTGCGCCGGCACTTTTAGCAGCTTTTTCAATTTTTGCCTTGCACATACCGCAGTTGCCAGATACCGGGATCTTTTCAGTCTTTGTTTGCGAAAAAGCAAACACTTTGCATAACATGAAGAATGATAAAAGAGAAGTTATTTTAAGCGTTTTCATAATAATTTAATTAGTGTTTTGATAATAACGTTGAAGCATGCGATTGATAACGATGAGCGTTAAACTCTTAAGGGATATACACCATTCTCTGCTCACCGGGAATCATCTCAAATTCTGAAAACGCGATTGTGTAAGTAAGTATCCTGTTCCGTCAAAAGAGGAGGCGAATGATTGTGAAAGTGCCTCGTATCGTTATCATTTTCAAGCTCTGCAACAATAAATGCAGATGGTATTTGAACGATGTCGTCAATAGCAGGCAGTTCAAAAGTAATGGCGGGAGTAGATTTCTGATCCACTTCCATCTTTACAATTTTTACCTCGTCCCGGCAACACCCATGCTCTTTTTTGATTTTCATGCCGCAGGTGGGACAAACTTTATTCCCTGTCGTGAACCATTGCATAGCGGCAAGCCGGTTCATACAATAATGAAAATTAACGATGATGCCGCTGGTGACCGCCAGGTAGCAAACAAACGCAAGGGATGCAATAAATTTTTTCATTATCTGAAACAAAGATATATCAAAGGCGGGGAAAGTGAAAATGACTAAAAGTTAAAGCTTTCCTGATTTAAATCAATGAAAAGGAGCCTTTTAAAGCACTAGTTGACAAAACTCCAATAGATCCCCAGGCGGAATAACATTCCCGGGTAAGGATAGCCAGGTACTTCAATATTATTATGGGTAAACTGAAGATTTCCATTACTAAATTCAGCAGCATTCAGGTTTTCAACCCTGACATATGCTTTAAACGAGCGGATCTTAAAATGCAGGTATGCGGCAATATCGGGCCGGTTATTGATCCGGATGCTATCCTGCACAAAAAATTGACCCGACACGGGAGCATATCCATCTGCAGTGTATGGAGTATGATACCGGCCTTCGAGCCCGAGTGCAATTTGCAGGTTTCTCAAACCAAACTTGCCTTCATACCCTATTCTGTTGCGCGTATACCATTGAGGTAAATTAACCGGTGCATTTCCGACTGCTTGCTGAAAATAATTTTCAGAATGCCAGTAAAACCGTTTGCCCAGTTTGAATGTTTTTTCAACAGTTACGCGAAGAACATTGAACAAAGATTTGAATTGTTGTCCTTCATCATAGTTCCGGATATAACTATAATTCGTCACCAAAAAATAGTCACCGGATAATTTCAACTTTAACGGAGGCAAAGACAACGAAGCGAAAAGATGGGTGCTATTTTCATTTTTAAAATCCTTTGCCTGCGTCACCCTGATAAAATCGCTTCGGTCGTTAAAAATGAAAGAAGGCGTACGGTTTACATTTTCGGCGCCCAACAGTACGTAGCCCGGCACTTTACCGGCAGTCGCCCGTTGTAAACTCGCATATGCGGAATAATCTCCAAAGTTTAATCCCACAAAATAAAGTTTGCCGCTGGCAAGGATATCCCATTTCTGGTTACGGGTCTTGTTGCGATATTCAGCATGCCCATAAACATTATAATAGTTACGTTTGGATGGAGAAAGCAATTGAAGATTCTGAATAGCTGCACCCACTTTAAAAAACTGCTGCAGGTTTTTTGCGTCGGGGAACTGGTAAATTGAAAAGTCATTAATATACTCACGCCACTGATCCCTTACAAGCACCGTGTCGGTGGGTGTGTCAAGCTGGAGACCAAAGTTATCTTTATAATAAGTAGAGTCACCCAGGAAATCCCTGAACTCATAGCGATACTTACCAAACGTGAATGTGTGCTCAAACCGTAATCTTGGATAGAATAATGGGATCACGGTTGAATCAGTCACCAAAGAATCTTTTCTGCCAAGATCAAATTGTTGACGGAATAATACATTAAACTCGTAGTACCGGTTACCTGTGCCAACATCTGTATTAAAAAAATTCCTTGTAAAATCCGGGTCACCACCGATCCTTGTAGGAATAAGAAACCTATCATTAAAGTCCGGGCTATTCAAATAATCATCGTCAGTGCGGATACCACCATTTTCTCCTGATTGCAACCGGTTACCCAACAACACAAAATAATTCCTGTATCGCCGGTTGATCGTTTCGTACATGCTTGTGGCGAGATAGTTATTATGATTTGTTTTCTGGTTATTAAAAAAGCCGGGCGCATTGATCAGGCGGTATTTCAATAAAAAGTTCCAGTTGGGTTTTATATTCTGTGTATGCATCAACTCAATCAGCTGTTCAGATTTGCTGGCGAGTTGATAGGCAAGTTCGGAATAAGGTCGTGTGGTGCTGAAGAACTTAACTTCTTCCAGCTTCCATTTATAAATATCAAGCGCATGCAATCCCGGGTCCCATCCAGCTGTGAGTAATGGAGAAAAAAGCAGGGATTTTGCAGCTGTACCTGTATTGCCCAAAACAATATGGGTTGACGGTAAGGGAAACCTTCGTGTAAAATCGTTGATGGTGGTATCCAACGAACCGTACTTAGTTGAATCAAGGTATCGGAACCGGACAGTCACAGAATCTTCATTTCTATCACGTCGCTTTAAACTATCTGTTCCGCCACTTCCGCGACCCATATTTCCAAATTGCTTAAAGCGATCTGCACCGCTGCGGAAAATGTCGTTTTGCGAACGGGCCTGGACGAGAAAGAGAAAGTGAAAGAGAAAGAGGAAGAGTGGTGAGAAAAATGCAGTTTTTCTATGGCGAAAAAATGAAAGGACGGGGTCAAGGTTTACAACTATTCTCACCGGTAGAATCATTTTCTGATTGAGATTCCCGCAGGGTTCATTGCAAATACAGCAGGAAGGCCATTAATAAGATGCAAATTATGGTCACAAAGGTACAATGCAGTTATCAGAATTGTTAAATAGCAGCGATCAACTCCTTAAAAATAAATGCAAGCTTGGGTTCAGCATGCCTGGCTGCTTCCAATACTTCTTCATGTGTAATAATGCTATTGTCGTCCCTGATGCCGACATCCGTTACAACACTCATAGCAAATACTTCAAGACCCATATGGTTGGCAACAATTGCTTCCTGCACCGTACTCATCCCTACAACATCTGCGCCAACTGTAAGGATCATTTTGTATTCAGCCCTTGTTTCGAAGGTCGGGCCGGTGACAGCGACATATACTCCTTCATGAACATCGATGTTGTTTTGCGATGCAATATCTTTTGCGAGCAAGATCAACCTGCGTTTATAAGGTTCGCTCATATCGGGAAAACGGGGACCGAACTCGTCAATATTCTTTCCGACTAACGGATTTGGAGTAAACATGCTGATATGATCGTTGATGATCATCAGATCACCTACTTTATAAGACGGATTGACACTACCTGCTGCATTGGACAACAATAAAGTCTCAACCCCTAAAAGTTTCATGACGCGAATGGGAAATACGACATCGCGAATATCATATCCTTCATAAAAATGAAACCTTCCGGCCATCGCCACCACTCTTTTTCCACTCAGTCTCCCAAAGATCATTTTGCTTTTGTGACCTTCAACTGTCGACACAGGAAAATTGGGGATGTCTTCGTAAGGCACTTCCTTTTCAATTTCGATCTCATCAGTAAAATTGCTCAATCCACTTCCAAGCACAACACCGATCTGCGGAGTATGTTTGTATTGCTTTTGTAAAAACTTAACCGCGGCATTTAATTCCTTGAGGACTTTCTTACTACTCATACGATTTGATAAGAGGACAAACGTAATGAAAATTCACGAGAGCGATCTCTTCGGTGGCGAAAGCATCTTTTGATCACAGGTTGGTCTAAAATCAATAAAATCAAGGCAAGCAAATTTCATAATCCAAATAAGTCTGAGGAGTTGACATCCCAGATCCCAAAAAGCTCCATAGAATATTTTTATTGAAAATTGATTGACCCAACTGTTACATAGTTAACATAGAAAGCCTATGTGAAACCTTATGATTTCTATGCACTATGTGGTTCCAAACGGCGCGAAGCGCCTAAACACGGCCTCCATTCATTTTCAAATTTTCAAATTGGCAATTTTCAAATTTTCGGCGGCTCGTACTTATGAAAATCACAATACTCCTCATCACAAATTAACTTCCGCAATACCGGGTCTTTGAGAACATCGGTATAGTCCAGCCATCGCTTACCGACCTTGATCTTCCGATAAATCAAACGAATGCCCTGGCTATAATCAACCCACCAATAAATATGTCCTGTATACAACGGTTGAATCGGCTTTCCGTCCAGCTTATGCCAGCCATAGATTGCAACGCGGTCAGGTTTCGGATCCCGGGAAATCTTTCCGCTGATCACAACATCCTTTTGAATCCCGGCAATCAATCCTCTCCTACCCTTTCGTTGGCCTTCAATGATCAAATGGTGATGCCACATGATCGGTGTGCTATCGCGAAATGCATATAATGGTACTGGTTCCAATTTTACTTTTGCCGCTGCATAAATATCATCCACCATTTTCCTCGTTGGCAGAAAACAATTGAAGCTGTCTGCAATCTGTTGTGCAGCATATGGCGTAATATTAATCCTGGCCCAATCATCATCAGTTCCGACAGACAGATAGTCCGGAGAAACATAGTACGTCGCGTCTATCTTTTTGCCCGTTAACGAATCAACGATAGCAACATGCACCGGTACGAATGCTTTTAGAAATGAAGGAACATTTCCACGTAACACTTCCTGCAATGCCAGAGAATCCCGCTCTTTCCATTTCATCGCAAATGCCTGGTGATAAAAATCATTACCTGTCAACGATGAAGATCTTTCAGGCCAATTCATTTTCTTACCCGTTGCACAACCAGCCAGGCAAATCATCGGCAATAACAAATAAACCCATTTCATGTATCTAAGTTATAAGGTTTCTTTTTAAATTAGTTGTGATGAAGCCGCTTTACGCCATCTATCCATTATTGGTGTTTGTTATGGTTGCATGCACAAACATGCAGAAGCCGAAGCAAACACTGGAAGAAAAGCAAAAAGAAATAGAGCTTGGAAAAATTGACGCCGGGAACAGCTTTGAAGTGGATGAATTAGGTTGGAAAACAACACTGCCAGCTGATTGGCCGGTAATAACAAAAAGAGACAATCAAAAATTACTTGATGAAGGGGCGAAGGCAATGAAGAAGTATTATAAAACCGATATTAAGATCCCTGAAGTTGTCACGCTTATTCGTCTGAAAAAAGATGACGGCAACATGTTCATTGCAACGATGCAGGAATTTGATTCGACACGCGGTTCATACGAGCAGCAGGCCATGGAGGTGCAGAATGCGATGATTAATGTCTACAAAGCCGACGATATGTACGCTGAACAATTTTTAGGAGCTGTAAGAATTGATGGGGTGATGTTTGACAGGATTGAGTTGAAAATTTTTGCCAGTGATAAAAAGACAGTCGCTATGAAGCAAAAGGTTTTTTTTGCCCTGATCAACCGGCGGGTCTTAATGATGAGTATCAATTTTAACAATGAAGAAGATGAAAAAGAGCTGATGAACACAGTTATGCAATCCCGATTTTCCATAAAGGAATAACTACATCGATAAAAATTTCCTGTCCGTTTCCTTCGCTATCGGGTATTCTCTTATCTTCGCCGCAAACTTTTCTATTGTATGAATCTCCATGAATACCAGGCAAAAGAATTGCTGAAAAAATATAATGTCCCGGTGCAGGAAGGCTTCGCTTGCGGTACCGTACATGAGGCGGAAGAAGCTTATCGCCAGATCAAGACTTTATATGGAAGCAATTTTGCGGTCGTGAAAGCCCAGATTCATGCAGGTGGCCGGGGTAAGGGCACCGTAAAGGAAACTGGAATCAATGGCGTTAAAGTTGGAAAGAACCTCGATGATGTAATCGATATCTCCAAAAAACTTCTGGGTGGCACCCTGGTTACGATTCAAACAGGTCCTTCAGGTAAAGTGGTCAATAAGATCCTGGTTGCCCAGGACATGTACTACGATGGACCATCTGCCCGTAAAGAATTTTATCTCTCTATCTTACTTGATCGCAGTAAAGGCCAGAATGTGATCATGTACAGTACCGAAGGCGGAATGAATATTGAAGATGTGGCACACAATACACCGGAAAAGATCTTTAAAGAATGGGTACATCCTTCAGGTGGATTGCAGGGCTTCCAGGCCAGGAAGATTGCGTTTAACCTGGGACTGACCGGTGAAGCTTTTAAGAATTGTACAAAGTTTGTTACCAATTTATATAATGCTTACGTAAGTCTCGATTGTTCGATGGTCGAGATCAATCCATTGTTCAAAGCTGCAGATGACAAGATTATTGCAGTCGATTGCAAAATGAACCTGGACGATAATGCACTGGTTCGACATGCAGATCTGACTTCCTTAAGAGACATTACCGAAGAAGATCCCACAGAAGTCGAAGCCGGTAAATACAATTTGAACTTTGTAAAACTCGATGGCAATGTCGGCTGCATGGTGAATGGTGCAGGTCTTGCCATGGCGACGATGGACATGATCAAACTAAGTGGTGGTGAACCTGCCAACTTCCTGGATGTTGGAGGTACAGCAAATGCACAAACGGTAGAAGCCGGTTTTAAGATCATATTGAAAGACCCAAATGTAAAAGCGATCCTGATCAACATCTTTGGGGGTATCGTGAGATGTGATCGTGTAGCGCAAGGTGTCATTGATGCATATAAGAATCTCGGGAATATAAAAATCCCCATCATAGTTCGTCTGCAGGGTACCAATGCTGAAGAAGCCAAAAAATTAATTGATGAAAGCGGGCTGAAAGTTCAGTCAGCGATCTTGTTAAGTGAAGCAGCAGATTTGGTAAAGAAAGCTGTTGCTTGAGGCAGATGGGCAGATGGGCAGATATGCAGATGGGCAGATAGGCAGATAGGCAGATGGGCAGATGGGCAGATGGGCAGATGGGCAGATAGGCAGATGGGCAGATGGGCAGATAGGCAGATGGGCAGAGATGCAGATGGGCAGATATACAGATGGGCAATTCTTATGAATATTTATTTCATATAGCAAGGGGGGTTTCGTTGCAGACCTTATTGAGAGAAATTTTTCGCATTTCTGATCAACGCACCTTGCAGTTGGCAAAATTCCAATCTCGAGATTTCACTTCATCTACAAGTCAGATCAAGCATAATTAAGGTATAAGTTCGTATAATATACTTTTCAATGCATCCGCGATGTGCTCCCCTCTTCACAAAGTGGAGAGGGGTCGGGGGTGAGGTGACCCATGGCACCATAATTGTGCGGATTTAATTCGCAATTTTCAAACAAATCAACATGTCAATTAAGTCCTTTAAACCCGGTATCCTGGTTGCTATAGTTATTTCCGGTATTTTATGCGCTTGCAACAATAGTAACACAACCTCAGGAACCGCGGAATCAAAAACCGATACTATGAACACAACGACTTCTGAAAAGAAACAAATAAATTCAATTCGCGGATCCGCCGGCAATATTTATGTTGATGATGCAGGTGGTGGAGATAAATTGCCAATTATCTTTTTACATTCTTTCGCCGGCAGTTCTAACGATTGGAAAAACCAACTTGAACTCGTGAGAACAGAACGCAGAGCCATTGCACTTGACCTGCGAGGACATGGACAATCTGATGCACCATCCGATAATGATTATAAAGTACAATCACTTGCAAACGATCTTGAAGCCGTTGTAGATAGTCTAAAGCTTGATCGTTTCATTTTAGTTGGTCATAGTCTTGGTGGGTCCACAGCCATTGCATACGCAGGAAAGCATCCGGATAAAGTTGCAGGTCTTTTAATCACAGGAACACCGGGAAAAACGCCCGCTGCACAAGCCAAACAAATCATCGGGTCACTTGAATCAGAAAAGTATGATACGGTGATGACCCAATACATGAACAAATTATTAACGGATGCAAAACCCGAAACAGAAAAGATGGAAAGGGAGGGCCTAAACAAAATTTCAAAAGAAGCATCATTGGCACTGATCAAAGCTGCCTTTTATTATGATCCGCTTCCTGACATGCATAAATATCCCGGACCCGAATTGGTCGTTTCCAAATCCAGCGAGGAGCAACCGAACTCTTTGCACGGGTTACTGCCCGCGGTGCCCTTTAAAACGATTGAAGGAACAAGTCATTGGATACATCTTGATAAACCGAATGAATTTAATAAACTTTTAAAGGAGTTTATTGAAAGAGTTGAGAAGAAATGAAAACAATTTGGCAATTCGGCAATTCGGTAATTTGACAATGAAAAAACTTGTAAGGTCTACCTCAAGATATTGCAACAGTCGGGCATTGAGACCTTACAGGTTTTGTTTAGCTGGGGGCCAATAAACAATAATATCAACGTTGCAAACGAATTCGAAATTTTCAACGAATAAATTCTCTCCATCGTGTGCAATTCATCCTTCCTGAGCATCATTGGTAAAAAATGTTATGAGAAAATTCATGCTGCTGATGCAAGCACTTGCTTTTGTGCTGGTGACATATTCACAAAAAGATAATCAACCAATTTCCAGTAAAATTGAAAAAGTTACAGTGTTTATGCAGGGAGCCCAGGTAGAAAGGGTCGCTTCGCAAACATTAAGAGCCGGGAAATATAATGTTGTTTTCGATGGCATCTCCCCGAAGGTAGACAAGCAAAGTATTCAATTGAAAGCAGACGGCAAGCTGACCGTGCTGTCGGTGACTCACCAGGTCAATTATCTGAAGGAACAACAAGTACAGGATGAGATCAAAATACTCGAGACACAAAAGGAACAATGGCTGGATAAAATAGCCATGGAAAAAAACCTGCGCAATGTGTACAGCCAGGAAGAAAAACTTATGCTGGCTAACCAAAGTATTAAAGGCGATGCAACATTAAAGGCAGCTGAGCTTAAAGAGGCGGCCGATTTTCAACGTCAACGTCTCACTGAGATCTATCAAAAATTACAGGATAGTGATCATAACCTTAAAAGGATTGAAGGTGAACTGCAAAAGATCAATAAACAACTTGCGGAACTTAATCAGAAAAAAGATCTTTCTACAAGTGAAGTGATCGTTGCACTCGATGTAAAAGAAGCAATGATGACCAACTTCCGGTTAACGTATCTCGTCAAACAATCATCGTGGTTTCCTACCTATGATATCAGGGTGCAGGATATCAGCAAGCCGATCAACTTATCAATGAAAGCCAACGTAAATCAACAATCAGGTGAAGATTGGAAAGATGTAAAGTTGCTTTTATCAACGGGCAATCCGAATGAAAACGGAACCAAACCAACATTATCGCCCTGGTATTTGCGATATTATAATCCGCCTTTATCCGGACAAATAAGGATTCGCGGAAACTCTTCGATTGGCAGAGTAGACGGAGCTATGATAGGAAATCTTGTTTCAGGCACCGTACGTGATCAAAAAGGTGACGCACTCCCGTTTGCCACGGTCGCTGTGAAAGGAACCACCACTGCAGTCGCTGCAGATGTGAACGGAAATTTTAGTATCGCAGTGCCCGAAAATGGAACAGCCCTTACTGTTACCCTGGTTGGTTATGAAACACAGGAAATTCCCGTTTCATACGGCTATAAAAATATTTTCATGAAACAATCAAGCACTTCATTGTCCGAGGTGGTTGTAATCGGGTATGGCACCAAAAAAGATGATGAATTCGACGCGTTTGCGGACGATAAATCATATCGAAAGAAAAAGGAACAATCAGCTATCAACACCACTGCAGTCTATCAGCCGACCACCACCATCTTCGAAATTGAAAACCCCTACTCTGTTCCCACTGACGGAAAAGTTTATACTGTAGACATCAGCAGTTTCGAATTAAATGCGCTTTACGAATATTACAGTGTGCCCAAGCTGGAAGCAAGTGCCTTCCTAACAGCAAGGATCACTGATTGGCAGGAACTGAACTTGTTACCGGGTGAGGCGAACCTGTTTTTTGAAGGCACTTTTCTTGGCAATTCACTGCTTGATGTAATGAATGCAGGCGATACGCTCAATTTATCATTGGGAAAAGACAAAGGTGTGATCGTGAAACGAACCCTGATGAAAGAGTATAGTTCGAAAAAATTCCTTGGCAGTAATAAAACCGATAGTCGTCAATACGAGATCATGGTCAGGAACAACAAGCAGCAGCCTATTAAAATTGTAGTTGAAGATCAATTCCCGGTTTCTACCAATAAGGATATTGAAGTAGATAAGCTATCGTACGACAACGGCAAACTGGATGACGATACAAAAAAAGTTACGTGGAACCTGTCTGTAGATAGCAGAAAAGAAAATAAGCTTCAATTGGCGTATGCGGTGAAGTACCCGAAGGATAAGGTGTTGCAGTTGGAATAATTCGATAATTCGACAATTCGATAATTCGATAATTTGAAAATGAGTACCTGTAAGGTCTAACAATTTGATGGCTACCAACAGCCCGAACAAGACCTTACAGGTTTTATTTTAGAAAGAAATGAAAGTCCTTCCAAACTTCTTACCTTTAAGAAGCACCTCCCATGGACCGCTTGCCTGGACATAATGAACCATTTTCTGACCGCCGGAAGTTTATTGGCAATACGATTAAACTGGCCGTTCTTGGCAGTGTTTTATCTCCTATCGAACAAGCTTGCAAAAGCAAATCTTCAGAAAAGAAAAGCAGTTCGGACTCTACACTTGCAAAAGACAACAAATCTGCTGGTAAAACGCGGGGGCCAAAACAGAAAAAAAACCGGCACTCATGGAACCAGGAAAAGCTGGTAATAAATCAAAAGACAAACGTGATCCATCTTCCGACAGCCGCCATTTACCATTACTATGACCAGGTGGCAAGACCAAGAGATATCAGCATCAGCAACTGGGAAGGATCTGTGCAGGGAGAAGTGCATCTTAATAAAGATCAATCGGGAAACATACTTGAAGTTTTATCGCTGCAAAAATTGCGTGCAGGAATAAATGATGAATCCATCATGCATGCGATCAACACACTTGCCCGTGCCTTTGCAAAAGACGGTGACAACAAAACAGGAACGAATTTAAATGCCCGTAACTTCAGGCTCCATGAACTAATGTTGCAACTGGTCGCTTTAAATAATACGATTCCGATCAACAACAAATGGCAGGCATTTAACGACAAGGTAAAGAAGCCACAAAAGCTGGGAAAGCGGCAAAAATGGATGGAGACTGAAAAAGCATTTAATGATCGCGTAAAATATATCGTTGAAAAAGAAGCGGACTATAAGAAAAGGTTGAGTGAGCGAGCTTCTAAATATTCGCTAACATAACTGCCCGGGGATTGCAGATTTGCATATTAGGCTAATAGGTGTAACTCCTATACCGGGCTCCAAAACCATCCCAGATTGGGGTGGTTTTATTTTTGAAACATTTCATTGTTGAAACCCGGCACATAAAATTTTATTTTTACACCATGGATCAAAACATCAACATTCGTGGTATCAGGCAGTCTGATAATGCAAAACTTTCAAAGATTGTCAAAGGAACACTGGCCGAATTCGGCGCTAATCATCCCAACACAGTTTACTTTGATCCAACGACAGACACATTGTTCGAATTGTTTCAAAGAAAAGGTGCAGTTTATTTCGTTGCAGAGATGAACGGCGAGATAGTTGGTGGCGGTGGCATCTTTCCAACCGATGGCTTACCAGCCGATACCTGTGAACTCGTCAAAATGTATCTTCTGCCACAGGCTCGCGGAGCAGGATTAGGAAGAACACTAATCGAAAAAAGTCTTGCCTTCGCTAAAAGTGTTGGATATACGAATGTATACCTGGAAACCATGCCCGAGTTGAAACAGGCGTTGAATGTTTATGCAAAGTTTGGTTTTGAATATCTCGAAGGCCCGATGGGGAATAGTGGACATACGGGATGTAGTTTGTGGATGTTGAAGAAAATTTGACAAGTAGACAATTCGACAATTTGGCAATTTGAAAATTTGAAAATGAACAAACTGTAAGGTCTTATTGTTAGCCCGCAGTTGGCAGCGGCGAACAGACCTTACAGGTTTATTTTGAACTGATAATGACTTTAAAAGAATTTAACGCGAAGGTTAAGGAATTAAACATCCCGGACAACAGTTATTCCTTAGCCGGGAAACTCGTTGAAGGATTTGTTTTTGAAAAGACCGATCGCAACAGATGGCGGGTTTTTCATTTTGAAAGAGGAAACTATACTATGGAAGAAACTTTTTACATTGAAGAAAACGCCTATGATTATTTTTTTTCGCTTCTGGAAAAACTTTCGGACATGCGTAATGCGAAAGATGGAAGGCGTAGATGAAAGTTTCTTTGGCCACACTTTTATCTCTTATTTCCCGTCTTAAACTTCCTCTACTTCATAAACCGGGCTGAACAAATACAGTTTTCCCGTACTTATTTCCTTGCATTGAAATCTTTTTCTAAGCCGTTGCCCTTTTTGAAACACACGGCCATCACTTGTGCGAAATAGTGTATTGGTCGCAAGTTCTTCAATCATTTTTAATTTGCCAGCTCCCGGATCATACCTGCGCAATACCCGAAGGAGCCCATCTTCTGCACAACTGGTTGCCGCGGGATTTTTTAGTGAAAGCAATAATTCGTTCTCTATGTCACCAGGGAAAACATGGTGTTTTAAGAACTGGTCCAACAATTGACCATAGATACCTTTCCATTCACGACCATGTGACGCCACCTGGTTACCGAATCGTTCGAATGTAAGGAGGTGTGCCAGCTCATGCAGTAATGTAATAAGAAATGAATATTTATTCAGATTTCCGTTTACACTGATCCGGTGATTGTCATGATGAGTGCGATGACGGTAATCCCCCAATATGCTTTTGCGCTCTTTGGCTACCGTAAGATGAACTTTAAATTGACGCAGGTAGCCCAACACGGGTTCATAAGTTCCTGCAGGCAGGTAGTCCTGCAAAACAGTCATTTGAACTTCCTGCTTAGGCATTCTTTTTTTCGCGCAGGAGTTTAGTTAGGATAGATACTTCAAGAGCAGTGTAAATAACATACAAACCCATACACACAAATAATCCGGCTTTGTTGGTATTTGACTTTGCAATGCTGGCATAGATCAAAACAGCGCCCGCGCAAACAAATAGTTTAAGCATGAAGTTGGCATACATTGCCCTTACAAAAACGTTTGGATTCTGTGCCTTTAGTGACCTGAAAGAAAGCAGGAATGAGACGACTGTATCAACAAATAAGATCAGGTTCCCGATAATCACAACATTTTGATCAATGCCCCACCTTGCCAGCATATTCTTACCTGCAATAAACAGGGCATTGAACATAATAAAAACAAGGATTATCGGGCGAAGACGGGCGAGGCTACTTCGATTCATCATCTTTAGGTTTACCGGTTTCTCTTACCAGCTTATAAAAAATTCCAATTAAGATAAGCAAAGGTAAGGCAACGCTAAACAATGGTGATGTATGAAGCCATTTGTCGAGTTTGAGACCCGAAAATACGCCAAGACCTATGGCCACCAGTAATTGTGCGCCAAGCCCTGCATAACGATATACTTCTTTGTTGCTGTTTTTAGTTGATGACTGCTTCGTGTTTTCCATTCTTACTCATCTCAACAATTGTGATCTCTTCATCATCAGAGACGTTGGCGCTTGTGCCCATGTGACACTGGCCATTAAAGATAGCTGTTGGCTCTACCTGCAGTTTACCTGCATAAAGGTTGCCATTCACTACGCAATCCCCACGCAATTGAAGAAGGTCCTTGGTCTTAATATTTCCAGTCACCTTGCCTACAATATCCGCCTGGTTGCCATTAATATTTCCTTCAACGGATCCATTGGCTCCAATCACGATCTTGGATGCACTGGTCACGTTGCCGATGATCGTTCCATCAATTCTAAGGTCACTGTTGCTGCTGATATCGCCTTTGAGAGTAGTACCGGCACTCACCAGCGTTGCTCCGCCGTTGCCGTTGGTTGTTTTTTCGGGCTGCATTTCGGTTTTGTTTTTAGTGTTAAACATAGGTTGTGATTTAATAAATATAGTTCGGCCGGATGGTCACAGGTAAAATAGAAAATCTTTTTTGGGATTCCCATCATTTACCTCATAAATTCTCCATTCGGTGTATATCTTTTAATCGTTCGAGATATCGTCCTTCGGTGTATTCAGTTGCACGGTGTCAAGAGTCGGCGGCGTTTCTCCACGAAGGATCTTTTTGACCTGGTCAATATAATTTGCCTGGTTACTAACTTCCCTTTCCAACGAATCTACCCTGTACTTCATCTGTTGATATTCACGGCCTATCTTAAGGTCATCGTACCCCGGGATATAGTACTTGAGGGGAGTAAAAATGATCAAAGCAACGGTCAGGCCGACCAATAACACAAAAATTGTGCTCAAAGCGACATAAACACTCAGCCGGGATAATTTAAATGTAACAACCTCCTCGTAAGTATCATCGTTCATCACTACCAGCCGGTAGCGGTTTCGCAGTCGTTTCAGGGTAGTACCGGCATCGAGTTTTGCCATAGTTGAATTTTAAACGGCTTAAAGGTAAGAAATGCAGGCCGATAGTTCCCCGTTATCCACTCCCCCATCCGACCCAAAAAAATTGACCTACTTTTATACTAAATTATTTGAATTTCAGTTATTAAGACTTTAGTTTGCGACGGAACATGCGATTGACCAGACATATAGCAATAACTGCTTTTCTATTCACAATATTTTGCCAGGTAACCGCCGATTCTTTTGGCCAGCTTGGTGTGTCCTTCCAACTTAAGAAACCTAAAGAATTCGACAATAGAACGCTGCGTTCGGAAAAATCTGATAAAGGCAAATTCAAGTTCCCAAAAAGAAATATTCAGAACCTCGTCACCCGCTATAATTACTTTTTCAACGCCAACACAAAGCTCAACGAGGTCCTCGACCGGGCTAAACTTTCTTTTAAGGACGACTATTCAGAATTATTACCGTTTTACAACTTTAGCCTCGATGTAACGGCCGCCGACACGATTCAACTTGATTCGATTAATTATAAATCCCAGACTGGTCTTGCCTTGCATGATCTTCGGAACGACTGGGCCGATAACCTGTATTTACTTTGGGGTATTTCATATTACCTGAAAAAGCAATTTGATTCGGCGTTTATGATGTTCCAGTTTATCAATTATGCTTTTGCTCCCAAAGAAAAGGATGGCTATTACATCAACATCGGCAGTAAAATGGACGGTAACAACGCCTTTTCTGTTGCCACCGCCGAAAAAACGGGACTTCTCCGGCGAATGACGTCTGAACCTCCCAGTCGAAATGAAGCTTTTATCTGGCAAATCAGAAATTTCCTTGCGCAAGATCTGTATGCCGAATCAGCGAGCTTGATTGTGACCCTAAAGAATGATCCCATTTTTCCAAAGCGACTGCAAAATGACCTCGATGAAGTGCAGGCATATTGGTTTTATAAGCAAAAAATGTGGGACAGCTCCGCAGTTCACCTTGAGAACGCACTCAGCAATGCCACCAATAAACAGGAACAGGCGAGGTGGGAATACTTGCTTGCCCAGCTATATGAAATGTCCGGTAGGTATAAAGAGGCTGAAAAATTTTATTCAAAAGCAATAGGCCACACAACAGATCCGATCCTTGACATCTATGCTCGTTTGTATATGATTCGTTCAAACAAGGACGGTGGCGAAAACTATATTGAAAAGAACATTGCGACGCTTGTCAAGATGGCCAAAAAGGACAAGTATGAAGAATACCGGGATATCATTTATTACATGGCTGCGCAAATGGAACTGGAGCGAAATAATGTTGATGGCGCCCTTGCTTTGCTAGAAAAAAGTACAAAGTTCACCAGTAATGATCCATCGCTTCGCAATAAAGCATTTTTACAATTAGCGGAACTTTCTTTTGCGAGGAAACAATACAGGCAGGCATATAATTTTTATGATAGCCTCCGAATGGATGATCCTGCTTTAAAGGACCCGGAAGCAATAACGAAAAGGAAAACGATTCTCGGCACCATTGCAAATAATCTTGAGATTATTAAACGGCAGGACAGCCTGCAACGAATTGCCTCCATGTCCGAAGATGCGCGAAAAGATTTTGTAAAACGTCTCGTCCGGCAACTTCGAAAGGAACAAGGCTTGAAAGATGAAGGCAGTTCTCCCCTCGTTCCGTTTGCCACGCAAGCTCCACCGCCATTATTTCCCAACAATGATCCCAAAGGTGGTTGGTACTTTGACAATCCCAACTCAAGACAAAAAGGGTTAGCAGCGTTTAAAGCTAAATGGGGAAACCGGCCCAACCAGGATAACTGGCGACGGAGTGCAGCTCTTTCCGGCATCGTTCGTGGAAATAATCCTAAAACAGATCCGAATGATCCGGCGCTGAAACTTGGGACCAACAAACAAGCCGTCGATGAGTCCGCAGAAATAACCTTTGACGCGTTGTATGCAAAACTTCCGCTTACGAATGACCTGATGAAACAATCAAATGATTCATTGCAAATGGCCATGTTGAATTTGGGCATTGCTTATATCCAGGGGATCGAAGACTGTGCCACCGGCACTGAAACGTTGGAAGAAACACGTATTAAATTTCCTGAGCATCCTAAAATGGATGAAGTGTTGTTTAACCTTTATTACTGCTATCATAAGAATGGCGAAAATGCCAAAGCAGAATCTATCAGGCGCCTGATGAATGAAAAATTTCCAAAGAGTAATCTCACCACGATCGTTACTACAGGCAAAAACCCTGAGTCAAAAGGAGCGAATGCAGATGCAACAAAAATGTATGAAGGCATCTATGACCTTTTCCTTGAAGGAAAATTTGACCAGGCTATCGCACAAAAGAAAGCTGCCGACAGTTTATACAGTAACAATTACTGGAACCCGCAATTGCTCTATATTGAAGCTGTATATTTTATTAAACAACACCAGGACAGTGCCGCCAAAATTGAATTGAACAACATCATTAATAAATTCCCGCAATCACCATTGGCCGCAAAGGCAATGACAATGATTGATGTTTTGGGAAGAAGAGCACAGATCGAACAGGAATTACGTGACCTGGTATTGAATATGCCCGCACCAGATACAGCAGCGCAAAAACATTATGTGTTTGTACCCAATCAACCTCAAAAAGACACCACAACTACTAAACCCAATATTAATCAGCCGCCGGTAACTCAACCACCTGTAGTCAACAACAATAACCCATTAATCGATACAACTACAAAGAAACCGGTTGGGCCTCCTGCTACAAATTACAGTTCAACACCAGAGGCACCCCATTATGTTGTGATCGTATTAAATAAAGTGGACCCGGTTTTCGTCAATGAAGCAAGAAATGCGTTTATGGGTTACAACCGCGACACTTATTACAATAAACAAATGACTGCCGAACTCGTAGAAGTGGATGCGGATAACCGTTTGTTATTGATCAGTCCGTTTAAAAATGCGCAGGAAGCCATCGAATATGTTGACCGTACAAAACCTATCACTGCAAGCCAGATTGTACCATGGTTGAAAGGGGGTAAATACTATTACTCGATCATTACCGACAAGAACCTTGAAGTGCTGAAAAACAGCAAGGATATTGATAAGTATAAACAGTTCCTGGATAGGACTTTCCCGGGAAAATTTTAGTTTCCTCACCGCTGCCCTCTGCGGCTGTTCTGAGCTTAAAGACGACCGAAAGGGAAGAGGAAATTGGGAAAAAATTAATCACCACCACTACACCACCGCAGAGCTTTTGCGTAATTTCGGGACGCCTCTATCTTTTTACCGAAAGAATTGGTTGCTAACTTCAAAAATATCTCTATGTCATTTAACCCGTTTGCCAAAAAGCCCGCCAACTCCAAAAGCACAAAAAAGCCCTCCACTGGTAAATCAGGCGTCGCAAGATCAGTTCGTATTTTCTGGCGGATCTTTCTTGGAGGTTTTGCCGCACTCGTGATTTTCATTGCGATGGCCAACTTTGGTGTATTTGGTAAAATGCCCTCGTTGAAGGACCTGGAGAATCCAACCATACAACAAGCTTCAGAAGTATATGCAGTGGACGGCACGCTGATGGGTAAGTATTATACAGAGAGAGGTAATCGTAGCAATGTCAAGTATCGTGATATCTCCAAACATGTCATCGATGCATTGATCTCCACCGAAGATGAAAGATTTTACAAACATGCAGGTATAGATTTCAAATCAACTGTCAGGGCTGTAATGACGCTTGGCCGTCAAGGTGGTGGCAGTACGATCACACAACAATTGGCAAAAGCACTTCTTGAACAGGGAAGTAAGAATAAAGCCTGGCGTGTGATCGAAAAATTAAAAGAATGGATCATTGCTGTAAAACTTGAAAGAAATTTTACTAAGGAAGAAATTATTACACTATACTTAAATGTCGTTCCATTTGGTAACAATATTTATGGTATCCGCAATGCTTCACGCACATTTTTCCAGAAAGAACCGGATAGGCTGAATGTTGATGAAGCTGCCTTGCTGGTCGGTATGCTGAAAGGAAATACCCTTTATAACCCGGTTCGAAATGCAAAAGCAGCCTTCGACCGGCGTAATGTTGTTTTATCTCAAATGGAAGGAAATGGCAAATTAACTGCCGTACAAGCCAGCAAACTAAAGGGCATCCCTATAGATATGACGAGGTACAAGAAAATGGATGAGAATACTGGTTATGCTCCTTACTTCCGCGAAGTATTGAAAGATGAAATTAAAGATGCGTTGAAAGGAATCGAAAAATCAAATGGTGATTCATATGACATTTATGAAGATGGATTAAAAATTTACACTACCATCAATCCAAGGATGCAGGAATATGCTGAAGAAGCAGTCACCGTTCAATTACCCGTTTTACAAAAAGCATTGAATAATCAATCGAAGGTTAAGAACGGGAATATCTGGAAAGAACATCCTGAAGTTCTTGAAAAGGCAATGAAAGAATCTGAACGCTGGAGAAACCTCGCCGATGATGGACTAAGTGATAAAGAGATTAAAGCTACTTTTTATAAAAAAGTGCCGATGAAAGTGTTTGCGTGGAATGCTAAGCGGGAAAAGGACACAGTAATGACGCCTTATGATTCTATCAGGTATCACAGGCAACTATTGCAAACAGCATTTATGGTAATGGACCCTGTGACCGGTGAAGTAAGAGCATGGGTAGGTGGCATCAACTTCAAAACTTTTAAATATGACCATGCTAACCTGAAAACCAAAAGGCAGGTTGGTTCTAGCATTAAGCCTTTATTATATACACAGGCTGTAGAAGAAAGAGGTTTTTCCGCTGAAACGGAAGTACTCGACGTACAGCAGGATTTTGGGTCCAAACGTTTGGTACCCGCAACTTCTAAATCCTGTAGCGGTAAGACCATCACTATGGCAACCGCATTGACATGGTCGAAGAACTGCGCCTCTGCATTCATCATGAAACAAGTGGGACCGGAACAATTTGCTGAGTTTCTTGGCAGGCTCAATATTCCAACGAAAGTAGAACCGCATCCATCCATTGCTTTAGGGTCATGCGATCTGTCTTTATTTGAAATGATGTGGGGCTACAGCATTTTCGCGGGTCATGGATTTTCAACCAAACCTTATTTTATCAGCCGTATCGAAGACAGGAATGGAAATGTTATTAAACGATTTGATTATAGCACCAACCGTAAAGAAGTAGTGAGCGAAGTCACGGCATATAAAATGGCAAAGATGATGGAGGGACCTGTAACAAAAGGAACCGCTGCCGGTTTGATGTATCGTTTAGGAGCAAGTGAAATGGGTGGAAAAACAGGTACAACAAATTCAAACGCGGACTTCTGGTTTATGGGATATACGCCTCAATTGTTAGCAGGCACATGGGTAGGTTGCGACGATCGCTTCATTACTATTGAAAGCAATGCTTACTTTGGCGGATCAGTGGCCAGGCCGATTTGGGAAGCATTTTTCCAAAAAGTTTATGCAGATAAAACTTTAGGCATTTACAAAGATGCCAAGTTTGCGAAGCCTGCAGAGATGGAAAATGAAATGAATAGCGCGGACCTTGAGCTCCCGATCGAAAACCTGGAGCCCGGTGCCGAGGATGAAGGTGTTGGTAATCCCCAGGATTATCTTCCAAGCAATGATAATCTCGGACCTGAATCTAAGGCTTTACCAAAAGAAGAAAATCCAAAGCTTCCGAAGAAAGATTCGATAGATAAGGCGATGATCAAACAAGACGATAAGCCAATCGGTTCAGCTACCGAAGAACCCAAAAAGAAAAAGGGGTTTCTTAAAAGATTGTTTGGGAAAAAAGATAAGAAAGAAGAATAGTTTCCATTTCAACTGCGGTCAGACGGTGACCGTCAGACCGCAGTTCAATTTTCCAGCTATCTGACATTCAACCAATAAATATTATTCAGCATTGGCTGATAATTAATTATTAGTTATTCGCTTTCCCCCGCTCCAACCTCCAGCACACTGCAATCTCTATCCCCACATTTTTAATCGCCCCGCTGTAACAACCTTCCCTTCGACAAGCTCAGGATTTCCTTCGACAAGCTCAGGATTTCCTTCGACAAGCTCAGGATTAATATTTTGAACGTCCCACTGTCACAACCTTAAACCTTTAACCTTAAACCTTTAACCTTAAACCTTTATCTTTGCGCGCATGGCAGATATCTTTGAGCGCTTATTAAAGAACTACGGACCAATTGGTCAACACAGGAAAAGAGCACACGGTTATTTCGCATTCCCAAAATTAGAAGGCCCCATTGACAGCCGGATGATGTTCCGTGGAAAAGAAATGATTGTGTGGAGTCTTAACAACTATCTTGGCCTTGCCAATCATCCTGAAGTAAGAAAAGCAGATGCAGATGCGGCTGCAAAATACGGGCTCGCACTTCCAATGGGCGCAAGGATGATGAGTGGTAACAGCAACTATCATGAACAACTGGAGGCTGAACTCGCCGCCTTTGAAAGTAAAGAAGATTCCATATTGCTCAACTACGGTTACCAGGGAATGGTCAGCCTGATTGATGTGCTTTGCGGAAGACATGATGTGATTGTTTACGATGCCGAAAGTCATGCATGTATCATCGATGGTCTCCGCCTACATCCCGGTCATCGTTATGTATACAAGCATAACGATATGAAAGATCTTGAAAAACAATTATCCCGCGCAACAACGCTGATCGAAAAACAAAACGAAGGTGGTATTCTTGTGATCACTGAGGGTGTGTTTGGCATGGCAGGTGACCAGGGAAAATTGAAGGAAATTGCAGCATTAAAAGATAAATACGAATTCCGTCTATTAGTTGACGATGCCCACGGATTTGGAACGCTCGGTAAAACCGGCGCGGGTGCAGGGGAAGCACAGGGATGCCAGGACCAGATAGATCTTTACTTTTCTACGTTTGCCAAATCAATGGCATCTATTGGTGCTTTTATTGCAGGTGATAAGAATATCATTGATTATGTCCGGTACAATATCCGTAGCCAGATCTTCGCGAAAAGTCTCCCAATGCCGCTTGTAATCGGCAACCTGAAAAGACTTGATTTGTTGCGGACGCAACCTCAATTGAAAGAGAAACTCTGGGAAAATGCGCTGAAGCTACAGAACGGGTTAAAAGCCCGTGGATTTGATATAGGCAATACAGACTCGGTGGTCACACCTGTTTACATGAATGGAGGTGTGGAAGAAGCTACGGCGATGGTGATGGATATCAGGGAAAACTATCATATTTTTTGTTCCATTGTTGTTTACCCAGTTATTCCAAAAGGTCATATTATTTACAGGCTTATACCAACAGCATCGCATAATGACCAGGACATTGAAAAGACCCTGGAAGCGTTTTCACAAACGAAAAAGAAATTGGATGCAGGTGAATATAAAGTAGAAGCAATTCCCGACATGGCTGAAGTCACCGGTCGTCGTTTTGACTACTTAACTGATAAGCCGAGAAATAAGTAAGCTTATAAAGTAATTTCTTTAAAGTCTTCATCTATTTGTAAAAGACATTATAGGTTTCACACAAAGACACAAAGCTCACAAAGCAAACTTCTAAGCCTTTGTCTTTTTAGGGGAGATTCAAAGAAGCTCACAAAGCAAATTTCTAGGCCTTTGTCCCTTTGGTGGAAATTCAAAGGAATTCACAAAGAAACCAAGCACGCAAAGCATTTTCTGTAAAACGAAAAAGTCCTGGTTGATCCGGGACTTTTTTCGCATTAATCGGAAGGGAACCTAACACAATTATAAAAAAAGAACCTCCCGAAAAGAATCGGGAGGGCCCTAATCAAAAACCATTAACCATTAAACCTTATCCTATGAAAATTCACTGCCAATATCGGTAATAAAGATTTAATACAAAATTTTTTTTTTGAAATTTTACAAAAAAATGGCCGTGCTAAGGATTTTTGATTATACTCAATGTGGCAACAACAATTCCAATCCCGCACAAACCCGCAGAATTGGACGCTGCAAACGTTTGTGCAAATTCAATTAACTTCACTCCTATTGATGAACGTCGTGATACTACAATGAAAAAAGTTGTTATAGCTATTACCGGTGCAAGTGGTTCCATATATGCAAAGAACCTATTAGATAAACTGGAGAAATTGCAAAGTCAATGGAATGAAATCGGCATTGTAATAACCGACAACGCAAAACAAGTCTGGCAAACAGAACTGGATAATAATTCTTATAGCCATTATTCATTCAAATTTTTTGGCTCGAAAGATTTTACAGCCCCCTTTGCATCAGGTTCCGGAAAGTTTGATACTATGATTGTTGTACCCTGTTCAATGGGCACACTTGGACGCATTGCTTCGGGGATGTCCAACGACCTGATCACCCGTGCAGCCGATGTTATTTTAAAGGAAAGAAGAAAACTGATTTGTGTTGTAAGAGATACTCCCTATAATCTCATTCACATACGCAACATGGAAACGGTGACTTTGGCCGGCGGCATTATTTGCCCGGCAACACCTTCATTTTATAGCAAACCGCAAACACTGGAAGAGGTCGCTGCCACCGTGGTTGATCGTATTCTCGATTTGGCAGGATTTGACATCACCACGTTCCGCTGGGGGAAATAAAAAAGGCTGTCCTTACAGAACAGCCAATAATTAAACACTACACTATAAAAATTATTTCTTAGCTGTAGGAGAAAAAGGTGCGAAGTTTAGAGAGAACATTACCCCTGCACTTGCCAATTTTACTTTTCCATACCCAACTCCCCCCAAAGGAAGTTTTGCATATGGTTCTACCGATAATGAAAGGCTGCGGTTAAGTTTCTGCTGGTAACCTGCCGAAAGTGTTAATACAGAAAAATAATGCTTGTATTCATCATGTATGTTCTTGGTATACGAATAACCAGAACCATTCGGATATTTATAGTCATAAACGTACTTCTCTTTCTTCATAATGAGTGACGAAAGACCTGCACCCGCAAATAAGTTATGCTTTTTTGCATGCGCAAAGTTGTAAGACAGGCTTACCGGAATTTCGTAAACTTTACAATCAGCTTCAATCTTTTCAATGAATTGGGGATTAGGCGGATTGATATCGGGTTTATAGTCGCCCCATTTGGCAGAATAGATTTTGCGACCGGTATAAAACCCTGCCCGTATAGTAAATCTTTCTTTTATAGTAACCCCTGCCCCGGCGCCTGTCAGGAGTTTCACTTTGCCGGGCCCTTCAGAACCAACCCAACTCAGGTCTGGCGCGGCAGAGACAGAAAAGAAAAAGCTATTCTTTTTATTGCTACTGCTGCCTTTCTTTTCCTTGTTTTTGTTTCCAGATACCGTTGCATCGGCTTTTTTGTTTTCAGGTTCTTTTGAGGCATCAATTTTTTCTATTGCTTTTGTATTATTCACGGTAGCGTCATTGTTAGCCGGCGTCGACTCAACGACTTTTGGTTTGTTTCCGTCCGTAACAGATTTTACGTCTGGATTTACAATCTTGTTCTCGTTGCTTGCAATCTTACCTTCAGGTTTGGTTACAGAGTTCCCAGGTGTTACAATCTTGTTGTCATTACCAGTTATTGATCTGTTGTTCTTATTATCATTATCATTTGTCATATTTCCTGACCTTTTGTTCGATTTAGCTGTCTTATTGCGGGTAGACACTCTTACCGTTCTTTCCGTGCCGGTTAAGTTTGTCTTCTGCGTATTGGACCTGCTATTGTCGCGATCGTTTTCAGGGATACTTTTTGTACCGGCAACAGATTTTTCGTTCTTAATGACCTCACTGGTTTGATTTTCCTTGCTTTGGACGTCATCAGCCACAACTGGTGTTTTCACTTCTTTATCTGTTTGCTCGGAAGACTTTGAAGAACCTGTTGTTTCTGTTGGTGTGACAACTGGTGTTGTCGATTTAGCGGGACCAGGATTGTCTCCATCCTGTTTGGTTGTAAGTATATGTTCATTAGGTTGCCATGGCTTACTGAGTAACACCCATGTGCCACCACCTAACAGGAGGAAAGCAAAAAGGATTATAATTGCTCTGTTTCGGCGGTCCTTTTTCTGAGGCAAATGCCGGTTAAGCAGTTTCTCCATTTTTGGCCAGGCCTTCCCATCATATTCGGGATGATGTTGCTCGGCGGCCTGTTTGATTTTATTATCTAAATTCTCAGACTGCATTCTTAGCTTCTTCTGGTTGATGATAACGGAACAATATTTTTTGTAGTTGCCTTCTTGCTTTAGACAGGTTGGATTTTGAAGTACCGGTTGAGATACCCAACTTGTTAGATATCTCTTCGTGACTTAGCCCTTCGATGATAAAAAGATTCAGTACCGTACGGTAACCCGGAGACAATTCCTGTATCGCCCGGATAATTTCTTCATGTGAAAGTTTGTCGATTGCGTCTTCATTGACTGCTTCAAGCTGGTAAACTACATTATCCAGCTCTGTCACTACCTTATGCTTTTGATTTTTTCTGAAATGATCAATAGCTGTGTACACCATGATTTTCCTGAGCCATCCCTTAAATGAACTGATTACATCGGAATATGCAGGTTGGTAATGATGTATTTCTTTGAAAACCTTCAGGAAACCGTCGTTTAGGATCTCCACCGCGTCCTCCTGGTTACTGGTATAACGATCACAGATTGCCATAGCATAACCATAAAAAGAGTTGTAAAGCACCTTTTGACTCTCTCTTTTATTGAGAGCGCAAGCCCCGACATGGTACGTCAATTCATCAGCAGACAGCAAATTGTGTAGTGTTTCACTGTTATATCGGTCACTCATACTAAACGGTTGCCTTCCAATACAATTTACAGTTTAATCGGGAGCGTTGGATGAAAGACCAGCGGTTTTTACTTAATGCTGACACTCAACGGTAATTTCCCGCCAGGTTTCGCTGATGAAGGAAATATACGATTGAAATTCATTCTGATATAAAGGCATTAATATTAAACCATGACTTTGATGTCATAAAAAGCATTCCAAACCCACTTCATGGGGCCTAAGCAATTCACGTTCCCGTCACAAAAAAATACAGGATAAAATAACTCGCCAGGTTCATGATAACCGCAACCGCGAACGTCCTTTGTTTTGTCTTACTGCGATTCATGAAATATAATATTACAAACTCAATAGCTATTGTGAGTAGAATTATCAGAGCCCAGTTCAGGAAAACTGAATCAGTAAGATCAAATAGCCGGCTGTTCGAAACATACACAATAAGGAATCCAATAACCAGTGAACTTATATTAGCTACAAATGAATCAAGAAATGCCTTGCCGGCGTCGTTATATTTCATAAGTAACATGACCACAGCTTCCGAAACCACAGCTACAACCATAAAAATGGCAAGGATTGCTAAAGCCAGGCCCGCACCTCCTGCATCCAGCAAAAAGATTCGCGTGAAAAACATATTCGGAAAAAAATCAGGTTACTTTGAACCGGCAGGCGGTACCAACGAACGACCAAATTGATAAAGCAGGTCGATCTTTCCATCCTTATTGAATCGCCAGGTTTCCTGCAACCCAACAGAATCAACTTTTCCTTGCTTGTCAGTACTGACTTCCGTGCCCCAGATGCACACCCAATTATGACCCTTATCATTACTTTTCACGGGGAAAAAAGCATGAACCCTGCTTTTCATACTACTAAAAGAGCTGCGAAATGCCTGCACACCCACCATCACACTATCGGTAGCTCCATGCACCTGGCTTCCATCGCGAAGGTAAAAATGCATAGTATCTGCAAAATACTTTCTGGAGGGCTTGAGATCACCATCGTCCCATGCTTTCCATGCCCCCAGAATTGCATCGGCATGTTTGGTATCACCCATCTCAAATTTTGAAGAATAAGTGGCAGTGTAAGGTGCCGGCGTTTCAGTGGTGGCAGCAGCCGTTTTTGTTTCCGGCTCCTTTTTATCTTCTGACTGACAGGCAAGCAAAATAAATGGTAAAGCGGCGATGATGGATTTACGCATAAAAGAAATTTAGGTGTCAAAAAAGTAGAATAGTGACTATCGAAAGCGTTTCATTTGGTTCGAATCGCAAATTCCAGTGAGGATAGAAAGTAAACTTACTCAGATTTTAGCTTAAACCAAATTATTCTTATATACAGGATTTGGCAAACATGGCAGCAAGGTTGTAATTTTAGAAAGACGAAAATGGAAACCCCGGTTAAACTGTTCCGGCAACTAGCACCTTTCAAAATATTCACCATGCGAAATAAATTGAGATTTTTCCCTGCATTTTTTCTCCTGCTGCCGTTTATATCAATGGCGCAGAATTTTAATGCAAGAACTGTCGTACCGAAAAATCTTAACCAGTTCCGGTTTGGAATGAGCCTTGATGATTTTACAAAAAAGAATTCCTCGGCAACCACGATCACCGCCAATTCATCATTCCGGCTTGAATACACAGACAAAAATGCGGGAGGTGATATCAAACAAGTCACTTATTACTTTGATGCCGACAATAATAAACCGCTTTACGAAATGATTATCCAGTTTAATGACCTTAGAAGTCTTGATGAACATTGCTCAAAAAAACTCGGCACGGCAAACGAAGGCAAGCAATGGAAATGGACGACGAAAGAAGGACATACCATGAAAGCCTGGCGTTTCAGCAATACATTGGTGTTAGCACTTGCATTACCCTCAACGGAATGGGAAAAAGGATGGGATAACTGAGTTTTTAGCAAGGAATTTGCTATTGACAGGTCGCCAAAATCTCTTCAATAATTATGAAAAACACAATCCTCATTTCCATTTGCCTGGTCAGCCTTGCTGCACAAGCACAGCTTAAAACGACCGTAACCTGCCCTCCCTTGTCCGTAGATGTTCTTGCCGGGCGAGTCAATGGGTTACCTATCAATTCAACCGTCGGTCAAATCAAGAAAGCTATGCCTTGTTTTACCAGTGCTGAAGAAGAAAGCGCTACGGCCAAATGTGGCGGCGGGGTTTTTTATAAAGACAAGGACATTTCATTTTATACCAGCCGCGACTATATAGAAATAGGCCCCACATTTAAAGGAAAGCTTAGTTTGCCGTTGATGGGTGCCGCACGAAATGCACTATTCAAGTGGCTGGGAAATCCAAAGATCAAAGATGTTTCCTGGGATGCCTATTCAACTGAATACGGTCTGATGATCTTGTATTTTACAAAAGCAAACAAGATTAATAAGATACAGATGACCAATCAATCGGCAGAGACAATACAGTTGTGCGAGTAAGGTCAGCAGTCCTGCTTTTCTTCCGGTTTTTTATCAAGCATTCTTTTCCGGTCGTCAAAGGAATTATTTCCCGGCTGATCAATGATGTTGTTTTGTATTGACAAAAGCGTTTTACGGCGCTATCATTTAAAACAAACAAAATAATGTCATGAAAACGATCAAATCATCCGGGCTGGTAGCATCAATAACCGCCCTGTTCTTTTCTCTTACTTTTTCTTCCTTCACTACAAAACCGGGAGGCGAAGGGTTCCAGATTTATTTAAACTCCAAACTGGTAGTACAGCATTTCGGCAGCGAATTAAATAAGGTCGGTAGTATACAATTGGATCGGGCTGCATTGAACGATGAATTAACCGTTAAGTATCATCATTGCGGGCAGGTTGGCAAAAACAGGAGTATCACAATCAAAGACGATCATAATAAGATCCTGAAGGAGTGGCATTTTGCAGATGTTGCAAAGGGAGCTGGCGAAATGACCTGTAAAGTAAAAGACATTGTTGGATTGAAAAAAGGAAACGGCAGCATTACGTTGAATCTTTTTTATTCATCAAGTGAATTACCAAAGGGAAAACAACTTGCTTCACTGGTGGTAGGCACCGGCAATATGGCTAAGCTGTGATCAGGATTCTATTGATGCATTCTCAAAGCAAGGAAAAAAGAGGTTTGGCTTCGCAAGATATTTAAGCCAGGGATGCACGGAGAATTTTCCGTGCATCCCTGGCCTCTTTTCACTTATCTACCCTAAGGTTTCAAAATCCGCGTAGCGGATACTATGTTAACTCTGCTACCTCAGCTAATATTAAGCCTGTTATTGTTATTAACTGACCGTAAAATTTAACTGTGTTTCTATGTGCCTAAAGGTCCCTATGTGGTGGAGATCCCGCGTAGCGGTTACTTTGCTCTCTATCCATTCCCACTAAGCAAATCATTTCAAGAGCTTACTGAATTTCTTTAGCTCATCCAACTCGGCGACCGTCAAAGTCTCATTATTATCGTACTTCGACTTCAAAAATAACACCCGCTTATGTTCAGGATACCTGGACAAAATACTCTCCAGCATTTGTCCCGCCTCCTCATTCTTTTCATACAAAGGTGTTGATACTGGCAATTGAGACTTGAACTTCGTTGGCTTTTTTAAAATAACCGCCTCCAGTGTTGCCAGCTTGTTAGGTGGTACAGTATTAATTTTTAATGCCTTTTGGTACAACCCCTGCAATTGCTTTTTACTAAGCCCTCCTCTGTCTTCATACTGCTTTAATAAGCTCTGTACAAATGATGATTCTGGTTGTACGGCCAAAACGGCTCCCAGGATATCCTTCACAATATCCACATCGGGTTTTATCCTGTTCATCATATTGACATGAATATAGTCAAAAAGAAATCAGTTATTAAAAACCCCCATTTGTTTTCACCCGTATAATTGTATATTTAGGAACGCTCCGTAGCCACCATCACAAAACCAACCTTTATGAGTATTAATTCTGCAGGTTCTTCCGGGAGCAATCCAGCTATCCATGTTCCCGATACGGCATTACAACAAGGCGCCGGTTCAAGGATATTTTCAATGGATGTGCTTCGTGGTATCGCCCTTCTTGGGATCCTTGTGATCAGCATCTGGGAGTTTGGCGGATTTACCACCCAACAACAAACTTTTTACAGGACCGGCACACATGGAGGTAACTATAACCTTCTATCATGGGTGTCGATGTTGTTTGAAGGTAAGATGGGAGCATTGTTTGCCCTCATCTTTGGCGCAAGCATTATCTTGTTTATTTCCAAAAAGGATCATCCCACTGCGGAGACATACCCGGATTTGTATATCCGGAGAATGATATGGCTCTTGTTATTTGGAATATTCAATGCGGTTGTATTGTTGTTCCCCGGAGATATATTGTTTCACTATGGTGTGCTCGGAATATTGTTGTTTCCCTTCTGGCGTATGTCACGAAAAGGATTATTTATCGCCGCCATGATCACAACGCTGATCTATTGCGGTAAACAATACTGGAACTATGCCGACGATAAGAAACGATACAATAAATACACGGCTGTGCTGGCAGTAGAAAAAAAGTTTGCTTCGGCAGATACGGCCACTAAACAAAAGATCGACTCGCTCACAAAGTTGCGCAATAACGATCCATTTTATTCACCCCTGGCTACAGATCCTTTGTTAACACGGCACAGGAATGATACATTAACCAGGTTGCAATCAAGAGATAAACAGGCATGGGAAGGAATTACCAAAGGATTGAAATATGATTCGAACGCAGTCAAGGACCTGAACAGGAAAATGCGCGTTGACAGCTATGCCAAACTTTGGAACCAGGTTCTACCTGCTACTCAAACAAGAGAATCTTATTGGCTGTACAGGATCGGCCTTTGGGAAATTGGTGCGATGATGCTGCTTGGGATGGCACTTCTCGGGTTTGGCTTCTTTGATCGCTTTAGTGTTAAAAAATACCTGCTGATAGGTATTCCCTGCCTCATCGCCGGAATATTACTAGCCTGGTTCAGGAACCACTATTATGATCTCAAGCTTGCCGACTATGGGAAATATATCGATAAGAACATCATACCATACGATCAGTTTTTTCCCATCGAAAGAATGCTGATGGCACTGGGTTATGCAAGCATGGCCATGGTTCTGATCAGGATAAAATTTCTTAACTGGGCATGGCGATCATTGGCTGCAGTAGGTCGCATGGCTTTTACCAATTATTTCCTGCAAACAATTTTATGCACGCTGTTCTTTTATGGCTATGGAATGGGATACTTCGGAAGAATGTCACAAACAATGCTGTACTTCACGGTGATCGAAATTTCATTGATCCAAATTGTTTTTTCAGTTTTATGGCTCCGCCAGTTTAGCATGGGACCGGTAGAATGGCTATGGCGATCCCTGGTTTACAAACAAAAACTTCCCTTAAAGAAAAAACCAGTTGAAGTAAAAGTGACCATTCATCAAACAGCAACGGTAACCACCTGATCATATCACCATCAAACGATTTTATGAACGAACTAAGTGCTTCTCATAACCCGCAAGACTTTACCGGTGATCGTTCCGCTCACGCGCAAACAGGCGTAAAACCGGTTTCGCTCACTGACCGTATTAAGACAGTGGACCTAGTCCGTGGATTTGCACTCCTCGGAATATTATTAATGAACATCCCTGGCTTTGGTATTGATTGGGGGGAGCTTTATTATGTTCTTTCCGGATCGCATCACAATGCTGACTATTATACAGCCGCCGCCATCTTTACCTTTTTTGAAGGAACGATGCGTGGTTTGTTTTCTATGTTGTTCGGCGCAGGTATGGTTCTTTTCATGATGAATAAAAAATCATTACCGGGTGAAGCGCCGGTGGCAGAATATTATTACAGGAGATTATTGTGGCTGGTACTATTCGGTCTTTTTAATGCCTATGTCCTTTTATGGTCCGGTGATATCCTTTTCTTTTATGGTTTATGCGGAATGATCCTTTTTGCATTCCGCAATATGAAACCATTTTGGCTGATAACGATCGGGGTAGTTTGTATCGGGCTGGGTCTGTTTAAGAATCAGAACTGGTATGTTGAATTAAGGGACACGCGGGTTAATTATGTCGAGGCCAAAGCAGCTGAGAAATCAGGTAAAGAGTTAACGGAACAGCAACAGGCGGCCCTGGGTGCCTGGCCTGAAATGGAAAAAAATCAAAAACCTGATACCGCATGGCATAACCGCGCAGTGAGAAAAATGCGTTCAGGGTATACCACAGTATTTAATCATTTGCTGGGGCAAAATGTGAACAGCGAAGTAAACTATATGTATCATGGCATTTGGGATATGCTATGCATGATGTTTATCGGGATGGGCCTGTTCAGACTTGGATTTTTTTCAAATAAATTTTCAACCTCCACCTACGCGATGCTGCTGATAGCCGGTTATGGTATTGGCATCCCTCTCGGCTGGTTTTATTTTTATGAAGGATTTGTATCACAAACGACCAACTTTACCTCTTTTGTTGATGCTTACACTTCGCAGCCCGGGCAGGTATATGATTTCCGACGGGTATGTTTGTGTCTTGGACATGTAAGTCTTCTTATGTTAATTTTCCGCAGCCGCGTGGTGCCCTGGCTGATGCAGGCCCTGGCAAACGTTGGGCAAATGGCTTTTACCAACTATCTCATGCAAAGTATTATTTGTACATGGTATTTCTTTGGCTATGGCTTTGGCAACTATAATCACCTGAGGTTTCATCAACTCTATTACGTCGTTCTTTCTGTTTGGATATTCCAGCTCATCTTCTCTTCGATCTGGTTGAAATATTTCCGGTTTGGTCCTTTTGAGTGGTTGTGGAGGTCACTTACCTATTGGAAGTTCCAACCTATGCGGATCAGGGCCGGGACGGGAGTAGAATTATCTTAACGATAATTGCAGTATAACAACGCCTGAATATCTTTACCATAATTATCTGCAATTATGGATACCCGAAGATCATTTATAAGGAAGGCATCAATCTTAAGCGGCGGGGCCGGGTTATTAAATGTTTTACCCGTTTCAATTGCAAAAGCACTGGCGATTGATCCCGCTCCCGGGAGTTCCTATCTCGATGCTGAGTACATAGTTTTTTTAATGCAGGAAAATCGTTCCTTCGATCATACCTACGGTACGTTGCAGGGTGTGCGTGGTTTTAATGATCCAAGGGCAATCAAATTACCCAATAATAATTCCGTTTGGCTGCAATCCAATAAAGCCGGAGATACTTTCGCTCCCTTCAGGTTCGATATAAAGGATACAAAGATCACATGGATGGGTTCTATTCCTCATTCCTGGGACGACCAGGTAGATGCAAGGAACAATGGAAGATATGATCAATGGTTGGACGCAAAAAGATCGGGCCACAAAGAATATGCGGATATGCCACTCACTCTCGGTTATTATACACGTGGCGATATTCCGTTTTATTATTCGCTGGCCGACGCTTTCACTGTTTGTGATCAGAATTTTTGTTCGTCACTTACAGGCACTACTCCAAATCGTTTGTACTTCTGGAGTGGCACCATTCGTGAACGACAGGATGCAAATGCTATCGCTAACGTGTGGAACTCCGACGTGGACTATGATTCAATGGGAAACTGGAAGACTTTTCCGGAACGGCTTGAAGAAAACAATATCTCCTGGAAAGTTTACCAGAATGAATTAACTGTTGGCGTCGGTTTCAATGAAGCAGAAGATGCATGGCTTTCTAATTTCGGTGATAACCCGCTGGAATATTTCAGTCAGTACCAGGTGAAATTTTCACCTGAGTTCATAAAGAATCTGCCGGCCGCAGCAGAAACTTTGAGACAGGGATTGAAAAAAGCAGAAGCCACATTACCCTCCCTTTCGGCCGGTAGCAAAGAAGCAAAACAAATTCAAAAAGATATTGAATGGTTGAAAAAGCAATTAATCATCAATAGCCAGGACCAGGAAAATTTTACAACTGCAAAATTCGATCAGCTTTCTCAACTGCAAAAAAACATTCATCAAAAAGCGTTTGATGTAAACAGGAAAGATCCGTTCTATCATCAGTTAACCACATTAAAGTATAAAGATGGCAACATCACGCGGGAAGCAAAAATACCGAAAGGTGATATACTTCATCAGTTCAGGCAGGATGTAAAAAATAAGAATCTCCCGACAGTTTCATGGCTCGTGGCTCCTGAACATTTTTCTGATCATCCATCATCAGCATGGTATGGCGCCTGGTATATCAGTGAAGTGATGGACATCCTGACAAAGGACCCTGAAGTATGGAAAAAGACAATTTTCATACTTACCTATGATGAAAACGATGGCTATTTCGATCATGTGCCGCCATTTGTACCATCTCATCCAACTGCAAATAATACAGGGCTGGTATCCAAAGGAATTGATCCCGCCATTGAGTATGTTGCAAATAATAATCAACAAAGCCGGCCCGAGGAAGCAAGGATCAGCCCGATCGGTCTTGGATTTCGTGTACCTCTTGTAATAGCTTCACCGTGGAGCCGCGGTGGTTGGGTGAACTCAGAAGTTTTTGATCATACCTCATCGCTAATGTTCCTGGAAAAATTCTTGTCGCACAAAACAAGAAAGAAAATCACCGAACCAAATATCAGTGAATGGCGAAGAACGATATGTGGCGATCTTACTTCCGTCTTCCGCAAGTACAATGGCGAAAAACTAAATAAGCTACAATTCCTGCAGAAAAAAAAATTTATCGAAAGTATTCACAAGGCACAGTTTAAGAACATTCCGTCAAATTTTAGAAAACTAACGCAACAGGAGGTCGAACAATTCAATAAAAACACTGCACATTCACCTTTTATGCCTGTACAGGAAAAAGGTATCCGGAATTCCTGTGCATTGAATTATGAATTGTATGTAAACGGCAACATCAGTGCAGACAAAAAGAAGTTTGAGATCCGCTTCCAGGCAAAGAAGAATTTATTTGGAGACCGGTCACTGGGCGCCCCATTTTACGTGTACGCAATGAACAAATATCAAAGTGAAATATTGCATGTACGCAACTACACGGTATCAGCCGGTGATGAGTTGATTGACCAATGGAGTATCGGTGATTTTGAAAATGGGAATTATCATCTGTGTGTGTATGGACCCAATGGTTTTTTCCGGGAGTTCAAAGGTTCAGCAAATGATCCTGAGGCTGAAATTATTTGTGCAATGAACATGGAGCGTGAAATGGCACCGGTAGTTTTTGCTGACCTCGTAATCGCTGCCGGTGTAACGGGAAAACAAACATTAAACTTCGACATAACCGATAATGCATATCACACCGGCCAAAAAAAACTGGTCCTCGTTCCCGGTTCAAAAGTTTCAAAAGTGCAAAGCAGGTTTGAAACCGCTCAGAGCTTTGGCTGGTATGACTATTCCGTCACGCTCAAAGACAATAAATTATTTGAAAAACGATTTGCCGGAAGGCTTGAAACAGGCAGGCCAGGCAAAACGGACCCAGGAATGGGGAGGATCATTTAGCATGGCAACTAGCCTGGGAGTACGGGGCCATACCGCAATTTTTTGTGCCCCCTTCTGTCCGGGTATAAAACGTCGTGGGCCGTTTCATAGCCGTTATCTGAAACTCTTTTAAGTCTGCGGCGCCTGCTAACTTCGCGGGCTACCATAAGTCCGACGCCAGCTACAACGGCGAGCCCGATAAATAGTCCTAGATTTTTTCTCATAGTCCTGTTTGATACAGGAAATGCAAAACCTATACCATAATAAGTTATGTATGCTATCCGGCAATAACGTGAAGGGTCAGGAAAGGGAGTTCACCCACACGAGAGTATTGTCGCCACCCTGCACTTTCGTGCAAGTAAAAGAAAAACAGGTTGTGTACGACAGGGCTATGTAACCATGTTTACCCTCTATATCCATGCAACCGCTCACGTAAGCCTCGATCGATGATGTTTCGATGGCGCGCAATCCTTCAGGCAGCACCTCGTTACGATAGCGGAAATCACCGCGGCGGTGGGAAAGTTTTTCGACAAGATTTTTAAGTAAAGGGGCTTCGTCGATAGTGACAGAAACTGCGAGCGCAGATCCGTTGTTAAATTGACGTGGGTTGTTCATTCTTTTCATAAAGCAAAGTTTTTACGGTTGGTTTCATTGGGTTTAAATTATTCCGCCGGTACATTTTCATTTGCCGGCGCGGTACGAATTCTTTGATAAAGTAAATTCAGAACGGAGGCGAAAAAAATAGAATATTATATTATTGCTATGTACTACATTACCCCGCCTCTTTGTAGAATTACAACTACATTCCCCGCAGGCCGAATGAGGTAAAATCCTGAACCGGAATCAAAAATGCAGTACTTTCATTTTAAATAAAAGCATGCCGCTGAGTTATGTTGTATATGGTTCAATAGGGTTGGTGATCATTGCTATCGTGCTTTTCATGTTTAACAGGAGAAATAAAACCTAAGAGTGCTCTATGCTGAAAAAGATTCTCCTCTTCCTACTGTTTGGCGTGTTGATATTGATTGCTATCGTGCTTATAAACACGTTTCGTACAAAAGCATGGCCGGTATACCCTTCAGATAAAACGCTGCAACCCCTACCTGATTCAGCGATTAAGCACATGAGCGAGGCTATTCGCATACCTACCGTTTCGATAAGTGATTCCTCTGCTGTAGATACATTGGCATTCAGGGCATTCAACAGCTTCATCGAGCGGGCATATCCCCTTGTCACGCAAAAAATGTCAAAGACCTTTGTCAGGGAATTTTCTATTGTAATGGAATGGCCGGGAAAAAATCCTTCACTTGCTCCCATAGTCCTTATGAGTCACTATGACGTAGTGCCTGTTGAAGCTGCCGTGATCGACAAATGGAAAGTGCCTCCATTCAGCGGACAGATAACTGATACTTGCATCTGGGGCCGTGGCGCTGTGGACGATAAATATGGTGTTATTTCAATACTGGAAGGCGCAGAAGCGATGTTAAAAAAAGGTTTTACTCCGCAACGAACGATCTATATCTGTTTCGGACACGATGAAGAAGTAAGTGGCCAGGGTGCCAACGAGACGGTAAAATATCTTGAACAAAAAAAGGTGCGGGCAGAAATGGTACTTGATGAAGGTGGTCAGCTAAGTGAAAGCCGGATCAAAGATGTAAAAAGGCCGATTGCCGTCATCGGTGTAGCAGAAAAAGGCTATGCCTCCTTTGAACTTTCTGTGTTGAAGGAAGGGGGTCATTCGTCAATGCCTCCAAAAGAAACAGCCATCGATATTCTCAACAAGGCCTTATACAAATTGCGGCAAAAAGCTATTCCTTCACAGCTAACGCCTCAACTCAAAGAATTTCTCTCACGGGTAGGGTCTTCATCAGATAACTTTATCAACAGGATGGCATCGGCTAACCTGTGGTTGTTCAAATCAATAGTCAAAAACAAGCTCGCTGCAGAGCCGGAAGGAGATGCGATGATGCATACCACCATCGTTCCAACTATTATCGAGGCCGGGATTAAAGACAATGTGATCCCTACAGAAGCGAAAGCAATGATCAACAGCCGCATCCTCACGGGCGAAACTGCTCAAACCGTCGAAGCTTACATCAGGAAGGTTATTGACGATGAGCGGGTCCGGGTCAAACAGGTTGGGAAATACAATTCTGATCCATCTTCATCTACCAGCACCAGCTCACCAGCCTTTAAGCGTGTCGAAAGTGCCTTATATCGCATCGTACCGAGGGTATTGCCTGCGCCCTACCAGGGAATTGGTGCGACCGATTCACGCTATTACAGGCGGATTTCCGACGGAGTGGTGAATTTTATGCCAATGACTGATGCCAAAGGGTACCATGGCATCAATGAGCGTCTCCCCATCACAGACCTGCAGCGGGGGATCAACTTCATTATGACGATAATCGAAGAATCAGATAAAGAGTTCAAATAATGAGAAAAATTAATAAATAAGCCCTTAAGAGCCCTTTGGCCAGTAATAATACGATCCTAAATTCTGAAAAAACCCGTCGTAAAGATTGTGAAAACAGGATCGTATTAATATTATTGCACTACAATTCGACCTTATGAAAAGTATAAAAAACCTGATCTTGAAAAGCATCATTAGCTTAGTGGAATATTTTCACGCCCCAGGCTCCTTTAAACAAGTGCAGCCAGCATTTATACCCATCAGAAGGAACAAAAGAATGAGCCGGCCATGACCGGTAGCCGCCAGCATCCTTAGAAAACAACCAACAGAAGACGAACCGCTCTTCCACTCCAATCCCCTAGAACAACCTCCGGTATTCAGGAGAAACAGTTCGAATTAAAAGTTGTGCCTGTTGCATAACACCAATACCCGTATTGAATGTTGAGGAAACTCCGCATATTATCTATTGCCTTATGCACAACACATGCTGTCGCGGGACAGTCTGCATATGTGAACACACAACAAGGCATTTACCAACTTACCGGTGGCGCCGGTAATTGTTCGCGCATTGCTATCACCAACCCTTGTGGCTTTGACAACTCTATACTTAGCATCGCAGTTTATAAGGATACAGTTTATTATACTACCTGGTCAGGTGGATTAAAACGATTTAAAATTGGCGTGTCCGGAAGCTGTGAAACATTAATACCGGCAGGTGAATCTTACAATGCACTTACTGTGGACAGGAACGGTATTTTATACCTGGCCAATCAGAACCTGGCAAAATATGATCCTTACACCAGGGAACTCACACAACTAGGCACGATGCCATTTGTCAGTATGGGTGACCTTGCTTTTTATAAAGACAAATTATTATTGGCAGGTTTTGATCCTTTTGATTGGTCAACGGGATTGTATGAGATAAACGTCAATGATCTTTCAGCCAGCGAACTATTTATGAGCACGCCATCCTTTTTTGGATTAGTGTCGTATCCTGTAGCCTGTGGCAACAGCAGGTATTTTGGCTTATCTTCTAATAATGCTTCGAGTACACAATTAATGGAATTGGATCTTGCTCACAAATCTGTACTTGGCAACAGTTGTACCCTTCCGCTTGACATTTTGGATGCAGCAAGCAGTACAGAAACCGGCCTCGATAGTAAGGTAGCGATCACAGAATTGAAGATTAGCAAGACCTGTCAATCAACATTCGGTTCTATTCAGCTGAAAGCAATCTACCCCGGCAATAACGATCTGACCTACACATTAGATAACAACATTTCTAATACAACCGGTGTATTTAACAACGTTAATGACGGGCAACATTCGATAAAAGTAGTTGCAGCAGGTAATGTATGCTTTGCCGATACAACATTTAGTATTGAAGCATATTATAAACCCGCAGCCCGTGTGATAAAAACTAACCCGGATCATTGTGCAAATATTTCGGGAAGTATAAAATTCAACTGTACTTCTCCTAATGGACCTTTCATCTACACGTTATTGAATACAGGTGTCAGTGAGCCGACAGGAGAATTTACCAATTTGCGTGGCGGGCAATATAATTTCCGCATTGAAGGATCTAATGGCTGCGCACTGGACACAAGTATTGCCCTGGCAGAAAATATACTGATGGGCGGCTGCAATGATGTTTTTATCCCAAATGCATTTACCCCAAATGCAGATGGCAAAAACGATTTTTTTAATGTGAACCTGCCGAGCTCATTTAAAAATGTTTCAATCCAGGTTTACAGTCGTTGGGGAAATGTCATCTTCCAGGCAAAGGGTAACAGCATATCATGGGATGGGACCAGCAAAGCAACGCAGCAACCTGTCGGCAGCTATATCTACATGATGAGTTTTACGGATCCATCCGGTGTACAAAAAACAATGAAGGGAACTATTACATTGATTCGCTAAAAAAAATTACGGGCCACTATTAATGACCCGTAATAAAATCTATTTCCACTATACATTAATAAGCCTTCTTTTCCTTATCCGGTCGCGGAGGTGCTTTGTATTCTTTAGTCTTCAACATATTCTTGATCTCATCAATTGCTTTTTCAAGTTGTGGATCCTTACCTTTCGCCATTAGCCCAAGATCTTCCGGAACAGTGATATCGGGTTCTACTCCATGACCTTCTTTAAACCAACTACCATCGGGGTTATACATCCGGAATGTAGGTACGGTAACATTACCACCATCGATCAATGGAGGTACGCCGCTGATACCAATTAATCCACCCCAGGTGCGCATACCAATCAATGGCCCAAGCTTCTTTCTTTTAAAATAATCCGGAAATGCATCACCACCACTTCCACTCCAGCCGTTCATCAACATCACTTTCGGTCCGAAGTGCGCATTGGGGGGCCATGGCCATGAACTGCCATCACGAATCGCCCAGAATGCAAGCGGGTCACGATTGAGCATTTCAATAAAGCGATCAGGTATTTGTCCGCCATCATTAAAACGTTCGTCAATCACTAACGCTTTTTTATCCCATTGGGCGCTGAACTGGCGCATCAATTCATTTTGTCCATCAACTCCGGTTGATGTAACATAGATGTATCCAACGTCGCCATTGCTTGATTCTTCCACTTTTTTCCTGTTGCTTTCAATCCACGCAAGGTGACGTAAGCGGTATTCGTCACTCATAGCTTGCACAATCGTCGTCTTTGCTCCTTCAAATGAAGGCTTTGAATTGTAGGTAATCTCAACCGTCTTTCCACCGAGACCAACAAATCCTGCGTGTGGTTCAGTTGCTGTCGTTAGCGGAATACCATTGACCGCAAGTATGTAATCACCTTCTTTGATATTGACTCCGCCAGCGTCAAGTGATGATTTGGCTTCAATATCCCATGCAGCGCCGCGAAGGATCTTTTTGATTTTATAAAAATCACCATCTGCTTGCCAATCAACTCCGAGATAGCCAACAGGCTTTGCTTTTGCAATTTCCTGGTCACCGCCACCCTGGTAAGTATGAGAAGCATTTAGTTCACCGATCATTTCACCTAAAACGAAATTTGCTTCCTCCCGGGTTGTAGCTCCTTCAAGCATTTTGAAATAGCGCTCTTTCATGGCATTCCAATCAACCCCGTGCATTCCTGCATCATAGAAATAGTCACGTTCGAAACGCCATGCATCAGCGAGAATTTGTTTCCATTCTTCCATGGGATCAACCAGCATTTGCATTTCAGCGATGCGCAACGTTTTATCTATCTTCTGCCCTTCTTCAGGTTTGATCACAGCAAAGGTCCCCGACTTGGCAACAACAAGCTTATTGCCATTTGCTGCCAGACGATAATTGTCCACCTGTTCTATCACTGCCTTTTCTTCCCTTTTTTCAATGTCATAAAATTTGAGAGAGCCTTGTGCCTGCGGTGCGCCGGTATTGGGATAACGCATGAATAGTATCTTGCCTTTAACGGAACTGATGAAATTCATCTGGCCTGCAGTAACAGCAGGAATAATATCCATTCGTTGCTCAAACCCGTCAAAATCGATATCAACTGCTGCAACTGCCGGCTTTTTCTCTGACGCAGCTGTCTTTGCCGTAGCAGTAGCAATAGAATCTTTTTTCCTTTCTTCCGGTGTCTTTTCGCGTTCGTCTTCTTTCACGGCCACAGCATCGTTCTTTGGGGCAACCAAAGATGGAGTTGACTTCTTCAACGGCACGACGCCAATACGATCCATATTTGTATAAATAAAATTATTGTCGATATCGCCATAGCTGGGATTGAAATTGCGGGAAGTCATAACATACAGGTACTTTCCTTCTGTGTCGAATACAGGACTGTATGTATTGTAAAAACCGCCGGCTGCTTTGTTCAGCTTTTTGTTGGTGTAATCATAGATATAAACCGCATACTGTTGATTTTCCTGGTCGCGTGCATAGGTAAACCAGCGACTATCAGGCGACCAGCTACCATTCCATCCTTCGAGGTTGCCGTGTGAAAATCTAAGTGCCTTATCAACGTCTGTTGTCTGACCCGTGGTCACATCCACAATACGGATTTGCATGGCTTTATCGATAAATGCGATCTTTTTGCTATCGGGTGACCAGAATGGCCGGTAGCGATACCCTGCGCCATAACTCGTAATCTTCTTTGCTGCTGTTTCTTTATCAGGTTCATCAAGGTACAATTCGTATTCACCCGATGCATCACTCCAGTATGCGACATATTTTCCATTGGGTGACCAGGTGGGATAACGTTCTGCAGCGCCAGAAGTCCTGGTAAGATCTTTTACAAACCCATTTTCTGCGGGCACAGAAAAAACATCACCACGGGCTTGTACCAATACACGATTTCCATCAGGACTTATGTTCCAATGCTGGATCAGCTTTTCAGCTGTCTCCACTTTTGGCTTAAGCATTGCTTTATCGGTAACAATATTTACGTTGACCGTTTTGCTTTTTGCCGAGGCGATATTGTATAAATAAAGTTTCCCTCCGGCCTCAAAAACGATATCTTCTGGCCCCAATGAGGGATAATGGATATCCTGGTCCTTGAAATTCGTTAATTGCGAATACGTTTTTGTCGCGATATCATATTTCCAAAGGTTCATTTTCAACTCTGCACCGCGATCTGAAAGAAAATAGATCGCATTCCCGTGCCACATAGGGAACTCATTACCTGCATCCGATTCTTTACCTATCACTTCAGACGTCTTCGTAGTCATGTCGAAAATATTGATATCGGCTTTCCAACCACCGCGATAACGTTTCCAGTTACGTCCCACTTGCGTACGGAACACAACAGCCAGTTTTTTCCCATCAGGAGAATATGAACCAAATTCAGCAAAAGCTAACGGTAATTTTTCAACCGGGCCACCTTCTGCTGATACAACATAGAATTGATTGAATCTGGCTTTTTCGCTTTCCCTTCCGGAAGCGAAAAGAACTTTTTTACCATCTGTCGTCCAATCAACAACTCTATCAGGGTAGCCATGTTCAGTGAGCCGTGTTGGAACACCTCCATTTACAGGGATAACATAGGCGTCAAGATTACCATCATAGTTACCGCTGAATGCAATTTGTTTCCCATCAGGTGAAAACTTGGGTGAGCTTTCTACGCCTGCAGGTGAGCTAAGCTTGATGGCGGTTCCTCCGTCTTTAGGGATTACCCAAAGATCATTGGCGTAGGTAAAAACAATTTGAGATTGAGAAACATCCGGGAACCTGAAGAGGCCGGCATCAATTTGAGCTATGGTGCTTAGTGAACTGATGCATGCAAGGGCTAAACAACCAGTTATTTTTTTCATTGCTGAAAGTTTTGGATATGAAATTTTATACTAATTCAACGAAGGATTTTAAATGTAAGGAAAAAAAGAACACTCCCGTCACGATTAGTATGAGCGGAGTTTTAAGGGTTCAAGGTTTAAAGTTTAAGGTTGAAGGTTGTTTAAAGCGGGTGGTCTAAAATACTGTGGAAAGAGGTTCAAGGTTGAAGGTTCAAGGTTGAAGGTTCAAGGTTGAAGGTTCAAAACCTGAGCTTGTCGAAGAAGGTTTATCCTGAGCTTGTCGAAGGAGGTTTATCCTGAGCTTGCCGAAGGGAAGGTTGTTTACTGCGGGAAGAATAGAATTCGAAGACCGCTGTTTGTGGTTGTAGAGACAATGGCATGCCTTGTCTCTACAACCGGTAAAGGGTCATCCTGAGCTTGTCGAAGGAGGTTTATCCTGAGCTTGTCGAAGGGAAGGTTGTTTACTGCGGGGAGTTTATACATTCGCAAAGTGGTCTTGATGACAGACATGAAGAATTCCTTTGTGTTCATTGTGTTCCAGGCGCAAAGCTTGAGTGCGAAAAGAATATCGATGGTAGTGATCGGGCTCGTTCTAAAAAATACTTAACGAAAATTAAGTCGTCTTCGGACGTATGTAAACAAGCTTGATATTCTTTCTCGTAGATTCTCTTTCGTCAATTTCAAAAGAGCCGAGGCTCTTTATCAACGGCAACAACTTTGTAAAGCCATAGTTGCGTGCATCAAAATCCGGTCGTTTTTTCAACAGTAAATTGCCGAGATCTCCAAGAAAGGCCCATCCATTCTCATCGGCAATATCCTCGATGCTTGCGATGATGAGGTTGACCAGGCTTTTGTCCACTTTACTTATCACTTCTTTCTTCCTGAGATCTGAAAGCTTAATTTGCTTTGGTGAAGCCTGTGCCGGCTGATCCAGGATCTCGATATAAATAAATTTGTCGCAGGCTGCACGAAATGCTGATGGCGTTTTTTGTTCACCCATTCCAAACACTTTCATCCCTGCCTCGCGTAAGCGGGTCGCAAGTCTTGTAAAATCACTGTCACTGCTTACGACACAAAAACCGTCTACCCGGCCCGTATACAGAATATCCATTGCATCGATGATAAGTGCCGAATCTGTGGCATTTTTTCCGGATGTGTAACTGTATTGCTGCACCGGGGTGATAGCATGATCAAGTAAGATCGTTTTCCACCCGGCAACATGAGGTTTGGTCCAATCCGAATAGATCCTTTTAAAAGTTGGTACCCCATACTTTGCTATTTCTTCAAGAATTCCACTAATCAAACGGTGAGGTACATTATCTGCATCGATCAAAACTTTCCAGCACATTGGGATCCTAAGCTTAGAATTCCACGTGGACAAGTTGTCGCG
>JADMIO011560661.1_pt1 | contig 65671 bp, 52 predicted proteins | sample 8958161 | NCBI WGS metagenome assembly JADMIO01 (sample SAMN16585339, study PRJNA669376) | soil metagenome | isolation source: Crop rotation soil | place: USA: Cullars Rotation, Alabama | collected 2011
CGCGACAACTTGTCCACGTGGAATTCTAAGCTTAGGATCCCAATGTGCTGGAAAGCGAGTTGAGCTATCGCGAAAATCAACCGTTGCAGGTGGACGACGTCGAACTGCTCTTCGCAGCGCTTTCGCCCCTCACCTCGCGATTTGCGGCCAATAATCAAATCGGCACCTACGCGCTCGACACGTACGTCCCGGGCTTCCGCCGGGAGAAAGTGTGGACCGGCCAAATGACCGCCACCTACACCGGCCGAGGCTGGTTGGGCGCCGCGCAAACCACCCTGATCACGGAAACCGGCTTCGTTTACGCGGATCTTCCCTCGAAGAGGGACTTGCGGTTCGACGGCCCCGGTACCTTCGTTGGCGGGAGTCTCGCTTACATGACCAACTCCGGCAACAACGCCTCGGGCGTGCTGCCCCTCTCGGAACCGGGTTCTGCTTTCGCCGACAATTTTTCCTGGGGTTATCAGCTGGTGGGCCGATTGGATTACAACAACGTGTTTCACGGCATCAACGTTTCCCCTCTGGTGGTCTTTTCCCACGACGTCACCGGCAATACGCCGCTGCCGCTGGGCAATTTCGTTCACGGTCGCAAGACGATCACGATCGGCGCGGAGTTCACCTTTCAAAATGCCTGGGCCCTGGATCTGCGCTACGTGAACTTCTTCGGTGCAGGTCGCTATAATCTTCTCGGGGATCGTGACTACATCTCCTGCAACTTGAAGTACTCCTTCTAATCGGACTTCGCATCCTACCCCATGAAAACGAAGCATCTTTTGCATTCCCGGATCCGCCTCCTTGTTCCTCTGCTCTTTATCGTCAGCGCCGCCCGCATCGCGTCAGCGAGCGTCTCCGCGGCCGACGCCAACCGCCTCGGCAACGACCTCACTCCACTCGGCGCGGAGAAGGCCGGCAACGCCGATGGCAGCATTCCCGCGTGGACGGGTGGCATCACCGCACCGCCGGCCAATTACACCAAAGGCGCGCATCATCCCGATCCCTTTAAGGACGACCAGGTGCTTTTCACCATCACCGCCGCCAATGCCGACAAATACGCCGACAAGCTCACGGCCGGGAGCATGGCTTTGCTTAAGGCGTATCCGGATTACTCGATGCCCGTCTACGCGACGCACCGGAGCTTTTCGAATCCCACGCGGATTTATGACGCCACCAAAAAATCTGCGACCAGCGCTTCGTTGACCGGAGATGGCAACGGCATCACCGGCGCAATCGTCGGCGCGCCCTTTCCAATTCCGCAAAACGGGCTGGAGGTCATCTGGAATCATCTCACTCGCTATCGTGGCATCGCCGCCGCCCGTCACGTCAGCCAGGCCGCGCCCCAGCGCAATGGTTCGTACACACTCGTGGATTTCGAGGATGAATTCCTCTTCAACTATGTCCGTGAGGGTATTGAGGAAAAGGACCTCGATAATGTTTTGATTTTCTACAAGCAGGCGGTCGTCGCGCCTGCGCGCCTGGCGGGATCCATCCTGGTTGTGCACGAAACGCTCGATCAAGTGAAGGAAGCACGCCGCGCCTGGGTCTACAACACCGGCCAGCGCCGCGTGCGCCGCGCGCCGAACGTCGCCTACGACAACCCCGGCACCGCGTCCGACGGTATGCGGACGTCCGATCAGTTCGACATGTTTAACGGCGCGCCCGATCGCTACGAATGGAAGCTCACCGGAAAAAAGGAAATCTATGTGCCGTACAACTCGTACAAGCTGCACAGCGACGCCCTGAAAAATTCTGACATCCTGAAACCACTTCATATCAACCAGGAATACACCCGCTACGAGCTGCATCGCGTGTGGGTCGTGGAAGCCACGCTCAAGCCGGGCATCAATCACGTGTATCCGCGGCGCACGTTCTACGTGGACGAGGACAGCTGGCAGATTCTCGCGGTCGACCAGTACGATGGTCGTGGCCAGCTGTGGCGGGTCTCCGAAGCGCACTGTATCAACTATTACGATGCGCAGGTTTTCTGGAGCACGCTCGAAGTGCACACCGATCTTATCGCGGGTCGCTACATCGCCTTCGGTTTGGATAACGAAAAGCCCATGTACGACTTCGATCTGAAGCGCACGCCGCAGGATTACACCCCTTCGACGCTGCGACAGGAAGGTGTCCGCTGATATGATTTTGACGGCCGGTAAAGCGGTGCATCGCTTCGCCGCCGTCACCCGCTGCCGTCTCATCGCGGCGGGCTTACTCGTGCTCTTTGGAACGGCCGGAATCGCGCCGTCAACCTGCGCGTTCGAAAATTCCGAGCCCGCGCCCCTCGCCGCCCGATCGGCGCTGCTCGATATCGCGCAAGCCGGCGATCGCCTGGTAGCCGTGGGCGATCATGGCAATGTGGTGGTGTCTTCCGATGACGGTCAAACGTGGACTCAGCGCAGCGTCCCCACGCGCGCTTTGTTGACCGCCGTATCATTTCCCGATCCGCAACACGGCTGGGCCGTCGGTCACGAAGGAGTCATTCTGAGCACAAATGATGGCGGCCTCACTTGGCAGCGACAGGATGATGGCAAAGACACCAGCACGGTGTTTCTCGATGTTCGTTTCCTGGACGACAGCAATGGATTCGCCGTCGGAGCCTACGGAAAATTTCTCGTGACCGCCGACGGGGGAAAAACGTGGACTGCGGCGAAACCGATGGAGGAGGAAGTGCATTACAATCGGATGAGTCGCGGCGAAGATGACGCCCTTTACCTCGCCGGCGAGAGCGGCACGCTGTTGGTCTCGCAGGACCGCGGCAAAAAATGGCGCAAAACTGAAGTGCCCTACGATGGTTCCTTGTTTGGTGCGTTGCCGTTGGGTAAATCTGATCTCCTCGTTTACGGACTGCGCGGGCACATTTTTCGCTCGGATGATCAGGGCGCACACTGGGAGCCCGAGAACAGCGACACCAAGGTCCTGATCCTCTGCGGTCTTCGCCTTAAGGGCGGCGCCGTCGTGCTGGGCGGCCAGGCAGGTAACTTTTTCGTGAGCCGCGACGATGCGCGCACGTTTGAAACCTGGAAGCCAGCGGGTTTTGGAACCGGCATCGCCGCCCTGATCGAAGGAATGGACGGCTCGCTCATCACCGTGGGAGAAGCCGGTGTCATCCGCCTGAAAGCCCCGTGATCGGCCCATGCTGAAACGCACCGAAGAACTGATTTTCCGCCACCGTCATCTCACGGTGGCATTGTTCGTGATCACCACGTTGGTGCTCGGCTTTTTTGCGGCGAAAACCCACGTGGACGCGAGCTTCAGCAAACAGCTGCCGAGCGACCACGAATACATCCGTCATTTCAAGCAATACCAGGATCAGTTCGGCGGCGCCAACCGCGTGGTCATCGCCGTGATGGCGAAGCAGGGAGACATTTTCACGCCGGAGTTTTTCAAAACCCTCAAGGCGGTGACCGACGAAACCGTCTATCTGCCTGGCGTCGATCGCTCGCAGGTGACTTCGATTTTCACGCCGAATGTCCGCTACATCGAAGTCGTGGAGGACGGACTTCAGGGAGGAAATGTCATCCCCGCCGACTTCGTGGCGAACGCCCGCGGTCTGGAACGGGTCCGGCAAAACATCATCAAATCAGGCCGCGTCGGCCAACTGGTCGCCAACGATTTCACCGGGGCCATCATCATCGCGCAGCTGCTCGAAATCGATCCACAAACCGGAAGGAAAATCGTTTACGCCGACGTCGCGGACGCACTGGAGCATAATATCCGGGAGAAATTCAATTCCGAGTCCGTCGACATCCATATTATCGGCTTCGCCAAGGTCATTGGCGACATCACCCGCGGCGCGCGTGGCGTGCTGGTGTTTTTCGGCATCGCCATCGCGATCTCGGCCCTCCTGCTCTACTATTTTTCCCAGGCGCTGATTCTCACGATCCTGCCCTTGATCACCTCGACCTGCGCGGTCGTCTGGCAACTGGGGCTGCTCCACCTCTTCGGTTTCGGCATCGATCCGCTTTCGATTCTCGTTCCCTTCCTCGTCTTCGCGATCGCGTTGAGCCACGCCACGCAAATGCTGCGTTCGTTTCGCGCGGAATATTATTTCGGCCGCGAGGAGATGCTCGCCGCCCGGGCATCGTTCAGCAATTTGTTTATCCCAGGCACGGTGGCGATCCTCACGGATACCGTCGGCTTCCTAACAATCTACCTGGTGAAGGTGCCGATCATTCAAGAACTCGCCATCACCGCCAGCCTCGGCGTGACGCTGATCATTTTGACCGACCGGTTTTTACTGCCTGTGCTGCTGTCGTACACGCGCATGAAACCGGACTTTCGAAAACGCGTGAATATCCGCCGCTTTGCCTTGGTGCCGTTGTGGCGCGGCCTGACCCGGATCGCGCTCGGCAAATCCTCGCTCGTCATCATCGCCATTGCGCTCGGCGCATGGGCGTGGGCCTTCCATCAGGCGAAGCAGGTGAAAATCGGCGATATGCTCACAGGAGTGCCGGAGTTGCGGCAAAACTCCCGCTACAATCAGGACACCGCGGCCATCACCACACACTTCAGCATCGGGGTGGACGTGCTCAACGTCATCGTGGAAACCGTGCCCAACGGAGTGATCGATCCCGAGGTGATGGCGCTGATCGATCGTTTTGGCTGGCACATGCGCAACATCCCTGGCGTGCAATCCACGATGGCGCTCACCGACGTGGCCAAGACCATGACCGCCGGCTGGAACGAGGGCAGCCCCAAGTGGCGCGTGATTCCCCACAACAAGGAAATGCTCGCCCAGTCCGTGTCGCCAGTCGAGACATCGTCCGGGCTTTTAAACAACGACGGTAGCGTGATTCCCGTGATGATTTATCTGAAGGACCACAAGGCCGAGACCATCAAGCGCGTCGTTTCCGCCGTGAAGGAATTTCGCGCGCAAAACGGCACTGAAAAAGTGAAATTCCAACTGGCGACTGGCAACATCGGCGTGATGGCGGCCACCAATGAGGTGGTCGAGGCCGCGCAGTTCCCCATGGTCGCCTGGCTGTATGTCGCGGTTGTCGCACTCTGCTTGATTTCCTTCCGCTCATGGCGGGCGACACTGTGCGTGGTGTTGCCCCTGGTGATCGTTTCCGACCTCGCCTACGCATTGATGGTGTATCTGCAGATCGGATTAAAAACCTCCACTCTGCCCGTCGTTGCGCTCGGAGTAGGCATCGGTGTCGACTACGGCATTTATCTTTGTTCGGCCGTGCTCGAAAAAATCCGCGAGGGACAATCACTCAATTTCGCCCTCTACAAGGCGTTCGCCACGATGGGAACTTCCGTCGTGTTCACCGGTTTTGCGCTCGCGGTCGGCGTGGGCACCTGGGCCTTTTCCGCTCTGAAATTCCAAGCCGACATGGGCGTGCTGCTCGCATTCATGTTCCTTTTCAACATGCTCGGCGCGATGCTCCTGATGCCCGCTCTCGCCCGCTGGCTGTTCCGTGATCGTATGGGCAGCAGCCTTTCAACGCCGCCTTTTGTATATCCGAAAACCAAGTAGAAGTCCCACGCTTTGGATGGCCATGAGATCGGAAAGATTGTGAGCCGTTCATCGGCGGAACGCCGGTAGAAAACGCCGCTCAATAGCGCAACCATTGGGCGTTTTCATCGGAGGAATACAGCGCATATCGTCGCAAAGGGAGCAAAGTAGCGACCAGCTACCTGCTACAGATGAATTGCCGGACACTCCCTTCGCTTTCTTTGCTTCCTTGGTGTGAACTGTCTGTTCTTTCGCGTAAATTCGCGTTTTTCGCGGGCAACCTCTTCACTGCCCCACGATCGTCGGCGGTGGCGCGCGCAGGATCGAATACGCGGGAATCATCAACACGCCATACTGGCGGAGAAAATCGAGCTGGCTTTTCATCATCGGTCGCTGGTTTTCAGGCACGAGTGCAATCACCTTCTGTAGCGCGGTTTCATTGAGCTGCATCCATTCGGCTGAGCCTTCCTCGACTTTGAGCGATTTGCTTTTCAAATCAGCGAGCAACGACTCCACTTCCGCGCTGCGCTCCGGCGGCAGGCTGAGGACTTCGCTGATCAACGGGGCTTGGAACTGCGCAAACGACGCGGGATCCGATTCAAATACCTCGGCGTCCTGAATAAACGGCCCGAGCGACAGAATGTTGATCTGATTATCCGCCATGCGCGCCTGTGCCTCCTTGGTTTCCCGCGCCGCCGCCGTCTCGAACATTTTCCGGAAGGTCATTCCCACAAACTTTCCCGCTTCACGCACTGAGCCGTACGAAAAGGAAATTTCCGATTTCCTCGCCTCCAGTTCCTTGGACACCTCAGCCAGCTTGGCGGAGAGCTGTTCGTTCTGCTTCTGCAATTCAGCCGGTGCGTTCGCCCCCGCGGTTGCTGCGCCTTCGGAGGTATTCGCAACAACCGAATTCGGAAGGATTTTCTGCCGGGACGCATCCGCCAACTCCAACACCGGCTCAGGAAACGCGGTCCGCCCCCAGACGAGTCCGACAATGAATGCCCCCTCTGCGACGCAGAGAGTCGCCAAGGTGGCAATGGCCATGCGGGATTTCATTTCCCCACTCTCTGAACGAAAAATCGCCTGTGCCAAGTGGCAATTGAGGGAAGTATTAAGTGGGAAGGAAAAAGTAACAAGAGACTGATCAGTGCCGGATGGCACCGCGTCGACACGTCGCCGCTTCAAAAGCGGCCTCGCGAGACCGCACCCCCAATCGGAATGCCCTTCTATTTTATCCAAACTCCCGCGAGTTGGCCCTCTTTCACCACCAATGTCAGCAGCGCGTCATCGCTCTGGTCCTTGAACCTGATTTTCCAAAGCGTGACATGACAACCACCTTGCTTCAATTCGCCAAGGTAACCGGCTTCATAGCCGGATTGGAACCGCACGGCAAAACGAACCGCCGTTTTCTCAAACAGGTCTTTGCTCAAGCCCTTCTTCAGTGAATCGGCGCCCTCGGCGATGAATGTATCGTAGTCGGATTTTGCCAACGCAGTAACCAGTTTCGTCGAGAGTGCAGCATCCTCGGGGGAAGGATCAGCGGCAGACAAGGAGGCGGTGCTGGCCCCAAGCATGATCGCAGCGAGCAGAAGTGAACGAAGTTCTTTGGCATTCATGGGAAATTCAAGTAATTCCTGAGTTTATTCCGCCCGCAGCGCAATCATCGGGTCGACCTTCGAAGCTCGCCGGGCCGGCAGCGACGACGCGAGCAAGACGATCAACATCAAGCCGAACACGGCGGCAGAGAATGTCACTGGATCAATCCCGGGAACTCCATAAAGCTGGCTGCCGATAAAATGCGTCAGCCCGATGGCGCCGGCGACCCCCATTCCGCTCCCGATCAGCCCAACCAGAATTCCGTGCCGGATCACGTCGCGCAGAACCTTTTCCGGTGTGGCACCGAGCGCCAGCCGCACGCCAAACTCCTTCGTCCGTTGGCTGACGGAATAGGACATCAGCCCAAACAAGCCGATGCCGGCAAACGCGAGCGCCAGCACCCCGAAGAACCCGGCCAACCGGGCGATCAATCGATCGCGCGAAATATTCTGATCAAGCCGTTCGGCGATCGTCCGCACACTGCTGATCTGCATCCGGGGATCAATGGTCCCCACTACTCGATTCAGTTCGTCCGTCTTTATCATCACGGAGGTTTGTGCCTTCACTGCAAACGTGACGCGATATTCGTTCGGCCACAGCTGCAGGGGCAGGTAAAACAGAAAACCCGACTCCTCGCGCACGCTTCCGTATTTGACGTTTCTGGCCACACCCACCACTTCGAAATCGGTGCGCATCTTGATGTGTCGGCCCAGTGGATTGGCGTCGCCAAATAACTTTCGCGCACTCCATTCACTGATGATCAAGGGAGCAGGTCCGTGTGCGGTGGCTGCGCCATCGTCCGGCCCGAAGTCGCGTCCAAGAACGATCGGGATGCCCATGGTGTCGAAAAAATGCAGACCGACCCGGCCAAGACTTGCTCGCAATTCATCTCCCGACGGCGGGGTGTAACCCTCTGCGGTAAACCCAAGCATAAACGCCGTGTCGCCCAACAAAGGAAAGCCCTGATAAACGGATGCGCTTTCCACCCCCGGAAGAGCCTGAATCGCCTCTGTCATTCGTTGATAAAACCCGAATCGCTCTTCGGCTTTATAGGTGGATGGTACGTTGAGATCAAACAACAGACGCTGTTGCGGCTGGAATCCCCGGTCGGCGTGGACCAGATTGTGCAACGTACGGATGAGGAGTCCGGCCACCACGAGCAGCAAAAGCGCCATGCCGATCTGCGCGACGACCAGGGTGGAGTTCACCCATTGCCTTTTGGAGACGGACGATTCTTTCATTCCAGCGGAAAATTGCTCCCGACTCAAATGCCAGCTGGGGATCAGCCCGAACGCCAGCCCAGTGACCAACGTCACGATCGAAGTAAAAGCGATCAGGCGCCAATCGGCCCAAAGGGGCACGCCGGCCACGGCGGTAGCGAGGAGGCGCGTGCCTCCCTCCGCCAGCAGCAACCCGATCGCACCGGCGATGCCGGCAAGCAGCAGGCTTTCGGTCAGCATCTGCCCGAGCAGCCGCATGCGGCCCGCGCCCAGCGCCGCACGCAGGGCAAATTCCTTTCGACGTTTTGCTCCTCGAGCTACCAGCAGTCCGGTCACATTCGCGCAAGCGACCAACTGCATGAAACCCACCATGGTCATCAAGAGAGCGGTGGGTTTCTGATAATCGGAACGTAAACCCGCGTAACCGGTACCCGCGGGCAGCAGCAAAATATGCTGAGTGAGCCAGTGCGCGGTGGCGTCCAACGCCGGATGGGCGCGCTCTGGATCCATCTGTGCCAGTTTGCGCTGATAGATGAGGTCGAGGTCCGCCGTAGCCTGCGATTGCGAAATTCCCGCATGCGGTCGTACGAGGAGATTAATCCATGGGGTGGTCGCGGATGACAGACCCGCCGTGCCCCAAGGTGCGTTCGCATCAATTTGCGTACTGAGATTGATTGGAACCCAGAGCGCCACCGTGTTCCCCACCCGCGCGCCTGAAAATCTTGGCACGATCACTCCGATGATGGTCAGTGAAACGTTGTCCAGTTGCACGACCTTCCCCAATACCGCCGGATCCGAATTGAATCGGGTTCGCCAGAAGTCGTCGCTAATCACCGCTACCGGTGAGCCCTGCCCCGGATTGTCATCTTCGGGAGACAATGTCCGCCCGAGTGCAGCAGCGATCCCCACCACGGAGAAATAGTTACCGGAAACCTCCTCGACGTTCACCGAGTCCACGCGGTCGTTGCCGCTACCGTGAACCGCCAGCGGTCTCATCACGGTCCACCCGCTCACCGCCGCGACGTCCGCCGTCAGGCACTGGTCGCGGAACTGCTCGAAGAAGGGATAAGGCATCGGAAAATTTATTCCCGAGCGATCAAACAGCCCATACGGAAAACGGAGGTGGGCATCCCAAGTTCCGGTTGCTGCCGCCACCATCAGCCGGCTGGGTTCCGTCACGGGGAGAGGTCGCAACAGCAACGCGTCGATAATCGAAAACACCGCCGAATTTGCGCCGATTCCCACCGCCAGCACCGCCACCACGACGAGCGTGAATCCGGGATTATTCCAGAGACTGCGCGCCGCAAAGCGCAAATCCCGCCAGAAATGTTCGAGCCCAATCCAACCGCGCCCCTCCCTTGCCTGCTCTTGCAGGCTCGCCACGTTGCCGAACTGCCGCAGCGCCGCGTCGCCAGCCTCCGCCTCGTCCATGCCGGTCACGCGGTTGTGTTCCGCCTGTAATTCGAGGTGTTGCCGCATTTCGGCAGCCATCTCGGCATCCAGTTTCCGCCGGCGAAATAAATTCAAGCATTGGCGGAGGCTTTTCATTCTCAAATCTCAGATTTCAAATTTTCAGGTCTCCGATGGCTACTCCGCCCGCAGCGCGATCACCGGATCCACCTTCGCCGCCCGCCGCGCCGGCAGCCAGCTGGCGGCCACAGCCACCAATACCATCAGAAGTGCGGCCGCACCGAATGCGACGGGATCGGTCGGGCTGATATCAAACAGCATTTTCCGCAGCAGCCGGGTCAGGAAAAAGGCGCCCACCAGTCCCACTCCGAGTCCGACCCCCGCCCGCCACAATCCCTGCCGGAGAATCATAGCCACAATCTGGCCGCGCGTCGCTCCGACCGCGCCACGAATGCCGATCTCGCGTGTGCGCTGCGATACATCGTAGTTCAACACGCCATACAGTCCGACCGACGCGAGAATCAAGGCCAGTACGGAGAAAAGCCCCAAGAGCCACAGCAGCGCGCGACGGTTGCCCAACATCGCGTCGAGCGATCCGGCCAGCGAACCGGCGGCATAGACCGGCAATTTTGGGTCAATCGCGCGTATTTTGCTCCGCATTTCACCGACAACATCCGCGTCTGTCCGGAGCGAACGTGCCAGGACACTGAACGCCTGGCTCGGCATTTGATTGAAGGGGAAATAGACGAACGGCCAGCCATCTCGCCCCTCAAGTCCCGACAACGTGGCCCGCGATACCACTCCAATGATGCGGGTCCACGCCCGACCAGCGGGCGGCGGCAGGTTGCCCAAGGCCACTTCCATGCCCACGACGTCCCGTCCCGGAAAATAGCGCTGAACGAACGTCTCATCGACGATCATCACGGGGTTGGTGCGCGCATCATCGTCATCGCGAAACCCGCGCCCTTCCCGCAGGTGGATCCCCATCGTCGCAAAAAATTCCGGTGAAACCGTGCTCGGATATACCTGCGCCAGGGAACCGTTCGAAAATGACGGATCTGCCCGCAGGATAATCGACGTCGAGCGAAACGTCGCACTGATGGGAACATCGATCGAAAGTCCCACGGACTCCACCCCGGGAATTTCCTTCACCGCCGTTAGAATCCGCTGCTGGATGGCCACGTTGTCCTTGGGATCCTGATAGCGGGCCATCGGGAGATAAATCCGTCCCTGTACGATCCGATCTGGATCAAATCCGGGATTGGTCGCCATGACGCGAGCAAAGCTGTGAATCAACAGTGCCGAGCAAACGAGCAGCATCAACGCTACTGCCACCTGACAAATCACCAACGCGCCAATCGTCTCCCGGCCACGGCGCCCCGTGGAGGCGCGCGGCGTTTCTCCGGGGCGCAAGCCACTTCGCCACACCAGGACAAAGGGGACAATCCCCATCACCAGTATAATCGCAAGAATTGCCGTCAGCGTGATCCCGAGCACATGCCGGTCCAACGCGATCGGGGGCACATGACGGACGACCGTCGGCAGATAATGATTCATCCACTGCAGGATTGCGAAGGCTGCGGCAATTCCGACCGCGCCTGCCACGCCGACCAGCACAAAACTTTCCGCCAGCATTTGTCGCAACAGCGTCGAGGCTCCCGCACCCAGCGCATGCCGCACCGCCAGCTCCGGTCGCTTGGCGCTCAAGCGCGCCAGCAGGAGACTCGCCACGTTCACGCAACCGATCAACAGCACCAGCATCGCGCCCCCTTGCAACAAAAGGAGCGGCGCCCGAATCGGTTCCGCCAGTTCCTGCCGGGCGTCAACCAAGCTAATGTGATTGCCGCTTTTGCCGAATGCGCTGCGCAGCTGTGGGCTCGCAGCCGTATCATTGAATGTTTTCTCCAAAACCTCCAACTGCGCTTTTCCTGCTTCCAGAGTTACGTCCGGTTTGAGCCGTCCAATCAGTCGCACACTGCTGACGTAACGCGTCTGGGCTTCGAGCTGACCAGGCCAGACAATGTAGGGGCGAAAAAATTCCACGTCGTTCAACAGTTCTTCGAAACTGTAGGCCGCCACTCCCACCACGGTGTATTTTTGCCCATCCATGCGAATTTCACGGCCCACGATGGTCGGGTCGCGGTGATAACGATTCTCCCAGGCCAGATGGCTCAGGATGACGACGCGATCTTTTCCCGGCGTCTGTTCGTCCGGCAAAAAGAAACGGCCCAACTCCGCTTTGATGCCAACTACCGTCAGCAGGTCCGCACTGATCACCATCCCCGCCACTCGCACGGGAATATCCTCGTCTTCGCCCATGGTCGCATTGGTCGCTGAAAAATAGCCAAAACCCGCAAACCGATCGGCGTGCGCTTTAAAATCGAGATACTGCGCCACACTCGAAGGATGTTTCGTCCTTCCCAGCTGTTCTGAAACGTTGTTGATGGCCACCAACTCCCTGGGCTCGTGAAATGGCAGCGGTTTGTACACGAGCGTGTAAAGCACCGATAAGATTGCCGTGTTTGGTCCCAGGCAAAGCGCCAGAGTCGCCAACGCCGCGAGACTGAACCCGCGGGCGCGAACCAGTGACCTGAGTGCGAGTCGGAAATCGCGCATCCAATTTTCCAGCGCGAACCAGGCACGCTGCTCACGGCACCGCTCTTGAAGGCTCGCGACATTGCCGAATTTTTTCTGGGCAAGGTAGCGCGCCTCGTCAGGATTCATGCCGGCGGCGATATGCGAATTGGTCAACTCATCGAGATGCTGGCGCATCTCGTCGGACATCTCTTCTTCCCGTTTCTTTCTTCCGAAGATGGAAAAGATTTTCATGGGGCAAGATCGGGTGATGCGCTGGAAAAAGAGGGAGTGTCCACACCCCTGTGAACACTCCCTGGCCTTGTCTTTTCAATCGGCGGGAACCTTCCACCGAAAATCGGATGGCAAAGATCGTCCGCCCTATCCTTCGTGCGCCGGGTCGGATCAGGCAGGTCAAGGAGCGGCGCTTTAGGGATAAAGCGCCCTGCCTTGGCTTCGCCTGCCTGCTCAGCCTGCCCGCTCCCCGCTATTTGCCGCGCACTGCTCATAGTCATTCGGTGCGCAACGCGACCATCGGGTCAACGCGGGTGGCGCGACGGGCGGGAAGATATGACGCCAACAGCGCCGCCACGCCGAGCAGGAGCACCGATGCACCGAATGCCGCCGGATCCAACATCGGCCCATCGAAAACTTCGGCTTTTATCACATGCGCCAGCGCGACACTTGCGCTCATTCCAATCAACAGCCCAATCGCGACCAGCCTGCTGCCAAGAAAAACAAAGAGCCGCAAAATCGCGGCCCGGTCCGCCCCAAGCGCCATCCGGAGCCCGATTTCGCGTGAGCGTTGCGCCACCGAATAGGCGAGTACGCTATAGATTCCCGCGGAAGCAAACACGAGCGCGCCAGCGGCGAGCATCGTCAGGAGAGCCAGGTTGAATCTCGGCTGCTGCGTCTCCATCCGCATGATCTCGTCGGAAGTAAATGGCCGATTCATTGGCTGCTCCTTGTCCAAAGCCCGCAATTCCGTCCGCACCGCGTTTACCAGGCTGGCAGGATCGACCTCTGTCCTCACCATCATCGCCCGTGTCCTCATCGCTTTGAGAGTGTACGGAAGAATCAGTGCGGCGGGCGCTGGCTGACGTGGCCCGCGAGCATGGGTGTCAGTGATCACGCCCACGATAGTGACCGCTTTCGTTGCTTGTTCTCGTGGCAGGCTTCCGCCGTTATCATCGACCAGGGTATCCACCTCCACTATCCGCCCGATGGGATTCACTCCATCATCCCACCACTTGGACGCCGCCTCACTGATCAACGCCACGGGCTGGCTGCCTGCGACCTCGCTTTCGGTAAAATTCCTTCCCGCTTTTAACCGGATACCCAAGGTCGACAAATAGTCCGTATCCGCGAAATTGATCGAAGCACCCGCCGGGGATTTGGCCTGTCCCCGAATAGTGATTGACGATCCGCCTTCCAACCCCGGCGGCAGGCCCACGCTCACGTGAGAGACTCCCGGCAGCAACCGTATCCTCGAGGTAAATTCGCGAAAAAATTCGTTGCGCTGCCCATAGGTGATGTAGCGCTTGGAATTCAACGGTACTTGGAGAACCAGCAGCCGCTCCGTGTTGAAGCCGAAATCCGCCTTCTGCAGTCGGACAAAGCCGTGGACGCTCAGGCTGGCGCCGATCAGCAACATCACCGAAAGTGCGACCTGTGCGACGACCAGGCTGTTGCGAACACGATTCCCTCGCGGCCCTCCGCCCGCGCCTTGCGTGCCATCCTTCAAGGCGTCATTGACGTCCGGTCGCGTGCATTGCCATCCCGGCACCAGGCCGGCAACCACTCCCACCAGGATCGCGAGCACGGCCGAAACAGCGAGCACCGGGGCGTTCAGGGTGATGCGCGCCTCGTTCGGTACATAGTCGGGCGGAAGCATGACGACAATAAGTTCCAGGAACCAGATCGCAAAACCCACGCCAAGCACCCCGCCGAGCGAGGACAACACCACGCTCTCGGTTAACAACTGCCGGAAAATCCGGCCACGCCCGGCGCCCAAGGCCAGTCGAACAGCAATTTCGCGACTGCGGGCAACGCCCCGCGCCAACTGGAGATTCGCGACGTTGGTACAGACAATCAGCAGCAGAAATCCGACGGCGCAAAGCAGGAAAATCAGGCTCATCCGCATCTGGCCGCTCGCCACGGTAACATTGAGATAATTATTGAACCACACCTTCATTCCGTTTGCGGGGTAGCGTCCGGGTTCCCGTTTTGCCATTTCCTCCAGCAAGCCGGCCAATTGTTCTCCGGCCACAGACGCGGAAACCTCCGGTTTGAGCCGCACAATGGGAAAAACCGAGTGATTCAAATCGGTCGTCGCGAGCGGTAGCCACAGCCCATCGCTGGTAAACCAACCAAAACGCGGCGGCATCACACCGACGATCCCATGCGGGACCTCGTCGATCACCACTGATTTTCCCAGCACATCAGCTGAACCATTGAAAAGCCGCTGCCACAGCTTGTACGAGATAACCGTAACGGGCCGCGCCTCACCGCTCGCTTCGAAATCCGCGGGCGTCAACCCGCGACCAATCACAGGGTCCACTCCGAGGAACGCAAAAGCTGTGCCTGTCACACGGATACCTGAAATGATCTCAGGGTTTGTGCCCCCCGATAGCGTGACCATGCCAGGATTCGTGGCCATGGCCCTCGCTACCCCGGGCAATTTTGCCATGCCAAGGTAGTCCGCGATTCTCAACCCGGCCCAGTTCTGCGTTTTTTTGTCCCGCACCTCGGGCGCCCAAATCTCGCCTGACCGGGCATAAGGATAGGGATTCAATAGGACTCCGTACACCACGCTAAAAATCGATGTGGTCGCGCCTATCCCCAACGCCAGCGTGAGCACCGCTGCAGTGGTGAATCCACGGGACCGGGCCAGGCCGCGCACGCCAAATTGAAAATCCCGAATAAACTCCCGGAGCCAGCGCCCCGAGCGATGCTCGCGACACTTCTCTTGGAGAACCAAGACGTTGCCGAATTGCCGCAGCGCCACATCGTGCGCGTCGTCGGGATTCATGCCCCCGCGGACGTGTTGCTCTGTCTGCAACTCCACATGCAGCCGCATTTCCTCCGACATTTCCGCGTCGAGTTTTCGCCGGCGGAACAAGGAAAGGAATTTGCGCAGATTTTTCATCGGTCGCGCGGATTATCCCTAATCCACCAGGTTCGGTGAGCCATGCCAGGGAACGGTGCTCTAGGGATGAAGCGCCCTACCGTAGCTTCGCCCGGCTCAGCCGGCCCGCCACCCGCCATTCGATGCCCGCTACTCATGATCACGCTCCCTTCAGCACGAGGTTGATCGCCATCGAAAGTTTCGCCCAGCTTTGCTCCTCCGTTGCGAGCTGTTTGCGTCCGGAGGAGGTCAGTTCATAAAATTTCGCCTTCCGGTTGTTGTCGGATACCCCCCACTCCGACTTGATCCAACCCTGATCCTCGAGACGATAGAGCGCCGGATAAAGCGAGCCTTGCTCGACGGTCAGCATGTCCTTCGACATTTGCTGGATCCGGATCGAAATCCCGAAGCCATGCATCGGTTCGTTCTGGAGCGATTTCAAAATCAGCAGGTCAAGAGTCCCCTGCAAAAGGTCCGCTTTGTGATTAGCCATAGCTTCTCCTAGATTGACTAGGAGAAAGTAGTACTTCCCTAGAATGTCAAGGGGAGATAACGCGCCATGGAGTGCGGCGACATGGGCCGCTTTGAAAGCGGCCTAGTGAGACCGCACTCCTGGCCCAGGTGAAACGCTCCGGGCGCGGTTGTTTGTTTCGCCGCGATTCCCATGCCGTATTTCACCTGACGTCAGGCCTGCCCGACGAAGCTTTAGCGAAGTCGGGAGGCCGCGCTCCCCATCGCTCGAACGGGTGAAGCGACTTGACCTCAAGGCGCTTCAGGATGTGCGACCACAACCAGCGCGTTGAGGTCAACGCGCTCCACCCTCCGCCGGCTCGCGACTATACGTCAGCTCCTTTTTCCCACTCTCCCGCTGGGTGCTTGCTTGTGGAGGGACTTTCATTTTCCTCGGCGAATGGCTGTCGCCGAAACGCCCTTGCTCTCTCCCGCCCAGCGCAAGCTGGTCGGATTCGCGATCTCGTTCGCTGCAATCGTGGGCATCTGCGCCCTGATCGCCTTCGGTGTGGTTCGGCTCGGGCACTTCTTCAGCAAGTTTTCCAATGTGTTTTGGCCGATCGCATCCGCTGGAATTCTCGCTTTGATTCTCCGGCCAGTCGTGGCGTTGTTTGTCCGGAAATTGAAACTGAGGCGCCTGTCCGCAGTCATTTTGCTCTATGGACTGGTGGTGCTGGTCGTTACCGGCATTCTTCTGGCGTTTGTCCCGGCAATCGTGTCCCAGATCATCGATTTCATCGCGTACGTGCCGACGCTTTGGAACAACACGCTCCTGTGGGGCGAACAGCATTTTCCCGACTGGTTGGCGCAAATCCGCCGCTACACCGCGAACCCCACCGTGAAAAATGCCTTGGATGGGTTGCTTGCCCAAGCCCAGGATATGATCACGCATATTGTCCCCAGCCTGAAATCGGCGGGTGCGGGACTCTTCGGCATTTTTGGTTTCATCGCCTCACTCGCCATCGTGCCGGTCTATCTCTTTTTCTTTTTGCTCTCAGACAACGAAGACCCGACGCGAAGCCTGCCCAAACATCTTTCGTTCCTCAATACCCAGCACCGGGACGATGTCACTTTTCTCATCCGCGAGTTCATCGGCATCATCGTGGCATTCTTCCGCGGTCAGCTTTTGATCGGACTGATCATGGGCGTGCTCCTCGCCCTCGGTTTCTCGATCGCCGGATTAAAATTCGGCCTCGCGCTCGGGCTGATGGTGGGACTGATCAACATCGTCCCCTATCTCGGATCAATTCTCGGACTCAGCGTGGTGCTGCCTCTCGCGCTGTTTCAATCCGACGGCGGTGGCATCGGTCTGCTCGGCACCTGCCTGGGCATCTTCGTCGCCGTGCAAGCCATCGAGGGTTGGTTGCTGACTCCGCGCATCATGGGCAAGCAAACCGGACTTCACCCGGTGGCGATCATCTTTGCGGTCTTCTTCTGGGGCGAAGCCTTCAACGGCATCCTTGGCATGCTGCTCGCAGTACCGCTCACCGCATTTTTTGTGACAGCCTGGCGACTCCTGCGCAGAAAGTATTTCACGCCCTGAGAAAAAAGAGATTCCCCAAAGCAAGGAGTGCGATCTCGAGAGATCGCTTTGAAAGCGGCGACACGTCGCCGCAGTCCACCATCGATGATCGCCAGTAGGAGTGGCTTTATACCGCGATTTTCAAGTACGACGCCGGCACACGGATCGCGGCATAAAGCCGCTCCTACAACCAACAGATCTTCGCCCGTTAGATCGAGGCAGAACCATGAATCGGTCGATGCACATGGAAACTTGAAAAGAGCGGATTGCTGACCACCGGTTTTACTACGCAACAAGCGCCTGTCCATGTCCGTCGTCCCCCAAAATTTCCTCCTGCCCCCACACGATTGGGTGCCAAACAATCCCTGGTTGCCCGTACTGATCTATCGGAACGCGATTTCGCCGCGCGCAGATCTGGATCTCGCAACACAACTCGAGCAATGTTTTCGCGCAAACGGCTGGCCACCGCAGTGGCGTAATGGTGTTTATCCGTATCACCACTACCATTCCAACGCCCACGAAGTGCTCGGTTTCGCGAGCGGTTCGGCGGAGCTGATGCTCGGCGGTCCCGGCGGAAAGGAAATTACCGTGCATGCAGGAGATGTCGCGGTTTTGCCGGCCGGCACGGGTCACCGCCGCCTGTCCTCTACGGACGATTTTCTCGTGGTGGGCGCTTATCCCCCTGATCAAGAGCGCGATCTTTGCCGCGAAGCTCCAACTGAAGCAATGCGAGCAGATGGAATACGTGGGGTTTCCCGATTCGGATCCCGTGACGGGAATCAACGGGCCGCTCACGGTACTCTGGAAACAATCGGGGTAGACCTTAGGCGGGTTGAGCTTGGCCCTTGGCCCGGACCATGCTTTCAAGTCGCTATCGATGAATGTGCGTCAGCTTCAACAAGGGGTTATCCGCCGCCTCAACCGCTATCGACGGTTCTCCATTGTAACCGCACGAGAGCTGGCCAGGGAAAATCCCGGATGCTGGAGAGAGGTGCTTCCGGAATGGCGAAGCCAATGGCCGCTCGCACTTCCGTCGGGCGAGCTGCCGAAAATCATGAGCGATCGCTTGAGCACACACTTGCCAGCCAAAGGCGCGCTCCAGTTGCGCGGAGCTTTCGTGCTCGGCGACCATGGCTGGATTTTCACTGCCGATGGACGCTGTGTCGGTGATACGAGCAACTACGTCGCGGATCCGGCCTGGATGCCGAAAGTTTATCCGCCGCTACTCCGCTCAAAAGCGCGCTTCCTTCCCGGACGAACGCTTTCCCTGCTGACCAACTGGGGTGCGACAAACTTCTTCCATATGCAGATCGACGTCATTCCGCGCGTCGATTTCCTCTTCCGCGCCGGATGGAAGTGGGAGGACTTCGACCACATCCTGCTACCCTCGTTTCGTTCGCCGACCATCGATCGCCAACTGACCCTCGTAGGTATCCCGATGGAGAAAGTGATCTTCGTGAAATGGGGACCATTGAACTATTTCAAGACCGAGGAACTGGTTTGCACCAGTTATCCCGGCGGCCGGCGCACCGTGTTAGCGCCAACGATCGACTATCTGCGCCGGCTGAACCCCGCGGTACCCGCCAGCGGAAGTCGTCGACTCTTCGTGCGTCGGCTGGCCCGCACCCGACATCTGCGAAAGGAAGCCGAACTGCTGCCACTCCTGGAAAAACGTGGTTTCGAAATCATCGATCCCAATTCCTTCCATCACGTCGAAGCCGCCTTCCAGCAGGCGGAGTTGATCGTCGGACCCCACGGAGCCTCGCTCGCCAATCTCGCGTTCTGTCGTCCGGGCACGCGCGTGTTGGAATTGGTGCCAAGCGACCAAGCATACCCCTTCTTCTACACGATGGCCGTTCACGGAGGACTCGGGTACGACTGTCTCATCGGAAAAAGCGACCGCGAAACGTTTCATCCTCCAGGAGAAACCTGGAACAGCCCGAGTGATTTTACCGTGGACACCAACGCTTTCGAGAAAGCGCTCGATCGCCTGGTCAGCTAGGCCATCTACAATAAATCTGCCGCCGATTTAACGACCAACCCGGCTAATTCAATTTGGCCTGAAAAAGCACAGAAGACACAAAACCGCATTTCTCATTTTGCGCCTTCTCTGCTTTTTGTGGCCATGACTTAAATTTGACCTGTTCCCGTGGCGTTTTCTGCAGGTAACTTTGAAAGGTCCCCAAGTAGCCCACTGATGAAACCGCGTTCTGCTGACTGGCAGAATGCGGTTCCGCACGGGGCGACCATTGGTGCCATCTTCACTTAGCCGTCAGCGGTGGCCGCGGTTCGCGCGGTCAAGGCAATCACCGCCATGCCGACGACCACAACGCCAAGAGCGAGCGATAAACCTGCGGCGCGGCCAATAAAGCCAATCACCGGCGGTCCCGCGAGAAACCCGGCATAACCCAGCGTCGTCACCGCCGCGATGCCGCGAGCAGGATTAGCCGGCTCACGGCGCCCGCCACCGGCAAACAACACCGGAGCAAGATTGCCGATACCAAGGCCGGCGACGCCATAGCACAGGACCGAGCCCCACGCCGTGGGTGCCACCAGCGCGCCGAGCATACCCACGAATGTCACCCAAGCGCTCGCACGCACCAACGCGACCGCGCCAAATCGCGAGCGAATTCCGTCTCCGGCAAAACGAGTAGCGGCCATCGCGCCGGCAAATACCGCATAGCCAAGCCCGGCTGCATCGTCGTTAACTCGATACGTATCCCGCAAATGGATCGCCGCCCAATCAATCACCGATCCTTCGCCCATTAACGCAATAAAACAGAGCAGTCCCAACCCGACCGTGCCTCGCGTCGGCCATGCAAAATGTACCGATGAGGGACCTTTATCGGCATCCGCGGGCAGAAGAAATCGATTCGCATAACCGGTGACAACCATCATCAGCGCGCCCACGCCCAAGGCATGCTGCCAGGGCGAAAACCGGGCAAGCACCAGCGCGGCCAATCCCGCGCCCAGCAAACCACCGAGACTCCACATCGCATGGAAACCCGACATCACCGGTTGTTTGAGGCGGCCCTCCACCGCCAACCCATGGGCGTTCATCGCCACGTCCATCGTACCGTTCATTGCGCCAAACAAAACCAACGCCAGAGCAAACAACGCGAGATCCGGCGCCAGGATAGGTGGAAGAAAACAGGCAAAGCACAAGGGCGTCACCACGCGCAGCACGCCCGCGCTACCATTGCGACCGATGAGCACACCGGCCAACGGCATGGCGATGATCGATCCGATGGCCATTCCAGTTAGCGCGAGACCGAACGAGCCCAAATCCGCCTGCAGCCGTTTTTGCGCGAGCGCGACGTGCAGCGCCCAGCCTCCCATGATGAATCCGTTACAGAAGAAAAGCGCGGAAACCGTGCGGCGGGGAGTCATCGGACTTGCTATTTCAAAATCGCGGCGAGACTCGCGTAATCGTCGGTCCACTTCACCACACGGGGATGCTCCTCCTGCACTTCGACGTCATTGCCGAAATCACGGGCCTTGAGAAACGCCCTGTCCTTGGTGAGAAGAATCCAGTCGCTGCCGTACTGCCACCAATTTTCCGACGGCGGGTCATCGCTGATGATCAGCGAGGCCAAGCCATACTCCTGCGCGAGGCCTGCCACCACCGGCTTCAGATTCAGGTAACGATTCGAGACATGCACCGCCAGAATTCCATTCGGTCGCAGATGCTGGAGATAAATCGCCACAGCTTCCCGGGTGAGCAAGTGGACCGGAATGGCGTCGGAGCTGAACGCATCCAGCGCCAGCAAATCGAAACCCTGCTTCTGCCCGTGGCGCAATTCCTCCTCCAACGACAGCCGGGCGTCGCCGAGCACGATGTCGACTGTCGCGGGACTGCGACTGATGTAACTGAAGTGCTCTCGCGCAATCGGCACGACAGCGGAGTTGATATCGTAAAAACGCACCACGTCTCCCGCCCGTCCATACGCGGCCAGCGTGCCTGAACCCAGGCCGACCACGCCAATGCGCCGGTTGCCAGGCAAAAGGTCGATCGCCCGCCCAACACCACTCGTAGCCCCGTAATAGCTCGTCGGCAAATCGCGGCGGGGAGGATTGGCAAACTGCAGGCCGTGCGTGGTCTCGCCGTGGGAAAGCAGATAAAAATGCGATGCCGGTTCGGTGGCATTGTATTGGCGCAGCTTGAGCGTGCCGTAAAAATTGCGCACCGACCCGATCAGGTTGTGTCGATCGTCGACGATCTGGACCGTGAAAATGCTGCCGAGCAGAAACGCCATCACTAGCGGGAACGCACTGTTTCCCCGACGCCAGGAACCCGTGCCGATCCGCCACCCTTGGCGGAAGCAAACGATCAGCAGCGCAAAACCGAACAGAATTTCCTTCCAATATTGGTCAAAAAAGAAATGCGACTGACTGCCAAACGACAGCACCCACTCCGCCGGAGTAGTCCCCGACGCACGCAATACAGGGACTGCGACCAGCGAGGCAAGAACGCCCGCCGCCAATCCCGTCGCGAGCGGTTGGCTGCGATAGAGCAGACTCAGCACTCCGATCAAATAAACCAGCAAGGTAAGCCCGATCTGCAGTTCGAAATAGTCGGGCAGCACCAGCGGTGCCACTACCGCGACCAACAGGCTTCCCATCGCGCCACCTGCGGCGATAAAAAGATAATACCGCGTCAGCCGTTGCGCGCCGGGGCGCAGGCGAAACAACTCCCCGTGACACAACATGCACGCCGCAAACAAGGTGATCGAATACCCCGCGACCTGCACCGGCATGCGGACGGAACGCAGGGTGAGAAAATAGCAGATCACCCCGCAACCCAGCGCAAACAGCGCGCTGAAAATCCGCGGCGAGTACCAGCGCGCGTGATCGAAGCACAGAATAAAGCTGAGCAAATAAAGCGCGAGTGGGATGATCCAAAGAAACGGCACCACCGCCACGTCGAGACATAATTTATTGGTGACGGCGAGGAGCAGGATGGACGCCACCGCCGGCAGCGCCAGCCACATAAATTGATCGAGGAATCCGGGAGTACTTTCACTTTCGCTACTCGTAGTTTCGCGTTCCATCAACGCGGGACCAGAGTCCAGTTTTCGCATTTGCCAGGCACAGGTGCCGCAAACGACCACGAAAATCACAAAACCACCTGACCAAATCAACCCTTGGGTCGAACGCGTCAGGAACGGTTCGATGACGAAAGGATAGCTGATCAGCGCCAACAGCGAACCCACATTGGAAAGGGAATAAAGCCGGTAGGCCGGAACACCCGGGTGGACCAGGCTAAACCAACGCTGCAACAGTGGTCCGGTGGCAGACAGGACCAAATAAGGCATCCCCAGACAAACCGTGAGCAAGGTGAGTATGTGAACCACCGGCTCGGCGCCGGAGATCGGTTTCCACGTCTCTCCCGGCGTGATCGGCAGACACGCCAGCCCGGCGATCAGCAGAGTCAAATGCACCACCGCTTGATATTTGGGCTTGAGACGGGTTGTGACCAGGTGGGCATACGCATAACCTCCCAGCAACGCGGTCTGGAAAAAAAGCAGGCAGGTCGTCCAAACCCCCGGCCCGCCCCCAAACCACGGCAGAATGTATTTTCCAATCAGCGGCTGGACCTGAAACAATAAAAACGCGCTGAGAAAAATCGTAAGAGCGAAAAGCCGCATGCAAAGGTGATAGCCACCCCGCCTTCCATCACAAGGATGGGTTTTACGTTTATAGCCCGCCTTCCTTCCTACCCCATAGAGGTAGGAGCGGCTTTACGCCGCGATCGAGTATTCCCGCCAAGCATCGCGGCGTAAAGCCGCTCCTACACTCGGCGGTCACCCGATCCTTCCACCCACGACCGATGACCGGGCGGACGCTTCGTCCTCGGTACGCTCGCCCTCCAATCGATCGCGCCCCTGGCGCAGCTTGGCTTTTTCGCGTTGGGCATTTTCGGGTGACACAACCGGAGCCCGGGATTTACCCTGGGTTTCGGAGCGGCGCTTGGGGGAAGATTTGAGATTGTTCATGCCTATATAGTAACCGTCGCTTTTTGTCGGTTCCTCGGAAGTCGCCGTCGTGAAGGTTGCGATTGCGAAAGTGGTTAAGTGGCTAGGGTCTTTTTTAAGCTGACGGAACGTTTGCCTTGGGCTTAGCTGATGACGGGCCCGGAAATTCCCCGATGGAACTGTCTCAATCTTATGAAAACATCATTCCGTAATTTTGTTCAGGCTGTTTTCCTTATTTTGCTTTCGTGCGTCGTCCACGGCCAGGGCCTCAACCCCCAGGCTCAACAAAAAATCGATCAGATCGTGGCATCGGCACAGGACTGGGCGAAGGAGAATATCCTCGTCAATGCCGTCGAAGCACAAAACCGCCAGCAACCCGCCACATTCGCTGCGATGACGCAGGACAAGTGGGAGTCCCTTCCAGACGCCGACCCATTCGTGCGGGCATTCACCACGAATCCCGTCGCGGAATTGCTCAAGCAAAAGAAGCCTCCGGGAGTTTCCGAAGCTTTCGTCTCAGACGCGAGCGGTTGTAAAGTCGCCTTCCTGGCAAAAACCACCAGTTGGTGCCACAAGGGAAAACCCAAACATGACGTACCCATGTCCGGTCACACCTGGCAGGGAAAATTGGAAGTGGATCGTTCCACTGGCGGCAAACAGTTGCAGATCTCGGTGCCGGTTCTCGTCGACGGCAAACCCGCCGGTTCGCTGGTCGTCGGCATTTCCGTCTCGGCTTTGACCGGCGAATAATCGGACGCAGTCTTCCGGTCAGGTATCGCCCTCCCGGGACCGCGGAGCTCCAGCTCGGCCGCCGTCGTCAAGAATCGATCAAGCGAACACGTCCGTCAAATTTTTGGCACGCGCCACGTACTAATCATCGCGCTGCCACTGATCGCGTAAATCAGCGTCAACGGATGCAGCATCCACCCCGCAATCGACCACTGTCCGAGCCAGATATTTACCCCGAGTTTGTCTTGCGAATGAAGTACCGCCATCAGGCCGACAATCAGCACGCTCGTCGGGATCGGTGTACCTTCGAAATATTTCACTTTGCCGCTCTCGTCTGACAGCGCATCAGCGGTGGCGTTGAACCGGGCGAGGCGGCTGATGCCGCAAGCCACGAAATAGAGCAAAATGGCAACGTCGAGGACCCCGCGGAGCCCCACGGCAAAGCCAAGGGCGGCCGGCGCCAGACCAAACGAAATCACGTCCGCCAGCGAATCGAGATCAGCGCCAAGCGGAGAAGAGCGATGCCGCCAACGTGCAACGCGGCCGTCTGCATAATCGAAAACCAGGGCCACGGGCAGAAGCACCATGGCGAGAATCAGCCAGCGTGTCTCGTTCGCCACGAGATAATGCATCAGCGATAGCACCGCACCGGTGCCGCAAAATCCATTTCCCAGCGTGAGAAAATCCGCCAGCACGAACGAACGGATCATGGAAAACGGCTTGGCCTTGGGGCGTGGGTCTTGGGGAGAAGACATGACGAGATTTGGCGTTTAGAGCGGCCATTCGGCGAGCCTGGCCGGATCACCGAGGTGAGTCCGCCACAAGGAATGACACGTGGTGATCGCTTCGGTTATGAGAAATTTTCAGCTACGACCGTGGACCTAGTTTTTGGCCGCTGGCTTGGCCACCAACCGCAAAATCTTTCCGTCGGAAATATTGGCCATCAACACATCGCCGTTGCGCGGATCGCGCGCGAAAGCGGAGATGGTCGTTCCTTCCGCGATCAGCTGCACCCGGTCCGCACCCACGGGTTTGTCGCCGTCCGGCTGCAGCGCCCAGATCCGGTTGAACACGTAGTCAGCAAAAAGATATTTACCCTCGAGCTCCGGATAGCGCGCGCCGTGACTGACGATTCCGCCGATGATGCAAAGTCCTTCGGTGTGGGGATAGTCCCAGACCGGATCATTGAATTTCGCGTTGGGGGTTACGTTGGCCCGAAACGGAAAATTCCCCTCGCGTATGCTCCAACCATAATTGCCGCCCCGGGTGATGATATCCACTTCTTCGTGGCTCTCCTGCCCGACGTCGCCGCACCAAAGCCAGCCCGTCGCCGGGTCGAAAGACATGCGCCAGGGATTACGCAACCCCACCGCCCAAAACTCCGTGCGGACTTTTTTCGGGTCGACCGGCCGACCGTTGAAGCTTGTCGTCCCGATAAACGGATTGTCCGCGGGAATCGCATAATTTTCCGCATGCACCGCGAGATGGGGATTGGGCGGAACACTCCCGGGCTTCTTGTCCACATCGAGCCGCAGAATACCGGAGAAAAAATTTCGCTCGATGCGCTGACCATTGCGGAATTCGTCGTTTGCACCACCTTCGTCGCCCAGGGAAAGGTACAGGTATCCGTCGGGACCGAACAGCAATTCGCCGCCATTGTGATTAGGCGCCTGGTCGGCTTGGGCGATCAATTGCTCCTCCGAGGATGGGTCCGCAACATTGGGATTGTCGGCGGAAACCAAAAACCGGGACAAGCGGTCTTCGCGGATCGTATCGCCATGCGCGGTATGACAGCTCGTGTACCATACGTAAAACTGGCGGTTGTGCGCGTAGTCGGGATGAAATGCGATCGCCAGGGTTCCCTGCTCGACCTCGTCATCGCCGACTTTCTTGCGAAGATCGAGGAAGGTTCGTTTCGACGGATGTTCCAGATCGGAAATCACCATGATGCGGCCTGGTTTTTCGACGACAAAAAGCCGGTTCTTTTCGCCGGGCGGAGTGACCATGGCCACGGGCTGGTCAAAATCCAGTTTGAAGGCGGTTTCGGTCGCGTAAGGTAGCTGCTTCGAAGCGGCACTCGCCGAGGAGGCCAACAAAACACCCGTCGAAAACCAAAGAGCACCAAGCGATGGGGAAAAACGCATGAACCGATATCAAATCGTGACAGCCGCCACCGTCAAGAAACGACCGGCTCAAAACGATCCTCCCCATACACGCGTCCCGCGAATGGGATTGCTCGAATCAATGATTGCCCACGAAACACACGAAATTGCGCGAAATTCCATCCTAGTGTAGCCGCCACATAAATCGGCTGGTTTTCCATACGCATCCGTGAACTCCTCTGCCTTGCCGTTTTGGTGCTTCGACTCATGCTTGGTGCGTATGCCCTCGATTTGGCAGCCACCTTGTTTCTCAACGGAGTCTTGGTACTCTGATCCCACCAATCCTCGCTGTCCGCAGGACGCTGTCCTGGAATCAGTGGAGATCGACGAACAAGTGTCGACCTCCTCCAACGACTCACTCCGCCCAGCGATGGTCGTGAAGTTACTCAACGCTCATTCCAAGGGAATGATTCTCTTTTCCTACTTCGGTGTCCGCCATCATTCCCTCACCTGTTATCAGTGCGATCAAGGAGCAGGCACGTGGCTGCGCGATGAGTTTTCATGCAGCGAAGACGGCCTTACCAAGCATCGCATTGCCTGGCATACAACCACTGGCGAAAACAGCCAATGGACCATTGAAGCAGACAAAATCGAATTTCGCTGGGCTTCCGATCCATCACACTCGTGAGAAATTTCGAACGTAGCAGTGAACCTAAGTTCGGTAACCCTCCCGGCAGATCACAGCAAGGTCAGCCCGCAGGATCGACCTCGGCGACGGGCTCGGGCATTTGGCATTCCCGGAATCGGTTTTTGAGTCCGGGAGTTCCGCAAATTTTCATGGTAGGGGCCGATGCCCCCATCGGCCTTGGGCTTCACCATCGAAAACCCCGCATGTCTAAACATGGAAAACACCGACTACTCGGATACAGCGACTGGATTGATTGCCCACGAAATACAGGAAACTGCACGAAACCCGACAATGTAGCAGTGAATGTAAGTTCGCTGGGATCGTCCTAACGACTTTCCGCTGAGCTCGCGTATCGAGACGAAATCAGTCCCGAGGCCAACGCCCTCATCGTCCGATCGCGGCGGGCCCAACACCGTTGCTGCGTGCTCGCAGCCCCGTACTTGTCCGCGCACCTTCGTGCGAGGCAACCGGTCCCGCCCTCACGGCTACTCCTTCGCCGACCACTTGAACACCAACGTCGACAAACCCGGCAGCGTCAGGCTGAGCGAGTTTTCGTAGCCATCGGCGAGCGCGGTGCTGGACTGGCGTCCGCCGTGGTTGCCGAAGCCGGTGCCGCCGTAGTATTGCGAATTCGTGTTCAACACCTCGGTCCAATAGCCCTGATAAGGCACCCCAACATTATAGCGAGTGCGCGTCATCGGCGTGAAATTGCTCACGACCAGATACGCCACCTTCTGCGCTTCGTCCATGCGCAGGAAACTGATTACGCTGTGATCGCCATCGGTGCAATTCACCCAACGGAACCCACTCGGACGAAAATCATTTGAACTCAGTACGGGATCGCCCGCGTACAATCGGTTCAGATCGCGCACCAATTGACTCAGTCCCGCGTGCTCGGGTTGCTGAAGCAGCGCCCAATCGAGGCTGGCGTCGTGATTCCATTCCCCGCGCTGGCCAAACTCGCTGCCCATGAAGAGCAGCTTTTTGCCGGGATACAGCCAGATGTAACCGTACAGGCTGCGGAGATTCGCGGCTTTCTCCGAGAGACTGCCGGCGGCCATCTTGCCGAGCATCGAACTCTTCAGGTGCACGACTTCATCGTGCGAATACACAGAAATAAAATTTTCCGAGTACTGGTAAATCATCCCAAACGTCAGCTTGTCGTGCGACCACTTCCGGTGGATCGGATCCTTTTGGAAATAGCTGAGCGTGTCGTGCATCATGCCCATGTTCCACTTGTAGTCGAAACCAAGTCCGCCCTCGCGCGTCGGCCGGCTTACCATCGGGTATGCCGTCGACTCCTCGGCGATCATCAACGCGCCGGGATAATAATGATGCACGAGGTCATTCGCCTGCCTCAGGAATGAAATCGCCTCGAGATTTTCACGTCCGCCATACTGATTGGGAATCCACTCCCCCGATTTCCGCGAGTAATCGAGATACAGCATCGACGCCACCGCGTCGACCCGCAGGCCGTCGATGTGATACCGGTCCAGCCACGACAGCGCACTGCCGATCAGGAAACAACGCACCTCATGACGCCCATAATTAAAAATCAGCGTCCCCCAATCCATGTGCGCGCCCAGACGCGGATCGGCGTGTTCGTACAAGTGCGAGCCATCAAATTCCGCGAGCGCAAAGCTATCGCGCGGGAAATGCGCCGGCACCCAGTCGACGATGATGCCGATGCCGCGTTGATGAAGATGATCGACGAAAAACTGAAAATCATCCGGCGTGCCCCAGCGGTGCGTCGGCGCGAAATAGCCCGAGACCTGGTAGCCCCATGAACCGGTGTAAGGAAACTCGCTCACGGGCATCACTTCGATGTGCGTGAACCCCATTTCCACCACGTAATCCGCCAGCAAGGGCGCGAGTTCCCGATAGGAAAGCGGGCGCTCGGCTTCGGAACTATTGCGGCGCCATGAACCGAGATGCACCTCGTAAATGGAAATCGGACGATCCACTTTTCCCGCGAGCGCTTTGCGCTTTTCCATCCAATCGCCGTCGCCCCATTGGTAGTGATGGGTGCTCTTGATGATCGCGGCATTATTGGGTGGCGCCTCGAAATACGTGCCGTAGGGATCGGTCTTCATCCGCATGTGGCCCCGCTGGTCCCAAATTGCGAATTTATAAATTTCCCCCTCGTGCAGATCGGGCACGAACAATTCCCAGACGCCGGAATTTCCCAGCGGACGCATCGGATGATAGCGCGCATCCCAGCCGTTGAAATTGCCGACCAGCGAAACTCGCGACGCGGCCGGAGCCCAGACGGCGAACGCTACGCCGGGCACATCGCCCATGCGGCGCACGTGCGCGCCAAGTTTTTCGTAGACGCGGTGTTCGTTGCCCTCGTTGAAGAGATACAAGTCCTGCGCCGACAGCGACGGCAGGAAGGAATACGCATTATAAACCTGATGGATGTCGCCCCACGAGGTTTCGTAACGAATTTGGTAGCGGAAAACTTTCTTTCCCGGGATGAAGAGCTCGAAAAAACCCTCCACCGCGAGCTGTTCCATCGGGTAGGCGGGGGTATTGGCGGCATCCAGCTCGACCACGGAGCATTTCACCGCGCCGCGCACAAACGCGCGGACCACCACACCAGCCGTTCCCTTGAGGGTCAGCGGATGCATCCCGAGCCACCCGTGCGGGTTGGCCTGATGATTGCGGAGGAACGCGTTCAGTTCGTTGGCGGGAATGATCACAGCATGGACTTGGGTTAAGACGACCGGGGTGAAACCACCCGTAAAATCACTTCAGCGTCGAAGCTGGACCGCGCGAATGCGCGCTGCGCAAGGATCGGGATGGCGGAGGTGGAAGGCACTGGATTGGATTAGCTGGACTGCAACAACTGTGCCGAGGTCTTAATCCGCGTCTAGCCGAAACGGAACAATCTCTTGCGCCGGCGGTAATGAATGGGAAATCTCATTGCGCCAGTCGCTCCGGCACTTCACTTCAGACCTATGCTTTTGGACCGCGTTTCCCGCTTTTTTCTTCTTTCCGGCGCTGCGCTCTGCCTGTGGGCAGTCGCCGGACACGCGCAACCCTTACAGCCAAGGATCACGAGCAAGGATTCCGGCGAATACGATCTCAATACCGGCGAGGCGATTTTTCGCAATAACGCGACGGTGGTCTACGGTGACATTTTGATGACGGCGGATGAAATCCGCTATAACCAGAAAACGGGCGTGGTCACCGCGACCGGTAATTTTGTCCTGACTTACGGCAAGCGGCGCATGCTCGCCGACAGCGGCACATACAACGTCGAAACGAAAGCCATTCATGTGCGCAACCTGCGGGTCGGCGAATTTCCCGTGTACCTTGCCGGCGACACAGTCGATGGCACGCTGGATGAAATGGTATTCACCAACGCCACTGTTTTCTTTCGTGAGAACGCCAGCTACACGCCTTCGTTTCACGCCAAAAAACTCACCTACGCGAAGGGAAAGATCGTCCGGGCTGACGGGTTGAGCTTGGGGCTCCTCGGGAGCCATTTCATTTCGCTGAACAGTTTCCAACAAGCGCTGGATTCGAGCCTCATCTCCTACCTGAGCGCGCAGGTCGGCTACCGTGGCAATCTCGGCGCCCTGGCGGAATTTGGCCTGCATCTTCCGGTCGCGCCCGGATTCAAAGTGGGCGCCGATCTCGGATTGTACTCCAAGCGCGGCGTAATGATCGGGCCGTCGGGCACCTATCACGTCCAAAATGCCGAAGGCTCGGTCGACGGCTACTTCAAGTCCGGTTACATCAGCGATAGTGGCGACCGCAAGACCGACGTGCTTGGCCACACGGTATCGCGCGATCGCTCCTATTTCGAGTGGGAACACCAACAATCAATTGGCGAGCATCTCACGCTGAACGGAAAATACAATTACTGGAGCGACTCGGAAATCCTCCGCGATTTTCGTCACAAGGCCTTCGAACCGGTGCAACAGCCCGACTCGTTCCTGGAAGCGGACTACACCGACAACAACTACGTCCTCAGCGCCTTTGCCCGGGTGAATCCCAACCACTATTTCCGCATGCAGGAGCGTTTGCCGGAAGTTCGCTTTGACCTCCTGCCCTACGCGACTCCCGGCGGTTTTTATCAGCGATTGAACGCCAGCGCCGCCGTGCTCGAAGCCGATGCCTTCGACACCGACCCGCGATTACACACCAACCGGTTCGACGCCTACTACGGAATCGAACGCCCCATCATGCCCAACAACTGGTTTGCCTTCACGCCGGTCGCGGGAGCCCGCGTGACGCACTACACCGACGCAATGGGCGGCAAGGATGACTACACCCGCACCTTGGGCGAAGTCGGTTTCGACGCGCATCTCATCACCAGCGGCACCTTCGACTACAAAAACGAAGTGTGGGAAATCAATGGTCTCCGCCATCTCTTTGAACCCGTGCTTTCATATCGCTACGCACCGGAAGCGGGAAGCGGTAACCGGTATATCCCACCGATCGACCAACAAACATTCTCGACGTATCTCCAGCCGCTTTCCATCGGCGATCAGCGCAACATCGACGATCTTACGAACCTGAACACCCTGCGCCTTCAGTTCAACAACACGCTTCAAACTCGCGACGGCGCGTATGGCTCGCGCAACCTGGCCTCACTCAACTTCGCCGCCGATTATCGCTTTGATCACGTCAATGGCCGCAAGCCGCTCTCGGACATTTACACCGAACTCGCGCTCACCCCCGCGCCATGGCTGCGCTGGGAAGTTTTCCACCGCTTCGATCCTCACACGCCGAGCCAGCAGGAAGTAAACACGGGGCTCGAGCTCATCGATCAGGAATGGTGGTCCGCGCAATTGTCCACGCACTTCCTCAAAAACAATTACGAGGAATACGACCTCGGGGCGCGCCGTCGGCTGAATGAAATCTACGATGTGTTCGCTCTTTGGCGCTACGACGCCCGCAACCGCCGTTTCAACGAACAGAGTTACGGTGTTTGGCAGCGTCTGGGCCAGACGTGGGCCGTGAAATACGAGGTGTCATTTCTCAACGGCCCACGCCGGGAAAGCTCGTTCTCTTTCAACATCGAGATCGAGTTGCTGAAGTTTTGATCGACGAGCGGACGCCCAAGGACGCGGCGACACGTCGCCGCTTTCACCGCGGCCTCGCGAGACCGCTCTCCTCATTCGACGGTTTGTATTGCTGGCCAACCAAGGCGAAATTTACTTTCACTCCCGTGAATCCTCACATCGCGGCCAACCAGCAACGCCTCTTCCTCGAATTCCTCGGGGAATTGCGCCCGCATCTGCGCCGCGACAGCGCCCTGCCCCGCCGGATCAAGGAAATCTTTGCGCGCAACCGTTCCATCGGCTCCCGCGATCGCAAGCTCTACCGCGAACTCTTCTACACGGCGCTGCGCTTTCTTCCGTGGGTCGAACCCTGGCTCGACCAAGAGCCGCCAATTGCCGCGAAAATCACCGCGTGGCTCGCACCAGAACTGAAACCCACTTCCGTCTACCGTGCCGCGCATGCCGGCGATTGGCCCGCCGCGCCAGACCGTCTGGCCGACAAGGCCACCATTCTAATCCAGCAGCTCCGCGCCGCCACGCCGCTGCCGGTGGAAAAGATTTTTGACCCCCAATCGCTCTTGCCCGGATGGTTTCGCGAACACTGCGCTGCCGCGTTCGAGGCGCCTCATCTCGACGCCATCAACCGCCGGGCGAGCGTGTGGGTCCGATTGCAATGCAACGATCGCAATCTCGTGCTGGACGAATTCCGCGCGCAGAAGTGGGCGTTTGAAATTTCGCCGGATTTTCCCGATGCGATCCAGCTGCCGCCCAATGCCGAAGTGGCCACCAGCGATGCGTACCGCCGCGGCTTCGTGGAAATTCAGGATCTCGGATCGCAAATGGTCTTGAGCCACGCACCGATCACACCCGGCGGGCGTTGGCTCGATGCCTGCGCTGGCGCGGGCGGGAAGACGTTGCAGCTCGCGCGCATTCTCGGTTCCGCGGGGCACGTCGATGCCACGGACATCCGGCTGGAAATTCTCGACGAACTCGTCGATCGCGCGAAACGGGCGCGGTTGGACAATATCACGATCGTGAAAAATCCCGCGAACTCCTACGACGGCATCCTCGTCGATGCGCCCTGTTCGGGGTCGGGCACCTGGCGGCGTCAACCCCATTTGAAGTGGTACGTGAAACCGGAAACGATCGCCGCGTTCACCAAAACCCAGCGGGAAATTCTACAAGCCAACGCCAGCCGCGTGAAGGTCGGCGGCCTGTTGGTTTACGCCACGTGTTCGATGAGTCATCACGAAAACCGCGACGTCACCGCTGCTTTTCTTCAGTCGCATCCTACTTTTAAAGCTGAGCCACCCGCCATCACACTCGGAAGGGAATTCGACGGCTTCGGCACATCCCTGCTTCCGGGGACACACGACACAGACGGCTTCTACGTCGCCGTGCTGCGGAAACAGGCCTGAGTTCGAGGGTGGATCGTGGCCTCCCGACTTCGCTTTGGATTAGCGCACGCTAAAAGATTATCGCGGACAAACGCGCCCGGAGGTCGCGTTCCACCTACAGCTCTCTGACCAAGCGACCCGCGATATCTGTCATTCTGAGCACAGCGAAGAATCCATGGGCTTACACGTCGTCGAAGGTATGGATTCTTAGCTGCGCTCAGAATGACAGCTGCGATAGTCTTCAGTTTCACTGACGCTAAAGTCGCCTGGCAAATGGTGACTTCCCCCGCCGCCTACTTTCTCTCTTCCGCGACCACCGGAGCAGATTCCGTTTCGGTCTTCCGCTTTGCCTTCTTCTGACTTTTTCCGACACGCGCGACAGATTTGGATTTCTTCGCCGGCTTGGACTGCACCATGGATTCCAAGGTCCGCACCTGTTGGAAAATACCTTCCATGCGCAGCTTCATGTCCGTCGACGTCGTGGCATTTTCTGCGGCCGAGGCCGCGGTGCGCTGGGTGATCAGGTCGACGCGGGCTACCGCTTCGTTCACCTGTGTGACACCCTGTGTGCTTTGTTTGATCGCAGTCTCCAGTTCGTGAACGATCCCGCGATACTGGCCGCTGAGCTGAGAAATTTCTGAAAACTGGGTCTGTGTCAGGCGGCCCAGCTCGGCGCCCTGCTCCGCATTTTTCACGGCCGCTTCAATTTTTCCCGCGGTCTCACGCGCTGCTTGAGCGCTCCGTTGCGCCAGCGCGCGCACTTCCTCGGCAACCACCGAGAAACCTGCGCCAGACTCGCCGGCGCGCGCCGCTTCGACCGCTGCATTGAGCGCGAGAATGTTCGTTTGAAACGCGATTTCGTCGATCGTCTTCAAAATCGACGCCACATCGCCGGTCGATTTGCGAATTCCCTGCATCGCTTCGTTGAGATGAGTGACGTGACGCGCTCCTTTCTCGGTCGCAGTCGTGGCGCCCTCGGACAAGGCGACAAGACGAGGCATGTGCTCGAGACTGGACGCAGTCATCCCGGAAAGTTCTTCCATCGACGCAGAAATTTCCTCCAGCGCCGCGGCCTGCTGGCTGGCGTCGGAGCTCAGCTGGTCAGCAGAGCCGGAAATAATTTCGACCGAGTCATGCGCCTGCCGGGCCGTTTCTCCAAGCTGGTCGGAAACTTGTTTGAGCGGACGCGCGATACTGCGGGCGAAATAAGCGACCAGCAAAGTCAACGCAACGACGGCCCCCACGCTGGCGCCAATCAAACAGAAAAGGTCCATCCGCGCCTCGGCGAAATGCTCCTCCGTGTAACCCCGGATACCTTTGATGACATTTCGGGAAAAAATACTGAAGGACTGTTCCAATGGCAGTGACACGTCCGCCTGATACGTGGCGAGGTCGCCGAGTTCTTTTAGGTCCGGCGCCTTCGTGCCGAGATCGCGCAAGCGTCCCGCGTACGCCAGCACCGTCTTAAAATCATTGCCTTCAAAAAGTTTTTTCAACGCGACTGTCATCTCTGGGTCAGCGAGAATGGAAAGGCGCGTCATGTGATCGTCGATTCCGAGGAGCTTCATCTTGATTTCCGCCAACGACGTGTCGGTCACTTTGCCAGTGCGGATCGCGGTGGCGACCAGGCCGCGCAGTTTCCAAACATCCTTTTGCAAGCGGGCGACATTGTCCTGCGTCACAATCTTGCGCACCAGTTCGGCGTCTTCGGTTTCCAAGCTCAACACGGGCAGAAAGCCAGCTTGAGCATTGAGTACCTGATCATAAACCGCCAGTGCCTTGGTTTTGAGCGGCGCATCCAGATTCTGGAGCTGCGGGCGGTCCGCCGCGAGCAGCTCCTTCCGCATGTCGTTCAAAATGGTTTCTGCTCGAATGGCCTGAACCAGACCCGTGCGAAAGCGTTCGGTAAAACGACTCTGGTCGCCGCCCGCCAGTTCGCGGAGGCTTTCCAGACTGGATTCGCTGGCGCCAATGCGAGCCTTATATTTGACCAATTGCTCGGAAGGCGAACCTTCGCCGAGAAAAGTGGCGGCGTTGTAGGCGGCCTGACGTTCGTCGGTCAAATTGCGCGCCACCTCATAGGCCGTTTGCGAAATCAAGCTGGTCTGCTGGAAGCCCGCCATGCCCACGTAATCGCGCCACGCGGCCCGGATCACCATGGCGGCGAACACGGCGAGGCCAAGAACCGACGACAGGCTGAGGATCAGAAGCTTGGTTTGGATCTTGCGCATGCGAAATGATGGGCTTTCGCCGGCGGGAAACCGGCGAAAAGGAGTAAAAAAGGGAGTTTATCTTTCTATCGGTCGAATCCCGGTGGAATTTAGGCGCAATTGCCCGCTCCCCGACGAGTTACCGCGATTGATTTCGCCGATTTTCCCATTGCGCCCGGCCGCCGCGCCCCCTCGACTGGCTCCGTGGTCGCCGAAGCTGATTATCGCATCAAATTACCCGTGTTCGAAGGTCCCCTGGACCTGCTGCTTTTCCTCCTGCGGAAAAACGAGCTGGATATCTATGACATCCCGATCGCCCAGGTCACCAAGCAATACTTGGACGTGTTGTACGCGATGAAAGAGCTGTCGCTGGAGGTCGCCGGCGAGTTTTTTGTGATGGCTGCAACGTTGATGGAAATCAAAAGCCGGATGCTGCTGCCCAAGCACCAACAGGCCATCGATCCCAACGCCGAGGAAGACGATCTCGATCCGCGCTGGGAGCTGGTGCATCAACTGCTGCAGTACAAAAAGTTCAAGGAAGCTGCGGGCCAGTTGGGGCAAATGATTACCAATGCGCAGAATCGCCTGGGACGTCCGGAAAGCGCCTTCGCTCCGGCGTCGGAGCGCCCTTTACAGCATGTCGATCGTATCGATTTGTGGAATTCGTTCAACTTGGTGCTGCGCCGGCTCGCAGAGAAGCTGGTCGTGGGCGAAATCCATGCCGAAGAAGTGACCGTGGCCGACCGCATGGAGTTCGTCCTAGAGCGGATCAAGACGACCAAGCTGTTCGTTTTCACCGATCTTTTCGACGGGGAAAAAATCACCCTGCGCCGGCTTGTGGCCACCTTTCTGGCCGTGTTGGAGTTGACGCGCTTGGGCAAATTACGCGTGCGCCAGAACGAAGCTTTTTCCGACATCCTCTGCGACGTGGTGGAGCAAAACGCACTTGAAACGCCGCCAGTCGCGAGCACGGTGGTAGCACCAAATGAAGAAAGCAACCCGCCGTCGCAAAACTAAGCCTGCTCATCTCCTTGGTGTCGGCCTCGATAACGAGGATGGCCACAAACGTCTTACCTCCGCCGAGAATTTCACCATCGTCGGCGGCTCCGACGAAACCCACGGCCGAATGACCGAAACCGTCATCAAAACTTTTGAAGAACTGAAGTCCCGCGGTAAAAGACTCGAAGCAGTTGAACCTCAAGAACTCGCTGAAATCATCCACCGCGCAACGCCACGCTAGGCCCTCTCCACTCTTTTCCACCACCCTCAATTCTCTCATTCCATGTCCGAAAAAATCGCTCATCTCGACAACGACTCCTTCAAAACCGCGGTATCGGGTGCCACGCCCGTCCTCGTGGACTTTTGGGCTCCCTGGTGCGGACCCTGCAAAGCCATCGCGCCAATCCTCGACGAACTCGCCACCGAACTCGATGGCAAGTTGAAGATCGCGAAGGTCAACGTGGATGACAACGGCGACCTCGCCGCCCAATTCGGCGTGCGCGCGATCCCGACCATGCTGCTGTTCAAAGGCGGCCAGCTCGCCGAGCAGTTCGTGGGTATGATGGACAAGGCTTCCCTCAAGGCGAAGCTCGCCGGGAAAATCTGAGCGAACCGCATTCCATTCCTTCAGCCGGAGCCCAAACGCTCCGGCTTTTTTGTGTCTCGCAAAGGAAGCAAAGGAAACAAAGTTTTCGGCTCCCCTACCTCCTGTGTATTCCGTGTTTTCCGTGATTAATTAATCCATAGGTTTTAAACCACGGAATACACGGAAAGTCCGATTCTTACTTCGAATCCTTCCAATCCTTCGCGAGACAAATTCCGAATTGCAGGAGCGGCTTTATGCCGCGATTGAACGTGATGCCGTGATCGAATCGCGGCGTAAAGCCGCTCCTACCAAAAAAACTCCGGCTCCTACCCTCGCCCGAGCACGATTCCCGTGCTCAACAATACGCCATACATCGCGAGAAATTTCGCCGTCGCACCGAGCAGCGCGATTTGTTCGGCGGGTTCGCGTGACATGGCCAAACGCCGGGCAAGTTTCATCGCGAGCGGGGTCAACACCAACGGCAACAACACCGGCCAGCGATAACCGTAGAGGAAAAGCGCCGCGGGACAAACGAGCGCAAAAATCACCGAGAGCGCGTACTGCCACACCGCGAATTTGCGGCCAAAACGCACCACGAGCGTCTTCTTGCCGGCGACCGCATCGGTTTCCATGTCCCGATAATTATTGGCAACCAGAATATTCGCCGCGAGCAACCCGACCGCCGCCGCGCATGAGGTCACATCAGGAGAAACATAGCCCGCCTGCACATAAAACGTCGTATCCACCGCGACCAGTCCGAAGAAAATAAAGACGAACAGGTCGCCCAGACCATTGTACCCAAGCGGAAACGGACCGCCGGTATAAGCGATCGCACACACGATGCTGACAATCCCAATCGGGAGCAGGATCCATCCCCCTTCCCTCACCAGCAGTATCCCGACGAGAAACGCCATGGCCAGCACGCCCACGGTGGCCATCAACATCGTGTGCGGCGAAACCAAGCCGGCCGCCACTGCCCGACGCGGACCAACGCGCGCTGCGGTGTCCGCGCCTTTCACAAAATCAAAATAGTCATTCGCGAAATTCGTCCCAATTTGGACCAGTAGCGCAAACGCCAGGCAGATCGCCGCACGTGCATAGTGCCCCAATCCGTGAGCGGCGGCCAGCGCCGTGCCGACCAGCACCGGAATAACCGCCGCGGGCAACGTTTTCGGTCGTACCGCTTCGATCCAGATTCGCAAAGGGGAATTCGTCGTGGAAGGTGTAGTCGCCAAGCGCCCGCAGTGCTAGCGGTTCGCGTCGTCGTGTCAAAATACATTCGGAAGCCGGCGAAGGCCATGCGATCTCGCGACGAGGAATGAGCAACGACAAGTGGGTTGATGTTTTCCTTGTAGAAGTGGCTTTATGCCGGGATTCGATCACCGCATCACGTTCAATCGCGGCGTAAAGCCGCTCCTACCATTCGGAATTGGTCTCGCGAAGGAACGAAAGGATGCAAAGGTTCAAATCTTCTGTGTATTCCGTGGTTCCCTCCTACTTGTGAGACACTCCCAGTTCATTCTCGAGAGCTCTAATCCGTTCGACAACCACGTCGCGAGCAGCCAGCGGATCATTCTCTGGCAATTTTTGCAGAGTCAGCCGCAACCAGGCCAATGCTTCTGCAGGGCGATGTAATTCGCGCAGTAGCTCGCCATAAATTCTGGCGGCGTAATACGGCGCGTCCGGCTGCTCGGCGGCCAGCTTGTAATACCTGGCCGAGGTTTCCACGTCGCCACGGCGCCGCAAATGGATGTTCGCCATCTCCACATAGAAATCCGCGGCCGGTCCGCGCCAGCGAATCCCTTTTTCCAGAAATGCCAGCGCGGCCTGCGCCTGCGCTTCATTCACGATCGATCGATAGGCCCGCGGTACGGGTCCGGTCATGCGCCACTCCGGCATATCGTTCGCCAGAACGCGTGCGCCGTTCAGCCAAAAGTATAGCGGTCGTTCATCCGCCGCAACGGTCAGGTTGATCAACGCTGTCGTTTCCGCGATGTCCTGGCGCTCCCACGCCAGATTCGTCCGCAACCACACGCCGCTCGCGACCATCGAACGCATGCCGCCAAGTAACGCGAGCACACCGCCATGTCCCGCAGCCGCCAGCAATTGTTCCGAGTTCATCGACACCTGCCGATCACCGGCGAGACCGATGCGCTCGATCGGCGCAAGCATCGCCTTGGCCAAAATCAAAACTATCACCGTGGCGAGACCGGCACTGAACTTAAAATTCGCGCTGCTTGAATGCATACGAAGCCATCGCTCCAAAAATGAGAATATAGACCGCCCAGTATCCTGTCATCGCCAGCAACATCGACGCAGTGGGCGGCTGCATCGCCACCAAAATTTTTTCAGCATCGAACAACGCAAGATTTGGCCACAGTCGCAGCCAAGCGAGCGAGCCATTCCCGCTGACGAACGGCCGGACATGCGCAATCGCTGCCATGATGAGTCCCGCCGAACTCGCAAACAGAGCCGACCCCGAGTAACTGCACACAAGCAAGGTCATTCCCGCCACCAGCGTGAGCTTCAGCCACAGAATCGCACACGCGGAAAAGAAAACGGCAGACGAAACCGTAGCGGCGCCAAGCTGATGTCCACGCCACGCGAGAGTTCCTGCGATCAAAACCCCAAGGGTGGCCACAAACAGCGCGAGCAACGCCGACATTCCCCCCAATTTTCCCCACACGTATTCCCAACGCCGGACCGGCCGTGTCAGCAAACAGTACGCGGCGCGTCCTTGAATTTCGCTGAAGAACAATTGCCCGGTCGCCAGCGCCGCGAGCAACATTCCAAACCCTCCCATGGCGCCGAGCCCGAAATCTCCGATAAATTTCAGTTCTTCGCTGCCGAAATTGAACTCGCGCAGTCCAAGCGCGCCCACCACCAACCCCGCGCCAATCACCGCGAGCAACAGAGTGAGACGCATCCGCAGCGCCTCCCCGAGCGAGTTCATCGCAATCAACCACACGCGCCGCAAACTCGCGACGACGCCGGAATGAGTCGCGGGCTCAGACATACGCTTCCTCCAGCTTTTCCAGATAAAGTTTTTCCAGACGTGACGGTTGCGGCACCTCGCGCATCAGAGAGCCGAGCAACTCAGCGGTCGTGCCTTCCGCAAGAATTTTGCCCTGTCCCAAAATCGCGAGCCGATCGCAAAGCTGCTCGGTGTGCGCGAGCAAATGCGAACTGAACACCACGGTCTTGCCGCGCGCGGCAAGATCGCGAATCAGTCGATTCAACGCCAGCCGTCCCGCCGGGTCGAGGCCGCTCGCGGGTTCGTCCAGCAACACGAGCGGTGGATCGTGGAGAATCGCCTGCGCCAAGCCGAGGCGCTGTTGCATTCCTTTGGAGTAAAGTCCCAGCCGACGTTCGCTCGCAAACGCGAGCCCGCTCCACTCAAGCACTTCGTCCACACGGCGTTTAAGAGTCGCCGGCGAAATCGAACTGAGTCCACCGCAGTACAGGAGAAACTCCCGTCCGCTCAGATGCGCAGGAAAATGCGGCAGCTCCGGCAAGTAGCCCACGAGCGCCCGGGCGGCATCGCTGCCGGCGGGATGTCCGAAGACCAAACACCTTCCGCGGCTCGGACGGAGCAGTCCGCCGAGCGCCTTGAGCGTCGTGCTTTTTCCCGAGCCATTCGGCCCGAGCAGGCCGAGCACCTGGCCCGGAGCGAGTTTTAAGTTGAGGCAGATCACTGCCGACGAACGCGAGCCAGTCCATCCGGCAAAATAACTTTTGCCAAAATCGACCAGCTCCACGGCCCACTGCGGGCCTGCTGAAGGAGTCATTGAATAGCGAAGCCTTGGAATGTTGCGTTTCGCTTCCCTTCACTCTGCTCCGTTTTGCGGATGTAGCCCGTCATGCGCTCCTGGACTGCAGCAACGAAATCGCGAGCCTCGGCGGCTTGGCCCTCCGCTTCAAGTTGCACGCGGCCGTCGGGTAAGTTTTTCACAAAACCCGACACCTCAAACTCCTTGGCGACCTGCAAAGTCTGGTAACGAAAACCGACTCCCTGGACGCGTCCGGTGAAAAAGGCCGTAACATGATGCACTTCTGGCATAGAGATAAGAAAGCGGCCCGCTGTGCCTTCACGCAACACGAACTTGTGACAGTTACGAGCAGAATTTTATTTGCCAGAACCACCCACTTGAGCAGTGTTTTTGACCGACGCCTCCCGGCGTCTTCATTTCATGACCAATTCTGATTCCGACGGGTTGTTCGATAACGATTGGGAAGACCGCGGTGAACTTTCTTGGACCGAGAAAGACTGGCAAAAGTATCTCGCTGAACAAGAAGACGCCGTTCGCGATTACATCAAACATTACGACCAGTTGAGCAGTGCCCCGGACCGCATCGATGAAGTGGCGCGCCGCATGGGTTGGGAAATGGCCGATCTTTCGGGCGTGAATGACGAGATCGAAGAAGACGAGGAGGACGATTCGGAAGATGACGAATCTTTCGATAGCGAATGGGATCCGTACACCCTTCATCGGAATCCCGTTTATATTGCCACCCGTTCGCTTTATTTGAGCCTCATCGCCCATTGGGAGCGCGTCGCCGTTCAGCCCGGACGTGTGCCCGCCGCCTTGGGCATCACGCTGCTCTCGTCGCTCTACAAGGGCAACGAGCAGGTCATGCAAGCTGTGCAGGCACTCGAAATGGGCGACTACACGCTCGCCGTGTGTCTCTTCAAGCTCGCGCTGCGTGAACTCAACCAGACTCTCGCCCGCCTCAGCCAACCCGACGTCGCCGCCACTCCATTGGCAATGCGCTATCGGGAATACGCACTGCCTCGTTTATTCGACCTTCGCGAAATCTGGCTGCGTGTCATGAACGAGTGCCGCCAAGGCCACAGCGACGATTCCAGCGCGGAGTAAGGCGTTATGGAGTGCGGTTTCGCGAGACCGCTTTAAAGCGGCGACATGGGCGCAGCACTCCTTCCTTGGTGGAGCGGATTGACCCAATACGCTCTCAGGATCTCCGCTGACGCTAATCGCGATCGATCCCCAAAGCGCGTTGAGGTCAACGCGCTCCACCTTTAGACACAGCCAGTGTTTTGGCGGCGTTCGCGTCCCACCTACACCCGACGGCGTTTTTTATTGCTGGGATACGACGTCGCCGTCCGCGCTTTCGTTTTCTTGAAGTCGCCCGACTTCAGCGAATTGATCTGGTCGCGCAGCAAGGCGGCGCGCTCGAATTCCAGGCGATTCGCGGCGTCTTGCATCTCAACTTCGAGCTCGGCAATTACCGCAGCGACATCGCCAGTGGATTCGGCCGCAGCCAAGTCTTCCTCTTTCTTGCTGCCATCGTACACATGCAGACTGGCTTGCACGCCACGCTTCACACTGCGCGGCGTGATGCCGTGCGCCTGATTATACGCCATCTGCTTTTCCCGGCGTTTGGTGACGGCATCCATCGTCGTGCGAATCGATTCGGTGACGACATCGGCGTAAAAAATCACGCGACCCTTTTCGTGCCGCGCCGCCCGTCCAGCCGTCTGCAGCAGGCTCGTGGTGCTGCGCAAAAAGCCTTCCTTGTCCGCATCAAGAATCGCCACCAACGCAACCTCGGGCAAGTCGAGCCCTTCGCGCAGGAGGTTGATCCCGATCAGCACATCAAAATTCCCCTGACGCAGATTGCGCAGGATTTCCACCCGCTCCAGCGCATCGATATCGGAATGCAGGTACTCCACGCGGATTTTGGCGTCGCGCATGTAAGTGGTGAGATCCTCCGAAAGTCGTTTCGTCAGCGTCGTCACCAACACCCGTTCACCCTGCTCCACCGCCTTGCGGATTTCACCGATCAAATCCTCGACTTGTCCTTTCGTCGGACGAAGCGTGATCACGGGATCGAGCAAACCGGTCGGGCGAATCAATTGCTCGGCGACCACCGTGGAATGCTCCATTTCGAAAGGCGCGGGGGTCGCGGACACATAAAGCGTCTGGCCGGTGATCTGCTGGAATTCGGAAAAGTTTTGTGGCCGGTTGTCGAGCGCGGACGGCAGGCGAAAACCAAAATCCACCAACGTGCGTTTGCGCGCGATGTCTCCGTTGTACATGCCGCCAATCTGGGGAACCGTGACGTGACTCTCATCCACCATCGTGATGAAATCTTTCGGAAAGAAATCGATCAGGCAGAACGGCCGGTCGCCGGTTTTGCGTCCCGTCAGATGCAGCGAATAGTTTTCGATGCCGTTGCAAAAACCCATTTCCTGCAGCATTTCCAAATCGTAGTTGGTCCGCATGCGGATGCGCTGCGCCTCGAGGTACTGCTGGTTTTTCTCGAAGAATCCCACGCGGTCCTCCAGCTCCTTTTTGATGCCGGCGATGCCGTTCTCCAACCGACCGCGCGTCGTGACATACTGGTTGGCGGGGTAAAGGTCGAATTGATCGGTCTTCCGGATGATCGCGCCACTGACCGCATCGAATTCCGTCAGTGATTCGATTTCATCGCCGAAAAATTCCACGCGCAGACCGTGCTCCAGATAGGCCGGCATCACATCCACGACATCCCCACGCACGCGGAAGACGCCACGTTTCAAATCATAATCATTTCGCTCGTAGAGATTCTCCACCAGTCGCTCAAGAAACTTGTTGCGATTGATCACGCTCCCCTTGCGCAAGCCGATGCGCATGGCGGAGAAATCCTCAGGCGAACCCAAACCGTAGATGCACGACACGCTCGCGACGACAATCACATCGCGCCGGCTCACGAGTGAACTCGTGGTCGCCATGCGCAGCCGCTCGATTTCCTCGTTGATCGAGGAATCCTTCTCGATGAAGGTGTCGCTCGACGGCACGTAGGCTTCGGGCTGGTAGTAGTCGTAATAGCTAACGAAGTACTCGACCGCGTTTTCGGGGAAAAAACTTTTGAATTCAGAGTAAAGTTGCGCCGCCAGCGTCTTGTTGTGCGAAATGATCAACGTCGGACGATCCAGCGCGGCGATGACGTTCGCCATGGTGAACGTCTTACCCGAACCCGTGACTCCGAGCAGCGTTTGGTGACGATTGCCGGCCCGAAATGAGTTCAGCAGGCTTTCGATCGCCTGAGGTTGGTCGCCCGTGGGTTTGTATTCCGCGTTTAACTTAAAAAGCACGGTACATCCGTAGTCATCTGGTCGCGTTCGGCAACTCCTGTTGATGAAACCCGGACAATGGTCCGCTGGAATGTAGCAGCAGTGGTCACACTGCTGGTCAGCCATGTTACGATGGCTGCTACATTACGATGCGGCATTAGATGCGTCTCAACTCCTCGAAAACCGCCACAAGCGCCACATTGGAGGCAGAAGCATCAGGACTACCACGCCCACTAGCACGACGATGCCATATCCCTCCCAAGCCCGACGCAGATAATGCTCCCACAGGGAGCCCTCCGCCGTGACCTCGGCGAGCTGGGCCTGGCTTTTTTCGAGCGAAATCTCGATCCCATCTTTCTCCCACTGGATGCGAATCAATGACTGCTCCAAGTCCTCCGCCTTCTTCTTGGAGTCCGCCTCCATTTCTCTCATTCGCGCCATGCGCTCATCGTTCTCTTTCAGTTGCGCGGCATCTCCCGTAAGACGGCTGAGGCCACCATTCAAATCTTCCAATTCCTGCGCCACCTTGGCGGCCTGGTTGGCGCGTAATCGGCGCGCGGCAATCTCGGTGCGCGCCGTCGCCATGCGGCGATCGGCATCGGCTTGGGCGGCTTTAAGCACCGAGATTTCGTTCTCCGTTTTTCGCACCACCGCCCGGTGGGAATTTTCAAAATCGGCTCCGCCTTCACGATTGAACAACCACAATGCCACTCCCGCCAGGCCGAGTGCTGCGAGCAATGCGGCATAGGTGAGCTTGCGCACTGGCCAGAGAAAAAAGCTACGAAGGGAACTCATGAGGCGGAATCCGTCAGGATCGTAAGGTGGCAGTCGAATTACGCGCGGCCCGAATGCCAATTGAAAAAGCACCCGTCACCACCACACTATTAGTTGAGCGCAGCTCCATCATCCCCTTTCTCTCATGGCCCTGACGAACACCATCTATAATTCCCCCGTTTTCCAACAAGCCTGCCACCAATTTGACACCGCCGCGGACATTCTGGGACTCGACCCCGGCGTGCGCGAGCGCACCAAACGTCCGCGGCGCTGCGTCGTCGTTTCGATGCCGGTACGGATGGATAACGGCCAAATCGAGATTTTCGAAGGCTATCGTGTGCAGCACAATCTCTCGACGGGCCCCGCGAAAGGGGGTATTCGTTTTCATCAGGACGTCACGCTCGGGGAAGTTGCCGCGCTCGCCATGTGGATGAGTTGGAAGTGTTCCTTGGTCGGCCTCCCTTACGGCGGCGCCAAGGGCGGAGTCATGGTCAACACGCGCGACCTTTCGCAGACCGAGCTCGAGCGACTGTCGCGCCGCTACATGCAGGAAATCATTCCGTTCATCGGACCCAATGTCGACATCCCCGCACCCGATGTCGGCACCAACGAACAGGTGATGGCATGGATGATGGATACCTACTCGAATCACCAAGGGCACTATGATCCGGGCGTCATTACCGGAAAACCAATCGCACTCGGCGGATCGCTCGGCCGGCGCGAAGCCACCGGCGAAGGCGTCGCGTGGTTTGTGAAAGCGTACCTGCAGGACCTCGGCATCACGCCCGAGAAAACCACGATCGTGATTCAGGGCTTTGGCAATGTCGGCAGCGAAGCGGCCTTCGCGCTTTACGAGTGGGGCGCAAAAATCATCGGAATCTCCGATTTCACGGGAGGGATCCACAATCCCAAGGGCATCGACCTGAAAGCCGCCAGCACGCACCTCGCGCAAAACCGATCCCTGCAAGATTTCACCGGCGGCGAACCGATCACCAACGCAGAATTGCTCGAGCTGCCCTGCACCGTGCTCATCCCCGCCGCCTTGGAACGAACGATCACCGGAGAAAATGCCGGTAAACTTAAATGCCGCTTGCTCGCCGAAGGCGCCAATGGTCCAACAACGAATGAAGCCGACAAAATCCTAAACGAACGCGACGACATTGAACTGATTCCAGACGTACTGTGCAATTCCGGCGGCGTGATCGTCTCGTATTTCGAGTGGCTGCAAAATCTGCAGAACTATTATTGGACCAAGGGCGAAGTCTTCGACAAATTGCATCGCATGCTCGCCAAGGCCAAGGCGTCCGTGGACGAAACCAGGAAAAAGTACGGATGCAGCCGTCGCACCGCCGCGCTCGTGCTGGGGATTTCCCGCGTGGCCGAAGCAAAAGCGAAGCGCGGCTTGTTCCCGTGAGCCGCCTTTGCCCATGGTAGGGCGGATTATCCTAAACCCGCCGCTCAGGATCTTCTGGGGGCCAAAGTTAAATGGGGAGTGCGGTCTCGCGAGACCGCTTTCAAAGCGGCGACATGTCGCCCCGCAGTCCCCTCTGTTACGCTAAGTCACTGCAGCACCATAAACGATGCCGCCACGATCAGCGTCGGGATCAGTGCACCAAGAAAAAGGCCCAACGGAGAAACTCCATCGGGAAAATAACGCTGCAAAATAGACTGGCCGGCGGGATTGGGTGCATTGGCGATTACCGTGAGGCCGCCGCCGGTGACCGCGCCTGAAACCACCGCGAATTTCAAATGCTCCGTAAAATCCGGCACCAAGGTCGCCAGATACGTGATGAGTGCATTGTCATTAAAGGCCGTCAGCACGGCCGCTCCGGCAAAAAGTGAGTATTCACCGAGGTTTCCGAGCACGGGTTCGATCCACCACCCCTGCAGACCTCCATGAACGACGAGGCCGGCGAGAAAAAATCCCACGAGCAAAGGACTGCGCAACTGCATCCGGCTTTGGTAAGGCGCGGTGGCTTGGGCAAAGGCGAGGAAAAATAAAAATCCACCGATAAAAAACACCGGGTGATGCGCCATCCAAACCGTAAAACCAAGAAACGCGACATGCACCGCCGTCACCCAAAGGGGAATCGGGCGCTTCGCTGCGTCGCTTTCTTCCACCGGACGTGCCTTCAACGCCAGCAGCTCTTTCCTGAACGCGATAAAGTAGATCGCCGTCGCCGCCACGATTCCCGTGATCGCATGCCATCCAAAATGAGTGAACATGTAGCGCATGTTCCAACCCCAAGCCGATGCCACCATCAACACCGGCGGCGCGGCAAAATGCGTGAGCGTCCCGCCGATCGAGATGTTCACAAACAGCAACCCCAGCGTTGCGTACTTCAACTTCACGCTGGGTTTCAATTCATAGAACTGTCCGGCGAGCAGCAGCGCCGCGATGGTCATCGCCGCGGGTTCGGTGATAAACGACCCAAGCAGCGGCGCGATCGTGAGAATGGAAAACCACCAGGCAACTGGCCGCCCGTTACCCAGAGAGGCCACCGCTTTCATGCAGTTTTCGGCGAGGTGAAGAATGGGACGCGTCGACGCGAGCGCCATGATCACGACGACAAACATCGGTTCGGTGAAATTCACCTTATCGTCGAAATAGTGAATCGCCGGGGAAAGCCCCTTCGCCCAAATGATCGCCCCCGCGAGCACTACCGCCCAAATCCCAAACACGGCTTCAACTTCGCCGAGAAAATGAAGGATCTGACCGGCAAAACTCACGTCCTCCTTTCCGCCTCCCCTCGCCCGATGCCGTTCCTGAACCACGTGCGACCAGTGCAGCAATTTCGGGCCGAAAAACGTGTGGATGACGGCCAGCAGGAAGATCAGCGTCGCAACGATGTTGAAGGGTTCGGCGATGGCACGGGCGTGAATCACCGCCCAAATTCCCGTCGAGCCGGGGGCATCATAGTCCGACAAGGCCCGTGGGAAATTCGTCAAATCTCCGTCATTCGCCGCGTGCAACTGCTGCGTGAGAACCATCCCCACGCCCACACTCAATGCACGGCGAAGACACGAAATCATCGGAGCAATGGGATGAGCTCCGACAGACTATAGATAAACGCCTTCGCGCCGGCTTTCACCTTGGCTCGTTCGGTATAGCGGCCAAAGCCAACGAACAGATCGACATTACCAATCGTCTCCAAATCGCTGACTCCATCGCCAATCATCACGATGCGCGCCGGGGACAGTTCCCGTTTCAAATCCTCAATGCAGATCGGTTTTCCGCCGGATCGGGTCGTGGGAAATTTTGCGTCAAATCCCGTGTAGTTGCCCGCTACGTCGAAAAACAGATCGACTGCTTCCACTCGCGCGATGGCAAGGTGTTTTGCGAGCGGCGCAATCACCTGGCGAAATCCACCGCTGATGATAATCGGAGTCCAGCCGGCCGTTTTGAGCGCATTCACCGTGGCCATCGCGGTGGGTTCGATGTGCTGGAGATAAAGATTGCCGACGGCGTCCACGTCCACGGGCCGAGGCTGGATAATTTCCAGCCGGCGCGAGAAAACATCCTCCACCGCAATCTTCCCTTCCATCGCATCGCGCGTCATCGCTTCCACCCGTGCAAAAACTTCCGGCCCGCGCACCCGCGCGAGTTCATCGATGCCCTCAATGGCACTGAGCGTGGAATCGCAATCGAAGACGACGAGTTTGGGAGAAGGCACGCCGATACGGAATACGTTGGAGCTGACGGAGGAAAGTTTTTTTGCCGCGCGAGCGGGAAAAAGCGCGCCCCATCTCCACCGTCATTTCTTGTAGGAGCGGCTTTATGCCGCAATGACGCGTGTAGCGCGCCCCCGGATCGCGGCGTAAAGCCGCTCCTACACAAACACCCCCAATAAAAAAGCCCTCCGGATTGGAGGGCTTTGGAAAATGAAATGATGTCGTCGGTCTTATTTGACCTTCGTGGCACGCTTGAACTTCGAGGTGAATTTCTCGACGCGACCAGCGGTATCGACCATGCGCTTCTCGCCGGTGTAGGCGGGGTGCGAATCCATGGTAACGTCGCGCACGATCACGAAATAATCCTGGCCGTCGATCTTCTCGGTACGGGCAGACTTCATCGTGGACTTGGTCAGGAATTTCTTGCCTGTTCCGATGTCGAGGAAGCAGACGTTGTTGAGAGCGGGATGGCCTTCGGTCTTCACGGTAAAAAGTAGGGTTGAATCAGCCTTGGCGTGCTTTGTAGCGCGGCTCGACTTTATTGATGACGTAGATACGGCCCTTGCGACGAACGACCTGGCAAGCGGGGTGACGTACCTTGGCGGATTTAATGGAAGAAACGACTTTCATAAAAGTGAAGAAAGAAGATGCCGGCTTCGACCCTGTCAATGGAAATGATCGAGATTATCCCACCTTCTTGCAAGCGAGCAAGTCCCTCAGCGGACCCTCTTTATTCGAGGTCATTTTCCCGCCCCCACCTACGCTCCAGTGTCCTGGCACTGTAGCCTGACAATAGGTCGGGCCGGCGCCGTTCCCAGCCACGGTCTATCCTTTGGCGCTGGCTCGGGAAATCGCCGGTTGCGGCCGCGTAAACCCCTTTTCCAACGCATAACGGATGAGTTCGGGCGAAGTCCGAATCCCGAGTTTGGCCATCAGCCGGCATCGATGATTTCTCACGGTCAGTTCGCTCAGCCCGACCTTGGCGGCGACTTGTTCGTTGGTGAGGCCTCGTCCGAAAAGTCCAAGCAGGCTCTGTTCGCGTTCCGACAGAATCTTATCGAACGAAACCGGGTCATTGCGGAGCGAAAGATGCGTGTCGTAGACCGCAGGCGACAGATAGCGCTGCCCCTTGAGCACCGTGCGGATGGCGTCAGCGAGTGCCTCCACGGTCTGCTCATTCTTGTCCACGAAACCATGCAGCTTCGAATGCATCGCCCGATGCAGGGTAAACTCGTCTGTATAACCGGAAATTCCGATGATTTTGCTCTGGGGAGAGGCCGCGAACAGGTCGTCCAACAAGTCCAAGCCATCCTTGTCGGGAAGCGCCAAGTCCAGAATCACGACGTCTGGGCGACCGGTCGCACACTGCGCCAACCCGGACTGGGCATCCCGCGCCCCCAGCACCTCGGAGCCTGAAATCGCCTCCCTGCAGGCTTTTACCAGCAGATCGCGCATAAGCGCATGATCTTCAATAACGACGATTTTCAAGGTTAACGAATTACAGCAAGAAGTGGTTGGTTCGCAAGTGCAGAGCCTAGATAACATTTCCGGGAAATCCCGGCTGGTGTTTAAACACCAAACCGGAGCTTTGACCCCACCCGGGCAAAAAATGGAATGATCCTGTGCCGATCTTTCGCTTTTGGCTTTGGCGACCCCGGAATAGTTTCGAGGGTCAAACTCCTACCTCTTCAACTCCAATTCCGCCCATACCCCGGCGTTGGGGCCCGGCGATGACCAGGTGTTGTTTGCTGGGTATTGTTTCGATTGGCGCTTTGCAAGGGAGAGATCTCCACGCGGCCGATTCTGACGCCAGCACGGAGGAGCCCGTCGTCTCGCCCTCGATCTTGAAACGCATGTCGGTGGAAGAACTCCTCTCGCAAGAGGTGCTGTCCGCGTCACGGAGTCCGGAGCCTTGGAAACAAGCGGCGAGCGACATTTTTCTGATCCGCAGTCAGTCTGTGGCCGCAGTGGGGACCTCCTCTCTTCCGGATTTGCTCCGGCTCTCCACCAACCTGTTCGTCGCCCAGGTGTCAGCGTCACAATGGGCGGTGAACGCGCGAGGTTTTGTGCGTTCGAATGGTTTTTCCAACAAACTGCTCGTGATGATCGATGGCCGCACCGTCTATTCGCCGCTTTTCTCGAATGTGTTCTGGGATTCCACGAGCGTTTTTCTTCCCGACCTTTCGCGCATCGAGGTCATCAGCGGCCCCGCCGGATCCACGTGGGGCGCCAATGCCGTGAATGGCGTGATCTCGATCGAAACCAAATCGGCCCGTGAAACCCTCGGCGGACTGTTCACCACCACGATCGGAACCGAGGAAAAAAACTTCGGAGTACGTTACGGCACCCGATTGAGCGGGAACGGCGCGATTCGCTTCTACTTCCAAGGCACCGATCATGACAGTTCATTGTCGAACACGGGCGCGGACGATCACGCCGATGAATGGAAATCGCTCCAAGGCGGCTTTCGCGCCGATTGGGGCAATGAGACCACCGGTCAGTTCACCGTGCAGGGTGACGCCTTTTCTGGCCAGTACGACAATCTTCCTGCTCCGCGCACGACCGACGACGATGTGAATCTGCTCGCCAAGTGGGCGAAGGAAACTTCCCCGGATTCGCACCTGTGGGTCCGCATCTATCACGACTATTCGAAACGCGATAGCCAGGGTGCATTGACGGAGACCACGCGCACCACTGATTTTGAGTTCCAGCACGACGTGACCTTCAGCGATCACCAATCGGTGCTGTGGGGTGCAAATTATCGCCTGCTGTCCGATTCGATGCGCGGCGTAGGTTTCGCGATCCTGCCCGCGGAATTAACCTTCGGCTTGGGCAGTGTTTTTGGCCAACACGAGCTGAAGTTTGCGGGTAGTCGCCTGCAGTTGACCAGCGGGCTTCGTCTCGAGCACAATCACTTCAGCGGTTGGGAATATCAGCCCAGCGAACGTCTGGCCTGGCGAGGGGCCCATCAGACTGTGTGGGTCGCGGCATCGCGCGCCACGCGCATTCCCTCACGGCTGGAAACCGGTTTTTTCCAACCGGCACAGCCACCCTATGTCGTGGTCGGTGGCGAGGATGTCGTGGCCGAAATTGTCAATGCCTTCGAATTCGGCTGGCGTTTCAATCCGACGAAGAATGTTTCGCTCACCACCACGCTCTACTCCCAAAACTACGATCATTTGCGCAGCGTGGAGCCTACCAGCCCGGCTACCTTCGCCAATGGTGTGAAAGGGCGCAGCGACGGCATCGAGCTGTTCGTCGATTGGGACGTGAACTCGTGGTGGCGGCTGCGCGCTGGCGGGTTCGAGATGCATCAGACGACTTCGCTTCGCCCCGGCGGTGCGGACCTTGAGCACGGGCAAGGCGAGTCCAGCTTCCCCGCATATCAGCTGCAGTTGCGCAACACCTTCCGGCTTCAAAAAAACCTCACGTGGTGGACCAACCTGCGCAACGTCGCGCGCATCAGGGCCAACGACAACGGCGGCGGCGTGGTGCCCGCCTATACCGAACTGGATATGGCGCTCAACTGGCTCGTTACGCCATCGCTGGAACTCACGCTGAGTGGTCGAAATCTCCTTCACGCGTCTCATCCCGAACTGGGCGGCCTCGCGGTCCAGCGGGAGATTGAACGCAGTGCAGAAATGGCATTTCGCGTTAAATTCTAACCCAGCAGATGAACGCCTCCCTCACCCATACGATTCAGGCTTTCTCGCGACGCGGTGCGTCGCTGATCGCCGCGCTCGTGTTGTTGGGTAGCACCCGATTGCTGGGCGATACCTCCCGCGAATACGACGTGAAGGCGGCGTTCCTGTATAATTTCATCACGTTTACCGACTGGCCGGCGGATGATTTCACTTCTCCCAGCAGCCCCTACGTCATCGGCATCATGGGCGAAGATCCCTTTGGGCCGGTCATCGAACAGATCGTAAACGGTGAGCAGATCAAATCCCGCCCGTTGCAAGTGCGTCGTTTCAAGCACTTGGAAGACATGCAGCGGGTCCACATTCTTTTCCTGTCTTCATCGGAATCGCACCATCTACCGGAGGTGCTGCGTTGGTTGAAAGGCCAGCCCATCCTCACCGTTTCGGACATCCCGGGATTCGCCGAAGCGGGTGGCGGCATTGAGTTTTTGTCCGACACGCGGATAAAACTACTCATCAATCCTTCTGCACTTCGTGAAGCCAATCTCACCGTAAGTTCAAAACTTCTGCGGCTCGCCCAGCTCGTTCCGGAAAGGAGGTCGCCATGAGTTTATTCGCCGATCTCCCCGTCCAGCGAAAACTCGGCCTCGCCATGCTCGTCACGACAACGGTCGCACTGTTGGTCGCCTGCGCGGTTTTTCTCACGGCCGAATACTACGGCTATCGCAGCAGCATCGGACACAATCTCGCAACCCTGGCCCACATCTCGGCCAACAATAACACCGCAACGATCGCCTTCGCCGACAAAAACGGGGCGCAACAAAGCCTGGAAACCTTGCACGCCGAACCGCAGGTGGTCGCCGCGACCTTGTACGACACCAGCGGAAAGATTTTCGCGCGCTACGCCGTAAACTCCGCCAACATCCTGCCTTTCGATGCGACGCAACCCGCCGGGGTGCGATTGGAAAAGGGCTACTTTCTCGTGGTGCAACCCGTGATGGAGGGCAACCGCCGATTGGGGACGTTGGTGCTGCAGGGAACGATGGAGCAGATCTACGAGCGCATGCGCATCTACTCGCTGATTGTGCTGGGAGTGTTGATCGCCTCGTTCGGGCTGGCCGGGTTGCTCGCGGAGATGCTACGGCGAACTCTCGCCCAGCCGATCCTCGAGCTGGCCATCACGGCGGGCGCCGTTTCGACCAAGCAGGACTATTCCCTGCGCGCGCGACAGTACGGACGCGACGAGTTGGGTCAGCTCACCGAAGCCTTCAATGCGATGCTCGATAAAACGCAGTCTGCCGTGAAAGGCCTGCAGGAAAGTGAATGGGCCCATCGCGAGCTGGTGCGAGCGCTGCCGACCGCCGCCTACATGTGCGACGCGACCGGCCTGATCACCATCTTCAATGAAGCGGCCGTTGCGTTGTGGGGCCGCACGCCCGAGATTGGACGCGAGCGCTGGTCGGGCGCCCATCGGCTATTTCGCGCAGATGGGACGCCGATGAATGGCGACGAGACTCCCATGGCGATCGCCCTACGCAACGGCAATCCGGTGAGAGGAACGGAAATCATGGTGGAACGATCAGATGGCAGCCGGCGCAATGTGCTCGCCTACCCGGAACCCATTCGCGACACCTCCGGAAAAATGCTCGGCATCGTCGTCATGCTGGTGGATGTCACCGAGCAGAAAAAAGGCGACGCCGCGGTGCGCCAGCTCGCCGCGATTGTGGAATCCTCCGACGACGCGATCATCGGCAAGGATCTCAACGGAACTGTCGTCAGCTGGAACCGTGGCGCGGAACGACTTTTTGGCTACTCCGCCGCCCAGATGATCGGGCAACCCATTCTCCTGCTTATTCCGGAGGAATATCAAAACGAAGAACCCACCATTCTGGATCGGATCCGCCGCGGAGAACGCATCGAACACTACGAAACCATTCGGCGGCGGCAGAATGGTACCTTGGTGAATGTTGCCCTCACTATTTCTCCGATCAGGGATGCGACCGGAAAAATCGTGGGTGCATCAAAGATCGCGCGCAACATCACCGATCGCACACGCGCCGAACAACAGAGCAACTTTATCAGCCAGCTCACCCAGCAGTTGAGCGCACTCACTGATCCTGCGGAAATCATCCGGCAGGCATCACAGGAGGTGGGCCGTCATCTGGGCGTGGATCGCTGTTACTTCACCGATCTCAGTGAAAACGGCAGCGTGATCACTGTGGCCGATGATTGGGCGAGGTATGGATTCGAAAGGGTGGCAGGGATTTATTACAGCAAGGACTTCGGCACGCCCGAAATGTGGCACGCGATGGCCATGGGACCATTGGCAATCGACGACAAAAAAACGCACCCCCTCACCCGCGACTTGGGCCCTGGTTATGATCCCTTGCGCATCGGGTCGCACGCGACCGTGCCCTTCCGGAGGGAGAACTCCTGGGTGGCCTCCATCGCGGTGACTTCCGAACTTCCGCGCAAATGGCGAAAAGACGAACTGGATTTCTTGGAAAATGTCATCGGCCGCGTCTGGCCAATGGTCGAGCGGGCACGCAGTCTCGACGCCCTGCTCACCAGCGAAAAGCGCCAGCGCGAACTGCTGCGTGCACTGCCGGTGCCGTGCTATGTGGTCGATCAGGACGGCAAGTTCGTTTTGTACAACCAGGCCGCCACCTTGTTGTGGGGAGCCGCTCCCGAATTGGGTACTGTTTGCTGGGAAAAAATCGTCGAGCTGAACGTCTCGACTAAAATCGCCCTGCGCCCCGAACAAACCGCCATCGCCGAAACCCTCCGAAAAAAGGAACCCGTGCGAGGCGCCGAGACCCTGGTCGTGCGGCCCGACGGTGCACGGCGCTGGATCGTCAACCACCCCGATCCCATCTTCGACTCCCAGGGGAATTGCACCGGTGCGGTCAATGTCGTCATCGATGTCACCGAGGAACGCACTTCCCACGAAAAAGTGCAGAAAGCAGCGGAGCACCAAAATCTCGCCATGTCGGCGGCCAAGCTCGGCGAGTGGAATTGGGACGCCGCGACTGACATCATTACACTCTCGGCGCGCACGGCGGACATCTACGGAGTCACCCTGGGACAAAATTTTACCCGCAGCGGCATGCGCGAGCTTCTGCATCCGGACGATCGCGAGCGTTCGCAAGAGGCGCTGAAAACGGCGATCGAAACCCACACCGACTACGACATCGAATACCGCCTGATCCGCCCGGACGGCACGGAGCGATGGGTCGCGGCCAAAGGCCGCACCTTCTACAGCACCGATGGCAATGCCACCGGCATGGTCGGCGTGGTACAGGACATCACCGAGCGTCGACGGCAGGCGGAGACGCTGCGCCAGAGTGAGGCTCAACTGCGACTCGTCACGGACAACGCCCCGGTACTGCTGGTGCGCACGGATCTGGCGCATCGCTTCACGTTTGTTAACCGGGCTTACGCGGAGCGCAATGGCTTCAATCCCGCCGCCATGATCGGCATGAAAGTCGCCGACGCGCTCGGTTCCCACGCTTACGGGTCAATCCGCGAACACATGGAGGAAGCGCTGCGCGGAACGCGCGTCGAATTCGAAATGGAGGTGCCCTACGCAAAACTAGGGAACCGCTGGATCCATGTCATTTATGTTCCCGACCGCGATGGAGACGGCACCATCATCGGACTGCTCGGAGTCATCACTGACATCGGTGCGCGCAAGGAAGCGGAAAACGAACTCAAGCGGGCCCGCGACGAGGCAGTTGCGGCCTCGCGGGCAAAGGACGATTTCCTCGCTGCCCTTTCGCACGAGCTTCGCACGCCGCTCAATCCCGTTCTCCTGCTTGCGAGTGACGCCGCCACCAACACCAAGCTCCCGCCCGAGGTTCGCGCCGATTTCGATCTGATTCTCAAAAACGTGAATCTCGAGGCGCGTCTGATCGACGATCTCCTCGACCTCACGCGCATTACCCGGGGAAAACTGCATCTCGATCAACGTGTCTCAAACCTCCACACGATCCTGCAGGATGCATTGGCCACCGTGGAGGCCGACGTCGCTGCAAAAAATCTTCAGCTTACCGTGAATTTTGGCGCGCCACACAGTCGGGTGCGAGGCGACTCTGTGCGCTTGCAACAGGTGTTCTGGAACATCCTGAAAAACGCCGTGAAGTTCACGCCCGAGGGAGGGAAAATTTCCGTCACCACCGGTCAGGCCGGCAATGGCGGATTGATCCGCCTGCAAGTTTCCGACACGGGCATCGGCATGACCCCCGAGGAAATCAGCCGGGTGTTTCTCGCCTTTTCCCAAGGCGATCATGCGGCGCCGGGTTCTGGAGCCCACCGCTTTGGCGGACTCGGTCTGGGTCTTGCCATTTCCAAAATGCTAGTGGATCTGCACGGTGGCGAAATCAAGGCCTTCAGCGAAGGCCCGGGCCGCGGATCCCTCTTTCAAGTCGATCTGCCGCTCGCGGTGATCAGCACCGGCAGCGAAACACCTCCGGTCAAAAAAGATTCAGGACCAACCCACGTACCATTTCCGTTTGTCGCAAACGCCACCCGCGCCGGCACACTACACCGCATCCTGCTCGTGGAGGATCACGCGCCCACCCGCCTCACGCTGCAGCAACTACTCAAACAAAGAAATTTTGAAGTTGTCACCGCCGAGTCCGCGGAAAAAGCGATGAGCCTGGCGAAAGGCATCGCATTCGATTTAGTGATCTCCGATGTAGGCCTGCCTGACCGCAGCGGTTACGATTTAATGACCGAGTTGCACACGCTGCGTCCCGATCTTCCCGGCATCGCCCTGAGCGGTTACGGAATGGAAGATGATCTCACCCGCTCGCGCGCGGCGGGGTTTTCCACCCATTTGGTCAAGCCCGTCACCATCGGCATGCTCGAAGATGCGATCACTGCTGTCTCTCCTCTCCTTGCGAATAAACCAAACGCGAATCCCCTTCACTCATGAACATCCTGATCGTGGATGATAAACCCAATCTGGCCCGCGTCACCGCCGTGGCGTTGCGCACGCTTAACTGCTGTTCGATGACCGCGGAAAATACCGCGACCGCCACGCAGATCCTCGCGCGGGAAAAAGTCGACGCGGTTTTCCTCGACCTGAACTTAAACGGGGAAAATGGATTTCTATTTCTCTCGCAACTGGTCGACGAGTTTCCCTCGGTGCCCGTGATTCTTTTCACCGCGCAGACCCGCGAGGAAATCCAGCCCGAAGCGTTTCGTCGCGGCGCCTTCGATTGTCTCTTCAAACCGTTTACCCTCGACGACCTGAAGGCGCAGCTCTCCCGGATCCGAAACCACCAAAAGCCCGCGGCTAAAACCGAGGCCTAATTTTTTAGCTGTGTCGTGTTTATGAAGAAACCCAAACAACGCCGGAGTCCCGCCACCGGAAGTGAGAAGCCGAAGGGGAAAGGGACACCTGTCGTGCGGCCAGTGGAAGCAGCTGAACCGCCGAAAACGCAGTCCGGGAAAACGGGTTCATCGATGAGGATTCTCGTGGTGGAGGATCATGCGGACACGAGGCGAAGCGTTCAACGGCTGTTGGAAATTAGCGGGCACCGTGTGTGGGCCGCCGCTTCCGCGGCGGAAGCATTGCAACTTGCGGCCGGTCATTCGTTCGACCTCGTCGTCAGCGATATCGGCCTTCCCGATCAATCGGGTCACGAAGTCATGACGCAACTGCGCCGCCTTTACGGCCTCTCAGGAATCGCGCTCAGCGGTTACGACGAAGCCGACGCGGAAGAACGCAATCGCGAGGCCGGATTTGTCGATCATCTGACCAAACCGATTGGATTCGAAGAACTCAAAACCAAGATCACTCATTTTTCCCTTCACACTCCATGAACTCCTCACCCTCGTCCACCACTTCCACGCAGAGTTCCCCTTCCACGCGCGCGACCAACACGCGTGCGGCGAAACACCTTCAGATCCATTTCCTCAATCTTCCCTCCGTCGCGCACGAGGCGGCGCGACAGGCTGCGGCATTGGCGTTCCCGAACGAGACCGTGCTGTCCGTCGCCAACCCCAAAGAAATTGACGCGGCAAATTGCGAGCGCTGCCTGGTAGTCGTGGATCGGGCCGAAGCGGTATCAACGCTGATTGCCGAGGCGGGAGCCTCGCCACGATGTGCCGTGGTGGTGTTGGGACGCGATGTTTCCGATCTCGCCGAAAGCGTGCCTCCGGAAGAATGGAGTCCACCGTTGCTCGCACGCGTGTTTCGTTCTGCGTTGCTTGAGCAGGAGCTGCTGATGGAAAACGCCCGGTTGCGCGGTGATTTAAAAACGGTTGCCCGTCGGATCAGCCACGACCTGCGCACTCCTTTGGGCTGCATCTACACCACGTCAGGTGTATTCAAGGAATTGCCGCCCGGTGACCAGGAAGGGGTGCTGAGCATGGCAAGTGTGATCAAGGAATCGGCGGGGGAAATTTCCCAAATCGTCGACCGGGTCAGTTTTGTACTCAAGGCTTCGGCCGATCCGATTGCTCCTTCTCGCGTCGACATGGGCGGCGTGGTCGCCAATGTCCTCAGCCAGCTGGAAAAAGACCTGCAGAAGGCCGACGCCCGGGTCACCGTGCCCTCCGCCTGGCCGGAAGTCACTGGAGTCGCCACTTGGCTGGCCGTGATCTGGTCGAATTTAATTCGCAACGCCGCGCAGCACGCCGGTCCCGCCGCGAAAATTCACCTCCAATGGGAGTCGGAGCATGATTTCATCAAGTTTTCGTTATCTGACCAAGGCCCGGGCATTGAAGACACGCGCACCTCCAGTCTTTTTGCCCCCTTCGAAAAACTCCATGCCCTTCACGTCGCCGGCCTCGGTCTGAGTTTCGTGCAGCGATTGGTTTCCCTGCAAGGCGGGGTATGCGGCTACGAAAAAAGCGCCGAAGGAGGCGCCAGTTTCCATTTCACTCTTCCCGCCATCCGCTAAGGTGGAACGCGACCTCCGGGCGCGCTAAAAGACGTCCGTCGGCAGTTGGGCTAGCGACTATCAGTCAACGCGACGGGGCGGATCTCATTTCCTGTAGCTTGCGAGCTCGTCTCGCAACGTGGTGCACAAGTGTACCACTTACATAGACCTCGGCTTCGATACGCGCGGCTTAAAACGCCGATAGAGGAATCGTACTCACTCCGCCCGCCACTTAGCCCGGGCTAACCTCGCTCGCCGGCACCAGACGGGGCGCGGTGATTTCGACCACGGAAATGACCAGCACCTGAAGCGCATCAAAAAAGCGGCGGCCCTCCGTGGGGTAAACCTTGCCCGCCGGCGTCGCGATGCCCGTGGTTTCCAATTCATGAAGCCATTCAGGTGCGGAACAGCGAAGACCGGTTTCGTCAGACCAGAAAAACGAACACAACAACGTTGTCGCTTCTCCGAGACGTCGGAGCAGGTCAACTCGCTGTACGGTGGCTTCTTTATCGTTGGACCGATTCATGTCGACGGAAGACCAAGCAAGTCACCCGCCAGTTCCGAAATTTCTGACCGCTCCCCCGAAGAAAAATCCCTCAGTCCTTTCGCAGGAAATTAGTGCTTAACCAGCGGATGAATCCGCTCATTCCCTTTAAATCCGACCGTACTACTCACTAGTTAGCTTCGGTAGTAGAATGTTTTCAAGCGTGCCAGTGATGTACGCAAACAATCTATGACCGCACCAGAAACGAGAGGACGCGAAAGCACACACCGAGGGTGACCGTAACCTCATTGTCACATTAACGGATGAGATGTTAAGCAACCGGATCACCCGTCGGATCGCGTTACAGAATTCAAGCAGCGTATTTAACTCCCGATTACAGGTGAAATTAATGTTAGTCATGCGATATAAGCAAATTGCCTTCTATGACACCGCGTCGGCCCGTGATTTGCTTCCCGATTGCATTCTTATCACCATGAAACTCCGTTTAGTTCTGGCCGCGCTGCTCGCTCTCTCCTCTTTTGCTAAATCCCAAGCCACGCTGTGGTCGGGGACGATTACCGAAACGGTAACTTCCACTAACAATCCCAACTACAACGTGGGCGATGTCGTGCTCGGGTTATACGAGTATGAGTCCGACACCGTGGACGGCGATTTTGGCACCGGTATATATGCCGCCTTCAATCCGGGCTCCATCGGTACACTGCACACCACGTTGTACAATTTCGCGCCGCAGGGAAATAACGGATGGATCACGCCCAACAATGAAACGTTCGCCTTTTTGCATCATATGGTGGTCACCAACGGCGTGGTGACCGATTTTTATCGAACCGGTCAGATCGGCGCGTCAGATTTCGATTTCGGCGTGAATTCTTTTGACTCCACTCTCCTCGGTGAAATCAAAACGTCAGGCACCCTTGTTTTCTCCGCGCCCAGTTCGACAGTGCCCGATTCCACCGCCAGCCTGGGGCTACTCGGGATTGGGATGTTAAGCGTTACGATGGTCCGCCGGAGGCTGGTCTGTCCAAAACCCCACCGATCTCTCCTCTGAGCTAGCTCAACACCGAATTACATCAGAGAGTAATTCACCGTGTGGGCTCCGCAAATCCCCCGGAGGGTTCAATCAGAAGTGCCCAAACAAAAAACGCGTATCGTTTAAGATACGCGTTTTAAGTTGGTGCCCCCACGGGGAATCGAACCCCGGTTTATAGAATGAGAATCTACTGTCCTAGCCGCTAGACGATAGGGGCGGAAAATCTGAAGAATCAAAAAGCCTGCCGAAAGCGCGGGCGTCAAGGCCTAGTTGAGTGGAGAGTTGAGGGGTTGGTGTCGAGGCCGGGAATTCCTCTCTCGCTCCCAACGCTCATTCCTCAACTCAGCTAAACCGGCTCAGACGTTGAACAACTCCTCGGGTTTGAAGAAACGGGCGAGCTCGGCCTTGGCGTTTTCATCGCTGTCGGAGGCATGACACACGTTTTTCATCATCTCGGTGCCGAAGTCGCCGCGGATCGTGCCCTTGGCGGCTTTGCGGGAATCCGTTGGTCCGAGCAGATCGCGCACCTTCTGCACGATGTTTTCGCCTTCCAAGGCGAGCACGATCACCGGACGTGAGCTCATGAATTGCTCGATTTCAGGATAAAAGGGTTTGTCCGCCACATGCGCGTAGTGCGTGCGGAGCAGCGTGGGCGTGAGGCGCATCATCTTGCAGCCAACCACGGTGAAACCGGCACTCTCAAAGCGATTCAATACGTTACCGACATGGCGCTGGGCCATACAGTCGGGCTTAAAAATAACGAATGTTCTCTGCATAGGTTTGTTGAACATACATTGGCCGCCCCGCTTGAGAAGCCTCAATTTTTGAAACGTTATTCGCTACCAGTGTGCGTTTTGGGCACCAATCCACCGCCCACCAGCAGAAACTCAGCGAATTTGCGATTTCCGGATCGATTTCAATGCGGCCAAGGCCGCCTCCCGTGCTTCGCCATGATCCACGACTGGCGCAGGATAGTTCTTACCCAGATTTACTCCGGCACTTTCCAAGACCTCCGGCGGCGCGATCCAGGGCTGATGAATAAATTCGTTGGGCAGCCTGGCCAACTCGGGCACCCAAAGTCGCACATAATCTCCGTCAGGATCAAACTTTGGCCCCTGCAGAATAGGATTAAAAATCCGAAAATACGGCGACGCATCCGCCCCACATCCCGCACTCCACTGCCAACCAAGCGTGTTGTTGGCGAGATCGGCATCCACCAACGTATCCCAGAACCAAGCCGCGCCCTCCTGCCACGAGTGACGCAGGTGCTTGACCAAAAACGAGGCCACGATCATGCGCACGCGATTGTGCATCCAACCGGTCTGCCAGAGTTGGCGCAGGCCCGCGTCCACGATAGGATAACCCGTTTTTCCCCGCTGCCACGCCTTCAACCGTTTGGCGTTTTTTTCCCACGGAAATCGCGCGAACTCAGATCGCAGCGGTTGATCGGGGGTCTGGGGAAAATGATAAAGCAGATGATACGCGAACTCGCGCCATCCGACCTCCTTCAGAAAAACCATGCCTCCGCGATGCGGCGGAAACACGCCGCTGTTTTTCGAAAGCGATTGAACCGCCCCCCAGATTTGGCGCGGGCCGATTTCGCCAAAATGCAAATGAGGCGACAACGCGGAGGTGCCGTCCACGGACGGGAAATCCCGGGATTCGTCGTAATTCTCCACCGTCTTCGCCAGAAATCGCTTCAGGCGCTTTTGCGCTTCGGCCTCTCCCGGCTGCCAAACTTTGGCGAAGGCCGCGTCCCATTTTATTTTCGGAAGCAACGAGAATTTCTCCAAGGCTAACGAATCCGGCCAGTTTTTGGGAGACGACAACGTCGCGGCTCCCAATTTGACAGGGGGTTCGATCGCCAGCGTCAGGCAGTGTTTCCAATAAGGCGTAAAAACCTGAAAGGGGCCGCCGGTTTTATTTTTCACCGTGTGGGGCTCGAACAACAATGAGGAATTAAAACTTTTGGCTTCGAAGCCAGACGCGGCCAGCTCCGCCTTGATGATTTTGTCACGCTCAATTGCCGCGGGTTCATAGCGCCGATTCCAATACATGGCCGACGCCGTCGTTTGCTGGATCAACGTACCCAGAACTTCCGCACTCGCACCGCGGGCAAGAATCAATCGCGACCCTCGCTCGCGCAGCGCCTCGTCCAGGCGCGTCAGCGAATAATGCAACCACCAGCGGGAGGCTGCGCCCATGCCCCAATTGCCCTCGCCTTCGTCGTCCAAAATATAAACCGGGACGATCGGTTGACCGCGGGCGACGGCCGCGGTCAGCGCGGGATTATCCTGCAGCCGCAGATCCTGCCTGAACCAGACGATCGTAGCCGACATCGCGCGGGCCGTTCAGAGCGCTTCAATGTACAACTTCTCGTAAGCCGCCACCGCGTTGGTCCACGAAAAATCCTTCTCCATCGCGCGGCGCTGCGTGGCGAGGTACTTGGGCTGATCCCCGTAGAGCGCCAGCGCGCGCTTCAGACCAGCGAGAAATTCTTCCTGTCTCGGCGGAAACACGATGCCGGTGCCACTCTCGGGCGAGACATCGATATCGACAACGGTATCGACCAACCCACCGACGTTGCTCACCAAGGGCACTGTGCCGTAAGCCTGGCTGTACATTTGATTCAGGCCACACGGCTCAAACAACGAAGGCATCAGGAAGAAATCGGAGCCCGCTTCGACCAAATGGCTCATCACCTCATCCTGACGCACGCACACGGCAACTTTGCCGGGCATGCTTTCCGCAAATTCGCGCAGGGATATTTCGTATTTTTTCTCGCCTCCACCCAGGACTACCAGACGGCAGTTGGATTCCGCAAAAAACTCGCGCGCGCCCAAAATCAGATCGAGGCCTTTTGCGGGCGTGAAACGGCAGACCATGCCGAAAACCGGGCCTTTGAATTTTCCCCAGCCAAATTCCTTCAGCAGCTTGGCGCGACACGCCGCTTTCCCGGTCAAATCGTCAGCGCTGTATCTTGCCGGAATGCTGGTGTCGATCTTCGGACTCCACACCGCGGTATCGATGCCGTTAAGTAGCCCATGCAAATCCTCGAGCCGGGTGCGAATGACGCCGTCCATGCCGTTGCCGAATTCCGGAGTTTGGATTTCCTTTGCGTATTGCGGACTGACAGTCGTGACCCGATCCGCATAAAGGATACCGCCCTTCAACATGCACATCTGGTCGTAGTACTCCAACCCGTCGATCGTCATCAATTCCTCGGGGAGATTCGCCAGCGCGAATGATTTCCGCGGAAACACCCCTTGATAAGCGATGTTGTGGATCGTGAAAACGGTTTTGAGCGCAAGGGTGAGGTCATAGCGGCGTTCCGCCTCGCGCAGGAAAAGCGGCAGCATTCCCGTCTGCCAATCGTGGCAATGAACGATGTCCGCCTTGAAATCCGTCAGGCGCAGCAGCTCAACCACCGCTTTCTGAAAAAAGATAAACCGCGCGTCGTTGTCGTCGTAATCGCGTTCGCCGGTCCAGTACGGCAGCTTGCGATCGAAAAATTCTTCCCGGCAAATCAGATAAAGCGTCACGCCCGCCCGCGGATTGAGCTCGTAAACATCGCCCGCGAGAAACACGTCGCCCATTTCGATCTTCAACTTATGGCTTTGTTTGGCCCCGGTGGCATGCGGGCCGTCGAGCACGGAGCGATAACCGGGAATGAAGACGGCAATTTCATGCCCCTTGTCCGCGAGCGCGCCCGCGAGCGCAGCCACTGCATCCGCAAGCCCCCCGGTTTTGATGTACGGAAACATTTCACTGGCGGCGTGCACAATTCGCATGTTGCAAAGATACAAACTCTGGCGCATGGTTCCACTAGAAAATCCCTGAACGCTAGTAAGCCGCGACAATTTTGTCGGGCCGCCCAGGGCTTCTTACATGAGTTATTCAGATCGTATTATTTCGCATTTGCAGCGCCGTGGCTACGTGCCAACCGCCGCAGATGCCATCGCCAAACAATGGCGTTTAAACCCCAAAGCCCGACGCAAGTTCGCCCAAGACGTCGAGGCATTAGTGAGTGCAGGAAAAGTAGCCCTGATCAAAGGCGACCAGCTTTGCATTCCGCAGGAAGCAGACCTCGTTACCGGCAAAATTAATTTCCGTCAGAAAGGCACGGCGATGGTTTTCCCCGAAACCAAAGTCACCGAGCCTCGAAAACCGGCCATCTACGTCGCCTCCGAAGACACCGATGTGGCGCTGCAAGGCGACACCGTAGTCGTCCGGCTGCGTTCACCCAAGGATCGGGATCGGCCGCACTTTCTAAAACCGGGCGAACAGGCCGGACGGGTGATCAAGATCCTCCAGCGAGGAACGTCCACGATTACCGGTACACTGCAACGCGGACGCACTTATTTCTATGTCTCGTCGGATGACCCGCGCATGGGGCACGACATCATCGTGGCCGATCCGGCGAAAGGCGGACTAAAACCGCCCGCGGTGGTTGGCGATAAAGTCGTAGTTCGCTTAAACGAGTGGACCGATCGCCAACAAAACCCCGATGGAGTCATCGTCGAACGTCTCGGTCGAACCTTCGAGCCGCGCGCCGAACTCGCGGCGATTTATCACAAATACAAACTGACGCCGGTGTTTCCGCCCGACGTCGTGCGCGAGGCCGCGGCGTTGCCGGGTAGCGTGGGCGCCACCGATCTGGTCGGACGGAAAGATTATCGGGATATTCCGACGTTCACAATCGATCCGGATGACGCCAAGGACTTCGACGACGCGCTCTCGATCGAATACTTGGACAACGGCGATATTCGTGTCGGCGTGCACATCGCCGACGTGAGCCACTACGTTAAGCCAGGCACGGCACTGGATCGCGAAGCGCAAGACCGCGGCAATTCCACGTATCTGGTCGGAACGGTGGTGCCCATGCTGCCGGAAAAACTTTCCAACGGCCTTTGCTCCTTTCCAGCACAGTGGGATCCGAAGCTTGGAATTCACGTGACTTGAAGTCGCG